>TARA_R110002051_G_scaffold4043_6_pt1 | contig 28810 bp, 24 predicted proteins | sample TARA_R110002051 | Tara Oceans TARA_R110002051 (sample SAMEA4397023) | marine metagenome | biome: Polar Biome; feature: [MES] marine water layer (ENVO:01000295) within the mesopelagic zone...; material: water (ENVO:00002006), including particulate matter (ENVO:01000060) such as......
ACATAACGACAAGGTAGTAGTAGATAGTCCGTCTATAGTTGCCAGAGATAGAATTAGTGGAAAAATAATTGCTGTTGGTAAGGAAGCCAACATGATGCAGGGTAAAACCCATGAAAATATAAAAACAATTAGACCATTAAAAGATGGTGTAATTGCTGATTTTGATGCGTCTGAAAAAATGTTGATGATGTTCATTAAGAATATTCCGGCATTAAAGAAAAAATGGTTTCCTCCTGCTTTAAGATTAGTTATTTGTATCCCATCTGGTATTACCGAAGTTGAAATGCGTGCGGTAAAAGAATCAGCTGAACGAGTAAATGGTAAAGAGGTTTACTTGATTCATGAACCTATGGCTGCAGCAATTGGTATTGGTTTAGATATTATGCAACCTAAAGGAAATATGATAGTTGATATAGGTGGAGGTACTACTGAAATTGCAGTTATAGCTTTAGGAGGTATTGTTTGTGATAAATCGGTTAAAATTGCAGGTGATGTATTTACAAATGATATTATATATTACATGCGTACACAACATAACCTTTATGTTGGTGAAACCACCGCAGAAGCAATTAAAATAGAAATAGGTTCCGCTACTGAAGATTTACAATCACCACCAGATGAAAAATCAGTTCAAGGTAGAGATTTACTAACAGGTAAACCTAAACAAGTTCAAATATCTTATAGAGAAATTGCGAAGGCTCTAGATAAATCTATTTTACGTGTTGAAGATGCGGTTATGGAAACATTATCGCAAACTCCCCCAGAATTAGCTGCAGATATTTATAACACTGGTATTTACCTTGCTGGAGGTGGCTCTATGTTACGTGGACTTGACAGAAGATTGTCTCAAAAAACAGATCTACCTGTTTATATTGCAGAAGACCCATTAAGAGCAGTTGTTAGAGGTACGGGAATTGCATTAAAAAATTTAGAACGATATAAAAGTATATTAATTAAATAAGAGGCTAGCTTAATGCACAACTTCTAGCTTATTAGTAAAAACCTTCAAAAAAAAAAACTAAAGAGCAAAATAGTAATGATTAACGATAGAATTTCGAGACAAACTCGAAGAAACTTGCCTCATGCAAGTCAAGTTTAAATCTCGATTATCGAGTAAAAATCTAGGGGTGAATGCAGCAGATTATAAGTTTTCTAATTAAGTATAAAACCTTTCTATTATACCTATTTCTGTTATTACTATCCGTTATTTTTACTTTTCAATCACATTCTTACCATCAATCAAAATTTTTAAATTCTTCTAACTATATAGTTGGTAGCATTTATTCATTTTCAGATAATATTACCTCGTACTTTAATTTAAGAGAAGAAAATAATAGCCTTGTTGAAGAAAACAAAAATCTTCGTAAAAAGCTTTTTAACAACACTCATTTTTTAGAATCAACAATAGATACTTCTGCTGTTGATTATGAAGTGGTCAGAGGAAGAGTAATCAACAACAGTTATGCAGACCAACGTAACTATGTTACTATAAATAAAGGAGAAAACGATGGTATTGCTCAAGATATGGGCGTTATAACTGACAAAGGAATTTTAGGTATTGTCGAAAATACTTCTAATAATTTTTCAACTGTACAAAGTATTTTAAGCGATAAATCTAACATAAATGCTAAAATCAAAAATTCTAATCATTTTGGATCATTAGTATGGAGCAATACACAAGATTATAACGTAGTTCAATTAATAGATATACCACGCTTGGTAACCTTAACTATAGGAGATACTATTGTTACCGGTGCAATGAGTAGCATATTTCCCGAAAACATCCCTATAGGTACTATTAAAAAGTTTGATCTAGACAATTCCAAAAGTTTTTACTTTATTGATGTAGAATTATTTAATGACATGACCAATATTGGAAATATCTACATCATTAAAAATTTAAACAGAAAAGAAGTTTTACAATTAGAAGCAGAAACAGAAGCCAATGATTAATAGTGCTTTATTTTATAACGTACTCAGATTTATTTTGTTGATACTAGTACAAGTATTAGTATTCAACAATTTAAATTTCTTTGGCTATATAAATCCTATGGTTTATATACTGTTCCTATACTGGTATCCCATAAAACAAAACAGAACAACTTTCATAATTCTTTGCTTCTTCTTAGGGCTTTTTGTTGATATTTTTTCCGATACACTTGCAATTAATGCTGCTGCGAGCGTTACAATAGCTTACTTACGCCCAACTATTATGCGCTTTGTTTTCGGAGTCAATTTTGAATTTCAAAGTTTTAAGTTAAACAACAGCACTAAGGCACAACAATTTACGTTTTTAGCGTTATTGATTATAATACATCATTTGGTATACTTTACTTTAGAAATTTTCAACTTCTCAAATAGTTTGTTAATTCTACAAAAAACCTTTACTGTGGGTATCACCACTTTGATATTATGTATATTGTTTAGCACATTATTCAGTAGTAAAAAAGAATGAGAAAAATTCTTTTATCATCCATTATCATTGTAATCGCAATTACTTTTTTGGGAAGGCTATCCTATTTGCAAATATTTAGCTTTTCTACAACGCAAGTATTAGAAGATCCTGCAATTAAAGCAATTTATGATTATCCGGAACGCGGATATATCTATGACCGTAACGGAAGTCTTTTAGTAGGAAATGACCCAGCTTACGACGTAATGGTAATACCTAGAGAGGTTAAACCATTAGACACTTTAGAATTCTGCAGCTTACTAGGAATTGAAAAAGATAAATTTATAGAAAAACTAAGAAAAGCGAGAGTTTACTCTCCTAGATTGCCTTCCGTTTTGGTACCTCAATTATCTAAACAAGATTATGCCAAGCTGCAGGAGAAAATGCGCAAATACAAGGGGTTCTATATACAAAAAAGGTCATTACGATACTACGACACACCAAGTGCTGCAAATGTTCTTGGTTATATTAGTGAAGTAAATGAAGGTGATCTTGCCGTAAACAAATACTATGTACAAGGTGAACTTAAAGGTAGAACCGGAGTAGAAAGATATTACGAAGATCTTTTACGCGGTAGAAAAGGCGTACAATACATTCAGAAAGATAGATTCAATAGAGACATTGGTCCTTATAAAAACGGCACAATAGATACGCTACCAGAACAAGGAAAACAAATAAGTATAACCATTGACAAAAAACTTCAAGAGTACGGCGAGCTTTTAATGAATGGTAAAAGAGGTGGTATTGTTGCTATAGAACCTGCCACAGGCGAAATTCTTTCAATGATTTCAGGACCTACTTATGACCCCGCCTTATTAGTAGGTAGAGAACGTTCTAAAAATTACACCCAACTTTATAACGATACAATTGCCAACCCTACTTGGGATCGTTCTATTCACGCTCAACAACCTCCGGGCTCTCCTTTTAAAACACTAAATGCACTGATTGCCTTACAAGAAGGCGTAATCGATGAATCTAGTACCATACAATGTTATCATGGTTTCTACGTAGGCAAGAAAAAAAGAGGCTGTCACTGTGGCGGAGGATCACGAAATATGAACCAAGGAATATACCAATCATGTAATGCCTATTTCGCTGGGACATTCAGAAAGATTTTTGAAAAATTCGATACAACGGATGAAGCCATGGATGTGTGGGAAAAACATATGCGCAGTTTTGGACTTGGTGATTACCTTGGTTACGATTTACCTTTTGGACAAAGAGGCAGAATTCCAAACAAAGAGTATTATGATAAGTGGTATGGTGATAATAGATGGAGTTCATCTTATATTATCTCAAACTCTATAGGCCAAGGTGAAATTTTAGCTACCCCTGTTCAACTAGCAAACATGACGGCTGCAATTGCAAATAGAGGATACTATTTTACACCTCACATATTAAAGAAAATAGAAGGCAAAGATATTACTGAGCCAAAATTTACCGAAGCAAAACACACTACTATTGATCCTAAATATTTTGAACCAGTAGTAAGAGGTATGGCAGATGTTTATACTAAAGGTACCGCTGCCAGATTACAAGTTCCCGGAATTGAAATTGCTGGTAAAACGGGTACTGCAGAAAATTTTACCAAAATAGACGGGGTTCGCACTCAACTAACAGATCACTCCGTTTTTGTTGCCTTTGCACCAGTTGACAATCCTAAAATAGCAATTGCCGTTTATATTGAAAATGGATACTTCGGTTCTCGATACGCCGGCCATATTGCCTCCTTAATGATTGAAAAATACCTAAAAGGTGAAATTTCAAGAACTGATCTTGAGAAAAGAATGCTAGAAAAAACGTTGGAAGCTGAATATGCGAAACCCTATAGTGGGGAAGATTTTAAAATAAACGAGCGTGTCTGGTAGAAGTATTCTAAAACGTATAGACTGGTTAAGTGTATTCATCTATTTTGCACTTGTACTTATTGGCTGGATCAATATTTATTCTAGCACTTTCATAGACGATCAAAGTTCCATCTTCGACATTGGCACACGTTATGGTAAACAATTATTTTTTATAGGAGTTAGTTTAGTTGCCATTATAATAATACTCGCCCTAGATGTTAATTTTTACGAACGGTTTTCGAGTATATTTTATTTAATTTCAATGGTCTCCCTTTTAGGACTTTTTGTATTTGGAAAAACTATAGCCGGAGCAACATCTTGGTACGACCTTGGTTTTTTCAATTTCCAACCTTCTGAGTTGGCAAAAGTAGCTACTGCATTAGCACTTGCTAAGTATCTGAGCGATATACAAACCGATATAAAACGAAGAAAAGACCAACTATATGCCTTGTTAATTATATTAACACCCGCAATTCTTATTATTCCGCAACCAGACCCAGGTAGCGCTCTTGTATTTTTTGCACTAATTTTTGTAATTTTTAGAGAAGGTCTGCCTTTATTTTATTTGGCAATAATTTTAGGTCTGATTTTAGTATTTATTATTACATTAATGTACGGTACAATATGGCTAACAATAGGTTTAGCATTATTGATTATCCTATTGTTTGGATTAAAAAGGAAGACTTTTAAAATTCCGGTTATTCCTTTATCACTTGTTGGTGTGGCCATAATTCTCTTTTCACTTTCCGTAAATTTCGTTTTTAACAACGTTTTTGAACAAAGACATAGAGATCGTTTTAGCTTATGGCTGCGTCTAGAAAAAGATCCAGATAAACTAGAACAAATTAGAAAAACAATAGGCTACAATACCTATCAATCGGAAAAAGCTATTGAATCTGGCGGTTTTTTTGGCAAAGGATTTTTAGAAGGAACACGCACCAAGGGTGATTTTGTTCCTGAACAGGATACCGATTACATCTTTAGTACAGTAGGTGAAGAATGGGGATTCATAGGTACTGGAACAGTTATTATCCTATTTACAATTCTATTTTTAAGATTAATTTCACTTGCAGAAAGACAGAAAAATGCATTTTCGCGAATGTATGGTTATGGTGTTATATCTATTCTACTTATACATTACTTTATTAATATAGGCATGGTTATTGGCATATTACCTACTATTGGCATTCCACTGCCTTTCTTTAGTTATGGTGGATCCGGATTGCTATTCTTTACTATTTTGCTGTTTATTTTCTTACGCTTAGATACTAACAGATTAAAAGAGAGTTTTTAGAATTTCCAACCAGTTGTGTTTTTACCTCCTTCAAAAGCCTCTTGTTCGTTATTTGGTAATTCAGCAAAAAAATCTATTCCTGTCTTTTTTTCAATTTCATCAATTGATACTACAAAATTCTGCATAGATGAGTATTGAGGTTTATTAGGTATCAAAAATGACAATGTATATATCTTATCTCCTTTTTTACGTGCAATTATCTTAAAAAAAACATCTGGCACATCTACATCCTCTTCTCCAATCTCCTTTAGTCCACTTTTCAGAACTCCGCCGGTAAATACATACAAAGTCCCATATTGTTTTGCCCATCGCCTTGTCTGCTGCTCTAAATCGTTCCAGATTCCTGCATTGAACTCTCTATCTTGCGGACTTATATTACTTGTGTAAAAAGTTTCATTGTAAGCTTGCAACGAAAACCTACGATCACCGGCCGGTACCAAATGCCCTCGATCATAACCTGATCCCTTGTAATTTTTAAAATCTGCGGATTTAGTTGAAACAAAAGGATCTTCAATGAAATATGGTCGTTTTCTATCATCATAAGTAAGATGACTTTTATTTAAAGTATACGCTACCCATTCCGCTTGCTCATATGGCTCATTATAAGATAAGGTAAAATGTTCATGGTTTACAATTTCCCCTGTGGTTGATGAGGGTAGCAGCTCTTTTGGAAAATCATTGAAACTTGAACTATTGTTGTTTTTGGAATAAGTAGCAGGTGTATAGAAGTTTTCAAATAGCCAAAAACCAACTACACACGCCACTATTAAAATGCTATAAACAATTCCATTTCTTTTACGGTACACCATCCGCCAAAATTACCTTAATTTTGTAAGATACTTGGCAATTTACCGACCAATAACCTTAATATTCAAAGTATAAACGAAAGGAAAATTATGATGTTAACTTGGAAAGATGTAATCCATTTTTCAGTAAATGGCAACCCTAAACCGGACCGAAGAGTTGAGAAAACAGAACAGGAATGGAAAGAAATTCTAACTCCTGAACAGTTTAGGATTACCCGACTAAAAGAAACAGAAGCACCACATTCTGGAGCACTTTGTAGCGCACATGAGGCAGGCAAATACGAATGTGTTTGTTGTGGCACTTCCCTATTCGATTCTACAATTAAATTTGAATCTGGCACCGGATGGCCAAGTTTCACCCAACCTATTAAAGAAAATGCAATTAAATATCATAAAGATGTTTCGTACGGAATGGTGCGGGTAGAAGTAATGTGTAATACGTGTGATGCTCATTTAGGACATATATTCCCCGACGGACCAGAACCTAGTGGTTTGCGTTACTGCATTAACTCTGAATCTATGCAATTAGAAAAGGAGGAGTTAAATGGGTAATACAAACATAGAAATCGCCACAGTTGGTGGTGGCTGTTTTTGGTGTACTGAAGCTGTTTTCAAAGAAATAAAAGGTATTCATAAAGTTGTTTCTGGCTATACAGGAGGTAAAGCCCCAGGAAGACCTACTTATAGAGAAATTTGTTCAGGACTAACTGGTCATGCGGAAGTGGTTCAAGTTACCTTTGACCCCACTATTATTTCATATGAAGATATTTTGATTATTTTCATGACTACACATGACCCTACCACTTTAAATAGGCAAGGAGCTGATACAGGCACTCAATACCGATCTGTAATTTATTATCATAATGATGAACAACAGAAAAAAGCAAAAATAATCTTAAATGAAATGCAGGTAGTTTATGAAAAACCCGTCGTTACTGAATTAAGTGCGTTAGGCATATTTTACGACGCCGAAGAATATCATCAAGATTACTACAAGAACAACTCAGAACAGGGGTATTGCCAAGTTGTAATTAATCCAAAATTAGCAAAACTTAAAAAGTTACATGCTGATAAATTGAAGTAGCAACAAATTTCAATACATAAAAAAAGCCACTACATTGTAGAATGTAGTGGCTTTGAATTTTACAAACTCTTTATTTTAATTTTTTACACTTGCTAATTTACCCTGTTTAATTGTATTAAGTTTCAAATCTTCTAACACATTAACAGCCTCTTCCACGTAAACATCTTTAGCTAAATTATTATGCCATCTATTTCGTTTTTCACGTAAAACAGAATCTTTAGTAAACAACTGCTCTTCATAACCTAAAGACTTAAAAGTTAGTTTAGAATCATAATCAGTTAATTTTTTAAAATAATCTGACTGCTCTTTATCCTTTTCTTTTTCTTCTTTATAAGTTTCGAAATTTAGAGAAATTTCAGTTTCGTCTTGTTCAGCTTTCAGCCATTTTGCATTCTCTTCAATTAACTTAATTTGTTGACTAGACGCCATTCTCCTTTTACTATCGGCAATGGTTTTTTCATAATCAATATAACCTCCCCAAGCCTTATAATCTGCAGGCGTAATTTTATCCCAGCCTAATGGATTTGACTGATCTCTTTCGCCTAGGTCTATATAACTATATCTATCTGGCACAACAATATCACTCTTTACACCTTCTAATTGAGTAGAACCGCCGTTAATTCTATAAAATTTTTGCGTAGTAATTTTAATAGCTCCTAAATCTCCATGATCATTACTACGTAACATATTATTTAACGGAATTACATTTTGTACTGTTCCTTTTCCAAAAGTTTGCTTACTTCCAATAACAATAGCTCTTTTATAATCTTGCATGGCTGCTGCTAAAATCTCAGAAGCAGAAGCAGACAATTCGTTTACCAAAATTACTAATGGACCATCCCATTGTATTCTTTCGTCCTTATCATCATACACTTCTTTTCCATCTCCTTTAGAACGTACTTGTACTATTGGTCCGTCTTTTATAAAAAGACCAGCCATTTCTACAACCGTCTTTAAGGATCCTCCGCCATTGTCACGTAGGTCTAAAATAAGACCTTCCATACCCTCTTCCTTTAATCGCTCAACTTCCTTAGCAACATCAGTTGCAGCATTTCTTTCACTGTAATCATTAAAATCAACATAAAATTTTGGTAGATTAATAATCCCAAATTTCTCTTCTCCTTTAATAATGTTTGCCGATTTAGCATAAGACTCTTCTAATTCAACAACATCTCTGGTTAAAGAAACGACATCTAAAGAACCATCTACTTTCCTAACTGTTAAATCTACAATTGTACCTTGTGCTCCTTTGATCAATTTAATAGCGTCGTCTAAACGCATACCAACAATATTTATAGGTTCTTCTCCATTCTGTCCTACTTTTATAATCTCATCACCTACTTCTAATCGTTGATCTCTCCAAACCGGTCCTCCAGAAATAATTTCTACAATTTTTGCCCCTTCAGATTTTTTCTGAAGTCTTGCCCCTATTCCTTCGAATTTTCCAGACATACTGGTATCAAATTTCTCTTTCTCTTCTGGAGCAAAATAAAATGTATGAGGATCAAATTCATCTACAATTGTATTAATGTATTGTACAAACCAATCTTTACGTTCCAAATCATCAACAAAATCGAAAAACTCATCTAATGTTGTTTCAGTAGATTTTCTTGAATCCAATTCTGCCTCTTCTAATGAATGTGCTTCATGATTGTGCTCATCTGTAGATTCAATTTCCTTATTTTCCATATGCACTATCTTAGAGTCATATGTACCTAAAGTGGCATATTTCAATTGTTTTCTCCAGCGTTCTTTAAGCTCGTCCCTATTAGCTGCAAAAGGCTCTTCCTCGTACTTAATACTTATACTTTCGTTATCAGCATAATTAAATGGCGTTGCTAAAACTTCTTTATAAATATCTTTTGCATCACCCATACGTTGTATTAACCTTTCGTACACCACATTAAAGAAAGTGATATCAGTATTTTTGATTTCATCATCTATCTGATATTTATATTTCTCAAATTCTGCAATATCAGATGCCATAAAATACCTTTTTGTTGGGTCTATAACATCAATAAAATCTTCAAATACATTCACCGAAAACTCATCATTAAGCGCTTTTGGTTCATAATGTCCCTTTTCTAAAACATATGTGATTAAATCTAATAATAATTTGTCCTTATCATCATTTTCAAAAGTCTTATTTGTAAAACTGCACGAGGCTACTGCAACGAGCATTAAAAGCAGTACATAAGCTAAATTTCTCTTCATAAAATTATCTTTTACCTTCTTCTCCAATATCTCAGTATTTAATATTATTTGTAGCGTTATAGCTACATAAATGTCTAAGATAAAGAAAAAACCATGCCATTAAAGGAGCTAGGAATTAATTTTTTGTTAAACGGCACATTGGCCTTATCACTTTTAAAAACGTATTTTTACTTTAGAAAGTATATGCTATGGCAAAACCATTGATCTTAGTTACCAACGACGACGGTATTACCGCACCCGGCCTGCGTATGTTAGTATCAATAATGAAAACAATTGGAGAGGTCGTTGTAGTAGCACCCGATAGTCCACAATCTGGAATGGGCCACGCAATAACTTTAGACAGTACTTTATATTCTAAAAAGCTGACAATTGATTTAGATAGTGAAGGAATAGACGAATATAGTTGTAGCGGCACACCCGCTGACTGTGTTAAACTAGCCTTACAAGAGTTGCTGCCAAAAAAGCCCGACATTTGCGTAAGCGGTATAAACCACGGCTCTAACTCTTCTATAAACGTAATTTACTCTGGCACTATGAGTGCCGCTATTGAAGCAGGCATTGAAGGTATACCTGCCATTGGCTTTTCCCTTTGTGATTATACCTGGGAAGCTGATTTTTCTCAAGCTCAAGATTTTATTTTCACTATTGTAACTCAAGCATTAAAAAATGGAATTCCAAAAGGCACGGTCCTTAACGTTAATATCCCTAAACTAAAGAAAAGCAACATAAAAGGCATAAAAATTTGCAGACAAGCTAAAGCAAATTGGAAAGAAAAATTCGATAAACGAACCAACCCAATGGGCAAGGATTATTATTGGTTAACCGGTGAATTTCTTTTATTAGATAAAGGAGAAGATACAGATGAATGGGCCTTAGCAAACGGATTTATATCTGTAGTCCCGACCCATTTTGATTTAACTGCACATCATGTTATTCAAGAATTAAATTCTTGGGATTTATAGAATATCAAAATAATTATTAAGCACAAATTTTATAAATGAACACCAAAAAAGAAATTATCATTGGCTTTATTGTAGGCATCATAGCCAATACTGTTGGCACGTTATTATACATACTTCTATTCTCTGACTTAAGTATTTTTGAAACCTATGAAGCTGCCGTAGCGCAAGAGCACGTGGGTAGCCTTTTGGCATTAGGCGCAATTTTAAACTTAGTAGCCTTTTTCGGATTTTTAAGAATTAAAAGAGACCATAGGGCAAGAGGTGTTTTAATGGCTACTATTTTAACTGCTTTTTTAATTCTTTATTACAAAGTCTTTTAAAATGAAATACTACATAATTGCAGGCGAAGCCTCGGGCGATTTACATGGTTCTAATTTAATAAAGGCATTAAAGAATCAAGATAAAAATGCCGAAATACGATGTTGGGGTGGCGATTTAATGCAACAGGCTGGTGGTAATTTAGTAAAACATTACAAAGAATTAGCTTTCATGGGTTTTTTAGAGGTTCTTATGAACTTAAACTCCATTTTTAAAAATATTAAATTTTGCAAACAAGATATTGACACATTTAATCCCGACACCATCATTTTTATTGATTACTCTGGCTTTAATCTAAGAATTGCAAAATGGGCTAAAGAAAATAACTATAATACCAATTATTATATCTCCCCGCAAATTTGGGCTTCTAGGGAAGGTAGAATAGAAAAAATAAAAGCAACAATTGATCACATGCACGTAATACTGCCCTTTGAGAAGGAGTTTTACGAAAAAAAACATAATTACCCTGTAAATTTTGTTGGACATCCCTTGCTAGATGCTATTGAAAATAGGCCAGAATTAAATGAAATTTTATTTAGATCTACAAATGGCATTGACCCTAAAAAACCTATTATAGCTCTTTTGCCTGGTAGCCGAAAACAAGAAGTGCAGAAAATGCTTTCATTAATGCTTTCATTAACCAATACTTTTTCTAATTATGAATTTGTTATTGCCGGGGCTCCAAGTTTAGACAAAGAATTTTATGACTCTTTTCTTAAAGATGCCAATGTAAAATATGTACAAAATAAAACATATGATTTGCTGTCTATTGCAACAGCGGCATTAGTTACAAGTGGCACAGCAACTTTAGAAACGGCATTATTTAAAGTGCCACAGGTTGTTTGCTATAAAGCCAATTGGATTTCTTATCAAATTGCTAAACGCATTATCACCTTGGAATATATTTCCCTAGTAAATTTAATAATGCAGAAAGAAGTAGTAAAAGAATTGATTCAAAATAATTTTACAAAACAAAATTTAAAGAAAGAACTTGAGTTAATTCTTAAAGGTGAAACAAGAAACAAACAATTGTCCTCCTATGACAATCTTATCCGCAAGTTAGGTGGAACAGGAGCCAGTACACTGGCTGCTTCATTAATAATTAAAAACACTAAAATTAACTAGGTATTCCATTTTTATAAAATAATTTTCTAATTTTAAAGTTCACGTACTAAAGGGAACACCTTGTATTTATGCGTATACTGTCTTTTTTTATTATAGTTTGTTTACTAGTTAGTTGTGGTTCAAGTAAAAAAACTTCTAGCTCCGATAATCAACGAAGAATTTCTGTTGCAGCAGCAGACAATGCCAGAACTGGCAACAGTACTTTTTCAGAACCAAATAGGCCATCTGAACCACGAATTCCAAGAAACATAATCGATTCTAAAGCTGACCAAATTATAAATACAGCACTATCTTACTCTGGGGTTAGATATAAATATGGAGGCACTACTACAAAAGGTATGGATTGCTCTGGCTTACTCTATGTTTCTTTTGGAGAACACGATGTTAAATTGCCAAGAACCTCATTTCATATGGCCGAAGAAGGTCAAAGAATTACAGTGAAAAATGTAGAGAAGGGAGATCTACTTTTTTTCAAAACAAGTAGAGGCTCAAAACGAATTAACCATGTAGGAATGGTGGTCGGAACAAATAACGACGAAATTACTTTTATTCATGCCTCTACTTCTAGAGGTGTTATCGTATCTTCATTACGAGACGGATTCTGGAACCAAGCTTTTGTAAAGGCAACAAGAATATTATAAAATGAAACTTTTAGCGTTTATCCCTATAAGATTAATGCTACTACTCATACTCGGAATCTTAATTGGTCGTTTTTTTTCTTTCAATATAATTAATCTTTTATTCGCAACTATTGTTCTTTTTGTCTTACTTACTATGGTATTTGTATTTGAAAAGAATACTAAATCCTTGCTCTTTGGTATCATTGCAACCCTTTCATTTATAACACTTGGCACTTATTGCTATACAATATCGCAGCCCATAAATAGCACAAAGCACTATACTAAAACAATTAAGGCAGAAAGTGCGCCATGGACTTTAAAAATCAATGAAGTATTAAAACAAAATGAGTTCGTAAACCGTTATTATGCCTCGGTCAAAAATTGTGGCAATAAAAAAGTAACAGGTTCCATTTTAGTTACCATATCAAAAAACCCAACTAGTCGCTTATTACAAATTGATGATGAAATAATGACTTTCTCAAAGATGGAAAATATTAATCCACCTTTTAATCCTCATCAATTCAATTATAAAAAATATTTGAAAGATTTAGGTATTTATCATCAAATACGAATAAGTTCAAAAGAGTTTATAATAACACAAAACCGAAATACCACATTAATAGGATTAGCTTCTAAAGCACGAAATCATATTATTCACAAACTAAAAAAGGAAAATTTTGGCGATGACGAACTAAGTGTTATTCAAGCATTATTATTAGGTGAACGTTCAGACATTTCTGAAGAAACATACGGTAATTATCAAAAGGCTGGTGCCGTACATATTTTAGCCGTTTCAGGATTACATATTGGTATTCTACTTTTAATAATTCAATTTATATTAGGACCTCTAAACCAACTACCCCATGGAAGAACAATACTTCTTATTACCTCGGTACTGTTTTTATGGGCTTTTGCTTTTATAGCAGGACTTTCAGCGAGTATTATACGCGCAACTACTATGTTTACTTTTGTAGCGTATGCGCTATATTTAAATAGACCTAGTAATACCTTTAATATTCTAGCCCTATCCATACTTTTTATTCTCCTATTTATTAATCCTAATTTATTGTTTCAGGTAGGCTTTCAAATGAGTTATGCTGCGGTTTTTGCCATACTTTGGATATTCCCATTACTAAGAGACTTATGGTTTCCTAAAAATAAGATAGTACGTTATTTTTGGCAATTGCTTTGTGTAAGCATCGCTGCACAATTAGGTGTTTTGCCAATTAGTCTTTTTTATTTTCACCAATTTCCTGGCCTCTTCTTCATCTCCAATTTAATTATTGTGCCTACGTTAGGAGTGATTTTAGGTACCGGAATTTTTGTGATTCTTCTTTCCGTGTTGAACCTTTTACCCTCTCAACTCGTTTGGCTCTATAATAAAATTATAGGTCTAATGAATAGTCTTATAGCATGGGTAGCGGAACAAGAGTACTTTATTTTTAGTTCAATTTCTTTTGATTTTAGCCAGCTTATTTTGTCATTTCTTACCCTCTTTTTAGGTGTAAATCTATTTTATAAATTCTCCGTTAAGCGAATTGTATTATTTCTAATCAGTATTTTATGTTTTCAAATATGGACTATTAGCCAAGAATATAACGCAAATAAGGTAACAGAAATGATTGTATTACACCAATCAAGAAATAGTATTTTATTAAATAGAAGTGGTAAAAATTTATCTATCCTAAATAATCAAACAAATAATATTGATTATTTAATTAATGATTACAAAACTGCGGAACGAATCCATACCGTTCTTTTCGATACCTTAAAAAATAGTTATAAAAAAGAAAAAAAATCACTTCTCATTGTAGATAGTACCGGCATTTACCCAAATAAAAATACAGATAAGATTCTTTTAACACATTCTCCAAAAATTAATCTTGAAAGAATAATTGAGCGTATTCATCCAAAAGAAATTATTGCCGATGGAAGTAATTACCGAAGTTATATTGACCGTTGGAGAATGACCTGTTTAAAAAATAAAATCCCCTTTCACTATACTGGTGAAAAGGGAGCTTATTATTTTGAGTAATTTAAGTTAATGTACTTTACCCATTAGTTTTTTAATGATTGGAGAAGCTAAAAGAACAAGAGCCCCAGAACCTATGGCATATTTAGCTATAAGCATAAAACCATCTGTGTACACTGTTAAAGTTTCGAAACCACCCACATTTTTATCGGTACTTTCAATAGCTAGCTGTTTCCCTATAAAACCAACTATCTGAAAAGCAAATGCTGACGATAAAAACCATACTCCCATTATAAAAGCAATTAATCGTAATGGAGCTAAATCTGTCATTTTAGACAACCCTACCGGCGACATCAATAATTCACCCACAGACAATAAGAAATACATAAGTAATAAATATGCAAAAGGGACAAGGCCGCTATCATTTGCACTACCTCCACTTAATGCTAAAACATAGAAACTAATACCAGCAAAAAGTAATCCTAATCCAAATTTAAACGGCGTTCTAGGATTCCATTGCTTTTTGCTTAGCCAAGTCCACATCATAGAAATAGGAATAGCCAAAATAATAATGAACATAGAGTTCAATGAGTTTGTTTGAGCTGCAGACATAATACCATCCAAATCAATATTTCTTGCAGCAAATAGGGTAATTACACTACCTGATAATTCATGAAACCCCCAGAAAATTGTCATAAAGAAAGTAAGTAATACGGCGACAAAAAGCTCTTTTCTTTCTTTAACATTTGCCTTATACATTTCATAAGCCAAATACGCAAGAACAGCAATACCAATTCCGGTGAAAATTACATTAACGATATTTTGATCCGCAAACATACCATCTGTTGCAATGGCTTTATATGATGATAATAAAAGTGCAATTAGTGGCGCTGCAAGCACTGCCAGTACTGGCACAAGTATGCCTTGTTTAATACCAAATACCTTTTTTTCCAATACATGTTCATTTGGCGGTAATCCTCTATCTCCAAAAACGTTTTTCTGAATTCCTCTCCAAAAAACAATTAACCCTGTTAACATACCAATACCAGCTAAGCCAAATCCATAGTGCCAGCCATATGTAGCCGCTAGCCAACCGCATAAAAGAGGTGCTACCCAACCCCCAATATTAATACCCATGTAAAAAATGGTGAATCCTGAATCTTTTTTAGGATCGCCTTTTTCATATAGCGTACCAACGAATGTGGAGATATTAGGTTTAAAAAATCCGTTACCTACAATAATTAATGAAAGGGCAAGAAAGAAGGCCATATTATCTTCTATCGCTAAAACAAAGTGACCAATAGACATAAGAATACCTCCTAAGAAAATGGAATTTCGCATTCCCAATATTTTATCCGATAATTTTCCTCCAATTACGGTTGAAGCATAAACTAAGGAACCATAAGAAGCATAAACAGCTGCCGTTGCATAATCTCTTTCTGCTAATGCCTGAAAGATTACGTCGATCATGTAAAGCGTTAGTAACGCTCGCATACCGTAGAAGCTAAAACGCTCCCATAATTCCGCAAAAAATAAATAAAATAAACCCTGCGGGTGTCCAAAAATCTGTTTTTGGTCTGAAATATTAGTACTTTCAGTCATAATTCAATAAGTTTGATTATAGTTTTTCTTTTATGAAGTTGGTCATTTTATTATAGAGATGAATCCTAGTATTCCCACCGTAAATACCATGATTTTTATCTGGATAGATGCCCCAATCGAACTGTTTATTGGCCTGTATTAAAGCCTCAATCATTCGCATTGAGTTCTGCACATGTACATTATCGTCACCTGAACCATGAATCAACAGATAATTGCCTTCTAATAATTCTGGATAATTGAATGGAGAGTTATCATCATATCCATTAGGGTTTTCAGCTGGTGTACGCATAAAACGTTCTGTATATATTGTATCATAAAAACGCCAAGATGTTACCGGAGCTACAGCAATTGCGGTTTCAAAAACATCATTTCCTCTAAGTAAACAATTTGTGGACATATGACCTCCAAAGCTCCAACCCCATATACCCGTTCTATCTTCATCGATATAAGCTAATTCACTTAATTTTTTTGCAGCAGCAATTTGGTCTTCCGTTTCGTATTTAACCAAGTTCATATAGGTAACTTTTTTAAAATCACTTCCTTTAAAACCTGTACCACGACCATCTATACAGGCAATAACATACCCTTCAGATGCCAACATTTGATGCCAGTAATCATTTACTCCCATCCAGCTATTCGACACATTCTGAGAACCAGGTCCGCTATATTGATACATTAATAAGGGATATTTTTTTTCAGAATCAAAATCTTTTGGCTTAATCATATACATATTAAGATCATTTCCATTGATTGAAATTGTAGAGAATTCTTTTGGACTAACCAAATAACCTTCTAACCTCTTCAACAACTGGCTATTGTCTTTTATGTCTTTTACCTTCTTACCATTAATTGCTTGGTTTAACGTATAAACAGGTGGTATTTCTGCACTGGAATAGGTGTTTATAAAATAGGTAAAATCTGTACTGAATGAAGCATTGTTTGCACCTTCTTCGATCGCTAATGCCTTTTTATTATCACCGCCACTACTAATGTTATATACTCCTCTATTTATAGATCCATTTTCCGTAGACTGATAATATATTTTATCTTCGTTTTGGTCATAACCATAATAGTTAGTTACTTCCCACTCTCCTTTTGTAATTTGATTCATTAGCTTACCATCTTCATTATATAAATATATATGGTTCCACCCATCCTTTTCGCTTGACCAAATAAAGCTATCGTCCTCTAAAAAAGTAAGATTATCTGTAATATCAATATAGGCTTCATCTTTCTCTTCTAATAAAACGGAAACTTCTGCTTTTTTTGCATTAACCGTATACATGGTTAAATGATTCTGATGCCTGTTCAAGGTTTGTACGCTCAGCATATCTTTATGGTTTTTCCATTTTATACGCGGCACGTAGTACGCATTATTTGTATTAATTTGAGAAATAGTACCACTAGCTACGTCTAATAAATGCAAGGTTACTATAGAATTGTTTTCTCCCGCCTTTGGATACTTAAACACATGTGGTTGTTGATATAACCCCGTTCCATATACATCCATAGAAAACTCTGGCACATTCGTTTCATTAAATCGTAAAAACGCAATTTTAGACCCATCAGAGTTCCATTCAAAAGCACGTACAAACGCAAATTCTTCTTCATACACCCAATCGGTAACACCGTTAATTATTTTGTTTTTAACCCCATCTGTGGTTACTTGTTTTGTAGCTCCTGTAGTTACATCGAAAATATAAATATTGTTATCTCTTACATATGCCACTTGTTTACCATTGGGTGATAACATTGGTTCTTGAATTTTAGTTTCACTAATACGAACTACATTTTTACTTTCAATGTCGTACACATAAAAAATACCTAAAGAAGAGTGTCTAAATATTGGTTCTACCTCTGTAGAAAGTAAAATCTTTTTCTCGTCAGCACTAAAACTATATGCAGAGAAAAAAGGTATGTCAACTAAGTCAGTAGAAGAAACTATCGTAGCTACTTTTTTTAGTGTTTTATAGTCGTATTTATCAATTGTAGAAGATTGATTACCCCTATTTGTGTTGAGAACTGTGTACTGGGTACCATTATTCATGGATCTTAATGCATCCATTCCTTCCGTTCTAAATGCACCTTGATAAATATCTGTTACTTGTATTTGTTTCTGTTGAGCCCAAGTATATACACTGAAAGCAATTAAAATCAATGTAAATAAGTGTGTTTTTCGCATAAAAATTAGATTTTTGTTAAATCTCTCAAGTTTACCACTATTTCTGCAAAAAACCACATAATACAGCGAAAAAGAAACAGCTTTAACGCATAAACCTACTTACACAGGTTCAACGCAATATGCTTATATTTACTGCATTAAAAATTACAAGGCATTTTTAAAAAAATGCCATAAAGTAATATCAACCTTTAGAAGAAAGTTATACCTAAATGACTGAGCCAATTAGTGGTTTTTCCAAACTTACGAAAGAAGAGAAAATAAATTGGGTTACTAAAAATTATACCCAAAATACAGCACAATCAAAGAAAATATTACAAACCTACTGGAATAAAAATACCAGTGTTCAACAATTGCATGATGAGTTTATAGAGAATACACTCTCTAATCTTTATGTACCATTAGGTATTGCCCCTAATTTTCTTATTAACAACAATCTTTACGCCATACCTATGGCCATTGAAGAAAGTTCTGTTATTGCTGCCGCAAGTAAAGCCGCAAAATTTTGGCTAAAAAGAGGGGGGTTCAAAGCTAAAATCTTAGGGACAGAAAAAGTTGGTCAGGTACATTTCCTATTTAAGGGTGATGTAAAAAAACTAAATTCCTTTTTTTCATATCTAAAACCAAAATTAATTACCGAAAGCGCTTCACTTACTGAAAGTATGGAAAAAAGAGGTGGCGGAATTACAGATATTGTTTTACGAGATAAAACCGCAGACTTAGACCATTACTTTCAATTGCATGTAACTTTTCAGACGAAAGATGCCATGGGAGCAAATTTCATAAACAGTTGCTTAGAACAATTTGCAGCCACACTAAAATCTGAAGCAGCTTCATTTAAGGAATTTACTTCTGAAGAAAAACAAGTGGAGATTGTAATGAGCATACTTTCTAATTATGTGCCCAACTGTATTGTTCGCGCAGAAGTTAGCTGCCCTATAAATGAATTAAAATTAAGTAATGAGCTTTCTCCTCAACACACTGCCGAAAAAATTATACAGGCCGTACAAATAGCTCAAATAGAGCCTTACCGTGCAGTTACACATAATAAAGGTATTATGAATGGTATTGACGCCGTTGTTTTAGCCACAGGAAATGACTTTAGAGCTGTAGAAGCTGGCGTACATGCCTATGCTTGTAGAAATGGTCAATACAGTAGTCTAACCCATGCAGAATTACAAAATGGAGTTTTTAAATTTTGGATTGAATTGCCTTTGGCTCTAGGAACAGTTGGCGGATTAACCAACCTTCATCCACTTGTAAAATTAAATTTAGAAATTCTACAGAATCCATCTGCTGAAGATTTATTGCAAATAATTGCCGTAGCAGGAATAGCCCAAAACTTTGCCGCCGTTAGCTCATTAGTAACTACTGGCATTCAAAAAGGACACATGAAAATGCATCTTTTAAATATCTTAAACCAACTCGGAGCAAATGAGTTGGAAAAATCTAAATTAGTTGAATTTTTCAAAACCAACGCCGTAACTCATAGAGGTGTTGAATTACAACTTAATATTCTCAGGAAGTAAGTACACTTATATGACCAACAATTTTTATAGCAACGGAAAACTTTTACTTACTGGCGAGTATGCAATTCTAGATGGTGCTAAGGGCCTAGCTTTACCTACTAAATTTGGACAGTCATTAAAACTTAGAAATAAGGGCACAGAAACTATTCAGTGGTTTGGAGTTGACGAAAATGACGATACTTGGTTTTATGCCGAATTTTCTAAGGTCGATTTTAAAACCGTTACATCAACCGATGAAGCTACATCAGATAGGTTAAAACAGATTTTATCCGAAACCAAACGGTTGAATCCTGAATTCCTATCGAAAATATCAGAGAATAGTATTATTGAAACTAAAGTATCTTTTCCTATGGATTGGGGATTAGGCACTTCTTCTACATTAATAGCTAATATGGCAACGTGGGCAGGCGTAAATCCATATCAATTACTAGATAGTACATTTGGCGGTAGTGGCTATGACATTGCATGCGCTACTCATAACACTGCAATAACCTATCAAAGAAATGGCTTTGAACCGAGGGTTAGTGAAGTTAATTTTAATCCTGATTTTAAAGATGAGTTATTTTTTGTTTACCTAAATCAGAAAAAAAATAGTAGAGATGCTATTAATAGCTACAGAAATTTAGATTTTAATAAAGAAGAGTTTATATCCAAGATTGACACTATAACTGATAACATTCAGAAATGTAGTACAGTAACCGAATTCGAAAAATTATTGACCAAACACGAAGCTATTTTATCAGAAACACTACAAATCCCCACTATTAAAAATACACTATTCCCCGATTACACTAGATCTATTAAAAGTTTAGGAGCTTGGGGCGGAGATTTTGTACTAGCCACAGGAACTGAAGAAGACATGCTATATTTCAAAGACAAAGGATATGAAATTATTCTCCCCTACTCAAAAATGATATTATAAAAAAAGAGCATCTAAAATAGATGCTCTTTTTTTATATAAATCCTAAATGAACTACTAATAAAAAGTAGCTCTTTTATCTTCAATTTTAGCCGCATCTTTTAAAGCATTGTATACAGACGTATTTACACTACCAGCTGCTGCTGTTTTTAAACCATTTGCATAAACACTGTAATTATCCAATTTTGGAGCTTCCGTTTTCTTAACTATTTCAATTTTGAAAATACCTGTATTCCCCTCAATTAACCCAGAAGTAGCTCCAGCCGCCATACCGTATGCAGTACCTACAACAACTGGCTCGCTACCTGCGCCAGGAATAGTTGGTGACTTAACCGTAAGCGCCGATGCATTTGATACTGTTACACTATTGTCAGATGCAATAGCACTCATATCTTTACCCTTATTAGCAGCTATAATTTGAGCAGCTTTGCGTTCTTTTCTAATAAGTGGAAGAACTAATACTGAAGCATCTTCAGCATTCATTACCCCTTCTGTATAAATTCCAGTAAGTTGAACAACAGCATATCCATTGTTGATATTAAATCTCTTAATATCACCTACTTCTGTATCTCCATTAAAAGCCCACTGAACTATATTTCTTTGATTTGTTAACCCTGGAAGATTTTCATCTAACGCTTTTATCTTATTTACAGGACGAATTACATATTCATCTTTTTTTGCTAAATCTGAAAAAGCACTTTCGTCATCCGTTGTTTCCATTTCAAACTTTGTCGCCTTAGTGAACAACGTATTAATGGTTTCTTCTGAAGCAACAATTTCTCTAGACATTGTTGCAATCTGAACTACATCTTCCTTGTCATCTATTTTAATTACATGAAATCCAAAATCAGTTTCTACTAAACCAATTGCATCTACATTATTATTAAATGCGAAATCATTGAATTTTGGAACCATTACTCCTCTTTGGAAATATCCTAAATCTCCTCCTTGTGGTGCTGACGGGCCATCTGAATTATCTCTTGCTAATTCCGAAAATACTACTCCCGATTTTTTAGCTTCTTTCAATAATTCTTTTGCTTTCGCTTCAGCCTCTTCTTTTGTTCTAGTTACCTCAGGATTTGCTCTAGTTGCACCAGTATAAGCCAATAATATATGACTGGCTTTTACAGACCCATTAGACCTTCTATCAATCATTTTAGAAATCTTATAAGAATTTCCATCCTTATATGGGCCGTAAATTTGACCTACATTTAAACTCATTAAAGTATCTGCAACACTAGAAGGTAAATTCTTTTTAGCTTTAAAAATGGTATCAAATTTAGTATCTGAATTTCTATCTAAGTAAGCTGCTACATCGCTAGTACTACGAAAACCTTTAATAGTATCGTTACGATCTGTTTGATTATTGTATTCAACAGTATCCTCTAAAAGTTTAGTTATGGCCTCTTTTATAGCCGACTCGTCAGCTGCTGACGGTTTTTCCTCAAAATATACATATTGTAAATCTCTTGCAGGATCTTGCTTATACTCTTCTTTATGATCGTTTACATAATCAGCAATTTCGCTTTTAGTAACAGCAATAGTACTATCTGCTATTGAGGAATAAGGTACTCTTACATACTTAATATCCATTTTCTCATTTGCCAACTTATAATCTAATTCGCCTTCTTTCAACGTTGCTCCTACGCCAGACTTTACCATGTTAAAGTAGGTCTGCTCTTTTGCTAACTGAATAATTTCATTTTCAGTTTGTAACCAAGCTTCATATTGAGCCGGGTTATTAACTTTCCAATCTGCAACTGTTTGTTTAAAGATATTAGGATCAAATTGACCATTTTGATTTTGAAACTCAGGATTTTGAGCATAGCCTGTAGTACGCAGAAAATCTACAATTTGATCTTGCTCAATACCAATACCTAAATCTTCAAATTGCTCACCTAACACATACTTTCTAATTGTGTTCTCCCATACTTGGTTAACAACTTGCATAGATGAAGTGGTAGGACCAACTCTTCTAGAGGCTGTTTCAACATCTTGCCTAAATTCATCTATAGAAATATCCTCTCCATTAATTTCGGCAACGGACGAACCTACTTTTTCACCTCCAAAATTGCTGCTGGTAAAAACTCCAGAAATAACAAATGCAAAAAGTGCTAAACCTATAATTAAGATCAACACTGTGGTACGTTTTCTTATATTTTCTAATACTGCCATTCTAATTAACGTTTAAAATAATCGTTTGTGGTTATTGGGAGGCAAAACTACCATTTTTAATTGAAATAATAAAAACTAAAAAGCCTCCTAATTTTAGGATTAATACATCGTTATTCATCTACCAAAAGTTCTATTGAAACTAAATCTATTTTAGTATTGGAAACTTCTAACACCGTAAACTTATATTGCTCTATGGTAAGCTCTACTTCTTTATCTGGTATTTCACCCAATGTATGAACTAAAAGACCCCCTAAAGTCTCAAATTCGTCTGATACCGGTAAATTTAATTTGTAATTTTCGTTGATGTAATCTACTTCTAAACGAGCTGAAAAAAGAAAATGACGGTCATCAACCTGTTCTTCTCTTAAATCCGTTGTATCATGTTCATCTTCAATTTCACCAAAAAGTTCTTCTACAATATCCTCAACAGTAACTAAACCTGAAGTTCCACCGTACTCATCTAATACAACTGCTATACTTTTTCGTTTCTTCATTAGTGTATTTAACACATCTTGAATCAGCATGGTCTCCGGCACAAACTCTACGGGCAACAAAATACTTTTAATAGTCTTTGGCTTCTTAAACAACTCGTAAGAATGGACATACCCTATAACATTATCTACCGTATCATTATAGACCAAAATTTTAGAATACCCCGTTTCGGTGAAAATTTTTGCTAAATTTTTTGGTGTTTCGTGCATTTCAACGGCCACTATCTCGGTTCTAGGTACCATTACCTCACGTGCTTTAACTGCTGCAAACTCCAAAGCGTTCTGAAAAATTTGAATTTCGGTATCAATCTCATCTTCAGCTTCTACGGTCTCCATTTGTTCCGTTATATAATCACCCAATTCTAATTTACTAAATGCCAATTGCACTTCGTCCCCAGAGGTTCTAAAGATATACTTCAGTATTAAATCTGAAATCCAAATGATAAAATCTGAAATAAAAGAAAACAAAATGTAAAACAAAAAGGCAGGGATAGCCAATAATTTTAATAAACTATTTGCATAAATCTGAAACAAAACCTTAGGCAGAAACTCTGCCGTAATTAATATAACAAAAGTTGAAATTAGGGTTTGAGTTAATAGACTGAATTCGGTAATTAAAATCTTTAAAATTGCATTTTCAGGTGCCATCCCTGTAAACCAATTCATTAGAATTTCACCCATAAATAAGCCATAGATAACCAATGCAATATTGTTACCTATTAACATGGTTGCTATAAACTTTGATGGTTTTTTTGTAAGCCTAGTAAGTACCATAGCCAAAAAACCATCTTGCTTTTTCTCTATTTCAATATGTATTTTATTTGCAGAGATAAATGCAATCTCCATTCCTGAAAAGAAAGCTGAAAAAACTAATGAGAGAATTATTATAATACCGGCTGTACCCACTATTGGTTTTTATTATCACGCTTACGCTGTTCAAACTTTTTCCTATAGTTTCTTCTAAATAAAAACATGCCCAAAGAAACTACCGCAAAGAAGATATAAAAATAAATTTTACTGTCTTCTGAACTCCAATCTGTATTCCATTCCGCAAAAATTTTATAAATAGAAAAACCGGCCACTATAACATATATGTACTCAGTATACCTTAAAATATTAATCATTTTCTTTTTCTTTATCTTCTTTTATCATCATTAGACCATATGTTTTGTGCGCATTTAAAAACTTAAGGTCCTTTTGTATATCCATACCCTCACCATCCATAACAGTACCGTCATCTGGATTGGTAAAGGTGAATTTCTCTTGCGTAAACGCCCATTGATTACCTCTATCATAAAACAATTGAGTGGTTTCTAATTTTTTACCATCATCCCCTTTTATGAGCACATTACCTTGCAAATCTACAATAGAAGTTGCAGAATACAATACGCCATAATCAGCCTCTATCGTAGTTTTTTCATTTTTCTCATTAAATATTTCCACCAATAACCCTTCTGGAAATGTTTGATATGGAAAAGAAAGTTGGTCAAAATCATTACGAATAGGTCCTGACAATATTGCAAGAACCTTGGAAGACCCAACATCTTCAGCATCTATTTTATTAGGTGTTTCGGTATAGGTAAGCACAAAATCTTCTACCACTCCACGAGGGTAAATTTTCTTAGCCGCCTCATCGCCAACTCGCTTATAATTATCATTACAAGATAAAAAAAGCATTGCCATGGTACATACCATGGCAATGCTTTTAAAATTAAAGATTTGTATCATTTTTACTATAACGATGGCACTTTTACACTACCACCAGCCCAACAAGAGAAAGATACTGTTTTACCCGCCATTCCTGAACTAAATATCATTTCTTTAGATGGTGCTTTTGCACTATAGCTAGTTGCAGCTTGACTTGAAGACCCTCCTAAAGATGGGTCAACTCTTCCTGCTTGTCTAGCCATATCTGCCGCTTTCCAGTAAATAGCTCTTTTTTCGAAAGGAGTACTTCCACAATCGTTAGCACTAGTAGCATACAGGTTAGCAATCAACAAATAAGCACGACCGTTAGACGGATTCGCATCAATAGCTTTCTGAGCATAACTACGTGCAGTAGACTTACTACCTTTTCTTTTGTTAATAACTGCTACTTTATAGGCTATTTTAGATTTCTTCTCATTATCCGTTTCTAAAGACAATGCCTTATCGAAATCGGCAAGAGCTCCCTGAGTGTCTCCATTTTTCATTTTCAAGGTTCCACCATATACATATGCATCTGCAGATGGATCTAACTTTAATTGTGCTTCAAATAACTTTTGGAACATTGGATCATCTGTACATTCTTTGTTAAACATAAGACCTACCGCTCTTTTCACCCAAACAACATCTCCTTTTTTCTCCTCAAAACTCTTTTCATATAAAGGAATTAAGTTTCCACAATCAGCTAAAGGACCTAATTTAGAATCAATACTACCCGCAATTTTACCGTATACTTCTGAATACGAATTGTAAGACTTTAAACGAGATTTTTCTTTTGAAGTTAATGTACCTGCCTCTTCTTTAGGTAGTAATTTAGATATTTTACCAGTAATTTTTTCGTTTTCAACTTCTATTTTTTCAGTAACGGCATCGTACACATCAAAAACTTCTTGCAAGTCTTTTCTACCCGCTTTATTTTCATCTACTAAACTAGAAAAATAGATGTATAATGCTTTAGGATTAGTGAAATTTGCCTGATCCTTGGTAAAGGCCTCACTCATCATCGCATACATTTCTGCATCATCAGCCATTTTATTATCATACTTCACCATTGCCTTATCGACCATTGTTTCACCCATACTAGTTTTAGATGCAAAATGTTTCAATTTATTATCGTAAAGTCCCAACAGTTCATTTACGAATTTTGTTTTGTCAGCAGCAGATGCCTTTTCAATTTTATCATTAAGTATACGCTCACCGTATACATAAATAGCGTTATTTAATTGAGGACAGGTTTCATAAACCATTTTCCATGGCTCATAAGCCGCCTCATAATTTTTAACTTTTGCATGTTCAGAAAATATGGACAGATTCGTCATACATTCAGGATTCTGAGCCTGTGCATTACTTACCCCCATCATCCCAAGGAACATAATTGCCGTGAAGTAAAGTTTCGATTTCATTTTTTCTATTTTTAAAGTGGTTAATGTACTAAATTTTTATTAATTGATTTTTCTTTTTTGAAACCAACGATCATTTAACGAGAGTCCTACATTAAATTTAAAATAACTCTCCTCAACTAAGTTGGCCCTGGTTGTTCCTTTTTTTCCAATCTCAAAACCTAAATTTAGATTAGAGAAACTTCTACCCAGTGGTAAGCCTAATCCAAAAGTTATGCCAAAGTTATTTATATCAACATCATTAACCAGCATTCCCGTTTTATCTAAACGTAATCCTGCACGATAAGTAACTCGTTTTAAATAACTTGTAAAGGAATCATGATCCGGAGTAAAAAATGTTCCGAAAGCATATGAACTTGCATCTTCATACCGCACACTACTTGCTCCTAAGAAATTATTTTCAAAAGAACTCATTGCCTGAAAACTATATTCAGCACCTACAAACCATTTTAAATCTTCTCCGAAGCCAATACCTAATGTAGTTGTCGTTGGTATCTTTAATTCGGTATTTCTTAGATTTTGAGAATCTAAATTAACTTCTACCTCTTCTATATCACTACCAGTTGCAATTGAAAACGAACCTACTTGCCTATCATTTTCCGCAACAAGATTTCCCTGTGTATTTACGCGAACAGATGAATGAAATCTATATTTGTCATTTACAAGCGGTGTGTAATTTAATGCATAATTAAAATCAAACCCATTAATTCTAGAGGTTCGCCTATCGAAAGTACCAAATTGAATTCCATCTATTTGCTGTAATCGTTCACTTTCTAAAGTACCAAAGTTAAAATTAATAGTTGCCCCTACACTTAAGTCTTTTACAACCTCGTATCCGATAGAATAAAAAACTCTATTTAAACCTCCTCGGCCACCATAAAGATTTGTTAAAGTACCTTCTGATGTAGTTTGCTCATCAACTAAATTATACCCTACAGAAGTATACGGCATAATCCCAAAGCCCATTCCCAATCCTTTACCAACACTAAAACCCAAAGCCAAGTAATCTAAACTTGTTATTGAGCTTTTCTCCTCCTCGGTGAAGCTCTTTAGTTGATATTGTTTATTAGAAACACCAGCTGTATAGGTCACAAGACCTTCTTTATCCATAATTTCCAAACCTAGCTTACCGTAAGCAGCTGGGTTTTTTAAATTAAGATGTATACTATCCGCGTATACGCCAATACCCCCCATCATTTGATTTTCTACTGTACTAACGTCTTTCATATCACCAATTCCAAAAAAAGAATAGGGAGAAATAGTACCATCTTGAGCGTACACACCTATGACGGATATGTATACAATTGCAATTACAATTTTTTTGATCATTTAGTGCTTGTTGTATTCTAGCAAGTAATTAAGCCCTTTCAGGAGAAATTTAGAATCCGCAAATATGGTATTTTTTAATCGTTTAGACAAAAATAGTGTATCACCCCCTGTTAAAATAATTGTTAAATTTTTAAAACGACCCTTATAAAGATCAATGACACCGTCTATTTCAAGGCCTACCCCATATACTACGCCACTATGTATGCAATTCTCTGTTGTATTCCCAATATAATCCAAAAGTTCTTTTTTTTCTAGCAAAGGCAACTTTGCCGTTTGGTCGTGCATGGCGTTATACCTCATTTGCACTCCTGGCGAAATAGCACCTCCTAAATACTCATCAAAATCATTTACCATATCGTAAGTAATACAAGTACCTGCATCAATCACTAATATATTACTATGTGGCTTATAATAAAAAGCTGCAGTTGCCAAAGCCAAACGATCCACTCCTAGAGTTTGTGGTGAAGCATATGAGTTCTTAAATGGTACTTTTGAGGCGTTTGAAAGCTCATGAAAGTCACAAAAAACAGCCAAAATATTAATTTGCTCTCTAGAAAGTGAACCAACACTAGAAATTATTGCTGATTTTATTTGGGGAAAATCTTTGAACGTTTTCTTAACAGCCACCACAAAATCATACGTAGCAACAGTCTCTAAATGAATGATTTCCGTCTTTTTAAATATCGCCAACTTTACCTTGGTATTGCCAGCATCAATAATCAAATTCATGTTACAAAGATTAAAAATTAAAAAAACAATTCGCTTTTTTTATGAATTAGTTTGTAAAT
>TARA_R110002051_G_scaffold269806_2_pt1 | contig 28797 bp, 23 predicted proteins | sample TARA_R110002051 | Tara Oceans TARA_R110002051 (sample SAMEA4397023) | marine metagenome | biome: Polar Biome; feature: [MES] marine water layer (ENVO:01000295) within the mesopelagic zone...; material: water (ENVO:00002006), including particulate matter (ENVO:01000060) such...
CGTAGAATGCTTAACCTCTTTTATGGTAAATGAGCTTTGGGTACTTCCAATATGGTTCATGGCCGTTAATTTATTGACCATAAAATTTCGGTATGCTTCCATATCTTGAACATGAATTTTCAATAAATAATCATAATCCCCACTTAAATGATGACATTCTACCACCTCCTGTAAACGCATAACCTGAGCCTCAAATTGTGCTATGTTATCCTTAATGTGCTGTATTAATTTTACATGGCAAAATACCGTAAAGTTCCTATCTACAATAGCTTTGTCAACTAATGCAACATAATTTTTTATAGCCCCAACCCTTTCCAATCTTTTTATACGTTCATAAACTGCTGTAGTAGAAAGACCAAGTTTTAAAGCATATTCTTTGGTTGTTCTTTTACTATCTGCTTGCAATAAACCTAAAAGACTATTGTCAATTTTATCAAGTTTCATAATGAATATAATTCTATCTAGTTGTTACAAAATCCACATATACCGAATTAAAATCTAAATTACTCATAAAAATAGTTCTATATTCTAATAAATCAATATTATATTGACAATATTACAGCCAATAAGTATATTTACGGAAAACAACAACCCATGAGTCAAAAGACGAGCAACGATTTACAAGATTTACAATATTTCGGAGAATATGGCGGAGTAAACCCTTCTATATCAGATTCTTCTACCTATACTTTCATATCAGCTAAAACAATGTTCGATACTTTTGAAGGTAATACCGAAGGTTGTTATTTGTACAGCAGACACTCTTCGCCTTCAAATTTATATTTAGGTGAAGCATTAGCAGCATTAGAAGGTACTGAAAGTGCAAATGTTACTGCTAGTGGCATGGGCGCTATAACAGCAGTTATTTTACAATTATGTAATGCTGGTGATCACATTATAAGTAGTAGAACTATTTATGGCGGCACCTATGCATTTATGAAAAACTTCTTGATAAAATTTGGAATCAAAACAACTTTTTTAGATATCACAGATTTGGATGCAGTTGCAAAAGCCATTACACCAAAAACAAAAATGATTTACTGTGAAAGTGTTAGTAATCCATTATTAGAAGTAGCTGACATTTCTGCACTATCACGAATTTCAAAGAAAAATGAATTACCCTTGGTAGTAGATAATACCTTCTCTCCATTAACGGTAACCCCTGCAAAATTAGGTGCAGATATTATAATTCATAGTCTTACCAAGTTTATTAATGGTACAAGTGATTGTGTTGCAGGCGTTGTATGCGGTACAACCGAGTTTTGCCTTAGTCTTAAAGATGTAAATAATGGTGCGGGTATGCTCCTTGGAAGCACACTAGATAGTTTACGCGCTGCATCTATTTTAAAAAACATGAGAACGCTTCATATTCGTATGAAAAAACATAGTGAGAATGCCATGTTTTTAGCTCAGAACTTTGGAAAAGATGGACTACGGGTAGTTTATCCAGGGCTCTCATCCCATCCCGGTCACTTAATAATGGAAGACCAAATGAATCCTGAATATGGTTATGGTGGTTTAGTAACAATGGACGTTGGCACATTAGAAAATGCTAATGCATTAATGGAATTAATGCAAGAAAGAAAGTTGGGATATTTAGCTGTTAGTCTTGGATTTTACAAAACTCTTTTTAGTGCACCTGGAACGTCAACATCTTCTGAAATTCCGTTAGATGAACAAGAAGAAATGGGGCTTGGAAACGGGCTAATTCGTTTTTCAATTGGGTTAGATGATGATATACAAAGAACCTATTCCTTAATGAAAAAATGTCTATTAGACCTTAAAATACTAGATATCACAAGTATAAAAGCCTAATTATTCAAAAAATAAATTGGTTTGCACATCAGTTGCATAAATCGTAATATTACGTAATAACCAAACGCCTTTTAAATGACAGACCAAAACACCAATGAGCATAGGGAAAATGAGCATATCGTAGCGAACAAAGAACTTAATCTAGTAGAAGCTCTTATTCCGGTCGTGCTCTTAATGGCAATGTTGGCTTACAATATATTCTTTGCTGATGGTGAATGGTTTGGAGAATATTCAAATCAAATTATCTTACTTATAGGTGGGGTCTTTGCTGCTATAGTTGGTTTTTTAAATAAAACAACTATAGAAACAATGATTAAAGAAATATATGAGAATTTAAAAAGTGTTTTCGTACCTATCATGATTTTGTTTCTTGTTGGCGCATTGGCTGGAACTTGGCTAGTAAGCGGTATTATACCAGCTATGGTGTATTATGGTTTAAAAGTCTTGAGTCCTTCTATTTTCCTACCGGCATCAATAGTCATTGCTGCTATTATTTCAATTGCAACTGGTAGTTCATGGACAACTTCAGCTACGGTTGGCATAGCATTAGTTGGCATTGGTACAGCTTTAGGTATACCTACGGGAATGATTGCAGGTGCTGTAATATCTGGAGCATATTTTGGAGATAAAATGTCTCCCCTAAGCGACACTACAAATTTAGCTCCTGCTATGGCGGGGACAGATTTATTCACTCATATTAAGTATATGTCACTTACAACGGGGCCTACTATAATAATAACAATAATTACCTTTTCAATTATAAGTTTAAATATAGACACTACTGGGAGTGCCGATGTAACAGGCCTACTAAATACCATTGCCCAAACCTTTAATATTAATCCGTACTTATTTATAGTACCAGTAGCCGTAATAGCCTTAATTTTATTAAAAACTAAACCCCTAATAGCTTTAGGAACAGGAGTTGTTTTAGCTGCAGTTTTTGCTTTTATTTTTCAACCAGAAATCTTAGCCTCTCTATCTGACTCAAAACTTGGTGCTATTATAAATGCAGTATTAACTGACACAGCAATTATTACGGAAAACGAAAAATTAAATAAACTCTTTAGTTCTGGTGGAATGAATGGGATGCTTTGGACAATTTATCTAATATGCTGTGCAATGGTTTTTGGTGGTATAATGGATGGTATTGGGGCATTATCCAGAATTACACAATCTCTATTATCAGTAGCTAAAAGTGTTTTTGGACTGTTTTCTAGCACTGTACTTAGCTGCTTAGGTCTTAATATTATTGCAAGTGACCAATACTTAGCATTAGTTATTCCAGGCAAAATGTTTAAAAAAGCTTATCAAGATAGAGGTTTAGCTCCTGAAAATTTAAGTCGTACTTTAGAAGACTCCGGCACTGTTACTTCAGTACTAATTCCATGGAACACATGTGGAGCATACCAATCTGGAGTGTTAGGCGTAAGTGTTTCAGAATATTTTGCATTTGCCATATTTAATTGGTTAAGCCCAATTATGACATTAATATTTGCCGCATTTAATATTAAAATAAGACAACTTACTAAAAACGAATCCTAATTTTTATAATAGTTATATTAGGTCAATACATTACCTTAACTAATAATCTCATAACTTTCTGCTCATTATTTTGAGCATATCTCATTAAACCCATACCATTCTTTCAGCTATTCAAAATAGTTATTCTTGCATTGAAAAATCTAATTTAGAAAGTCCTTTAACCCTCATACAAGTCTTAATTTTGCTTTTTAATAAATTATAAACGAGATTATAGTATGGCATTTGTAGGAAAAAAATTCCCGAATATTAGTGTAAACGCAATGAACGAAATGGGCGACACTTTTAAACTTAATGTATTAGAAGAAGCTCAAAAAAATAATAAAAAAGTAGTTCTTTTCTGGTATCCAAAAGACTTCACTTTTGTTTGCCCAACAGAGCTACACGCTTTTCAGGCAGCGATAGGTGAATTTGAAAAAAGAAATACTTTAGTAATAGGTGCTTCTTGTGACACGCCTGAAGTTCATTTTGCATGGTTAAGCACAAACAAAGATAATGGTGGTATTGAAGGAGTTACTTACCCAATTTTGGCTGATAGTAACCGTAACTTATCTAGCGTTTTAGGAATTTTAGATATCCAAAACGAAATTTACGACGAAGAAACAGAAACAGTACAGGTTGAGGGTGATAATGTTACGTACAGAGCAACATATATTATTGATGAAGAGGGTATTGTACAACACGAAAGCATCAACAACATGCCTTTAGGTAGAAATGTTGGTGAATATTTACGTTTAGTAGATGCTTTAACTCACGTTCAAGAAAAAGGAGAGGTTTGCCCAGCAAACTGGGAAGAAGGTAAGGAAGCAATGTCAGCAAATAGAGACGGAGTTGCAAGTTACCTATCTGCACACGCTAACTAATTAAAAATTTTAATGAACATGGAGCGGAAATCTTCATGTTCATTTCAATAACCCTTAAGTATTTAAAGCTATGTTATTAGAATTAGAACAAGATAATTTACAGGAAATCATAGAAAACAATCCTAATGTTGTAGTACAATATTCTGCATCATGGTGTGGCAACTGTAGAATCATGAAGCCAAAGTTCAAAAAAGAGGCTTCTGAAAACGAAAATATTACCTTCGTTCTTGCAGACGCAGAAAAATTTCCAGAATCAAGAAAACTTGCCAATGTAAATAATTTACCAACTTTCGCTTCTTTTGAGCAGGGTAAATTCAAAAATCAAGTACAAACAAATAAGTATGATCTTTTAAAAGAATTGATCGGTGAGATTACCAATAATTAAATTACTGACTGAATTTATAGAAGAGAAGGATAGCGATTTCGTACAAGAAACTATTGAAACTCTTGAAGCATTAACAGAGCTCCCATCTCTAAAGGATGAAGAATTAGATGTTATTGGCGAACTAATTTCTAATATGTACGGTGCCTTAGATGTAGTTGCCAGTATTGAACAAGGAACACCAAAAAAAGAAGCGCTTAACCAATTTATGCAACGTGTAATGGGTTCTATAGACAAATAAACGATTCATTAATATTTAAAAGTCCTTTCATAAACGAAAGGATTTTTTTTGTCTTATAATCCATGTATCATCTTAATATTTTATAATTTCACACTTTAAATCATAAAACACAAAGGTTATGGCGTCGGTTACATTAAAAGGAAATACAATACATACATTAGGCACTTTACCTGCTACTGGCGGTAAGGCCCCTGAATTTCAATTAACTAAGAATGATTTATCTACTGTAAAACTTTCAGATTATGCTGGTTCTAGAGTAGTTTTAAATATATTTCCAAGTGTAGACACAGGCACTTGTGCACAATCTGTAAGGCAATTTAACAAAGAAGCTGCAGAATTAGATAATACTATTGTTCTATGCATATCTAAAGATTTACCATTTGCACAAGCACGGTTTTGTGGTGCAGAAGGCATTGAAAATGTTGAAATGCTTTCTGATTTTAAAGATGGTAATTTTGGCAAATCTTATCATGTTGATTTTTCTGATGGTCCGTTAGTTCCTTTACACTCCAGAGCTGTAGTGGTAATTGATGAAAAAGGAAGTGTTTTATATACTGAACAAGTTGCAGAAACTACTGAAGAACCAAATTACAAGGCAGCATTGGAGTCTTTAATGAACGAATAACTGACACTTATGCCCAAAGAATCTTTTTTGGTCAATCGTATTAAAAGTGTTGGTTTTGCCCTTAAAGGCGCCTTTTTACTGATACGCACAGAAGCAAGCATAAAAATTCAAGTTTTTATTGCTATAGTTATGACTGCTGCAGGTTTTTATTTTGAAATATCTAGTACAGAATGGGTTTTTCAAATATTTGCTATTGCAATGGTTTTAGGAATCGAAGGAATGAATACTGCGGTTGAGAAAATAGCTGATTATGTGCAACCAGAGTTTGATTTAAAAATTGGGTTTATTAAAGATATTGCTGCAGGTGCAGTAATGTTGGTTTCTATAGCAGCTACGATAATTGGTTTAATCATTTACTTGCCAAAAATTTTATAGGATTCATAAATCGTTGCTATAGCTCATATTATTAGTATTCCCAGGCAAGCCTTTTAGGAAGTAAATAGAAAATCAGTATTAGAATCTACGAAAACGTCGGAACATTTTAAATCTCGATTATCGAGTAAATTTGTAATTTAGCACCAGAATTAATTTTTAATGGCAAAGAAGGCAACTAAATCAAAGCCAAAACCTACTAAAAAAGGATTATCGTTTAAATTATCCAAACAAAATAAAATTATTTTGGGTAGCTTATTGATGCTTTTTAGTATCGCATTGTTCTTTTCATTTATATCATTTTATTTTAATTGGCAAGATGACCAAAGTCTGCTTTCAGAATTTAAGGACCGTAATGAACTGGCCAAAAATTTGTTGAATAAATTTGGCGCAAGCATTAGCCATTTTTTTATGTATAAAGGTTTTGGTCTTGCATCCCTTATACTACCTTTTTTAACTTGTATAACAGGTATATATCTATTTTTAGGCCTTCCTTTAAAAGCCTTGTTTAAAAAATGGATATGGGGTTTACTATTTGTAATCTGGATTTCAATTACCTTAGGTTTTTTTGCTACTAGCAGCCCATTATTAGGAGGTTTAGTAGGCTATGAAATGAATGACTTCCTACAAGATTACGCAGGTAAAATTGGTGTTCTTTTATTATTAATATTCGGTCTTATTTTTATTTTAGTCCGATTATTTGAAGTTACACCTGAAGATATTTTAGCTTTCTTTAAATCAAGAAAAGAAGCAATTTCATCTGAGTTTAAAGCAAGTCAAGAACGAAAAGCAAATAGCAAGAAAGAGCAATCTGAACAAGAGGAAGAAGATTTACTTATTCGGTCTTTAGAAGAAGATTTACCTGTTGTTATAGATACATACACCCATAAAACAGAAATTCCTCATTTAGAAAAAGAAGAAAATAGCGATTTCGAAATTAATACATCAGAACCAGAAGAAACTTTGGCTATGGAAGTTGAACAGGTAATAGAAGAGCCTGAGGAAATAGATATTCTTGCCAACAAACTAGTTGATGATTTTGGAGAATTTGACCCTACCCTAGAATTAGGTAATTATAAATTCCCTACAATAGAACTTTTAGACGCACATGGGGCTACTGGTGGTATTACAATTAATCAAGAAGAATTAGAGGAAAACAAGAATAAAATTGTTGAAACTCTTAAGAACTATAAAATTGGCATTGCTCAAATTAAAGCAACTATAGGGCCTACCGTTACTTTATATGAAATTGTTCCAGAGGCAGGGGTTCGTATTTCTAAAATCAAAAATTTAGAAGACGATATTGCATTGTCATTAGCTGCATTGGGTATTCGTATAATAGCACCAATACCGGGTAAAGGAACAATAGGTATTGAAGTTCCAAATAAAAACGCCTCTATAGTTTCTATGCGATCTGTAATTGCCTCAAGTAAATTCCAGAAAGCAGAAATGGAATTACCTATTGCATTTGGTAAAACTATTAGTAATGAAACCTTTGTTGTGGATTTGGCCAAAATGCCACACTTGTTAATGGCAGGTGCTACAGGGCAAGGTAAATCTGTTGGTTTAAATGCCGTACTAACTTCATTATTATACAAAAAACACCCAGCTGAAGTAAAATTTATATTAGTAGATCCTAAGAAAGTTGAATTAACGCTTTACAATAAAATTGAACGTCATTTCTTAGCCAAATTACCAGATTCAGAAGAAGCAATCATTACAGACAATACTAAAGTAATTCATACGCTTAACTCGCTTTGTATAGAAATGGATAATCGTTATGAACTATTGAAAGTTGCAATGGTTCGTAATATAAAAGAATACAACGTAAAATTTAAGGCACGTAAACTTAATCCTAACGACGGACATAAATTTTTACCCTACATAGTTCTTGTAATTGATGAGTTTGCCGATTTAATTATGACTGCTGGTAAAGAGGTAGAAACACCTGTAGCCAGACTTGCACAATTAGCTAGAGCCATAGGTATCCACTTAATTATTGCAACTCAACGACCTTCAGTAAATGTTATTACAGGTATTATAAAAGCTAACTTCCCTGCCAGATTAGCTTTTAGGGTAACTTCTAAAATAGATTCTAGAACAATTTTAGATACTGCTGGTGCAGATCAGTTAATTGGACGTGGTGATATGTTATTTACCCAAGGTAATGACGTTACACGTATACAATGTGCCTTTGTTGACACACCCGAAGTTGGAAAAATTGTAGATTTCATTGGTAGTCAACGCGCTTACCCAGATGCGCATGAACTTCCTGAATATATTGGCGAAGATTCTGGCACGAGTCTTGATAATAACGTGTCTGAAAGAGATGCTAAGTTTCGAGAAGCTGCTGAAGTTATTGTAATTGCACAGCAAGGTTCGGCCTCATTAATTCAACGTAAATTAAAATTAGGCTATAATAGAGCTGGTAGAATTATTGATCAGCTAGAAGCAGCAGGAATTGTAGGTCCCTTTGAAGGTAGTAAAGCAAGACAAGTTTATGTAACAGACATGGTTGCCCTTCAGCAAATATTGGATAATGAATAATATTAAAAAAGAGATGAAGAAGATTATTATTGTATTGACGATTATTTTAACAGCATCCTTTGCAAATGCACAAGGTTCAGATAAAGCAAAGGCTTTATTAGACGAGGTATACACAAAGGTAAAAAGCTACGATAACATTTTTGTAGATTTTAAATTCGATTTAAAAAATACAGAAGCAGGTATTAATCAAGAAACAAGAGGAGATGTTACCTTAGCAGGAAACAAATATATTTTTAATTACCTAGGCTCTCAACAGCTGTATGATGGCAAAAAAGTGTACACCATAGTACCAGAAAATGAAGAGGTAACTATTGAAGACAAATCTGATGATGAGAACGCAATGACTCCTTCAAAAATGTTGACATTCTACAAAGAAGGACATAATTATGCTTGGGACATTTTACAAGATGTTCAAGGCCGTAAAATCCAATATGTAAAGTTGACTCCTATAGATTCTGATACTGAAATAAAGTCAAGACTTTTAGGTATAGATATGGGAACAAAACATATTTATAAACTTATAGAAACAGGCAAGAACGGTACAAAGACAACAATCACTGTTAATTCTTTTAAAACAGACGAAGTGTTGTCCAAAACCTTATTTACTTTTGATGAAGCTAAATATAAGGATGAAGGCTATTTCATTCTAAGAAATTAGAACAATTGAGAATACTAGACCGTTATATTCTATCAAGATTCGTCTTTAATTTTGTCAGCTCGTTTGTAATATTGATGTTTATCTTCATATTTCAAACGATTTGGCTTTTTATTGATGACCTTGCAGGTAAAGGTTTAGACATAGTCATTATCGGTAAATTTTTATTTTACCTAATGCCAGATTTAACGGAAAAAGTATTACCACTTACCGTTTTACTATCCTCTATTTTAACCTTTGGGTCAATTGCAGAAAATTATGAATTTGCTGCTATGAAAGCTTCAGGAATTTCACTGCAGCGCTCCATGCTTAGCTTAATTGTTTTTGTAACAATTTTAGGAGGAGTCACTTTTTTCTTTGCAAATAACGTAATTCCGCTATCACAAAGAAAAATATACAATCTTCGAAGAAATATTGCTAAAGTAAAACCTGCCGCAGTTGTGTCTGAAGGAGTTTTTAGTGATTTTGAAGGAATGAATATTAAAGTTGATGAAAAATACGGTGATAATGATCGGTTTTTAAAAAACGTAATTATTCATATTAAGTCAAAAAGTAATCTTAACACTACAGTAATAAAATCAGAAACTGGCGAATTAATTAGTAGTGAAGAATCTGACTTAATACAACTTGTATTAAAAAATGGTCATTATTATGAGGACGTTACTTCAAAAAGTAATGATAGTAAAATGAAATTTCCATTTGCTCAAGCAAATTTCGATACCTACACTATGAATATCGAAATTCCTGAAATAAATAATGATGAACTAGAAGAAGAAAGGGATATAAGTACAGATAAAATGAAAAATATATCTCGGCTGACTAAAGATATCGATTCTTTACGTGGAGATAACTATAAAATTGTACGTGCGTTTTCTAAAAATATTGAAAGTAGAAGCGGACTTTTTGTTCCTCTTATTAATAACAATGCCGATTCTACCAAAACCGATTTGGTCTCTAGAAAGGACTCTATATCTGCGGAAAAAGCTACGGCAGCAAAGGCAAATATTGCACTACAAGATTCAATAAAAGAAAATATACTCATTCTTTTTCCAGATTGGCAACAAATACAAATTTTAAGCAGTGCTAAAAATGCTACTAGTAGTATTCTAGGTTCTATTAGTGGTAAAAAAGAAGAAATGCAAAAAAGATATAAAATCTACAACATGCACATTCTTTCCTTACACAATAAATATGCATTGGCCTTTTCTTGTATAATTTTATTCTTTGTTGGGGCGCCTTTAGGCGCTATAATTAGAAAAGGCGGGTTAGGATTACCTATGGTTATTGCCATAGTTCTTTTTTTAATCTATTATTTTATTGGCGTTTTTGCCGGTAATTATGCTAAAGAAGATAATATTCACCCCATATTAGGCGCATGGCTTTCCACGTTAATTATGCTACCACTTGGCGTATTTCTAACCAAAAGAGCTACAGAGGACAAGGGAATGATGAATTTTGGATTTATTTCAGATTTCTTCAAAAAAATATTTAAGAAAAAAGATAAAAGCTGATTGTTAAAAAATGACAGACCTAAGTAAAATAAAATTGAATAGCATAGAAGAAGCAATTACCGACATTCGTTTAGGTAAAGTCATTATTGTAGTTGATGATGAAAATCGTGAGAATGAGGGTGATTTTTTGGCTGCAGCCGAACTAGCTACTCCAGAAACGGTCAATTTTATGGCGACACATGGTAGAGGTCTAATATGTGCACCTTTAACGGAAGGCAGATGTAAAGACCTAGGTTTACACATGATGGTTAGCACCAATACAGACCCTTTAGAAACTGCATTTACCGTTTCTGTAGATTTACGTGGCAAAGGGGTAACAACGGGCATTTCAGCCAGTGATAGATCTAAAACTGTAATTGCATTAACTGAAAATGACACTAAACCACATGACCTAGTTAGACCAGGTCATATATTTCCATTAGTGGCAAAAGAAGGTGGCGTTTTAAGACGTACAGGCCATACAGAAGCCGCTATTGATTTTGCACGTTTAGCAGGATTACAGCCAGCGGGAATTATCGTAGAGATAATGAATGAAGACGGTAGTATGGCCAGACTTCCACAATTAGTAGAAGTAGCTAAAAAATTCGACTTAAAAATTGTTTCAATTGAAGACCTTGTTGCTTACAGAATGGAGCACGATAGTTTAATTGACAAAGAAATTGATTTTGATATAACTACCCGTTTTGGAAATTTTAGATTAAGAGCTTATAAGCAAACTACAAATAATCACATTCATTTAGCGCTTACACGTGGCTCTTGGACCTCTGATGAGAAAATATTGACTCGTATAAACTCTACACTAATAAATAATGATATTTTAGGAACTTTGACACATAACCCAGACGAGAAGTTAGAGGATATGTTCAAAAAAATAAATCAAGAAGGTAAAGGTGCCATTGTATTTATTAATCAAGATTCGGAATCCCTAAATCTACTTTCTAGATTAAAGGAACTTAAAGAGCTGCAAAAACAAGGTATTCATAAAGCACCTAAAATAGAAATGGATAGTCGCGACTTTGGTATTGGCGCACAAATATTACATGATTTAGGTATACATAAAATGCGACTTATGACCAATAGCACCCAGGCTAAACGTGTAGGTATTGTAGGTTATGGGTTAGAAATTGTAGAATATGTCGCCTATTAGTATGTTAAGCGTATTTTCCTAACACTTCTTTCATTTTAGCAGCACGTTCTATGACCTGGTCTTTCGTCCAGCTTAGTTTTATTAGGCATGAAATTGTTCTGCCAACCCATTCATCGGATTTTGAAAAATCGGATTTAGAATAATCTGGTAATTGATTTATAACCTCTTGCGGAAGTTTACCTAAAGATTTTTTATGGGTTAAGTGTTCCCATTCTTTATAATAATGCCAGTTATTATCAAACCAATAAAAACAGGCATCTACACCAGCATCACCTAAAGCTGTATGTGCTTTTTTTGCCAGTTCTTGAGATGGTAAAAAGAAAGATATAAATGAATAATTTTCAATTCCACCATTGGGCACTCTTCTAAATGTAATATTAGGGAGTGTTTCAATTTCTTTCCTGATAATATTGTAATGTTTTTCTTGAATCTCTAAAAAACTATCTAAACGTTCTAATTGAGCGCAACCAACGGCGGCATTCAATTCAGAAATTCTAAAATTATACCCTAAAAATGGATGTGTTTCTGCCCCTCTATTATTTCCTATATGGTCATGGCCATGATCAGAGTAATGGTCAGCATTCAGTTTATACTCCTCGTTATTTGTAATAACGGCCCCGCCTTCACCACACGTAATAGTTTTTACATAATCGAAAGAAAAACAACCTAAATCACCATAACTACCTAAGGGCTTACCATCAAAACTACCACCAATTGCTTGGCAAGCATCTTCTAAAAGTAATAAGTTATTCTTATTACAAATAGCTTTTAACGCCTTAAGGTCAGCCATTGAACCACACATGTGTACCGGCATCACTACTTTGGTTTTACTGGTAATAGCATTTTCTACAGCCAATGGATCTAAGGTTAAGGTGTCATCAACATCTACCAAAATAGGTATTGCGCCTAGCGCTAAAATGGATTCAAAACTAGCTACAAATGTAAATGTCGGCATAATAACTTCGTCACCCGCTCCTACTCCAGCACTTGCCAAAGCAACGGTAAGGGCTGCTGTACCACTACTTACAACCTGGGCATATTTAGAGTGCATTCTTTTAGCCAAAGCTTCTTCAAGTTCAAGAGCTTTCCAATGGTTATTACGCATGCCATCAAAACCATAACGCATTAACACTCCAGAGTCTAAAACATCCTGAACATGACTTTTTTCACTTTCTCCAAATAATTCGAACCCTGGCATTTTTCTTGTTTTAATAGTTATACAAATTTTGCTTAAATTATCGGTAAAACCAAAGTTTTATTGCTAGTATCAATACCATAATTATAAGGAACTTTTTCACAAAACCATCCCCCATATTTACTGAAACCCTACTGGCTACCCATGCACCACTACCGTTTCCAATTGCTAATATTAACCCTATTTTCCAATCTACTTGATCGTTCCATGCAAAAACAACCAATGCAGAAACCATATACAAAAAAACAACGGCAACCTTGGTTGCGTTAGAACGTACCAACGACATTCTATTTATATAATGAAGAAATAGCATTATGATAAAACCAATGCCCGCATTTATAAAGCCCCCATAAACTCCAAAAAAGAAAAAGGCCAAAATGCCAAGCCACAAATATTTTCCAGTTAGGCGCTCTTGAACTTCTTTTACGCCCATTTTTGGCCCAAAAGCTATAATAAGCACTACACAAATCATTACAATGGCTAATATTCGATTAAAAAGGGCTCCACTAATATCTACCGCTAAATTGGCCCCTATTATAGAACCTAAAAATGCAGAACAGCCTAAATATAAATTAAACGGAAATGTGGAAACACCTTTACTTTTGAAACCTACAGTTGCCATAGCTGTTTGAAAAATTACTGCTACCCTGTTTGTTCCATTGGCCAAGGTAGATGGTAATCCAAGAAAAATTAAAATAGGTAGTGACAGTAGAGAGCCACCACCTGCAACAGTATTTATAAAACCTACTATAAAGCCAACTAGTACTAATAAAGGGTAGGCATACCATTCTTCCATTTTACAAAGGTAAACCGAATTTAACTATTGAAACTTCCTAAACAATCGTACCCTAAAGCGCAAATAAAATAGCAAATAACCCTACTAAAGATCCACTATTGATAAATTGCATTAAAACCCTGGTAACCAAAAGATTTCATCTGCTCAAAAGCTTCTTCAACTGTTTTTACAGGAAGCTTACAAGTATTATTTTGACAAACATAAATAAAGGTTTCTTCGTCATCAAAGCGATCTTTAAAAAGAGATATATCACTAGAAACTGAAGAACCTACAAGTATTGTATTTGCAAAATAGGTAGCATTTAATTCTGTCATTAAACTTTTAGCTGTTTTGCCAACTACAACTACCTCATAAAAAGGATATATTTGCTGCAAAAACAATGACCCCCATGTACCATAACTAATGGCACTATTTTCAAAATCGGCTACAAGAATGGCACCCATTGTTTCTGCCTTTTTTAAAAATTGCGTATTATATTCCAGGTGACCTATCTTTAAAAAATTCTGGGCCATAACCGCATTCGCCGAAGGTACTACACCGTCCGATGTGTTTATAATCTTCGGCACCAATTCAGAAGATATATTGTAATAATACAATTCAGTATCACTTTTATATTTATCCTTTGCAGCATTCATGAGCTCTTTTGCAATATTCAAATAACTCGTATCTAAAGTCACTTCAAACAAACCAAAAGCACTTTTAGCCAAAAATGCGTAATCTTCCAAAAAAACATCTTTCTGCTTGCTATCAGTCGTAAAAGAGTGAACTAAATCACCATTTTTATAATTATTGGCTTTTAAATAGCCAAAGACAGATAAAGCCTCATCAAGGTATTTCTTTTCACCAAATGCTTTATAAGCTTCAACTAATCCGTCTATCAAAAGAGCATTCCAAGAGGTAAGAACTTTAAAATCTTTTGTAGGTTTTTCTCGTTTCTGACGTGCTTTATATAACGTAGATTTCCAATGGTTTGTTTTCTTAATAAATTCTTCTTCATTTAATAAGCTCTCGTTTAGAAAATCCTTTTTTGAAATAGTGTTGTTTAAAACAAAATTTTCATCTTCCCATACTTCATGATCTTGAATATTATAAAACTTAGAAAATAGTTCAAATTCATTTCCTAGTAATTTTTTCAACTCCTCTTTTTTCCAAACATAGTAAACACCTTCCTCCCCTTTGGTATCTGCATCCATAGCACTAAAATAGCCTCCTTCTGTATTACGCATTTCTATTTTTAGAAATTCGAATGTTTCCTCTACTACTTCTTTATACTCTTTATTCCCATTAAGTTTATACGCTTTTGATAGCAGTTGAATCATTTGTGCATTGTCGTACAACATCTTCTCAAAATGTGGCACTTTCCATGTATTATCTGTACTATATCTAAAAAATCCACCATCTATATGATCATAAATACCACCATGTGTTACCTTTTCCAAGGTGTTTAAAACATGATTTCTAGCATTGGAATCTTGTTCCAATACTGAAAAATCTAATAACATATTTAAATTCGATGGTAAAATAAATTTCTGTTGCCCAAGGTTACCGCCCCATTCTACATCCCACAATTTTGACCATTCATTAATTCCCATTTTAACTTTACCTGTGGTAACCACATTTGCCGATTGCTTTGTAGGTTGCTCATAAACCTCCTGGACACCGTCTGCTAACATAGCCGCATACTCCTTCATTTTTTCTGGATTCTTGGCATATTCTTCACTAAACTTAGAAAGTACCGCCTTCCATTCCTCTTTCTCATGGTATGTTCCTAAATAAACAGGACTTCCATTTGGCATTATAATAGCATTCATAGGCCATCCACCTGTTCCATTTACCAATTGCAATGCCGTTTGGTATACCATATCTAGATCCGGACGTTCTTCACGATCTACTTTAATACTTATAAACTTATTGTTCATCAGTTTTGCCACCTCATCATCTTCAAAGGATTCCTCTTCCATAACATGACACCAATGACAAGTTGAATAACCCACACTTAAGACTACTAACTTGTTTTCTTCCGAAGCTTTTTTAAATGCATCATTTGACCAAGGTTTCCAATTTACTGGGTTATGAGCATGCTGTAATAAATAAGGACTAGTTTCATTTACAAGCTCATTAGTATGCTCAAAATTTTCTTCTCCATTTGGTCCTTCACCAGGATTTTGGTTAGAATTCTTACATGAAACTAAAAATATTATAAAAATGTATACTGAAATAGGTTTTAAAATATTCATATGTAAACCAAAGAGTTTTGTAAATAGAATCATCAAATATAAATTTATTTTATACCAATTTCTTGCAACATTTTATTTAAGAATTAAAACAAAAATTTATAAACCAATATAAAAACTACAATCTGGTACTTTAAACACCCATATAAAATAATTTTACTCATAATTTATATAAAAACTGCCCTATATTTTATTGAAAGCCAACACAAATAATTGAGATTTATCAAATTCAATAATTCGTATTTTTCCTTTTTAAACAAACACTGCCATTTTATAAATTAAATTAAAAATCAATACTTTTTTTATCTTCTTACTATAATTATGTACTAATTTCATTGTCTGTTAAATAACAAATTGAAACTATTTAGGTTATATGACAATAACTCGAATATAGACAGAGTAATATGATGATTAAAAAGTATACCGTTTTAGGTGAAATAATTAAAAAAGGCAAAGGTGCCCAACTTAATTTAGACATTGCTAAGCTACATACCCGAACTAAAATTGAAGTTCCCGTTATTGTTCAACGTGGAAAAAAAGATGGCCCTACCCTATTAATTACAGGTGGTATTCACGGTAATGAAATAAATGGGGTAGAAATTGTACGCCAATTGGTCTCCAATAAATATAACCTGCCAGAATGTGGAATGGTCATTTGTATACCTGTGGTCAACATTTTTGGTTTTTTAAATCAGACCAGGCAGTTTCCTGATGGAAGAGATTTAAATAGGGTATTCCCAGGTAGCCTTCGCGGGTCTTTAGCAAGCAGATTCGCTTATCATTTAGTAAAAGATATTGCCCCTGTTATCGATTATTGCATCGACTACCATACGGGTGGTGACAGCCGTTTTAACGCACCGCAAATTAGAATTGACAAAGATGATGTGGAAGGATTAGCCTTAGCAAAGGTTTTTGGTGCGGAATTCATTGTAAAATCGGCCGGTAGAGAAAAATCGTTTCGAGAAACGCTGCATAAATTAGACAAAAAAGTATTGTTATATGAAGGTGGAAAATCTTTGCATATCAATAAAGAAATTACCGATACTGGTATTGTTGGCGCACTGCGCATGATGCAACATTTGGGCATGCGCAATTTTGAAAAAGAACTTGCCCAGTACCAAATACTAGAAACAACTCCTAAATTGGTTCATGCTTCCAAATGGTCTCGAGCCAAACATTCAGGAATGTTTCACCCTATGGTACATGTGGGTCAAAAAATTAAAAAGGGAAGTAAACTAGGTAGTATTTCTGGACCATTTGGTTATTTTGAAAAGAAGATTTTAGCTAAAAATTCTGGTTACATTATCTGCATCAACCAATCGCCTATTGTGAATCAAGGGGATGCAATTTTTCATATTGCATACGATGTGGAATAGCTGTATTTAAAATTAAACCTCAATAGTTTATAGAATCTAAAAAGTTAAAGATCATCTGTAATTAAAATCAGCTATCATACTGATTAAAGGATCATTAACACCCACAAACAAACAAACAAACAAACAAACAAACAATCAACATTAAAATTCAGGCTTAAAAACAGCTCTTAAGCCCGCTAACCGAATAAAATTTACACCTTAATTATAGAATATCTTCTGTTTATTTAACCAATTTTTAAAATCTGAATTAAAACACATTAATGCTCAAATATTCAACACTTTAGAAGTAAAATGCGGCTTCATATTAGCTACAGAATTACCTAATTTAAAGTTAAAGATCCTCTGAAGTTGAAATCCACTAAAACATTGATTACATTAGTGTTAAACGTATTTTTAAACTCCGTTTTTGCATGACAGAAGTAGAAAAAACATTAGACAACAAAAGTATACGACCAACCGCAATGCGTATACTTATCTACAAATATATGGCTAGCAAAAATACTGCCGTTGCACTTACAGATATTGAGAATGCTTTTGAAAAAGCAGAGCGCACTACACTGTATAGAACTTTAAAGACATTTGAAGAAAAAGGTATTGTTCATCAAATAGATGATGGCACCAATATTTCCAAATTTGCATTGTGTCAACCTGGTTGTAATTGTGAAATTGACCAAGACCTTCACCTACACTTCCACTGCAGTCATTGCGACAAAACCGTTTGTTTGACCGAGCATAAAATTCCGCACATAAATCTACCTAAAGGATATATCGCTGAAGACGCCAATTTGGTCATAAAAGGTATTTGCGATTTATGCAGTGACCATTAAATGCACTTCTGTTGCACGATCTCTTTTCAGACCTTGCAGGTATTATGAAAAAGAAGAAAATAGATCTTAAAGAATTTACGGCACCACAAAGCACATGTGCTCATTGTAGCGACGACAATCATGAGCACGAATCACCAGTTACAACAAGTTTTAAAGTATACCTACCCGCAATTATTAGTTTTTCCATGTTGGCCATTGGCATGGTGATAGAACATTTTAATGTTATTTACTTCTTTAAAGGTTACGTGCGCTTAGCATGGTATAGTGTCGCATACATTCCCGTAGGATTACCTGTGCTAAAAGAAGCATGGCAAGGCATAAGAAAAGGAAACTTCTTTACGGAGTTCTTTTTAATGGGGGTTGCAACCATTGGAGCATTTGGTATTGGCGAATATCCCGAAGGTGTAGCGGTAATGGTGTTCTATGCCGTAGGTGAACTTTTTCAAAGTGCTGCCGTAAAGAAAGCGAAAGGCAATATTAAAGCTTTACTTGATCTACGACCGGATCACGCCTTGGTTTTCCGTGATCATAACTTTATTTCCGTCTCGCCAGAAGAGGTGAAAATCGGAGAAACAATACAAGTAAGAGTCGGTGAGAAAGTTCCAATAGATGGCATTTTATACTCAAAAAAAGGATCAGTCAATACCGCAGCCCTAACCGGAGAAAGTAAGCCAAACACCCTTAAAAAAGGAGACCCAATTTATGCAGGTAGCATCAACTTAGACGGAGTAATTGAAATTAAAACCACCAAGACATTTAAAGACAGTTCTATTGCCCGTATTCTGGACATGGTCCAAAATGCCACAGCTCGTAAATCTAAGACCGAACTTTTTATTCGAAAATTTGCAAAGGTTTACACTCCCATTGTTACATTTTTGGCTATTGGACTGACTTTTTTACCCTACATATTTGTTGAGAATTATGTCTTTCAAGATTGGCTATATCGTGCGTTAATATTCTTGGTAATTTCTTGTCCCTGTGCTTTGGTGATATCTATTCCATTAGGGTATTTTGGCGGATTAGGAGCTGCTTCACGAAACGGAATACTATTTAAAGGCGCATCCTTTTTAGACACCATGACCAAAGTAAACACAGTAGTAATGGACAAAACAGGCACTGTAACCAAAGGCGTTTTTAAAATTAAGGATCTTATTAGAGATCAGATCTTTACCGAAGATGAATTCATGAACTACTTGATCGCTATTGAATCACAATCCACACACCCTATTGCAAAGGCTATTTTAGAATATAAGATTGAAGGAGACATGTTTAAAGCAACGGATATCACTGAAATTGCCGGTAAAGGACTAAAAGGAACGGTCAACGAAAAGTTGGTTTTAGTAGGAAATAAAGCGTTGATGATTTCAAACCAAATTAAAGTTCCAACAGAAACCGATGCAATTGTAGAATCTGTAGTAATGATGGCAATCGATGGAAAATTCGCTGGCTATATTACTATTGCCGATGAGCTAAAAGACGATGCACTAGAAGCTATTGCTAATTTGCGCAAAGCAGGAATAGAAAATATTATTATGCTTTCGGGAGATAAAGATTCTATCACCCAACAAGTAGCGAAAGTATTAGGAATTGACTGGGCAAAAGGCGGATTACTGCCAGAAGAAAAACTAGAAGAAGTAGAAAAACTTAAAAAGAACCCGAACATCAAAATTGCCTTTGTAGGCGACGGTATTAATGACGCTCCCGTATTGGCCATTAGCGATGTTGGTATTGCCATGGGTGGATTAGGTAGTGATGTTGCCATTGAAACTGCCGATGTCATTATACAGAACGATCAACCTACCAAGATTGCTACCGCTATAAAAATCGGGAATTCGACACGAAAAATTGTTTGGCAAAATATTGCATTGGCATTTGGAGTAAAGCTTATAGTTCTCGCCATGGGTGCTGGAGGGTTAGCCACCATGTGGGAAGCTGTTTTTGCCGATGTCGGTGTTGCACTTTTGGCGATTTTGAATGCAGTGCGTTTGCAAAAAATGAATTGGGATTAAAAAAAACCAATATCACCTTAACAATTCAAACATCATTACAAACGCAATGAGGTTATCTGTTTATTGGTGACCTAAAACTCACTTGATGTAGAAATGAGACAAATTGCTACGGTTCTAAATGCTTCTAGCAAAAACGCATTAATAACAATCCGTTTTTAACTGCGCACTTTGTTCGAAAGTTTCAAAAGAGATGGATTGATTTCCTTCTAGCAAGTTCTCTATTACATCTAATACACTATGTTGCATGGCTAGTGCACCACAGATCATAATTGTACCACCTTGGTTGATGGTTTTTAAAACTAAATCCTTTTGCTCAAAAACAGCATCTTGAACGTAGTGCTTTTCGCCTTCTCGCGAGAATGAAGAAAATACAGTTATTTTTTCATGATCTGAGGTTAATTTTTCTAAAACCGAATTATAAATCTCCATAGAAGCCTTTTTACGCCCTCCCCAGAACAAAAATATATTCTGAGTTGTATTTTCTGAAATCATTCCTAAGAACGGAGCTATGCCAGTACCATTTGAGATGAAAATTGTATTTTTCTCATTTTCGGGAAAATGAAATTCTTGATTAGCTTCTACCGCAGCTTTAAGAATTTCACCAACTTTTAAATTAAAGAGAAAATTAGATCCCTTACCAAGTTCGTGCTTTTTAATACTCAACAATATAGTAGTACCAATTTTTGCAATGGAATATTGACGAACCGTTTCATCGTTACTGGGAAAAATTGTAAGCAAATCGCCCGATGTAAATTCAACATTAGATTTTGGTTGTAACCGGAGCAAAAATGTATTATCGATATTTAAATGGGTTCGCTCTAAGACTTCGAACTCAACTTTCTTATACTTTTTCTTTTTTATCTGCGGTCTATCTAAAGGGATATTGAAGCCTACTTTATTGGAGAATTGAATCATCCATACTTCAAAAGAATTAAAATCGGACTTATTAATTTTAAAGAGCGGCAATTGCTGTTGAAAGTTTTCTGCTACCGATAATTGATTATCCAGTTCAATTGCAAACTGACAATAATGAGGATAATCCAAAGAACCAAAGCCAATAACCGAAAAGTCAATGGTATTAGGTTGCTTTATCTTTGAAAATAATCCTGAAAATTTACGGGCATTTGTTGGCGGCTCTCCTTCTCCGTAGGTTGATGTAAATACTACTATATTTTTTGCTTTCTCATAGGTGGTATATTTATTAAGCTCAGTTAAATAGACCTTTTTACCAACCTGAGTTAATCCTTTATAAAATCGTTGTGCAAAATCGAATGCCGTACCACTCTCCGACCCTACCAAAATAACATACTCACAAGCATCTTTATTTACCATTTGGGTTATTCCCTTTCCTTTCTTTCTACGCTTTAGAGTCATTACAAATCCTGAGTACATAAAAAACAAAATGGACGCAGTAGCAAGTAACAGTATAATAGACCAAATTACATTTCCTTCACCCGTATGTAATACCAAACTTAATCGTGAAGCTAAGGTTATAAAAGGATAATCACCACGGCTTACTATCTCCCCGGTATACTGATTTACCTCAACTTCCCTGTTTTGTAAAGCTATGAGGTAATATTCTTCTGGATCATCTGAAAATGGAAATTCTACCTTACGAATATCTGCCAAGCTAGTTTCCGCAAAAAAGGGAATATCGGTAATGTTATCGTATTGAGGAGCAGTATCGGTTACTAATGCTTTAGATTGCTCTACAACAGCGGTGGGCAGTAAATTGAATTTTTCTGCGGATAAATAGACTCCCGTAAATGCAAGTATTACAATAGGAATAAAGAACCATCTACTGAGCACCACATGGTAGCGAAGTTCAAAGTAATCTTTTTGGACTTTAGAAAAGAGTTTTAAAAATCCGCCTTGGCGTTTCGCTAACAACATCAATCCTGTAACTACTATAATTAATAAGAGTAAAGAAATAAGACCAACAATAAATCGACCTATGCTCTTAAGAAATAAAGAACGGTGTACATTAGTGGCAAAAGTGTACACAAAAGGTCGTTCTTCAACTTCACCCAATTTTTCACCTGTTTTTGGGTTAATATACACCTCTAAGGTTTCTAACTCCATAGTTAAGACAGAAGCCTTAACGAATCCAGATGATTCCACCTCCATACCCAGAACCTCATCATAAGAACTCCTTAAGGCATTGATTGTCGTAGCCAAAGGGACTTCTTCTAAATTTTCTACGGCATAGCCTTTTGCTTGGTGAGAAATGGGCTCAACTGCCAATATAATTCCTGTAACCGAAGCAACAATAAGAAACAGCGAAGAAACTAGTGCAAGTGTAAGATGACTATAACGCCATATAGAAATGGTCATAAGTAGGAATGTAGTTTTGTACTCTTATACTTTTTAAAAACTTCCAAAATGCCTAAACTAGGACATTCTGGAAGTATGATTGTGATTGTAAAATAAGCAGTGCGACTGTAAAACGTCATTTCTAACAAAGTAAAGTAGGCTGCTAAATAGTAACCTAAACCTTACATATTCGCTACTATTCAATAGATTGCTTCGTCGCAAAAAGCTCCTCGCAAAGACGGCTTTAAATACTTATTGAGGAAGCATACGTACGTAACGAATAAACCCTTTACCTTCTACTTTGCTTGTTAAATTCGTAGTGGTTAACGGAAACTGAATATCATCTGCATAATACCCTTGATCCTCTACAGAAGTTTCAAAACGCAAGTGGTATCCTTTATCTATTTTATCATTAGGTATTTGCAAAACATTTAACGCTCGCTCTCCTCCACTAATGGTTTCACCAGAAATAGCATCGATATTTGGACGGTTTTTTCCGTAGAATTTCCACCACTCGGTAATTTCGCTGTACCACTCATTGTCTTTACCTTGCACGTACAAGGTTTCAATATATTCATTATCGGCATCAACGATAGATACGATTAAATAAGCACCTTCACCAGAATAGTTCGTTAGCTGAATTAAACACTTTACGGCCGTTTTATCGACGACGGTAAATGCTGATAATAATGACCCAACCAATACTATTACCGGAATAATTTTTAAAAATCTTTTCATCTTTATTATAGGTTTGATTTTTTTATTGTTTTAAAAAAGTTAATGAGGTATTCTTTTTTTGCAGCATTTCGTTTTCACTGGCCAAATCGTAAACAGTCTCCTCAAAATCGGTTTTACTTTGTGCATCTGCACCTTTAGCAAGCAAGAATTTAAGAAGCATATCATTCTCCGCCTTCATTGCCGCTATGTGTAAAGCCGTCATACCCTCATCATTTTTCGCATTTACGTCGATATTAAATTCAGATACCTTTTTCAACAACTCAAGGTCATTTTTCTTAGCAGCAACATGATATAAGGTATTCCCTTCACCTTGAACAGCATTCAATTTTAACCCTTTAGACTTCAACAAAGCCAGCTTCGCATCAAAAGCATCTGCATTTCTTTTAGTATATGATTCTGCCAAGAAATAAGCGGAAGTGTTGCCAATGGCGTCTTGGGCATTTACATTCGCTCCTTTTTCAATTAGAAAATCTACCACATCTGCCGTGTTATCATGAGAAGCAAGCATAAGTGCATTTTCCCCACTATTGTTGGTAGCATTGACATCATTTAGATTTTTAGCTAATAATTGAACCATTGCAAGCTCATTTCTAGCAGCTGCATTTAAAAACGGAGTGTTCCCTTCTTCATCTGCTTGGTTTACATCTGCACCTGCATTTAAGAAAAGCTCAAAAATTGCAACATCTTTATTTCCAGAAGCCAAAAGGTGTAAAGGTGTGCTACCGCTAGTTTCAACAATATTAGGTTCCAAACCTAAACTTTTTAAGTACGTGTATACTGGAAGACCATTATTAAAACCACGCCCCCCTTGCGATGCAAACATAAAAGCGTTGCCACCGTTATTGTTCAACGATTTGTAATCCACACCCTTTTCAATAAGCAATTTTAGAAAATCGATGTTTCCTTTTTTAGAAGCGTAATTAAAAATTCCGTTACCGTCTTTATCAGAACTATCCAATGCCAACCCTTTATCTAAGAAAAAATCTAATTCCTTTGCACTTTTTAGAGAAGGTGCAGCCAATAATAATAGGTTTGCACCGTGTTCGTTTTTCTCTTCACTTAAATTAACACCTTTCGCTTCAAAAGCATTATAAATTTCAGGGGTTGTAAGTCCGGCATTTGCGCCAAAAGTAAGCGGAGTATACCGGTGACTGTCCAAAGCGGTAACCGATGCTCCATTCTCCAATAAGTATTTTACCAGTTCAACATCACCAGCATAACTTGCCCAGTGCAAGTAAATACGGCTATCATGCGTTTTTTTATCAACACCATTACCATCAAGAGACAGTAAATATTTAACTACTTCCGTATCAGCCTTACTTGTAATTGCCAAAGTTGTAGCATCAAAAGAATTGCTATCAAATGCAACGGGGTCGTTACCTTCTGCAATTTTCTGTTTTACAGTAGCAACATCAGGATTAGTTTTCCAGAAATTACGGTCCAACAATTCATTCTTCTCTTGGGCTATACCTACAAAGTTTACAAACAACAGAGCGGTTAGAGCTATTTGTTTTAGGATTTTCATGTTCTTATTTTTTAACAAATGATTCAATTACCTCTTCTATTTCTCCCTTTTGATCATATTCATCATCAAAAAGATATTTATACAAAACTTTATTATCTACTTTTTCTTCTAAAGTAAGATCTTGGTCTCTACCATATACATCATCCCACTTGGTACGCACCAAAGCCCATTTATCGGCATTCGATTTCCACCAGGCAGCAGCAGCTGCACATTTACTATCATCAACCTTTACATACGTATTGTATCCTTTTTCTTGAGCAAGAATAACATCATCTTTACCCGCTTCACGAATTACCTTGGAATTATCCTGATCATGTAACCAACCATAATTGGTAACCTCATGTCGGTTGCCACGAACGGTTACATTATAATCGCTTCTGGTGGTATACTCACGTCTTGGTAAAGGTGCATTTGATGTATTCTCCCAATAACTTTTACCATCTACATGAACCCAAGTTGAAGAACCCTCATACCTAGGACTATCATCTACCTGATACACTTTTTGCGTCCATTGTCCTTTTACCTGATCCGCAGGTAATTTTGAGAATGTCCACGTATTATCTGCATTGTAAGCATATAGATCAGTATTCTGGAACAACCAATCTTGTCTCCAGTGCTTAACAATATGTAGCTCTGCAGGGTATCCTACTTGCAATAAATGCTGAATGGAGATTTTATCATTTTCATTTGTTATTAATTCTGCCCACTCTAAGCCCTTTTCAACCTTAGTTTCAGAAGGCTTATATAAAGAGTCCGTACTATGGTTAAAGGTCTCTGCGAAGTTGAACGTAACCTCAAAGCAACCGCACATGCTTTTAATAGCCTCTTGGTCATCTTTCTTTTTAGTTTTCTGAGAAATAGCACTTGCCGATATCAGCAGTGCCATTAGTGTAGGTAATATTGTTTTCATTTTACTGGCTTGTTAAATTTTATGTTCGGCGACAAAAATAGTTATTTTTATTTATTCTAAATAAGAATTGTTTATATATTTGCACCTTATCAAGAATTGGTCTAAATAAATATAATGCAATTTAGAATAGTATTTACATTACTACTTATAGGTAGCCAGTTTTTGGCAGGGCAAAGCCAAATGGAAAGTCCAAAAGACTCTATTTTATTGCAACAGCTAAACGAGGTAATTGTTACCGCAACAAGAACAGAGCGCCAGTTATCCTCCCTTCCCTTACCTGTAACTTTGGTTGACAAAAAACAGATAATTACATCTGGAAGCGTACGACTAAATGAAATACTCAATGAACAAACAGGTATAATTACGGTAACCGATGAAAGCGGATTTCAAGGGGTACAAATACAAGGTATAGCATCAGACTATATACTTATACTTATTGACGGAGTTCCTCTAGTAGGTAGAAGCGCCGGAAATTTTGATTTAAGCAGACTTACCGTTGGTAATATTAAACAGATTGAAGTAGTAAAAGGGCCGTCGAGCAGTTTATATGGTTCTGAAGCATTAGGTGGTGTGATAAATATTATTACTGAAAAACCAAAAAGTGAATCATTAAACGGAAATGCATCATACCGAATAGGAAGTTTTACCCAACAGGATATAAATTTAGATTTGAAACAAGGTTTTAAAAAATTACGCTACGGATTTTTTGCAAACCTATTTTCATCCAACGGTTATGACCTAAATGAAGATACGGAAGGCCAAACAGTAAATCCGTTCACGAATTATACTTTAAACGGTAGGGTGTATTATGATATTAACGACAAAATATCGCTCTTCACTTCTGGGCGGTTTTATGACCAAATTCAAGATGCAGGTTTCACTTTAGATAGTATACAATATAAGGGCGATACCAAAGAACAAGAGTGGAATGCACATGCCAGACTAGACCATAAATGGACTCCAAATTTTACTATGGCCTATGAGCTTTATTATACCAATTATGTAGCGACTGAATTATTAACAGGCCCTACTTCTACCGCTGTATTAAGTGATAGCTATTTTGACCAAAAACTATTTAGACCAGAGGTACGTGGTAGTTATACTTTTGCGCAAAATAGCTATGATAACATTGGGTTCCAAAACGGAACTTTAACTGCTGGCGCTGGCTTACAGGTAGATGAATTGGACAGAACCTATTTTGATAAAACGGTAAATTTTACGTCGCAATACCTATACGCCCAGTACGATTTTAACCCTATTGAAAAACTGAATGCAATCGTAGGTGCACGTTTTGACAATCACTCTCAATACAACAATCAATTTAGCCCAAAATTAGCATTACGCTACCAATTAAATGACAACCTATCCCTTAAAGGTTCTGTAGGCTATGGTTTTAAAGCACCCGATTTTAGACAGTTATATTTTGACTTTACCAACTCCGCCGTAGGCTATACCGTACTTGGCTATAATGTGGCATTAGACAAGTTGCAAGAATTAGAAGAGCAAGAGCAGCTATTGAGTATTGTGGTATCTGGAGATGACCTAAGAAAACCTTTAGAAGCAGAAAGCTCTATTGGCTACAACCTAGGTTTTACTGTAAAGCACGGACGTGGAAATACAGAAGTTAATTTCTTTAGAAACGATTTTAAAAACTTAATAGATACTCGCATAATTGCCCGTAAGACCAACGGACAAAATGTTTTCAGTTACATGAATTTTGATGAAATATATACTACTGGTTTTGAAATAAATTCGAGTTACAAACTTACCAAGGAACTACATATTAATGCCGGATACCAACTACTATATGCCTTTGACAAGCAGAAAAAACAAGACGTAAAAGACAACCAAGTATTTGTACGAGATACAGAAAGTGGGCAGTCGGTAGCACTAGCACAATCAGACTACTTTGGGTTGGTAAATCGTTCACGCCACAACGCCAATTTTAAGGTATTTTATGATATACCGTCTGCCAGTACCAATGTAAATATGCGTGTACTATACAGAAGTAAATACGCGCAGTACGACACCAATGGCAACGGACTTATAGATAGTTTCGACACCAGTTTTATAGATGGATTCGTAACCTTAAATGCAGCCGTTAGTAAAACATTCTATACAGATTTCACACTACAAATAGGTGCCAATAATTTATTGGATTATACCGATAACAATATCCCGACAATGCCGGGAATTCAAGCATACGTAAAACTAAATTATCAATTCTAACCCACCTGACAACGCGCAGGTTTTAATTACAATTACCATGACGAAGAACATTTTAGCAGTAGTATTTTTAGTAGTGGCATTTGCCTCATGCAGCAACGACGATGACAGTACACCAACAGATCCGGTACAGGCCGTAACCATAAGCAATTTATATGCGCCACAAACCGGAGGGCAAGGACAGCCCGTAGGTGGTGAGTTTGCCAAGTTCGATTTTGAAACAGGTGCCATTACTACAAGTGATACCGATTGGGACGTTGCCTTTAGAGGAACTACCATTGCCATTAACGGAGGAACCGCAACAGGCACGGCAGATGAGCCCGTAAGAAACGGAAATGTAGGTGTAGCCATTGTAACAGGCACTTTAGCAAGTGTAACCACAGCAGACGGACTCTCCTTTAACCAAGATGCAGATGCTTCCTTTGCCATAGCAACAGGTAGTGATAACGGTTGGTACAACTATGCCGGTGACCCAACACATTTAATTACGCCCATACCAGGTAAAGTATTTGTAATTAGAACTACAACGGGCAATTACGCCAAAGTAGAGATTATTAGTTATTATGAAGATGCACCTTCAGATCCAGATGCATTTACAGATGCTACACCCTACTATACTTTTAACTATGTGTATAATCCAAATGAAGGAGAAACTTCTTTTGAATAAGTTTGTTTGAGTTTAAATTGTTTGTTAGAAAGCCTATCTTAAGTTAGATAGGCTTTTTAGTTTCACCATTATTATTTGGTGATAAGGATTAGGTACCAATTATCCGTTTACAAACGCATAATAAGCGCATAATATGCGGATAATATACTGGTACCTTACTGTAAAGCATAACATTATCTTTATTTTACTTAAATTGGTCCTAAAATGGATATATGTGTAATTGTACACTTATCCGTACGGTTGTAAGTAATTTGCCATCGCTAATGTTCTTTTTACTGAGGATT
>TARA_R110002051_G_scaffold103198_1_pt1 | contig 28778 bp, 44 predicted proteins | sample TARA_R110002051 | Tara Oceans TARA_R110002051 (sample SAMEA4397023) | marine metagenome | biome: Polar Biome; feature: [MES] marine water layer (ENVO:01000295) within the mesopelagic zone...; material: water (ENVO:00002006), including particulate matter (ENVO:01000060) such...
CCACCCCTCGCCTCGTAAACACCCAGGTCGGGAAACCCCTTCACGTATCCGGTTGCTTTCGCCTTATTGCGCTGACTAGGATATCGTTGATACTGTCCACCCAAAGAAGCGCAATACCTTAAGTGAGGATATTGCAACTTGAGATATTTTACGACATTTGTTTGTAAAGCGGCTTCCGACATAGGTAGTATTATGAATAATCGTTGCAAATATATCAAAAAAGTTGGATTATAGGGGACAGTATTAAAAAACTTTGAAAATTGCTTAAAACACCGCCGTCTAAAGCCTGTTTTCGGAATTTAGTTGTTTTATCTCGTAATACATTGCTTTTATTCTCTGATACAGGAAAGAAACGGGAAAAATAACGATTGTAAGAGCAAAAGTAATCGTAAGTCCGAATATTATATCAGTTAATAGTTGTATCAGTAGTCCAACCAGGATAATACATTTGTTCATCGTTTTCATAAGTTTGAATAAAGTCAATATTAATAGTTCCCTCACCTTTCAACCATTTGTCAAATATGTTAGCGAGTTTTTCTACCAATTCTTCTTTTGTTTCGTCATCCGATAGTTTATTGTCGGGAATTTCGAGTTGTATTATTGCTTTCATATATTATATCAATTAAAAAGTTTGCATCTACTCCGGTTTCTTCCGAAATAGCTTTTATATGTTGAACATTAAAGAGTTCAGGTTGTTGTAAATATTTATCTATTGTAGCAACTGAAAGATTGAGGTCTATAGATAAGAACTTTCTGTTATATCCTTCTTCTTTCAAGAATTTATGAAACAAACTTCGGTCTGATGTATCGTAAAGTCGTTTATTCTTAAATCTGTTTACTTTATTCATTATTCAGTTTGTTCAATAGTTGTTGAGCGGTATAGAGTTCAGTACTCCATTTTGGAATGATGTTATAAACACAAACAAACTCTTCGTCCTTTACCGCTTGTTTCCATCCCCACTTATAATTCGTTCCCCGTTCAATTTGTTGTCCGAGAATCCATTTTATTGTCTTATACTTTTTTTCTAACATAAGTTCCTTCAGTTTTACTTTCCCAAATTATTTCACCCTTCAAATAAAATTTCAAATATTCTTTATTATCCTTTCTTCGTTTCTTATAATCTTCAAACGATTCATTTTCTTCCCTTTCTTGATTTAGATTTCTTTTGGAGTTCACTTTGCAATGATATCACTTTTTTTTCGAATTTGCCGTCTATTGAATAGATAAATTGCAACATTTCGTCAAGCGTTATCATGTGAGCCCTATAATCGTTCAACTTTTCTTTTAGCGGATTTCCAAATGTATATCTATTTCTCATACTCCACAATATCCACTATCACATTCATTAAAGTCATCATCAAATAATTCTAATTGCTTCAAGCTATTCTTTATCTCTTGATATGTAGGTTCAATTCTTTCTTTCAAAACTTGAGGTTTTCCCACCGCTTAATGAGTTCATTGTTTTCATGTTATCATTTGAAATACTTTGAAGCAGTGATAGGAAAAATAGGGCGAACTTAAATCATTTGCATCCCCTTCCATAACTTCATCATAAAGTTCTTTTATCTGTTCGGCTGTTAATTCGTGGCAAATGTAGGTATGTGCCTTCGCCCGTTTATATTCATCATCAGATAACAACTCAACAATTTCTCTACTCATATCTATCGGGCTCATACCTTATTCTTTTTTAATAGTTCAACTCTTTGTGCTCCGTGAGCCTTTGTTCTTTTGTCCGGATAATAGTATTTTCTCTTATGAATGTATTTGCTATTATTTTTTCTTTCTGACATTCCATATCCGAACTGCATTTGAAACGAATCACATTCAACGGGGTCATACATTTTTTCCTTCTTCATTTTAATTTCTTAATTGTTTTTCCAATAATAGAAATTCCAGTCCCCTTCCGAGTTCTATATTTTAGTCTTTTGTCTAATCGTTCTGGTTCTACTCCTTGACTACTCCAAATAAGTTTCCGATGAGATTTAATCCATCCGTAATATACTTTGACTGTAATATGAAATTCTTTTGTGTTCCGAACTCCCTGTCGAAAAGCCTGTTCAATATCTTCTAATCCTAAATTTTGAAAGTCAAGTTTTAAGTCCTCCGCCAATATAACAGCGAACGAAACTATATCTTCCTCGGTCGGTCTTTGCCCTAATTCAAGATAAGTTTTTGAAAGTAAATCAACCGCAAACTCCCTAACTTTCTCAATTTCTATTTCTTTTATTTTCATAATTTTTTATACCTAGTAATTTTATCTTCTTTTGTTTTTAATGTAACCATACCAAAACATTGGTAAAGTTGTTTGTCTGCAAAGAAATAATCCTTATATAAACTTCTACCTATCATCTTGATTGTTTATATTATCCATCATTTCACGGGCTGATTTATGAGTAGTAATCAAAGTCTGAACCCGTGACTTTTTCTGTTGAGGTACACCCCACTTCTCACTATTCTTTTCCCACCGAGCTAATCTTCTTTTTATATCAAAAGTTCTTTCCAACTCAAATTTCATTTTAGTTTTTGAATGGTTTTGTTCAGTCCAATAATCAACAAACTCAGAACATAACTCAGTTTTCACATTAGTTAAAAAAACTTCTTCTTCAAATTCTTTTTTCCTATTAGATAATAATCTTGTAGTATTATCTCTTGTATTATTATCCTCACCCTTTTTCGTGATAGGGTATAATTGTTTTCCGCTATACCCCACACGATTTATCGTAATACGAATTCTTCTTTCTTTCACTTGCTTATTCTCATATATTATTTCAACTGAAACAAAGCCCCCTTTCTTTAATTCTCCAATCCATAATGAAATGGTATTCTTTGAAACATTATACAATTCAGCAAAGTAATTATTTGTTGCAAAACAATATCCTTTCTTATTAGTTAGAGCAGTTAGTTCACCGAACAGAAGTTTGGCGTTCGGTTTGATATCCGAGTACCTAACTTCCGCCGGGATTATTGCATAGTAATTCGGGCTATCCATTTTGAACGGGCAAATAATATTTGCAAAAGTTTACCGGGTTTCCAAATTTGTTCCGCCCTTTACAGTCCACCTTTTCCACATTGTATCCTATATTATGTCGGAGGTCATATACAATTGCTCCTAATCTTTGTGTCCCGAAAAGTTTTGTAGCTGTTGTCTGGTCAAGATATTTGCCGCCTTTCAAATATTGTAGGACGGCTTCCGTTTGATTTTTACACTTAATTCCATTTACTTTCATAATAGTTTTTTTAATTTATATAATTGATTATTTATTTTCTTGCGTTCATTAGTCATGTCCATAATTTGCTTCTCAATAAAGTTATTAGGGCAATCCACCATCCTATCATGGAACAAATCATATTTCCTTTTCGTGCTAGGTTCTACTAATATGTAATTGCTCAATGTCTTAAAATGATAGATTGCTGTTGCATGGTTTTTAATAGCAGGACAATGAGTAAGAATTTCCTCATAAGTTATTTCCATTTCCTCCCGTAAAAAGAAAATTAGAAATCGTCTTGCTTCAATCACATTTACCTTCCGAGAAGTATGTCTATCAAAATGACAAATATTTATTTTGAACATTCTACCTAAAATTATTTTAGCTCGTAATACTAATTCTTCCATAATTAAAACGGCATGTCGTCAGTTGGAGTATCCGCAAATTTCTGTTGGTTCATTTTGTTTTGATAATCTTCCGTTCCTTTGATTTGGTCTTGTATCCATTGAGGTTGAACATCAAGCCACTCCTCGTCAAATTTATCTGTATAATTAAAAACAAACGATTCATTAATCTGGTCAGCGACCTCCATACCTTTTGGCAGGGAAGAAATATTTGCTATTTGTGCATATTCATTTCCACTCCCAGCGGTTTTATGTATAATGGAAAGCATAGCCGGCTGTCCTAATAAGTTAGTTATATCAAAAGAATTTATATCCTCTTTTGAAAAGGCAGCCCCCCTCCAACTTTCTAGGTCTTGTCGTAGATTTGCTTTCTCATATAGCGACATGGTATATTCTTTATCTATCACCATTGGTTTTTCTTCCCCTCCAAAATCTCTTATTTCGTTTGGTAGTTCAAAACTTAATCGAACCTTTTTAGTAAACTTCTTTTCTCCTTTCCATTCCCATTCTACCGTCCCTATCTCTATCATAGAATAACATCTACCTACCATCGTTCCACATGGAACAATCTCTCGTTTAGTTTTAGCGCTTCCGCTTACAATAATTCCCTTCATAATATATTTATTTGTTTGCTTACTCTTTTTAAGGTTTTCAGCATTCCCCTTTTTATTTTGGCAAATCTTTTACAGATTGAATTGCATGTTTTACATTTGAATCTTCAACCGCTCCCTGAAAAACACTTGTAGAATGGTCACCGCACTTTCCACAAATATCATTATCCGGATAACCTGGTTCATTAAATTTAGCCTCACAGCAAACGCTCACATTCCCCCACTCACTTTCGCAGTCGCAATCATTGTTATCCCCACACATCACACAGCGCTGATGGTCCTCACAATACTCGTCATTCATTTCTACTATTTTAGGGCAAAGCTTACACTCTGGATTGTCCCCGTTCCATTCGGTAGGGTCATCATATTGCCCTCCTACTACTATCGTTTCTATTACCATAACTGATTTTTTATTGGTTGAACATATTCTCCGTTAGTCAATTCATCGCACCTGAATACAGATCCTGTATAAAAATATGTCCAGCAAGATACAATTTTCTTTCCAACAACAACTTCTATTTTTTCCCTTTTATAGTAATCCGGATGTCCCTCCAAAGAGTCTAACTGCATCAACTTGAAGGGATTGACTTGATAAACTTCGCCCGAAATTTTACATTTAGGTTCTTTCTTCAAATAGGGCAATCCATTGTATCCGTCCACATAAAGAGCGTGGTTCTTTTTGGTAGTTGCTTTTCCAATAGGAATAGATGTCCTTAAAAAATCAGAGTTTGAATAACCGAATTTCAATGTTCCGTAAACAAACACGGGAAGTAATTCTTTTTCTATTTTCATCCTCGTAAGTATTTCATAAGTTTATGAACAGCATTGTTCCATTCATCATCACAGGCTTCCACATAGTCAGAATCCAATATAATAGAATGGTTCGCAGTATCAAATTCCAGCCTCCCATTTTGTTCATACTTAATTCTATCAACTTGTAACCGCCCTTCAATTATTGAAATTCTAAATATCCAATGAAGCTTCGGCGTTTCACTTAAAAAGGATGTCGTTTCCCATTTACGAAACACCGGCAAATCCTCTCCCATTATTCCGTCTAGGATAAACAACTTACTATCGTTTTCCTTTTGGTTTGCAAGAACTGATTTTCCTAATAGTTTTTTCATTTCTTCTTTCTTTTTTTCTTTCATAATTTTTAATTTTTAATTTGTTTACACAACAACGCCTTCTGAGCGTCATTGATATTGTTCTTATTAGTTGTTTTCTTTCGTTTTAACGGGCTTTCTATTGGCGCTTAGTATCCTAACATAGCCGCAATCAATTAAGCTTCTTACGAACCCTTTGTCGTCTGTATCGTCTAGCGTAGTATTATCCCACTCCCAGAACACCCGTTTCGTAGTTTCACGATGTTCTCTATTTGTTTGCGGTTGGTCAAAAGGAATAGCTCTCATCTGTTTTACTAAATCGTAATACGAACGCGCCACAAATACCGAGCCCTCCATTTTGTAAATACACTCCCACAAATAAGTCGTTTCTAATTTCATAATTTCTTTTTTTTTATTTACTTATTATTAATCAAATAATCTTCCCTGAGTTCTACTCCAATTTGTTCCTCCATACTTCGCCCTATTTCTTTGCGGGCTACTTCCTTGAATCGCCTTATAAACATCCACTTCATCAACTTTGTCGGGGTCAGTTATATCAACATCATCAAAATCAAAGTCATCTGTAATCCCACTATAAACACCCCTTTCGTAAGTCCTTAGCTGGTTATATGCATTCCCATACTCATACCATTCTTTCTTCACTGTCCTGTATTTTTCTTCAATAGGGTCATGTTCAATATCAATTTTACAAACTACCTTTCCATCCTTCCAAATATACAACCTTCCTTCTTTCAGTTGAAATACATTATACAACTTACATTCTTTAATCATTACATCTCTTAAAGAGGAAAAATAAACCCCACCATTTTTATCTCTACCCACCCACAAAGGATTCGTTTTTCTATATGTATAAAAACATCCGTCACCTATTGAAAATAAAGTTGCAAGAGCGCCCGTAAATTTTCCAAGCGTTTCAAATTTGTTATTGGTTTTGTTCAATACTTTGAAAATCATTTGTGAATCTACTTCCGTTTTTTCCACACCAAATTTTTCACCTACTTCTCTATAGTTATGCACCACTCCATTATGAGCCCCCACTACCTCACCATACTTGAACGGATGTTGGTTTTCAGTATTTATTTCCCCGTGAGTTGCATACCGAGTATGTCCGATAAATATTTCACTATTTTGAGGCATCGGCAAAGCCGGACTTTCTCCTATTGTTTTGGCAAATGTATTTCCGTCAAAATAGCCTGTTGAATGTCCACCTCTTTTATCATTGGCTTTCATTATTTTTCTTAAAATTTCAGGGTTCGCTTTCACGCCCTCTTTACTTGTATATCCTATTAGTCCACACATAATTTTTATTTTTTATTTAGTTAGTATTATATTCTATTCGGTCTTTTTACATAAATTCTAGCGCCGTAATTATTATAATATTCAATTTCAAATATATAATTTCCAATACTATGAATTTTGTATTCACCGCTCATAAATTTTGCTACAACATTTTTCACAATTACTTCATCATCAAAGCTTGTCATAAGTAAAGGGTCTTCATTTAATTTACCTAAAGAAACTTTTTCTATTTCACTATATTTTATCATAGTATATCTTTTTTGAGGTTTTGGAATATGCACCATTGTTATCAATGTATTACTTTCCAATATCAAGTCCGTTATTTCGGGCGATGTTGCTGTTGTATCCCCACAACCATTTTCACAATTATCATCTATCCCCCTACTCAAACATTCATAGCAAGTTGTTTCTGTAATTGCATTTTCCTCAATCAGTTCGTTTACCATTTTGTCATTCACAAGTCCGTCTAGTTTTAAGAACTCATCTTTTTTAGTTAGTTTTCTTAGTTTCATTTTGTTTAGTTTTAATAGAGGTAACATACCCCCTTTCACCACCAGAACCCCCTTATTTTCATAAGGAGGCAGGTAGAAACTAACTACTAACTATATCGTACCGCTTCTAGTTGCAAAATTAAACATGTTTTCACTATTACCTACACTATCAAAGTCAACATATGTTCTATTGTTTGAAAGCCCTTCGTGTAGTGTTTCAAATTTTTCAGCTCTATCCCCAAAAAATTTCAAAGTTTTTCTTCCACACCCTTTTCCAAATACATTTGCAAAAGCTAATCTCCAATCATCCTGAACTTTGTTTTGTATTACCTTCGCCCCAAAAGTTTTATCAACTGTCGCACCACAAAAATTAATCCAATTAGAAATTTTTTCACAACATAAAGAACCATTAAATCCTCTAAATTCTACAGTCCTATATTTTCTAAAAGAAGTTAAATTTAATTTACAATATCTTAATATTCCGTTTTGTAAGCAATCTGACATTTCAGAAATAGTTCCGTAAACATCCGTATTTCTTCTTTCACCTTTTTTTGCAATTTTATTCAATTTCGCAAACAATAGTTTTTTTGTTTGAGGTAAAACACTTTCACCATTGTCAGAATATAAGCCGGTATGTCTAGGCTGTAAAGCTTCAAAAACACTTTTACAATATTCATTTCTAGAACCTCTTCGTGAGGGAGAAACAACTGAATCAATTATGTGTTCATTCACACCAAAATACTTCACCAAGTTTGAAACTTTTTTACCGGTTGCATCGTCAGCGCAAATATGAACATGTATTCCACATTTTTTATTTACATATAATAAATCACCATTTGAATTTCTTTCTATCTGAGCAAGAGTTTTAATCATTTTTTTAGTTTCTTTCATCCCTTCTTTATATTGCATAATTGGAGAAACGAGTTCCCATTCAGCTGAACCATCTGGAACAACTTTCCAATATTCTCTAGTAATGTGATTCCATCCTTCAGCCTCAACTCTTATACCTGTTTTCTCTTGTAATTGTCTTGCAATTTCTTCTGGTCTGCTTCCAAAAAATTCAATCTCTACTCCGAAAGTTCTTGTAGTTGTTAGTTTTGTAGTTTTCATAATAATTTTTTTTAGTTAGTTTGTTTGTTAGTTGATGTAAATATAGGACTATTTTGTTAATATCGTACCCTTTTCAACACTATTATCAAATTATTTTCCTAGGTTGTCCCCGCCGGCTTGTAAAAATTAAGTTAAAAAAAGGGGAATATTTAGGTAGGTTTTGAGATTTCCCCGTGGAAACTGAGCAAAATAAAAAAGCCCCCTAGTAAAAGGAGGCTTTCGAACTAAACAAAAAATCTACTATGATGTAGATACAAATTCATACGAATCTGTCTTGCTAATATGAACAATAAAACATGAAGAACCGAATCGTTTACATCTTACTTATCAACAATTCTTTTCTAATAACTTTTGAACCTAAATCCATTGGAACAAATATAGCGGTTCTACCGCCATCCAAAACAACCCCACATCCGATTGTCGGTTTCTTAGGAAACTCCCTACCATACGCCATCGCGTAACTCGAATTATCGATACCACATCCCACATTCATTCCGAAAATGATATCGTTTCTTGAAGCCATATATGACACCCCTCCAAATGAATGAGAATGTCCTATGACTGTACTTTGCCTGTTCGCTATCGCCCTATTTCTGCAACCGCTAACGCCGGAACTTCCTGTTCCATGTTCGTACAAAACACCATCAATTTCCCACTGCAATTCCCATTTCCAACCCTTTGGAGCTTCCCAAATTTCCTCATAAGATTTTAGAAACCTTTTTGGAATCCCAGAGGTTGTCGCCTTTCTGAACGGGAGCGCAGAATGGTTTCCTACACAAACCCGCACATCCGGAAATGTCTGATACCATTTATTCATCGCCTCTTGAGCTAATTCCGCTTCCCTCAAAGCGTCAAAAGCTTCAGTTGAATTTTCATGATAACTCAAAGCATGATTATCCACTTCATCTCCAATATGAACTATTTCAGAACACCCAAAACGATTGAAAACTTCATAACAGAAATCCCTATAATCGGGCAAACAGAAGGGCTCATGTGTATCTCCAATTATTCCAATATTTTTTCCGTTCCTAAATTCATCCAACAATCTATTCTCCCTTTCGTTCAATCGTGGTCTAAATTGTTTCACTATTTCTTTTTACCAATATCTGCAATTCCTTGAGCACCGGTCAGGGCGATTAGTGCCCAGAATAAATTCGTTGCAGTCAATTCATCGACTCCAAGTTTGGAAATTATAATCGGAACGATTACAGAACTGATAGCGTACCAAAATTTCTTTGAATGTAAAATTCCATTCAGTATAAGTGTATTAAACCAATCTTTCATTTTTGTATTTTTTTAATTAATATTTATTTATAATAGTGCCAAATCACATTCGGCGATTTATCTCCTCCATTTTTTGTATCATCTAAATCTGCATGAATGAAGTTTTTACCAATTCCAAATCTGTTAAATCCTTCACTCATTAAAGATACCAATATCAGAAACCTTTGTCTTCCGTCCTTCACTGCAATATCCGCCGCGTTGCATGGAATATTCATGTGAGAACTATTTCTAACTCCCCCGACTTTTGTATTATGAGCCGGCGTTCTGTATCCTGAATTTATATGGAAAGCCGTTTTTGCTTTTTCTCTCGCGTTATCGAGTTTCTGTAAAAATTTCGGACACATATTTTCTCCCGAACCTTCCTCAGTTGGACAATCGAACTCTGAAAGTCTGAAATGTTTCAAAGTAGGATAATTTCTTCCCAAATCTTTATAAGATTCGTCTTTCTTTTTCACTTGTTTTTTTTTAGATAGTATCTAATTTTTTGTATTGAATATATCAAAGTGCATAACAATATCAGCGTTCGTAACATTGAGTCTAATTCAGTAAAACTTAATCCTATTCCTCCTATATTCACTCCCAAAAATTCGACTGTATCTTTTATTTCATTTTTCATTTTCTAAATTTCTTTAATAATTAAACTCGTTCCGTTCAAGACTGTCAATCCGGTTGTTGAACCATTTGAACTTTCATCCTTCCATATTACTATTCTATAATAAGATGTGCCGTCTTCTGGAATCTCTAATAGAGTTGTATTCGATGTACTCCCTAATTTCATTCCGGGAGTTCCAGTCACCCCCCTGTTATAAATATACGAATGTGTCGGGTCATAATCTGCCCACACTATTGCGTCTCCATCAATCAATCCTTTTTCTAATTTTGCTCCAACGATAATTCTATTGATGTTTATATCTGGAGTCGTGGTTATATTCCAACTTACTTCAAAAGTTCCAGGCTCCATACCAAAAGCATATTCTCCTCCCGATGCTCCAACTACTCCCGACGCTCCATATAAAGTAATAGTATCAACCGATGAGGTAATACTTTCAGTATCAAAAGGAACTACAACCGCCACCGCTTCTCCATCTGTTCCAGAAGTTGAAGTTGTCCCCGTGCACGCACACCAAGAGAAATTCTGTATTGTTCCGCCCCCCGCATACTGAGGAATATTCAATGTATCTCCAACTAAGGTCGCCGCCCCACTTGTTCCGGTTGTCGTTAGTGTAATCTCGCCCTGAGAATTAAAAGCAGAAGTAAACATTTCTTCAACATTTACATCAATTTTCATTCCCGCCTGTATTGCATCTGTTAAAACAATAGCATCAAAAGTAAGAGTCGTATCTCCGGCTAATTGGTCGGCTGATAATGTGATTTCGTGTAAGTGTAAATACGATTGTCCTTTGTAGTCAATATCTACAATAACTAATTTCATTCCCGCTTTCAATAAAGCAACATCATCTCCATTATAATCTGTAATGATATCTATATCTATGGAAGTTTTAGTACCCGCATCTAATCCAGCAGTTGTCCGAGTAACCTCAAACGCCTTTGCTAAATTTGGATATACTGTCGAACCATCAAATTGCCCTATTTTTGATTGTGTGTTATGCTGAGCCATCACCTCCCCTCCCCATCCAGGAGGAAGTGTCATTGGCTGAAACACATTATTATCGTCATTTCCCGGGTCATCTGAACCTCCATTTGTAGTAGTAGTTGTAGATACTCCGGTATTTATTACCTGCCACCATTCTCCACTCCATTCATCTTTTCCAGAATCCCAAGCTCCTCTCCTTAATATATAAGGATTCGCATCTCTATCTACTATTCTACATAGAGGATTCAAACCTTTGAAATATCCAAAAGAGGGGTCAGCCGAAACAATCTTATTTTTTTTACTACACATTATTGTCCCATTCAATACCGGATTCGCGTGGTATTGATTATCTATAACTTGTTTACATAAAAGTTCTGAAAATGAAAGAATTCCACCAGCGGTATCTCTAGCCCATGTTCCTGTCGGAGTTGAAGCAGAAAGAACGCCCGTAGCATCATCTTCAATCCATAATGTTCCTGGAGCGTTTGGAGAAGTAGTATCTCCATACTTCACTCCTTTTATGACATTTGTTTTTGTGTCTGTAGTTGTAGATGTAACGAAAGTATTAGTAATCGTATATCCTACATTATTTGAAGCGGTCATAATTGCTGAAAACATCGAGTGATAATTTATTCCACCATTCTGCAAAGGAGCACCAATCGGGTCATCATAAGTAATCCCCATATTTTCCGAATTTGCCGCATTTGAACGAGCCATCGCATTAGGAATAGAAAGAGCATAAGGTCCCGATATAGGATTAGCTTGTGTCCCTTGATTTCCTAATCCTCTTCTTGCTCCTCCGTTAGTGTACATCCCATTTACATTCTGTAAAGCGTCTACCGCTACTCCAACTGTCGCTATTTCAAATTCCCATCCTCCAGTCGCCGCCCATGAAGGTTCAGGTATTTTTCCATTTGCAGTAGCCCCACTATCAAAAATCAAACTATCCGCATTGTATCCTTGAGAATTTGGAATGTTTACAAGCATCCAAACTCCTCTAGATCCCATATTTGTTCCGTTCAATAAATCCGACAAACTTGTAGGCTGCCAAGCATCCCATCCAACCGAGTAACTAATCCATGTCAAAGTATTCGTGACTGTATTCAATTTTAACATATAAGTCCAGGGCGAAGTTCCATCTTCTCTAGCTCTTATTGTCCAATGATACGCAAACGCTGAACACTGATTCCCTCCTCCATTAGTAACATTCATCGCTAAATTCATAACTAGATAAAAATACCATCCCGCTCCATTATGCGCGTCAGTCCATACTCCCAAAGGTTTGGAATTTGTTCTATGAGTAGAGTTATTTTTCATGTAATTTATCTGAGCAGTCGTAAACATATCCGGATAGCCCTGGAAGTAATTTATATCCTCAATAGATTGGAATTCTACAATACTATTTTTTATAGCGGGCAAATAAGTATATTCAGTCCCCTCTAGTTTTTGTAATCCGGCGTCAGCCCCATCTATACTTATATAAAATTCGTATCTGGAAAAACTATTATTTCCTAGATAATTATTTGTCCCCGTATAACTACCTCCTGAATTATAATGATGAGAATACATATTTGCCTGATTATTTAAGGAGCCCGTTTCCGGAGTTATATATTCATTCACTTGAATGAAGTGATAAACTCCCTGCCAATACACCAGCCTCATTCCCCAGCTTTTAAGCATTCCTACTAATACATCATAAGTAGAAGCCGGATTCCACTCTCCATTATCTTTAAGTTCGTAAAATCCTCTCGTAGTGCACCAAGTTAAGTAAGTAGGGTCATCCAATATAGAGCTAGCATTATGAGCGGTATTATACCACCTATTGACTGTATGCATTTCCCACTCTTGTGATGCTCCATTAATAATCGCTGCCGGTTCCATCTTTTGTACAATTTCAAAGAACCAAGTAGTGAATCTTTGTTTATCTAAAGGTATATAAGTATCCGCAGTCGTATATCCCGTAGCTCCTTCTACTAACCATTTTTTTTCTTTCAATAAAGCTATTCCATCTACCGCTCGGAAAGACACTTCATAAGGATAACTCACATCTGGAGTAGAAGATAAGTCCATTAATAAGTATCCTCCCCAAATATATTTTTCTGTTCCATTGAAAGCCATTTCGTACAGATGTACATAAATATCTTTTTCCTCTCCGAAAAGTATAATAGTATCAACCCACTCTTTGTCATCATCATCTTTAATAATATAAGTCCATTCTAAAGTAGAAGCTAGTACATCATTAAATTTTTTATCTCCGTCTGCATCATAAGTAATCGTAGGAGATTGTGAACCCAAAAACATCTCTCCCTCTATAGCCACTCCGGTATAATTTTTATCCCATAAATCAAATCGAAATTGTTGTCCGTTTAGTGATTCGTAAAGAGATATATATTTTATATCTGCCATTTTTTTTTTTTAGATAAACCTCATTCTGTCAATCATTGTTTTTTCCGTAGACAAATATATACTATTTCCCTTTAATTCTCCCCGTAATGATATATCACTTGTGCCTCCTCCTGATAACATTGACTTCAGTTTATCTAGCGGAGCAACAACTTCCGGATTATTTTTAGCACCCGCATATTCCCCAATTAAAGCATTTGTCGGTCCAAAAGCTAATCCCCCTTTCGCTAAAGGAATAGGAGTTGAGGAAATTGCAGCCGTTTGAGCTAATCCCGCAATCCCAACCGCTCCCGCTAAAATAAAGTTCCCCGGCGGCGGAGCAGATGCTAAAGCTTTTACAACCGCTGAAGCTGTATTGATTATTGAATTGAAAATATTCAATCTCTTTTCTCTTATTGCCGCTTTCTTATTTAGTTCTTTACTCGCATCATCTTGCGCTTCATCCAACTCTTCCCTTTTTGTTGCAGCTACTATATCTAAATCTGCAACCGCCTTATTTTTTGCATCCTCATTTTCTATTGTAGCGTCTATTCTGTTCATTTCCCTTTCGTACCATTTCTCATAATCTTCATCTTCCCTCACCTGTTGATTCGCTAATATTGTCGCCTGTTTTTCGGCTTGAGCGTCCATCAATCCTCCAACCGCATTCATGATTGTATCAATATGCTTTTTCAGCATACTCCACCCCTCCTGAATATCAGCTAAACTTTCCTCCCATGCTGATTTCACTTTATCAGCAGCCTTATCATTATCTTTTGAATGTTTGTTTAGTAACTTTTCTTTCTTCTTATCGTACTTTTTATTTATTGCATCAATTTCTTCTTGAGAATAATCATGTTCTGAAACTCTGAGCAAATCATTTTCACGAGAATTAGCTAAAGCAACGAGTTCGGATTTCTGTTTATCCTCTTCATTCAAAACATTGAACTGCTGTTTCAGTTTTCTAATATTTTCTTGAGAACGCGTTTCGTTATCAAGTTTCTTTTTTGCCACTCTCTCAGCTTCTTTATCTGCTTTTTTACCATCATCACCACCACCACCACCACCACCACCTCCACCTCCGCCGGTAAAAGTTGTTTTGACATCCGTTACAACCACAGGAGGAATAGCGGCTAATTCTTTATTTAAGTCATCAATAGCGGACGCATTTTCTTCTACAACTTCGGTCGATTTTTCGGTTTCCATGACCATTTCTTGAATTTTCGGAATTGTGACTCCAATATAATCTCCCCAAGAATTCACCGAATCAATTATATAATTTATCCCTGAAATAACTCCGTTCACCATATACCTAAAGAAGTTTCTCACTTTGACTGCCATATTGGAAGTCGATGTTGCAAAATAAACAAAGCCGGCAATTACCAATCCGATTGCTGTTATAATTAATCCAATAGGATTCGCTATTAAAATTCCATTGAACCAAGCTTGAACACCCCCCGCAGCCGCTACAGCTGTTTTCCAAATTCTAAACATCTTTATCGCCTTCCCTCCAAACATAATCAACTTCCCAACTAATAAAACAACCGGTCCAGCAACCGCAATCCATCCCAGCCAAGATGCAATATTCGTTTGAGTTGATTCGTCTAATCCTGTCCACCAAGTTGTCAGAGCCATCACCTTATCGGAAATCATTTGTACCACAGGAGCAAGAGAATCTCCTAGCATTGTTCCAGCAACGCTCAGATTATTCATCGCTTGTTCCATTTTGAACGCATCTGTTTCAGCTGTATCAGCAAACCCCTCTTGAATTGCTCCAGCACCTTCAGTAGATTCTGACATTGCGTCAAGATTAGCCGCATATACTTCGGTCTGATTTCCTAATACGGTCAGTGATGTTTTCAACGCGTTAGAACTTGTAAAAAACGCTCCCATTGCAACATCATTTTCATCAAACTGCTCTTTCAAATGGTTCATTGTTCCCATTAATCCCCGTTCATCCATCATCTCACCAACTTCTTCCGCAGTCATACCGATTGTTGCAAGTGCCTTCGCCTGGTCTTCAGTTGTTTTTGTTTCTAACTTTGAAAACGTCATCATGATTGCATTCAATCCTGTCGCCGCTCCTGTTGCATCTCCAGTCACCGAAGTATAAGTTGAAATAATAGCGCCAACCTCATCAAAACTAATTCCTAGAGCCGATGCTTGCCCTAAAGACGCTCCTAATACATTTGAAAGTTCTTGAGCATCGAACATCCCTGTTCGTACCATCACCCCGAATTTATCAAGAGCATCCGCAGCGGTTAAGGTTTCAACTCCATACGCATTCTGAGCCGCAGCACCGACCGTCGCCAAAGCCTCCATATCACCTAATCCAACCGCAGAACCTTTCGCGACTGTTTCTAAAGTTTCAAGAGCGTTCGAACCTTTCAATCCAGCCGACTCAAGAAAATAAAGTGCATTCGCTAAATCCACAGGAGATTGAGCTGATTCAGAAGATAGTTTTAGCACTTCTGATTTCATCTCTTTTACATACTCAGAACTTCTACCGACTAAAGTTTGTATTTTAGTCATAGACTTCTGGAAGTCCAAAGATAATTTTATTGAAGCCGCACCCGCCGCCAAAATTGGAAGGGTCAGCATTGTAGACATACTTCTCCCCACACTTGCAACTCCTTTCCCAAATTTAGTCACCCTTATTCCAGCGGCTTTCATTTTAGCGTTGAACTCTTTTGTTTTTGCCCCGAGTCGGACATTCATTGCAGCATCCATACTATTCTATAATTTTTTTAGATTTTTGAAGCTTTTGTTTTTTCATGAATTTTTCATATTCAAATTTAGATTCTTCGTATGTTTTTGGTTCTTCGGCTTCAGATTTTTCCCAATGAAACGGGAGTAATTTTTGTAGACTCACCTGCCTGTTCTTTGGTAAATTAATATTGATGATGTAACTCGTTTGCCACCGGACTCTTTCCCATTCCCTTCTATCATCATTTTCTTTATCTAACCAATATCCATCAACCGCATTCCAGAAAGCACGAGGAACTAAATCATATAAATCGTGATAAGACATACCGAGTTGCCCTAATCCTAACTCCTCAATCTTGTCCCATGTCCAAATTATTTCTTCTTTTTCACCTTCGTTACTTTCTGACTTTTTTTTTCATGGTTTTCTTTACCTCCCATCTGTTCAGTGAATAAAAGCATACATCTTTCAATACCTCCCATATCATTATCCAAATCATCACCCAAATCATCCATTGTATAATTAAATGATTCTTTGGCGGCTCTAGCACCATCTTTCAATCCACAGAATATCAAACAAATTGCAGTATCAAAAGTCATATTCGTTCCTAGACTTTCCATATCTGAAATTGAAGTTCCCGACATTCTACTAAAGTGTCTCAAAGCATTGAAACCATACTTACATGGAAATTTCTTTCCGTTTATCTCTACATATTCAAACATATTTTCTTTCGTGTTTTATGAGCTCGGTTAAGGGCGAAACCACGAAAGGTAGAATCGCCCGAAACTCTGCTCTAATTATTAAATTGTACTTCTTATACTGTCGCCGTATTCAACGCCGCTGTCCCCTCAAATGTCGCTGAGTAGGTCATGTTATCTTCTAAAGGAGCCGTTTGTTCTAACGATGTTAGATAAACCTGTCCCGAATAGTATGTATCACCACTCACAGCCGAACTCAACTCTAAATAAGTTGGTTCTCTTGAAATTAGTAAGTCATATAATTCATTGTAATTTTTAACTGCTGAACCCGCTGAGTCTGTTACCGCGTAAAGTCCCTCTACCGATGCACTCCAAGACATTTGCGCCTCCAATAATTCTCTCCAACCTGCAGACGATTTATTTGAAATATCTCTTGTATCCATAGATAAAGAAATCGAACCACTTGTTGAAAAAGCTACCGCAGTCGCCCCTGCATGGTCTACTCCCGTTTTTATAACGCAGAGCGTTCCGTTTATGATATTATCTGTTGCCATTTTTTTTCTTTTTTATTTGATTAAAATTCTATTATTCATCACTCGTATTTTCTTTTTTCTCTGCAACTTGTTTCATTTTTGTTTTAGTTTTTTTTGTACCGATAACATGTTCATTCATCTCCGCGTTTATTAATCCGTTTTCAACGAAATGAGGAATTTGCCAATCGGCGATAATCACTGAACTTCCTTTCTCCATACCCTCATGCTCTTTGATTAAAATGTATTTATTGTATTCCATAACTTTTTTTTCTAATTTAATTTAATTTTTATTTTATAAGTAACTCGGCTCAAATCTACATTGATAATATTGTGTCATCTGATAGAGTCCTTTAGTGTTATATGTTTCATTGAATTCAAATAAACTAACTTGATTCGTATATTGAATTGATTGAATAACACAGCCCCCAAAAGTTCCACTAGTCCTATCTAACGCCCCTCTGACTGTTTCAGCTAAATCCGATAACTCTGTAGCTGATTTGGAGAATAGATTTATTTGAATCTGAGCATCATCTAAAGTAGAGCGCCCTGATTTTGTATCATAAGGAATTGTCGCACTTCTATAAAATACAATATAATTTTTTATCTGAGTCTGAGAAGGAGCAACCATATTTCCAGGTTCAACTCCAAAACTTATATTCGGAGCAAGTAGGAGTAACGCCGCGTTATATCTCAGTATATCATATATCCCTTTTTCTATCATTTTCCGTATGTTATAACTCCTTTGCCGTTTTTAGTCACTACTCTAGCTAATAATTTTCCCATATTTTTTTTCATCAAATTTCCCGCTCCTGAACGAGATGCTAACAAAGCCGGAAGAACAAACGGCTGAGGAGCTACTGAATCCGTTCCAAATTGAACAAAGTGCATAAACCAACCTCCTTTCGTCGGCTTCTTCCATACTCCCCTTTTGTATCTCGGTCCTACATTTAAGGCTCTCGCTTTCTTTGAAGCCGGAGTCGTAAAAATACCAACCGATTTTTTCAAAGTACCCGCAGCTATCGCCGCATAAATAACTCCCATTCCTTTCGGAGCTTTCATTTTCCCACTCAATTTCGGAGTCCTGTAAACATTAAAGACGCCCGATTTTAGAACCGGAGTTTTCTGCCTCATAACTTTCGCGACAATTTTTGCCGCCGGTCTTATTACTTCTTTCACTAAATCTTTCGGCTCGTTCACTCCTCTTACAATACCTTTCATCGCATCAAAAAACAACCCCTTTCCTTTCAGCTCAATCGTTATGAATTGTCCTGAACTCATTATAAGTCTGAAATTGGATCTTGATTAGTATCTAATTCCGTTATCAGTGTCTTGTATTTTCTTCTTCCTCCCCACATATAAATCCCCGTGACTGTATAATACTGAGTTTCATTTGCTATTACCGCTCCATTATTAGTCGGATATAATACTCTCCAATTATTTGCAGTAAGTTTATTCGTTCCTGCCGTAGTATCTCTAATCGTAAACTCAACGCTCATTGTAGTCTGTATCCTTTCTTCATTATCGGATGATTTTCCATCCTTGAAATCCACCTTAGCCCACTCCATAAACTCAGTACTCCAAGTGTAAGATGAACCCCCCATAGCATCATAAGTAGATGTCCCGAGTTGGAATTTAATTTTCGTATCAAAACTTCCTATATCTAACATGTTGGATATCCTAAAGTTCGTATTCTATATTTATCCATTAGGTACTGAGCGGTCATAGGAATAACTCCCACGCTTCGCCCTACTACTGCCACCTGTCGATTCTCGTACCATTGTCCAACTAAAATTAATATCGCTTGCTTCAACGCTTTCGGAATTTCTGCAGCCGTTGAATATCCGACCTCATATTTTACCTCAACCGCATTCAATTTTCTTGCAATACCAGGAATGTCCGCTCCGCTAATAGGAGCTAATCCAATTCTCATAGGACATGAAAAGTTATCGAAATTATAATTTGTAGCCGCCCAGGTTTGTAGAACATCATCGGCATCATAATACTTAATATGAGTCAGAGTACCCTCCCCAGAATTTTCAACGGGGGAAAAATATAACTCTCCAATATCTCCAAATGTATCTCCACGCTGTATCACAGTCGTTCGCAGTAGAAGAATATTGCAGTATTTTTCGACAGTTTGTTGAGCGGCAAAACATAGTGTCTGAATGTATTCATCGTCATCATTTTGAACAACTCTCAGATGTGATTTTGCATCTTCAAGTTCAACAGCCATAACAATACTCGGAGTTTCTATATACGCATTTCGTGCCATTTCAAATTTTTTTTTACTATTTTTTTACCTCTTTTTTTACCTCTTTTTTCGTAGTTTTTTTAACTCTCGTAAATTTTTTTTTCTAAAATTCCTTCCCCAGCAATTCTATCTTCTTTTGATTTTAATGTACTTGTACCAAACGATACTAAAGATACAGACAAGCTAAGGAAACAATCCTTAAATTAAATCTAGTAGTTATATTAGAAACCCTAAAAATTAGGAAGAAATCGGGGGAAAAATCCCCCCGAAATTCAACCCAAAATAAGTCCTATATATAAGTATATTGAAAGCTTGTTGCTCTTCTATAAACAGCATCCCAATAAGACATAATCACGATTCTCACTTGTCCGTTCAGAGCCAAAGTATATGGATCAACTACCACATCAAGCGCAGAACCAAATTGTCCAATTACACAATCATCCCAACGTCCAAGAACTAATCCCTGGTCAGGAGCACCACCCGCAGCAACATCAACATTTCCTGAACTTCTTGCCATATAGCCATCAACTAAGTCCTCAGCCCAAATTGGTTGTCCGTTAGTATAACCATTCGCAACTGCACCAGCTAAAGGCTGTCCAATTACATTCTTCAATAACGTTCTTCCTCCTGGAGTTGTTATATAAGCTACTCTACCGAAGTCAGCGTTTGCAGTTTCTAGAGCTTCTTGTAAAGCTAAGATTCCAGCATACGTCGCAGCCGCAGCCGCTGTACCTGTACCCGCATTGAATACTCCTTCAGGACTTGCAGCCGCCCCAGCGTTATCACTTAATATTGCATTCTCTAAAGTTGAAGCAATTGCGTTATTCATATCATCTCTGATAATGTTTTCAACTGATGAATTAGTTTGAGCTAATAACATTTTTGAAATATCCATATACGCATCTAATTGTTTCGGTTGTAAAGTTGAGGAGTTGATTACAGTCGCAGCATCAGTCGCAGTAGTAACCGCACCAGCTACAGATTCAGCCGTCCATCCAGCAGTAGTTCCGCTCAATGTAGGTAGTTTCATGTCGCCCGATAATCCAGACATCCAAGTTGCTAAATCTCCAAGAACAGTCTTGTTCTGTAAAGTTTCAGCCCAATCTCCAACTTCCGTAGGAATCATTCCTGAAGCGTTTGAAGTAACTTGAGGATTATTTCTTTTTTCAGCACCCATTGCAAAAGTCGGTATTCCTAATCCTGTAATAGTATTGTGAAGTCTTGCTTCCTGGTCATATTCTTTTTCTAATCCCGTAAGTGTACCATTCACCATTCCCTGAATTGCAGTTTGAATAGAATATCTTTTGTCAGATTTCACAGTCGAAACCTTAGCTCCTGAAACAGAAGCCGCACTTCTTAATTCACTTTCAATTTTTTCAGCTCTTTTTATTTTCGCGTCAAGAACATCTATCTTTGAGATACATGAATCAACTTTGTTTGCCTCACTCTTTTTTAGTTCTCTTTTTTCAGCAGTCGCGTCCGTATGTATTGCCTCCAATTTTGAAACTAAGTCAGAACGAGTTTCTTTTAGTGTTAAACTCTTTTTCATTTTATTTTCTTTTTAATATATTAATTTTCAATTCTAATAAGCTTCGTCTGTATTCGTACATACGCTCTCCGTTCATTTTTGTTTTGTCTTTGTATATCATTCTACTTCTTTTTGCTATTGCTAAATCGTTCGCTGATGGATAAGCAGGTATTGAAACCGGACTTACATCAAACAATCTTGAAACTTTTTCTATTGTTCTGATTTCAGTTCCTTTTGAACTTTCACTCCAGGAATCTTTTTCGACAGTGAACGCGAAAGAACTTTGGTTGATATCTCCCCGTTTCATTGAAACTAATAAATCCCTTCCAGCTGTTGTATCAGGAACATTGAAAGAATATTTCAATCCTTTTTTATCAGTTGATAATTTTAGTGTTCCACTTGAAGTTCTAGCGAGTAAAAAATTAGGGTCGTGATTAAAGAACGCACGAACATCATTATCTAATACTCCATCAAAAGCACCCGGCTTGATTCTTTCTCTGAACCCTCCGAGGTCTTCACTTAAATCTCCATAAACTGCCGCATGTCCTTCAATTATATTTTTATTTCCTTTTTTGGAAACTCTAGTTGCAACATTGAAAAATCTTTTTTCAGTTTTATCTTTCTTGCCCCAGATTTCACTCTTGCTTAATTTTCGAGATTTCTTCTTTTTCTTGAGTTTCATTTCTTCTTCATCTTCATCTTCATCTTCTTCCTCATCTTTTTCTTCTTCTAAATCTTCCTCGTCATCTTCTAAATCTTCTTCGGCATCATCAATATCTTCTTCATCTTCATCAATATCTTCTTCCAAATCTTCTTCATCTTCCAAAGCATATTCTTCTTCATCATCTTCTTCTTCCTCATCTACATCTACATCCACCTCAACTTCTTCTTCTTCTTCATGGGAATCGTTTTCTTCAATAGTTTCTTCCTCACCCTCATCAGGTACATCGGAATCCTTTATTGTTATCCCTTCAAAGTCTTCATCTTTTTCATAAATAATTGTAATCGTTTCGTCATCCTCAATTATTTCTTTTACATGTCTTTTCTCATCTGTTTTTTTCATAATACTTTTTTTTTCTAATTGTGATTCACAAATTGCATATCTTTTTTTATCATCATACTCTTGCATAACATCATCCGACATACACCTATTTATAAATTCGTTTTTATTTTCATTTTCTTTTGGAGTAGGTATCGGCATCGTTAATGTTTTAATACTCCATTCGTTTTCACTTCTTCTTCTTCAACATCTACTTCAACATCAATTTCCTCAGTTGGTTCTTCAACGGGGACTTCATCATCGCCCGATTGTAGAGTTCCTCCTTTTACTATTGTTTCCAGAGTAGCCATGTTCAATTGCATGAATAAATTATCTCCTTCCTCAACCATATTCATATTCTCTTTCTGTCTTATTTCATTTATCGACATTGCTCCAATATTCAACATTGTTCTATAATACTCCGCTCTCTCTTTTGGATTTCCTCTCAACAAAGCGTTCGTATTGAATTCTATATATAATTTTCCTTGTTCTTTTTTCTTAAATAATTTAGTCGTCATTTCTTGCTCAATCATAACCAGATAAGGCATCAAACTATATTGAACAAATTCACGAGATTGTTCCTGAATATTACTGAAACTAGATTTACTTAAATCTCTTAATAAGTGAGGAGGGATATTGAAAATTCGGGCAATCTCTTCGATAGAGAATTGTCTTGAACTTAAAAATTGTGAGGCTTCATTTGAAAGAGATATAGTATTGAATTTTAATCCTTCTTCTAAAATTAAAGTTTTGTTCGCGTCACCTATTTGAGAATAATTTAAGTCAAATGAATTACGAAGCCGGTCGACTGCCTCAGTGCTGAGCGCTCTATCAGTTTGAAGTACTCCTGAAACTTTTGCTCCATTGCTGAAATAAGAATTTCCGTATTGCTCTAATCCAAGTCCCCATGAAATAGAATTCGCACATGTATCAATCGGACTAGTTCCAATCATACCATCTTGCGACATTATTTTGAAATGTAAAATTTCCTCGTATTCTAAAGCGTCGCCCGTATTCTTATCGTAGTAGAAATATTGGTCTTCATATTCTTTCACTTCTACATCCGAAAATAATAAAGGATAAAGCCCTATCGGTCTCCCCGCTCCATTTCTTTGAATTCTAACATACGAATTTCCAGAAACGCATAAATCGTACATTATCTTTTCTAAGAATATACAATTCGTCATATATTCATTCGGCTTGTTGTGGATTATGTTGTAAAGGAAATGGTCGGAACGAATTACTTTGTCCCCGTTTTCTTTTCTTTCGCATAATTGAATTGGAAGTTGTCCAACGGATTCAGATAGTATTCTTATTGCAGCCCAGACAGCTGAAAAAGTTAGCGCCGTATCTTTATTGACTGTAATACCACTTCCGCCTAACGCGGAGTATGTTTTCGGGTCAATGAAATTACCCGCTCTCTTTTCAGCCGCAAACATATTTCGGAAAAAGTCAAATATCGCCATGTAAAATTAGATTTTTGCAATAATACGGAAGCTCTACTCTTTTTTATTGGAACTTTGTTTCATTTTTCTCTGCATCACAACTCTGAAACTATCGTAACTAGAATATCTCCTTTGCCCGAAATATTTTTCAAATTCATTTTCAGTTTCTTCATACGCTTTTGAATATGTTTTATGATTTTTACAATTTGAATGAAACCTATCTTCAAATCCGTTAGGACTTAATAAGCATAAAATTTCAAATGGAATTTTTATATTCATTAAATTACAATTAAGCCGCGGTCATTATATATTGATTCCCCTTCTGACTCATCCGTCATCCATTCACCTAGCGCCATCACAGTCGCCACAATCCCATCAACCTTTTCACTTGATTTTGCCTTATCGACTTTTATATTTTCCGCAGGGTCAGTTCTTAAAGCCACATTTTGCATCTGCCATCGTAGTATCGGATTCCCCAAATGGTTCAATTGTTTTTTTAATATCAATTTTTCTAGTTCTTTGGTAGGAGCGCTCATACTGGCGTACCCCTGTCCGAACGGAGAAAGTGTCGCTCCATCATCCGTCAGGTTAATCACTAATTGCGATGAGTTCCAACGGTCAAAAGCTATTGATTTTATGTTATATTTCCCTCCTAACTCGTTTATCTTCGCCCGAATAAAGTCATAATCCTGTACATCACCAGGAGTCGTAATTAGATGTCCCTCTCTTTCCCATTGATTATAGGGCAATTTGTCCTTCATTGTTCGTGTATAAACACTTTCTACAGGGCAAAAGAACCATGAAAGTACCACAAACCCCTCATCGTAGGGAAATAACAGCACGAAACTAGACAAGTCCCGAGTAGAAGCGAGGTCTAAACCACCCCAACACTCACGATTCTCTAGCAGTTTCGTATCAAAAGTCGCCCTATTCTGCATCCAAACTGAATCAGATATCCATTTAGTAACCGAAGATGTCCATATATTAAGATGAAGTCGTTTGAAACTATTCTCATACGATACTATTTCCGTAGCCTTCTTTGATTCCTTTTCAAAATATTCTTTTTTAATACTCTTTCCATAGTTCGGATTAGCTTTTATCCATGTTTCTTCTAATGTTATATCATCTTCTTCATCAGCGCAGTAGATAACAGGTAGGAAAGTATCATCTTCAATTATTCCGTCCCTGATTTTCATCGCATAATCATGAACCTCCCAACAAATATTCCCGTCTGTTTTGGAACTACCCGCGGTCGTAATAGCAAGAACAATCGGTTGGCTTCTTGCACCGGTTGAAGTAACCATTGCATCCCAGAGTTCTCTATTCGGTTGAGTATGAAGTTCATCAAATAGTATCGCGTGTGCATTATGTCCGTGCTGTAGTTTCGCTTCAGAACTTAATACTTTATATGAGTTTCCTTTTTGTGGATTAATAATTGAGTTCCGATATAATTTAGCGCGCTGAGATAATTCGGGCGACATTTCAACCATTGATTTCGCAATATTAAAAATGATACTCGCCTGATTTCTGTCCCCCGCACAACTGAACACCTCTGCTCCAAGTTCAGCATCGGCGAATAAAACATATAGGGCGATAGCCGCTCCGAGAGTTGATTTCCCATTCTTCCGAGGAATACAGCAATACGCCTGTCTATATTTTCTCAATCCTGTTTCTTTATTCTTCCATCCGAACAAAGGTCGGACTAAATCGTCTTTTTGCCAATCCTCTAGGATTAATAACTTTCCGGTCAAATCACCTTTGCAATGTCGTATCATTGTTTCGATAAACGCCACCGCTCTATCCGCTTCCGCTTCGTCAAAATAGTATTTATCTTTTTTAGTCAAAGAAATTGTATTCGTTATTTTGTTGAATGAATTGAGGTTGTTGTATTGTAGTTCTTGCACTCGGAGTGAACCCGAATTGAGTTGCTAATTTCAACGCCCTGTCTAAAGCGTCGTTCGCTATCTTTTGAAATGGAACGGCTTGAGTATGCTTAATAGTTCCGTCAGTGTTTTTGAAAACTTGTATTCTACCTTTTTCTCTTAACATCATTTCCGTTTCAATATGCAACGCCATCGCATTACAATACGCCTCAATAAGTCTGAGGTCAATTTGATGAAGCATTCTTTTATTATATAATTCCTCACAAACCTTCATCCATTCATCTCGCCCTATTTCAGTCAGCCAATTCGGCGCAGGCGGAATCGTTTGAACTAGAGTAACGGTCATTTCATTTTCAACAACTCTTTCAGGCTTCAAAGTTCCCTGTAATTCTTTTAGCTTAGTTGGTTTTCTTTTTCTTCCTTTTCCCATCTATTTTACATTTGCACGAATTAAGATTATTTATTAAATTTTTATTATTGATATTACTTCTAATTCCTTTTTCAATTTGAGATGCTAGATACATCCCACCAACAACTCCAACTCCTATTCCTATAATTAATTCCATTTTTTTAATTTAGAGCGCGAGGATAGAATCGAACTTCTCCTCCTGACTGGAATGTCAAGCGTGCAAACCATTACACTTCTCGCGCGTGTTGTCTTTCCTTTAATGTTATTTTTTTTCCTTTATACATTCCCGCTCCATAATTATCTATCTCACTGAACGGGATAATTGGCTTCGTTAAATTACTTTCCATTTTCTTATCAATAAAATAAATATATTTCAATTGATAACCTTCATAAGCTTTCCACTTTCTAAATTCAATACTCTTTTTCAAATGATGAGCCTGTATCACATGCATCGGCAAATTAGTTTCCGGATTGATTTTCAACGCCGTATTTTCTGTTATCCCTACCAACTTGAATCCGCTCGCCCTATAAATTGTTCCATCTCCACATTGAGTTCCATCCGCAAAACTTATTATCCATTTAATATGAGGAGCATTCTTTTTGATTAGTTTTACTGCTACACTAATACATCTACTCTCGCTATATTTTGGAAGAAAGGAATCAAACGCCATCCGATTTAATTCTATGAATTCGTTCCACCCTGTTTCTTTGACTAAATTTATTGTTCCTTTTTTGTTTATACTAGGTCCGAAACTCATTACTCCATGCAACTCATCATCTAAAAAACATCCGAAATGTAAAGTGCTGTTCGGAACAACTTTGCCCGAATAATGATTTTTTTTAACAAACTCATTCGCCACTTTGCTATTCAAAACTCTTAAAATTATTTCTTTTGCTCTTCCCACTTTGCCCTATTTTGTGGAGGCGTGCAGGTTCGAACTGCATCAGAACCCCTATTGGTCGCCCCCGTTAATCCACTCCTGGTCTTTTCTAAACACCCTACTATCTTTCGGATATTCAATACAACTTTTTTCCAAATAACTTCTTAATCCTTTGTTCAATGGATATATGTATAAGTACCGAAAGGAATTTATTATTTCACCTTCACCGAATAAGTATTCACCAATTTTTTGACTCCCCTCCTTTGAAACTTCTTTTGGAACTCTACCGAAACGCATCGGGGAAATTATATTTTTATATTCTCCTTTCTTTGTATAATAAAAATCATCACAAACATCTTTTCCAAAATACAGCCAACTAGAACTCTGATAAACAATTCCACAATCGTTCTTACATCCGCCCGCGTGAGTAATCAATAACTTTATTTTTGTATTACTTTTGAATAACTTATATATCTTTCCCAAAACAAAACTTTCAGAATTGTGTCCCAAAACATCAGACAAATTCATTCTTTGCATCTCAATAAATTCTTCATTCTTAATTTTAGGAACTATTTTTTTAACCTTTTGTTCCGTGCTAGGACTCAAACCAAATGTTATCACTCCCCTCAATAGGTTGTTATAAAAAACACCAAAACAAACTTTCGGGATTGGAAAAGTTTTCATATAATGATTTTCAATAGTATATCTTTTCGCAGTTTTACTATCAATAATCTTAACGTCTATGTCCTTTAGCTGTTCGTTTTTTTCCATTCCATTATCAATAAATATAGGGCGTTCCCATTGCTATTTTCATTTCCAAATGTTTCAACGAATTTATATCCTTCCGTCGTTTTAATATCTTGAACCGCTCTTTTTATTTCTTTACTTTGTTCGGAACTCAGCGTGTATGTTATTTGCTCTAAATTCCCTTTATCTCCTTCCGGCAAATTAAATTCATCATAAGTTTCAATATCATCCATGTTTTGCCAAACATCAATTCCCCAAACTTTCAGTTCTTTTGTGTTATAATTATTGGCGAGCATATCCCACTCCCACTCCCCGAAAGGAACATTATCTTTAATTGTAAATTCATCACACCCCGCCTCATAGGAAACCTGTAATTCTATTGGTCGTTTCGACATAGCTGTTTCATGTAGTTCTCTTGTATAAATAAGAACCGGAACTTCCTTCCATTTCAAAACATTACAAGCCCTAAATCTCATATTTCCACCTAGTATCATTTTATCCTCATCCACTACAATAGGGCGAAGCTCCATCATTTGAGGAAAATCTGTAATACTTTGAACTAGCTGATTGAACCGATTATCCTTAATGACTCTCGGATTGTTTTCATTTAGTTTTACTTCTTTAATTTTTAATTTCATCACTTTTATTTTTAATTTTAGAAACCCAATACGGACTGATTTGTTTCCCGTTTACTTCTTCTGCCTCTTCCCAGGGCAAAACAATCCAATCCTCCTGATGTTCAAATTGTTTATTGAACAGGAAACAATATTCTTTTTTAGGAAATTTTTCTTGCCATCTTTTGTAAGTTTTTTCATCATAAATACAATCTACAATGATGTTCGCTTCTTCGGGAGAGTCCACCGCAAGTCCAGTCAGACCTGAAACTACCTGTCCTGAACCAGGAATTCCATAAATTGAATCCTGTTTATTGCACAAAGAATCTTTCAAAGTATTTATTTTCAAATAAACTTCTTCCCATGTAATTCTAGCTATTTTTATATTTTTCATTTTTTTTATATTTTTCATTTTTGCCCTATTTTTTTTTAATCAGTCGGACTCAGAGTCTTCTGATGTTTCTCTTTATAAATATTTATTCCAACCTAGTAGAAGTTAGAACAGCCCCCTATATCCCAATTTAGGGGGAGTGTACGTCA
>TARA_R110002051_G_scaffold303683_1_pt1 | contig 28688 bp, 24 predicted proteins | sample TARA_R110002051 | Tara Oceans TARA_R110002051 (sample SAMEA4397023) | marine metagenome | biome: Polar Biome; feature: [MES] marine water layer (ENVO:01000295) within the mesopelagic zone...; material: water (ENVO:00002006), including particulate matter (ENVO:01000060) such...
CACGTCGAGCAATCCTGTCCGCGTCACCACAACAGGCGCCGCCGCATCCCCGATCATGAAGGCCAGCCGGTCACCGGGCAGTTCCGGGTCCAGCGGCACATAGGCCCCACCCGCCTTCATCACCGCCAGCAGCGACATCACAAGGTCCACGGACCGTTCCAGTGCCACGCCCACACGCACGTCACGGCCAACACCGGCCCGCAGCAGGCGCCGCGCCAGGGCGTTCGCACGGCTGTTCAGCTCGCCATAGCCAAGCTCCACACCCTCGTACCGCACGGCAGCGCGCTCAGGATGCGCCTCCGCCAGACGCTCGAATGCCCGGTGCACAGGCTCGAATGCGCCATAATCCCGCGCTGTCGCGTTCACGCCCTCCAGAAGCCAAGACCGCTCCGGCGCATCGACCAGAGGAACAGACGAAACAGAGCCGGCACCGCCAGAGGCAAGCCATGACAGAACGCGTGAATAACGCGACGCAAGAGCGGCGGCATCTTCCTCGCTGAAAGCACCGAGCGAGAGGTCGAGATCTACTTCGACCCGCTCACCGTCGCCATATTCCCGCACGAAGATCTCGACCGGCGTGCGTTCGACACCGTTCAGCAGCACCCGGGGCACCCCGGCCACGGCATCGCCGAACGGCAATGCGCCGAAATCGACCCGTTCGTATGAAATATTGATGTCGAAAAGCTGCAACACCCGCTGCGCCGCCAGCCCCAGCGTCCGGTTAACCTGGGAAAGCGGATAGCGGTGATGCCGCATGGCTCCGCGCATGGAGCGATCGAGTTCGGCCAGCAGGGCATCCAGGCCATCAGCCGGATCGAGCTGGATACGCGGCGCTGTGGTCAGCGAGAACAGACCGAAGGTGTCCTTGTCCCGCGCGGTCGGCCGGTTCAGCACCGGCATGCCGAACACCATGTCGGTCGCGCCGGAGAGTTTATGAAACAGGATCAGCGCAGCGGCCATGAAGAGCCGGGCCGGCGTCGCGCCTTTTTCGGCAGCCACCGCACGCAACCTGGTCATCGTCGCCGCATCGACACCGATCCGTTGCAGCGAAGTCGGCTCGGGCGGGCGGCCCTCCAGCACGCCCGGCACCGCGTCGACCAGCCGGTCGGGCAGGGTTTTGTATTGCCCGCTCCAGTATTCGGCAGCCTTGGCAAAGCGGTTGCTTTCCAGGAAGGCACGGTCGCTTTCGGCAGCTTCCCCGAATTGCGGTGCTTCCGGCAGTTCCGGCTGCCGCCCGCTGGCCAACGCGCAATAAGCCGCCGCCACATCCCGCATCAAAATGCCGTTCGCCCAGGCATCCATGTTGATGTGATGATAACTCATCACCCAGATATGCCGGTCCGGCGCGAAGCGAATCAGGTCGAAACGGAAAGTCGGGCCACCGTCGAGCGGAATGGCCCGGCGACCGAGATCGGCGGCAAGTGCTTCGGCGGCAGCTTCCGGATCACAACTATCCGACACATCATGCAGATTGAATATTCGCTCCGGGACGGGGCATTCGATCTGCACCGGCTCCAGCCCGTCCTCGCCCGATACGGGTGTCAGCCGCAGCGCCTGATGCCGCTGCCAGTTCCAGAAAAGCGCGGCCCCGAATTTTTCAGGATCGAGCGGCCCGGCAATGATACTTCGCGCCGACACGGTATGAACCGCCGTGCCAGGGAACAAAACATGTTCCCGCCAAACCTCCAGTTGCGCCATGGAGAGCGGAAAAAAACGCTGCCCGGATTGAACATTCTCAATCATAACGCCACTCACATTCAATCTCCGGGGGCACGCAGGGAACTAAACCAAAACACGAAATTACCCCTTGAAAATCACGCATAAAAATTCACTAAATTTTTTGCAAACCGACACATTTTCACGCAGAAAAAATAGGACTGATATACCCAGAACCCATTGTGAACAAATAATTTATCGTTTGCAAACGCCTTCCCGCCATCCCATAGTGCCGATGCTGTCGATGGAACTCACTTTCGGGACCGGATCGCATAGCGCGAGTATAGCGCTCTCATGTGTCAGATCGAGATACGCCAATTATCGTTACGGTATTGTGATGCCAGTCGCCGCTGCACTTCTGAAATTCGCGCTCTTCGCGCTCTGGGCACACCCGACCTATAAATCTACGGTCGAGATGCTGGAGCTCCGGGAGCGCCGGTTGGGGCTTCTGCCGGAAGGCCCGGATAAGGCACCAGACCATGCGCGCGCCGAGACCGTGTGTGAACCGGCAGCAAAACCCCTGAAATCAGCGCCGGCAAAAAAGGCGCGCTCCACTCCTCACAAGCAGACGAGAACGACATGAGCACCGGTTCAGAGACAGCTCCCGGCCAGACCGAAGCCCCGGCGGCGACGCATCAGGTTCTGATCAACCACGAAGAGCAATATTGCCTGTGGCCAGCGGCAAAATCGGTCCCGAACGGCTGGAAATCCGTCTTTCAAGGAACGCACGAGGACTGCCTTGCCCATGTCGAGACGACATGGACCGACATGCGCCCGAAAAGCGTCCGGGCCTGATGGCTCCGGAATCAGCAGCTGCGGGACAGACGGTTCCGGTCTCGGCGGTCAGGGGAGCCACGCCGGATGCCCGGCGCCCCGTAGCCGCACCGACGCCCTGGCTTCCAGTGCAGCGCCGGGCTGGCGCGGGTACGGGCCCCGGCACTGTGCTGATCTGCTTCCCCCCGGCCGGCGCCGGGGCAGGTTTTTTCCGCGAATGGGCAGGCTCCCTGCCCGGCATCCGTATTGTCCCGGTCCAGTTGCCCGGCCGGGAGGAGCGCTTCGGGGAAACGCCTGAAGAGGATGCGGCGGCGATCGCCAGGAACATCGCCACCGCAATCGCCGCGGAAGGCTGGGACCGTCCCGTCCTGCTCGGCTACAGCTATGGCGCCTTGCTTGCCTTTGAGACCGCCCTGCGGCTGGAAGCCGATGGCATCGACATCGCGGGCCTTGTCACCATGGCCCGCGCGGCCCCGCAAACCACGCCACAGCCGACTGTCGCCGACCTGGATGACGATGCCTTTCTCGACTATGTCCGGCGTCTCGGCGGCTTGCCGCCGGAGATGGATGAAGTTCCCGAATTCGTGGAACTGATGCTGCCCGTCATGCGAGCCGATTTCCGGGCGAACGATCTCTATGCCAGGGCCGAAAGCGAACGGTTACGCTGTCCCATCCACACAATCGCCGGCACAACCGACGCCGCTACCGCCAATGGCCGGGACACGGCATGGGCCGCACGGACCGAGGCAAAACATGAGGTGACCCGGATTGATGGCGGTCACTTTTTCATCAATGAAAACCCAAGCGCTGCGTTCAATCAGATCCGCGCTGTGATATTATCGGCAGGCCTCGCGGGAACATCATCCGCAAGCCGCGCGGGCGGGAGCAAAGCATGAAATTTTCCCGGGCTTTCCTGGTCGCGACCGCGATCCTGTTATCGGTGCCGGCGCATCAGGCCGATGCCCAAACGGCGACGGCGCCCCAGCCTGGTGAAGGCGAAACCATACCGCCTTCCGGCCTCGGCGCCACGACCGTCGGCGAGCGGGTAATCCTGCTGCCGAACGGCACCTGGAAAATAGACCACTTCCACAACGCTGGCAAAGTGACCGCGATGAGCGATCATGGCCGGGCCGTCACGCTTACGCGTACGATCAACCCGGTCACAGATCAGCCCGAGCTTCGCTGGCAATACAGCAGAAGCCACGGCGGCCCGCTGCAAATCGTCATCTCCCGCGCCATCTCGACCGACCGGAGCGGACACAGCTTTACCGACAATTGCATCCCGGTCATCACGGTACGAAATCTGACCAATCTCGGTGTTTTCCGCATCGTGGCTGAAATCGACTTCACGTCGAAAGTCGACGATGGCCATTCGGCAACAAGCATCATGGCCGGGCCACTGGATGACGGCGAGGAAACCGATGCCCTCGCCTCGCCTCTCTTTCTGAAAAGCTGCGACAATCTGGAGGCAACGATCAACGTCCCTTATTGCACGTTCGAAAACGGGCTCGACTGCCGCAATGTCATAACCACAACGCGCTTTGGAACCATACCGGCCCAGATGGCCGAACAGGCTGTACAAACGAAGCAAAACTAACAGGGGGGACCGCCCTGCACTCCGGGGGAAATGGGTGCATTGGCGGTTAAGGGGGATATGAAAGTCAAAGCATCAAAGCCAGCCAGAACTGCGCGCAAACAGCCGTTGCCGCGAGCATGCCGGACAATGGCAGCATCACTGATCGTCCTGCTCGCGGCTATTGCAGCCGCGACGCCCGCAATGGCGCAAATAGCGCCACTCCCGCCCACGCCCGGCTTCGAGCAGCCATCCGGCCTTAGCCTCGGCGGTTTCAAATTCTACAACCGGATCCAGGCCGGCCTCACGGCAACGGACAATATCCGCCTGGACCCGTCCGAAGAAGCCGACCTGAGAAGGCTTCTCGCCATCAACGCGGCAGCCCAGTCGGATTGGGAAGAGCACGCATTGGCGGCTACCGTCAGTTATGTGGACCAGGCAGCCCTCGACGTTCCGGATCAGACAAGCCGGGCCCTCTCCGGCACGATCAGCGGTCGCTACGACTTTACCGACGACTTCAACCTGCGGCTCGGTGCGCTCAGCGAAACCAGCATTATCGGCAAGAACGATCCGCAGCAGTTCAACGGAAACCTGAACGGGACGACCCAGACCGACACGCTGGAAGCCGCGCTCGGATGGGATAACAAAACCTATTTCATCAATCTTTTGGGCCGCTATCAGGATGTCTCCAACGATACCGACATTAATGTAACCGTCGTCAGCCGGCTGCAATCCCAGGACCGCGAGGAATACAATCTCACGCTTGAAGCCGGCCAGCATTACAGCTGGGGTAAAGCTTCCGTCTTCGGCGGCCCGATCCGGATCAAATATTCGGGCTCTGACTTCCTCCTGCCCGAGGACCGCGATTCCGAAGGTGGTCGCGTCGGCATCGGCGCCGAGTTCAGCCAGGGCAATCTGTCCGGCCTGGTCCGCGTCATCGGCTTCGCGCAATATTTCAACGCGCCGACCATCGGTGCGGTCGTTTCCGGCGTCGGCACCGCCCAGCTCTCTTACAAGATCGACGATACCTGGGGCGTCGGCGGCGTTTTGCAGCGCACGTTCGACGAAACGAATATCGAGACGTCCGGCGGCCTGTTCACAAATCTTGCCGGGGTTGCCGCGCTCTACCGTCCGGCGGACAACATCTATCTCAAGGTCGGTCCGACCCTCCGCTATTACGAGATCGAGGGCACGCCCTACACGGCGAAGAGCTACACACTGGATGCGACCGCGGCGTGGCAGATCCACGACCGTGTCGAACTGATGTTCAATGCCTCCGCGTCGAACCAGCTCGTGAACGATGCTTTCCTGGCCGATGTCCAGTACAGCGAAACCTCGGCGACGGTCTCCGTCGTCGTAACTTTCTAACCGGAGGGCAGGCGTCATGTCCCGGACACTTCGCGCGCTCCTCGTCACAACCATGTGTGGCGCACTTCTCGGCTTTTCCGCATCGGCGTCGGCCGATGACCGGTATATCTTCCTGGGCGACAGTCTGGTGGACAACCAGAACAGCTTCATCGCAACGAAGCTCATCACCCCGACAAATGTAGTCCCGTTAACCCCGCCCTATTACCAGGGACGCTTTTCCAACGGTCCGAACTGGACCGACCAGCTCGCGCCGACGCAGCTCTATTACATGGATTATTATTTCAGCAATCCGGACTGCGCGACGACCAACGCCTCCAACGGACTGTCGGGCCTGTGCGGCTCGACCACTGATCCCGGAGCGCAGGAGGGCGTCAGTCTCAGCTTCGCTTTCGGCGGGGCCAGGGCAGGCACGGCGGTGCTGCCGACAGAAGCGCCGGGCCTGCTCACCGTGATGGACGACCTGACGGCCTATAATGCCTCCGGGGTCGTCGCCAATACCTCCGGCGCCACCTTCGCCATCCTGACCGGCGGCAACGACTATACGAACTATGTTCTCGGCGCCAATCCGGGCGTCAGCGAGCAAGGCATCGTCGACCAGACCCTCGCCAACGTCCAGACAGGTCTGGAAAAAGCCTCGGCTCTCGGAGCCCGGCGGGCGATCGTGCTCAACCTGTTCGATCTCGACCGGGTGCCCACCCTGATATCGGCTTTCAACGCGGAGCAGCTCGCGCAATCCGGACAGCTGTCGGCCGCGCATAATGCCGGCATGCCGACCATGCTGGCCAACGCCCGGGCGAATACCGGCCTTGAGATCATCCTGGTGGATCTCGATGCGCTCTATGACGATATCGATGCGCGGCCGGGCCTCTATGGTTTCACCAACACCACAGGCTCCTGCATCACCAACAACGCCGCAAACGGCCAATGCCCCGACGCCGCGAGCGAGGCTGCCACGCTCTATTGGGACGGCCAGCACCCGACGACAGCGGCCCACGGTTATATCGCCGAGTTGGTGACGGCAACGCTGCAAGCCGTCGATGCCGATGGCGGCCGGCTTTCGACCCTTGCCGATTCAGGCCTCGAACAGCAGCGCGCGGTGATGTCCGCCCTGCGCGGGCAGATCCACGATCTGCACGGCGGGCCAGGCTTCGCGGGCGCGGGAACGGCCCCGGTCAGCAGCCAGGAATTCGGCAACAGCACGGTTTTCGTCATCGCCGAGAACGGTGTCGGCAGCCGGGACAAGGACGGGGATTTTTCCGGCTACGACTATGACAGCCAGATGGCGATTGCCGGCGTTGCCTACCGGCCTGCCGAAACCGGCAGGGATGTCGTTTTCGGTGCCCATCTGAGCTACGCCAGCATGGACTCGTCCATTAATGGCGGCGGCTCCTTCGAAAACAACGCGGTGACGGTCGGCGGTTTCGGTGGCTGGCGCAGCGGGGCATTCAGCCTCGGGCTGCAGGCAGGCCTGTCCTATCACACGGTCGATGACGTGAAGCGCGACACGGGTTTCTCGGTCATGCCGACAGCCCGCAGTGACACCAGCGGCTGGGGCGCCAATGCCGAGCTGGAAGCGCGCTGGGACAATGATGTCGAAATCGGCCAGCGTCGCATCGGCTATGCCGCCACCGGGCGTCTCGGTGCCGGCTGGACCACCCTCGACGGCTTTACGGAAAGCGGCGCGAGCTTCCTGAACCTGACGGTTGATGACAGCGATGTCGCCGAGGTGAAGGCCGGAGTGGATTTCACCGTCTGGACGGATGTCGACACCACGAGCGGCATCCTGCAGCCCTATCTCGGCGCCGGGTACGAGCGCGACCTGCTCGACGCGGAACGTGAAATCGACGGAAGGCTGTCCTCCGGCCAAACCATTCGCGCCGATTCCCGCGCGGCGGCACAGGATCTGTTCAACCTGACGGGGGGCCTGCGCTATCTCGCGACCGGCGGGCTTCGGGCGGAGTTACGGGTTGCCGCCTCGATTGGCGCCGGAGGCGAGGAAAGTTTCATCCTGCCGCAACTGAGGATCGCTAAAAGTTTCTGATCCGTTGTACACGGGAGGTTGATTCAGATATGCTTGAAATGATTGACAAAGACCTTCGAGCGGCCTGGCGCGGAATACCCTTGGGAGACCGCTTGGCTACGCAGCATTTTGTGAAACAGTGCTTCACCCAGTCTGGAGAAAATTGATGGAAGAAGATGATGTATTGGCTGCTCGGCGCGTCGAAGCCACGAGCATCGTAAACACCTATATGGGCTGGTCCGCCGGTGCCAGTTTCATCCCGCTTCCGTTTGCCGATCTGGCAGCGGTTACCCTGGTTCAGGTCAAGATGGTCGCCGATCTGGCGAAACTCTACGAAGTGCCGTTCTCGCGCAATGTCGTGAAAACAATCATCGCCAGCCTCCTGGGCAGCCTGGTGCCGGCCGGGGTCGCACGCGGCGCCTCCAGCCTGATCAAGGCCATTCCGGGTGTCGGAACAGTGCTTGGCGCGCTGACCTCCCCCGTCTTCACCACGGCCTCGACCTATGCGATCGGCAAGGTCTTCATCCGGCATTTCGAAGCCGGCGGCAACGTCATGAATCTCGATCCGGACTCTATCCGCGATCATTTCAAGTCCGATTTCGAGGAAGGCGTTTCAAAGGCATCGGACGAGCCGTCCGAAACGAAGAAGGCCGCCGCCTGATCACCCAGCGCGGCTGAAAAACTTCGGACAACCGACCGGGCCAGACATGCTCCGGTCGGTTGTTATGTCGCAGAGACGCTCATAACGGATCGCGCCCATGCAATTTGTCCCGCTCGGCCTCTATATACTGCTTTCTCTGATCCTGGCTTTTGCCGGACGGCATACCCGGATCGGTGCATTCGGTGTTTTTCTGTGTTGCGTGATCCTCACGCCGCTTCTGGTCGGGCTGGTCCTGGCCCTGGTGCGGCCGTTTCCCAAGACCACTTCATCCGGCACTTCTGCAGAAGGCTAACCCGCCCCGGGAGGGATTTCCGCGATGAAGACCGGTTCCGCCGCTGCCGATCTGGTTGCGTCTAACGGCCTGATCAAGTTTCTGCGCCGCGAAGCCACGCTATCGCCGCGCAAGGCGTTGACCGTGGCCGCTGTCGCCGGCCTGACCAACGCCATGATTCTGGCGATCATCAATACCGCCGCCGAACATGCGGAGCAGTCGGAATCCCGGCCGCTCTACGCCATATTCTTTGCCGCGGCGATGCTGCTCTATGTCGTTGCCCAGCGCTGGATCCTGACCCAGGCCGCCGAACAGGTCGAGGCGATGATCCACCGGGTGCGCATGCGCATCGTCAATCATCTGCAGCATTGCGAGCTGCTCGATGTCGAACAGCTTGGCCGGGCGGTGATCTATAGCGGCATCGCTCGTCACATGCAGACATTGTCGCAATCCGCCTCGACCGTGACCATCGCCGTGCAGATGTCGATCCTGATTCTGTTCACGGCGCTCTATATCGCCTGGATATCGGTCACGTCCTTCATCGCGCTGGTCGCTTTCATGAGCGTTGCGCTGTTCGTCTACTGGCGGAAATCCTACTCGGTGCGGAACGATCTGCGCGGCACGCTGGCGATGGACAACGACGTCTACACCACGATCGACGACCTGCTGGACGGCTTCAAGGAAGCAAAGCTGAGCCGGGGCAAGGCCCGGGCCATCGTCTCCCGGATCGAGGAGATCAGCCAGCGCGCCTCGGAGATGCGCGGCGTCACCCAGATCATGCTGGCTAAAAACTTCGTGTTTTCCCAGACCGCCTTCTACCTGCTGCTCGGCACAATGGTCTTCGTGGTCCCGCTCCTGACCTCCGGCTATTCCGACGAGGTTCAGAAATCCACCACCGCCGTTCTGTTCATTATCGGACCGATCTCCGGCCTGATCGGCTCGATCCCGATCTTCGAAAACGCCTCGGCCGCTTCCGAGGCGATCATGGATCTGGAACGCCACCTGAAGCGGCTGTCCGGAGTTGACCTCCCTGTCGATGAAGACGGCCATCCGCTCGCCGATGCCCCGGTGTCGGACAGCACGCGCTACGCCAATTTCACGACCATCGAGCTGCGCAGGGCCGTGTTCCGCTACACCCCGCCGAACGGTGATTCCAGTGAGTCCTTCACCGTCGGCCCTATCGATCTGACGGTCACCCGCGGCGAGGTTCTGTTCATCACCGGCGGCAACGGTTCCGGTAAGTCCACCCTGTTGCGCGTGCTGACCGGGCTCTACCCCCTGCAGGAAGGCACGCTGCTGGTGGATGGCAAGGCCCTGCCCAAGACGGCCCTGCAGGATTATCGCGAGATCTTCTCCACCGTGTTCGGGGATTTCCACCTGTTCTCAGAGCTTTATGGCGTTTCGGACGAGGCTCTGGAAGATGCCCCCGACTGGATCGACACGCTGGAGATTAACAACAAGGTGCAGTTCAACGGCCGCCGGTTTTCCACCACCGACCTCTCCACCGGCCAGCGCAAGCGCCTTGCCCTGCTGGCGGCAGCCCTGGAGAAACGGCCGGTTCTGGTGCTGGACGAGTGGGCCGCCGATCAGGACCCGATGTTCCGGCGCAAATTCTATCGCGAAATTTTGGGCATGCTGCGATCACGCGGAGCCACTATTATCGCCGTCACCCATGACAACCGCTTCTTCGATGCCGCCGACAGGCAGATGCATATGGAAGACGGCATGATGGCGGCCTACGACCCGGAGCTGTTCCATGATTAGTCGCTTCTTTAAACAGGCGTCGAGCTGGACGAACCAGCACTGGGTCGAGTTTTTCGCCACCGGCGCGATCCTGCTGCTCATGATCATCGTGTTGTGGCCGCTGATCGTCTACACCGTGCCGCCGGGGTCCGTTGGCGTGATGTGGTACCGTTTCTTCGGCGGCACCGTGACCGAGAAGAACGGCCAGCTCCAGGAGGGCATTCACTTCATCCTCCCCTGGGACAAGATCTACATGTACGACGCGCGCCTGCAGCGCATCGACGAGAGCGTGAAGGGCTTGAGTGTCGACGGTCTGGAAATCACCCTCAATATCTCCAGCCGGTACGTCATCAACAGCGAATATGCGGGTTTTCTGCACAAGAGCATCGGGCCGAATTATTCCGAGACGCTGATGCGGCCGCAGCTTCGGACCCTGATCCTCACCTATATTTCCGAGAATGAGGCATCCGACCTGTACTCGACACGCCGCGAGCAGGTGCAGACCATCGTGCAGACCCAGTTCCAGAGCAAGCTGGCGAACATCTCCTCGAACGTCCCATTCGACGATGCCTACATCCATCTCGAGGACGTGCTGATCGAGGAAATCGAGCTGCCGACCTTCGTGCGCAACGCGATCGAACAGAAGGAACGGGTCCGCCATATGAGCGAGGCCTATGATTTCCGCCTGCGGCTGGAAGAGAAGGAACGCCAGCGCAAGAGGATCGAGGCCGAAGGCATCCGCAGTTTCCAGGAAATCGTCGCCCCCGGCATCACCGAGAGCTATCTGCGCTGGCGCGGTATCGAGGCGACACTGCAACTCGCTCAGTCCAACAATGCCAAGGTCATCGTGATCGGCGGCGCGGACGGTCTGCCGATCATCCTGAATACCGATCCGGCCATGAAGGGAAGCGACGCGACCAATGAAAACGCGGCGGACCCGATGGGCAATCCGCTTGGCCCGCGCAGCGATCTGATGGGCTCACCATCCCTTGCCGGACCGGCGCCCCTGACGGCCTCCGGCGCCGCGATACAGAAAGACAGCATGACGCCCCCCGGCACACCGGCGGCACCGCAACAACCGACCCCGGCAAATGCTCCGGTCCAATCCGGAGCCAGCACAGCGCCAGCCGGTGGCCTGCCCGGCGACGGTCAGCTCCCCGATCAGACACTGGGAGAATGGCTGGATAAATTCACCGGCGCAGCCGGCAGGGATACAGCCGCGCCAAAGACGGTGAACTAGCAGGACGAAGCCACGCTAGGCAGGCGTTTCGTCCACGGCCCCATCGACGATGATCTGCGGAATCCCGCGCGAGCAGGCCTCGATCCGGGCATCGACGCCATACACCCGGCGCAGCATGTCCGCCGTCAACACCTCACGGGTCGCGCCCGCCGCGTGCAACCCGCCACCGGCCAGCACCATGACCTTGTCCGCGAACCGCAGGACCTGGTTCAGGTCATGGATGGCGAGGAAGATCAGCAGTCCCCGTTCCGTCGCCAGTCCCCGGATAAATTCCAGCACCTGCATCTGCCGCTTCAGATCAAGCGCGCTTGTCGGCTCGTCCATCATCAGGATCTCGGGTTCTCGTGCCAGCACCTGGGCGATGGAGACCAGTTGCCTCTGGCCGCCACTGAGCTCGCCCAGATTACGCATCGAGAGCCCCGAAATGCCGAGCTTGCCCAGAACCTCGTCGGCAATGGCCAGATCCGCCTGGCCGACGGACCAGGACGCATCCTGTTTGCGCGCCAGCAGCACGGATTCATAGACAGTGAGCACCGCATTGGTCGCGCTGTCCTGCGGCATGTAGACGATGCCGTTTCCGCGTGCCCCCTCGATCACCGCCCGGCCCGGCCCGTCGATGATCCCGGCCATACGCTTGAACAGGCTCGACTTTCCGGCAGCATTCGGGCCGATCAGCGCCACCACCTCACCACCCTTGAACGCGGCGGTGGTTATATCGCTCAGAACCGGGTTCCTGCCGTAGCAGGCGCCAAGGGCATCGAGACGAAGCGTTACCATGTCGGCTTCCGGCTGGAGAGAACGAGAGTGATGAAGAACGGCACGCCGATCAGCGCGGTCACGACGCCGATGGGGAAGATCGTGCCGGGGATCAGGGACTTGCTGACGATGGAGCTGATCGACAGGATCAGAGCGCCGCAAAGCGTGGCGGCGGGCAGGAAATAGCGCTGGTCCTCACCGATCAGCATCCGGGCAATATGCGGGCCGACAATGCCGATGAACCCGATGGTGCCGACGAAGGCGACCGGAAAGGCGGCAAGCAGGCTGACCAGCATCAGGGCTTGCAGCCGCAGGCGCGGCACCTTGATGCCGAAACTGACCGCCTTCTCATCCCCGAGCCGCAGCGCCGTCAGCGCCCAGACGCGCCGCGCCAGAAGCGGTGCCGCCAATGCCAGAACTGCCGCGGTAATACCCAGCGACTCCCAGCTTGCCTTGGTCAGGCTGCCCAGGGTCCAGAACACGATGGCCGACACCGCCCGCTCCGAGGCGAAATACTGAACCAGCGCCAGTGCGGCGTTGAAGGTGAAGACCAGCGCGATGCCGAACAGCACGATGGTCTCCGCCGTCGCCTGCCGCTTCAGGCAAAGCAGATGGATCAGGAAGGCTGTCAGCATGGCCATGAAGAAGGCGTTTGCCGGCACGATATAGGCGGCGAAGGGCAGCACGGCGACACCGAATGCCAGCGCCAGCGACGCGCCGAAACCGGCGGCTGCCGAGATTCCAAGGGTGAAGGGACTGGCCAGCGGATTGTTCAGGATCGTCTGCATGATCGCCCCGGCCAGGGCCAGCGCCCCGCCAGCCACCACCGCCATCAGCGCCCCCGGCAACCGGATTTCCCACAGCACCACCCGCGTGCGCAGCTCCGTCCCCGACGGATCGAACAGGCCGCGCAGCACATCCCCGATGCCAAGGCTGACCGGGCCAATCGCCACATCGCTTAACACGCTGGCAACAAGGGCCAGCAGCAACAGGGCAAGCAACAGGTTCTTGCGGCGGACGCGGCTGCGATAGATGCCGCTCGGCCTCGTTGTCTGATCCGTCATTTGAGGCTCACGAAATAGCCCGGCTCGTAGGGAACCGGCAGGAACCGCTCATGCAGGCGGCGGAAGGTTGCATCCGGATCGAGACCGGGGAACAGATCCGGGTGAAACCAGCGGGCAAGCTGCTGCAGCGCCACGAACTGGAAAGGACTGTTGTAGAACTGGTGCCAGATGGCGTGAAACCGGCGCGTCCGGGCGGCCCTGATCCCGGCATAGGCAGGCTTGGTGAGATAGCCTTCGAGCTTGTGCCGGGCTTCCGCGAGATCCGCACCGGGGCCGACGCCGATCCAGTTACCGCCGGGCACATAGGCCTCCCAGCGCGCACTGGTGACAACCACCTGATCCGGATCGGCAAGCAGGACATATTCGGGATTGAGCTGGCCGAAGGTGCCGGGCAGACGATCGGCGGCGATGTTCACACCACCCGCCATCTCCACCAATGTGCCGAAATTGCCCTGCCCGAAAGTCAGGCAACAATCCTCGGTATAGCCGCCGATCCGCTCGATAAAGATTTTCGGCCGGGCGGGCTGCCGGTCCCGGATCACATCCGTCACCCGGGCGATCTGCTCCCGCCGGAACGCGAGGAATTCCTCCGCCCTCTCCTCCCGGCCGAAGATCCTGCCGAACAGGCGGACGCTGGCTTCGGTATTCTCCATCGGCTTGTGCCGGAAATCGACATAGATAACGGGGATACCGAGCGCGCCGAGCTTCCGGTCGAAGCGGGCTTCCTCCGCCGCGGTCTCGGCTTCGTAATTCAGGAACAGCACGTCCGGGGCAAGAGCCACCGCCTGCTCCACATCGAACGCCCCCTGGGCCACGCCGCCGAAGGTCGGCAACGCATCGAGAGCCGGATATTTCCGCGCATATTGCGCATAGGTATCCGGGTCCGCCTTTTTCAGATCGTCCCGCCAGCCGATAATGCGCCCGACCGGGTCTTCCCGGTCCAGCATGGCGGCGATATAGAGCTGCCGCCCTTCCCCGAGCAGCACCCGCCGCACCGGCACCGTAACCTGAACCTGGCGGCCGACAATATCGGTGACAATGATGCTCTCTTGCGGGGCCTCAACGGCACTGGCCGCCCGATCCATCAGGAACAGGGCGGCCAGAACCAGAAGCGCCGGGACCAGAAGGCCCCGGCATCCTCGGGCAGGGAGAGGCATCAGAACTTCGCGGTCATCGACAGCGACACGGTACGCGGGGCACCAAGGCCGAGGCCGCCATAGCTGCCGGCCACACCGGACCAGTAGCCTTCGTCGAACACGTTCTCGACCGTGGCCCGGAAGATCACCGGCGTGCCGTAGACTTCCGCCGCATAGCGGCCGTTCAGATCCAGCCGGGTCCAGCCGTCGATGCTCTGGCTGTTGGCGGTATCGACATATTCCTCGCCGGTATAGATCACGCTGCCGCCGAGGGTCAGGCCGTCCAGAAAGGGCATGTCCCATTCACCGGAAATATTGGCCTGCATCTCCGGCACGCCAATCGGCCGGTTGCCCTTGGTCGCGGCACTGTTCGTCTTGGTCAGCTCGGCATCGAAGAAGGTCACGCCACCATAGAGCCGGACGCCGTCTGTCACTTCACCGAACGCGGACAGCTCAAGACCACGGTTCCGCTGCTCTCCACCGTCGGAGAAGGTGCCGTTCTCAAGCTGGCCGAACGGCTTTTCGATCTGGAACAGGGCAGCGGCAGCCGCGATGTTGCCGAAATCGAACTTCACGCCGACCTCATGCTGCTTGGCGATATAGGGTGCCAGCGCCTCGCCGGAATTGGAGGCGGTCGACGGCGCGATGTCGCCTCGGCTCAGTCCCTCGATATAGTTGGCATAGAGCGAGACATGCTGCCACGGCTTGACCAGAAGGCCGACCATCGGCGTCACCGCGTCATCATCATAGGAGGACGTGGTTGCCCCCGCCGCGTTGAAATTACTCGCCTCGATCTTCTGGAAACGCGCACCGAGAGTGAGTTGTGCCCTGTCGTCATAGGCCGACAGGGTATCCGCGATGGCCAGACCGGTCAGGGCGCTGTCGGATACTTTCGGCACGCTGCCCGGCTCCGTCACCGGAGGCTCCGCGCTGTCCACCGGGTTGTAGATGTTGGAAAACAGCGTGCTGGACGCAGAGCTGGCGCCACGAGACAGCTCGTCCTCGTAACGGCTGACCTGGAAAGACACATTGTGCCCGATCATGCCGGTCTGCAGGTCGGCCCGCACACCCGCATCGTAGGTTACCCGGTCGACCTCGAACTTGTAATAGGACGGGGTCGCCTGGGTATCACCCGCCGCGTTGATGATGAACGGCACCTGGCCGGAATAGCGGCTGACATCGGTATTCGCCATACCGGCACCGGCGAAGACGGTGACCTGGTCCGTCACGTCATATTCAACGCGCCCCTGCACCGACTGATCCTCGATCTTCGACCAGGCCCAGTTCTGGGAAACGTTGGTTGCGCCGCCCGGAGCGTCCGGCACCGGCACGCCTGACGCGACGAGATAGGGACGCACGGCCGCATCGAGATTTTCAATCTGATTGACGATATCAATCGTCGCCCGGAACCTCTCGCCCCGGTAATCGAGCGCGGCCGCGCCGACAAAGGCCTCGCGCTCCTGCTTGTCGAGCGCCGTGTCGCCATCCCGATAGCTGGTATTGACCCGGATGCCCCACTTGCCATCCTCGCTCCGCCGGCCAAGGTCGACATGGCCGCCAAACTGGGTGTCCTGGGCATAATCGAGCGTCAGATTAGTCACCGGCTCGTCCGTCGCGCGCTTCGGCACGATGTTGATGGTGCCGCCGACGCTGCTGTTCGGGGACATGCCGTTCAACAGGGCGGACGGCCCCTTCACCACTTCGATACGCTCGGCATAGTCGGCCATCACCCGGTAATTCGGCGCGACGCCGAACATGCCGTTGAAGGCCACTTCACCGAGATTGCCCTCGCCGATCGGAAAGCCGCGAATGAAGAAGGCATCGAGAATGCCGCCCTTGGTGCCGCTGGGCCGGACCGACGGATCCTTTTCAAGCACATCGGCGGCGGTCACCGCATGGCTGTCCTCGATGGTCTTTGCTGTATAGCTGCTGGTGGCGAGCGGCGTGTTCATCATGTCGCGGTTGCCAAGCAGGCCAAGGCCGGAGCCCCGCGCCAACTGTCCGCCCGCATATTCCGCCGGAACGATACCGATCTGCGCCGTATCTTCCGTAACGCCCTGGCCGTCGACCACAATCGGCTCCAGCGTCTGCGCGGCATCGCCCTGTTTCTGGCGCGTGATGGTGACCGTGCGCTCCGCCGTGAAGCTGAAGGTCAGGCCGGTGCCGAGCAGCAACCGGTCAAGCGCGGCGCCCGCCGTCATGTTCCCCGAAACGCCTGCCGTTTCCGCCCCGGCAATCACGGCGCTTTCGTAAGCGACCTGCAAGCCGGACTGTTCACGGAACTGCAGCAGGGCCGAGGAAAGGCCCTGCGCCGGAATGGCGTATGCCGCTTCAGTCGCCGCGGCCTGGGCGATCTGTTCCACTGCTTTCGGCTCGATCTGGCTCGCTGCCATCGCTGGCGCCGCCATGCCGGCACCGATCAACGCGGCGGCAGTCGTCGACATCAAAATACGGCGCAGCCATACCCGGCGGCCCAGCCTATCCGTCTGGTTCATTGTCATTCCCCGATTTTCCCCTTCGCCGCCACGAAAATGGCCGGCGCACTCAACACCAACAATGCGAATGACAGTCATTCGCATCTTTTGTCAGGCCTATGACGAACGGGGACTACCGGTTGCTTACCCCCGGCCGGACATTTTTTTCGACCGGGGCCGTCATCAGCGCAAAATCACGAGGAAAGGCGAGATATGCGTGACTGTCAGATCATGGGTCGCGGCAAGGCCTGCGACCGCCCCGTCAATGTCCGAGATATCAAACGCGCCGCCGACAGCGCGGTAAGGGGCATTTCCCAGAAGCAGGATGCGCCCGGGCCGGTAACGGTCCAGCTCGGCGATCGCCTCGTCCAGCGGTAGATCGTCCATCCGGATCACGCCGTCGCGCCACAGGGTAGCGGCGGCGACATCCACGGATACCGGCTTGCCCGGCGCCGCACCCGTCCGGTACCGGGTCTGCTGCCCGCGCTTTGCCCGGACAGAGGCCTCCGAACCAGCCGCGCCAAGAGGCGAGCGTACTTCCACGACGCCCTCCGTCACCGTCACGACGGTATCCGCAGGATCTTCGCGAATGACAAAAGCCGTGCCGACCGCTTCGGTCATGCCGCCTTCGGCGATCACCCGGAAAGGCCGGTCCGGATTGGAGGCAACCTGGAACAGGGCTTCGCCGCGCAGCAGCTCGACCCGGCGCTCGTCATCGCCATAAGTCACCGCAATAGCCGTATCGGTATTGAGATAGACGGTCGAGCCGTCCGGCAGTGCGACGGTACGCTGCTCGCCCTGCACCGTGCTGTAATCGGACAGCATTGAAATCCGGACATCCTCGCCGAAGAAAACGCCGAGCATGAGACACGCGGCCGCCAGACCGCCAACCAGTGCTGTCCGCCATGTCTTGCGCCCGTATCCGCGCGACGGCACGAATTCCCGGCGTGCCATGGCATCAGCCGCGCCCCGCAGGCTTTCCATCTGCTGCCAGAATTGACGCTCTTGCTCGAAGGCCGCCTGATGTTCCGGCGTCTCGGCCAGCCAGGCTTTGAACGCCTGCATATCCGCTTCGCCGACATCCCCCGACGCCAACTGGATGACCCAGTCGCGGGCAGCATCAACCGGCGTCTCTTGCATGGTTTCCTGCTCGGGGTTCACGTGACATTCGCCTTGCGACTGCGGGTTCGGAGTTTGCCGCCCGGGCTGACGCCCGCAACCGGCCCTGTCCTTAGATAAGACGAATGACGCCGCCAATTGTTTACCCAATCGGCGCTCATTCTTCGAGCCCGCCATCACGCGCACGGGACAGATGGTCCATCGCCCGGCGGATATGCTTGAACACACCGGCGGGAGACAGCCCGACAAGCGCAGCGATTTCCCGCTGCGGTTTCTCCTCGAAACGGCTGAGGGCAAAGATCTTTCGTGTCAGCGGCGGCAATTCGGCAAGCGCGCGTTCCATTCTCGCCAGTTCTTCCCGCGCCAGAACGATCCGCTCCGGTGTGGCCGGTGACATCCCTTCATTGAGAAATCGCCCGGCTTCTTCCTGCAGCTCCGCATGCCGGGCTTCCTTGCGCAGATGATCGACGGCAAGATTCTGGGCCATCCGGAACAGATAGGCCCGGCCATTGCGGATCTCTTCGGTATCCTCGTGATTGCGGACGCGGACATACAGTTCCTGCGCCAGATCCTGCGCCGCGAAGGCCGATTTCAGCCGCAGCATCAGGAAATGGATCAGGTCGCGCTCATTCTCCCTGAACGCTTCAACCAGCCGCGATTCCGACATTCTCTACCCGAGGCCCCGCCCGTGGCCAAACGCGCGGCGCAAGCGTCCGCTGTGAAATTCGGGCAGACGCTACCTTAATTGAGAACGATTCTCAACATCACTTGTGTAAGGGAGCATGCAGTCGGTTTAATCCGCCGCGAACGTCTCGGCAATCGACGCCAGAGAGGACACCAGAATCGGCAGCGGGTCGCGATCCTGGACAACAAGACCAACTGTATATTCCGCCATCGGCTCGACGATCCGGATTGCCCGCAACTGATCCTGCCCCTTGACGATGCGCAGGACATTCTCGGGCAGCACGGCGGCGAGATTGCTCTCCTGCACATGGACGCACAGGCTGATGATCGAGTTGCTCTCGACTTCCGGCACGGCGACACAATTGGCCTGACGGAAAGCGGCATTCACGATCCGCCGGTTCTGCATGTCCGGGGTCAGCAGACAGAGCGGCACGGACGCCACTTCCGCCCAGGTCACCGTTTCCCGGTCCGCGAAGGGGTGATCGCTGTTCACGAACAGCCGGTAGGATTCCCGGTAAAGCGGCCAGGTCTGGTAATTATCCAGCGGCTCATTATCCAGATAGGTCACCCCGGCATCGATCGAGCAATCCTCGATCTGGCGGGCGATTTCATTGGATGTGCGCGACATGATGGTGAAGCCGACCTGCGGATAGAGCTTGCGCAACGGCCCGGTCAGATCCGCGATCATCGGCAGGGCCGACGGAATGACGCCAAGGGTGATGGAGCCGGTCAGATCCCCCGTCAGGGCCTCCAGCTCACCGCGCATGCCCTCGCAATCCTCGACAATCCGCTTGGCCCAGCTCAGCACGCGCGCGCCCTCGCCCGTCAGGCCGTGATAGCGATGGCCGCGCTTGACGATGGAAACGCCAAGCTCCTGTTCCAGTTGCCTGATCCGGCCGGACAATGTCGGCTGGGTGACGTTGCAGACCTCGGCCGCGCGCGTGAAATGTTCTTCCTGCGCGAGCGCGATCAAGTACCGGAGTTGACGAATATCCATGACAGGGAAACTTTCAGGCGAGACTGGCTGGGTCGTGAAACTAAATTACCTGGCGACTGCCAATTCTACACCCTCGCGGGCGAGATCCGTTAACCCTTCGGCACCGCTGTTGAGCGTTTCCGTCATCGCCGCCCGCATCCGGGGATCCCAGAAGTCGATGATATGCTGGGCGATCTGCTTTACCGCGTGATCATGGGCGTAGGGCGTGAAGAATTCCGCGATCTGGTTCGCCATGCGGATCAGTTCCTCGGAATTCATGCTGCCGGCTCCTCTGCCCGTTCCGGGGTGAAAATCATCAGTTCCGTGTCCAGTGCCACCGCAAGTGTCATTCCCGCCTGCCCCGCCGCCCGCAGGGACAGCGCGCTCGGCGCCGAGGCGGCGGCAACCAGCGGCACGCCGATCCGGGCCGCTTTCTGCACCATCTCGAAGCTGATCCGGCTGGAGAGCAGAACGAAGCAACGGGAGGTATCCAGTTCCTGCCCGGCGGCGAAACCCGCCAGTTTATCCAGCGCGTTGTGCCGTCCGATATCCTCGCGCACGGCCAGAACCTCACCGGACAGATCGCAGAGCGCCGCCGCGTGGGTGGAGCGGTTCCGCGCCCGCATCTCCTGCCAGCCCGGGAAAGCCCGGTAGGCCCGGAGCACGGCGTCCGTATTGGGCATGATTCCGGAGATCCGGGGCAAGGCAGGAACCGCCGCCGCCAGCGTCTGGGCGCCGCAAATACCACAGCCCGCGCGTGCCGGCAGGTTCCGGCGCCGGGCCTCCGCTGCCGTTGCTCTTTGATCGCTGACCCTGAGATTGACGAGATACCCGTCCGCCACTTCGGCGATGGCGAGGCGCTGGAGGTCCGACGGTTGCCGCAGGATGCCCTCGTTCAGGGCAAAGCCGAGTGCGAAGTCTTCCAGATCCGCCGGGGTCGCCATGACGACGGCGAAATGCGCGCCGTTGACCAGCACCGCGACCGGCACCTCTTCCGCGATCGACCAGCGCACGGGTTCCGCGCGGTTTCCGCCACAGAGCGTGCCCCAAACATCATGGGAAACAGGCGGCGCGATAGTGTCGAAATGCCTCACCTGCATCCTATTCCGCCGCCTCTATCTCGATCCGGTAATTGGTCCGGGCAGCTTCCTGATGCTCGTCCTGCCAGGCGGACGGCTGGTTGGAGCGGTTCACCTGCACGGCGGTTACCTTGTATTCCGGGCAATTGGTCGCCCAGTCCGAATTATCCGTGGTGATGACGTTGGCGCCGGTCAGCGGGTGGTGGAAGGTGGTGTAAACGACGCCCTGCGGCATCCGGTCGGAGACTTCCGCCCGGATCGTGGTCGCTCCCATCCGGCTCGCCAGCGAGACCATGTCCCCGTCCGCGATCCCGCGCTCCTCCGCGTCGAACGGATGGATCTCCAGAATGTCCTCGCCATGCCAGCGGTTGTTTTCCGTCCGCCTTGTCTGGGCGCCGACATTGTACTGGCTCAGAATCCGGCCCGTGGTCAGGATCAGCGGATACATCCGGGTGCTGCGTTCCGTGGTCGGCACATATTCGGTCACCATGAACATGCCCTTGCCGCGCACGAACCCGTCCACATGCATGATCGGGGAGCCGTTCGGGAAAGCATCGTTCACCGGCCATTGCAACTGCTCGCCCGCATCGAGCCGGGCATGAGAGACACCGGCAAAGCTCGGCGTGAGGCGCGCGATCTCATCCATGATTTCGTGGGCACCAGCATAGGACATCGGATATCCCATCGCATTGGCCAGACGGCACACCGCTTCCCATTCGCTGAGGCCGGACTTCTCCGTCATCACCGGGCGCACCCGGTTGATGCGGCGTTCGGCATTGGTGAAGGTGCCATCCTTCTCCAGGAAAGACGTGCCCGGCAGGAAGACATGGGCGAAGGCCGCCGTTTCGTTCAGGAACAGGTCCTGCACGATCAGGCAGTCCAGCGATCTCAGCGCTTCCTCGACATGCTGGGTGTTCGGGTCGGACTGGGCGATATCCTCGCCCTGCACGAACATGCCCTTGAAGCTGCCATCCACCGCCGCCGCGAACATATTCGGGATACGCAGGCCCGGCTCATTCAGTAGGGAAACGCCCCAGTCAGCCTCGAACAGGCTGCGGGCCGTATCGTCGGCGATATGGCGATATCCCGGCAATTCGTGCGGGAAGGAGCCCATGTCGCAGGAGCCCTGCACATTGTTCTGACCGCGCAGCGGGTTAATGCCGACACCCTCGCGGCCGATATTTCCCGTCGCCATGGCAAGGTTGGCCATGGCCATGACCATGGTCGAGCCCTGGGAATGTTCGGTGACGCCAAGGCCGTAATAGATCGCTCCGTTGCCGCCGGAAGCGAACAGGCGCGCGGCCTTGCGGATTTCCTCCGCCGGAGCGCCGATGGTCTCCGCCATCGCCTCCGGGCTGTTCCGGTCTTCCGCGACGAAGGCGGTCCAGCGGGCGAATTCCTCCGTATCGCAGCGCTCGCGCACAAAGGCCTCGTCAACCAGCCCTTCGGTGACGATGACATGGGCCAGCGCGTTCATCACCGCCACATTGGTGCTCGGCCGAAGCTGGATATGGTGTGCCGCCTTGATGTGCGGGGACTGCACGAGATCGATCCGGCGCGGATCGAGCACGATGATCTGCGCGCCCTCGCGCAGCCGCTTCTTCATCCGGCTGCCGAACACCGGATGCGCGTCCGTCGGGTTGGCGCCGATCAGCAGGATGACGTCGGATTTCTCCACCGACTTGAAGTTCTGCGTGCCCGCCGAGGTGCCGAAGGTGGTCTTCAACCCGTAACCGGTCGGTGAATGGCAGACCCGGGCGCAGGTATCGACATTGTTGGTGCCGAAGGCCGCCCGGATCATCTTCTGGACGACATAGACTTCCTCGTTGGTGCAGCGCGAGGAGGTGATGCCGCCGATGGAACCCTTGCCATATGTCGCCTGCACCGCCTTCAGCCGGTCCGCGGCGAAAGCGATGGCCTCGTCCCAGGAGACCTTGCGCCAGGGGTCGGAGATCGCGTCGCGGATCATCGGCTCGGTCTGCCGGTCCTTGTGAGTGGCATAGCCGAAAGCGAAGCGGCCCTTCACGCAGGAATGCCCCTCGTTCGCGCCGCCATCCTTCCACGGCACCATGCGCACGACCTCGTCGCCCTGCATCTCGGCGCGGAAGGAGCAGCCGACACCGCAATAGGCACAGGTGGTGACCACACTGCGTGACGGGATGCCCTTCTCGACCACGGATTTCTCAACCAGCGTCGCGGTCGGACAGGCCTGCACGCAGGCACCGCAGGAAACACAGTCGGAGGCAAAGAAATCATCCGCACCGGTTCCGGCGGACACCCGGCTCTCGAAGCCGCGCCCGGCGATGGTCAGCGCAAAGGTGCCCTGGACTTCCTCACAGGCCCGCACGCAGCGGGAGCAGACGATGCATTTCGACGGGTCGTACTGGAAATAGGGATTGGAGGTGTCGATCCCGGCCTTGCTCTCCGGCGCGAAATGGCTCTCCCCGTCCATGCCGTAGCGGACTTCCCGCAGACCGACCGTGCCGGCCATGTCCTGCAGCTCGCAATCGCCGTTGGTCGGGCAGGTCAGGCAATCCAGCGGGTGGTCGGAGATATAAAGCTCCATGATGCCCTTGCGGATCTTCTCCAGCCGGGCGTTCTGGGTCGTCACCCGCATGCCTTCCGCGACCGGCGTGGTGCAGGAGGACGGCGTGCCCCGCATACCCTCGACTTCCACCAGACACATCCGGCAGGAGCCCCAGGGATCGACCATATCGGTCGCGCAGAGCTTCGGGATCGGCCGGTCAATTACGGAGGCCGCGTGCATCACCGAGCTGCCTTCCGGCACGCTCACCTCAACACCATCGATCCAGAGTGTGACCGGCGCCCCCTCGCCCGCTGCCGTGCCGTGATCATTCTGCCTTTGGTAGGTCATGCTCGATCTCCCTATTCCGCCGCGAGGGCCGGGCTGCGTTCAAAATCCTCCGGGAACAGCCGGATGGCGGACATCACCGGCATCGGCGTGAGACCGCCCATGGCGCAGAGCGATCCGTCCGTCATCAACTCGCAGAGGTCTTCGATCAGCGCGATGTTGCGGGCGACATTCTCGCCCCGGAGTATTTTTTCGACGGTTTCCCGGCCGCGTACCGCGCCGATCCGGCAGGGCGTGCATTTCCCGCAACTTTCCTCTTCGCAGAATGCGAAGGCGAAGCGGGCCATTTCGGCCATGTCCACCGTCTCGTCGAACACCGTGATGCCGCCATGGCCGAGCATCGCGTCGTTCCTCGCGAGTTCCTCGTAATCCATCGGCAGATCCAGCATGTCTTCGGAAATATAGGCGCCAAGCGGACCGCCGAGCTGGGCCGTCCGGAACGGACGGCCGGTCGCCGTGCCGCCGCCGAAGGTCTCAACCAGATCGCGGATGCTGACCCCGAACGCCTTTTCGACAAGCCCGCCGTGCCTGATGTTCCCGGCAAGCTGGAAGGCTTGCGTTCCATGTGAGCGGCCAACGCCAAATTCCTTATAGAAGGCGGCCCCGCGTGCCAGGATGATCGGCACCGTCGCCAATGTGAGCACGTTATTCACCACCGTCGGCTTGCCGAAGAGGCCGTGAATGGCAGGAATGGGCGGTTTCGAGCGCACCGTGCCGCGCTTGCCCTCGATGCTGTTCAACATCGAACTTTCCTCGCCGCAGATATAGGCACCGGCGCCGCGCCGCAGCCTGATCCGGAAGGAATAATCGCTGCCGCCAATGCCCTCGCCGAGCCAGCCGGCAGTCTCCAGAACCTCGATCGCCCGCTTCATCTTGGCGATGGCGTGGGGATATTCGGAGCGGATATAGACCATGCCTTCCCGCGCGCCGGTCGCGATGCCGGCGATCACCATGCCTTCAAGCAGGGTGAAGGGATCGCCTTCCATCAGCATGCGGTCGGCGAAGGTGCCGCTGTCGCCCTCGTCCGCGTTGCAGCAGATATATTTCTCGGTGCTGTCCTGCTTGCGGACCGTGTGCCACTTGATCCCGGCGGGGAAGCCCGCACCGCCGCGCCCGCGCAGACCGGAATCGAGAACGGTCTCGCAGATCTGCTCCGGCGTCATCTTCAGCGCCGCACGCAGACCGGCAAGACCGCCATGGGTTTCGTAATCGGCGAGGGAATGGGGATCGATCAGGCCGACGCGGGCGAAGGTCAGGCGTTCCTGATGTTTCAGATACGGGATCTCTTCCGTCGGGCCGAGCGCCAGAGGATGCCTGCCGTCGCCAAGAATGGCAGCGAGCAACGCGGATGCATCGCCCAGGCGGACCGGCCCGAACGCCATGCGTCCGTCCGTGCTCTCCCATTCCACCAGCGGCTCCAGCCAGAGCATGCCGCGTGAGCCGTTGCGGACGATATGCAGGTCAATTCCGAGCCGTTTCGCCTCACCGGCGAGCGCGGCGGCGACCTTGTCCGCACCGATCGAAAGGGCGGCCGCATCGTCCGGAATGAAGAGCTTCACGCTCATCGCGCGGCCTCCTCAAGAGCGTCATCCACATCCGCGCCGCGCACCCGGCCAAGCAGCGCGCCACCGACCATCGCGGTCGGGGCCAATGCGCAGTTGCCGAGGCAATAGACAGGCTCGAACACCACGCCTGCGGCGGTTTTCTCGGACAGGGACACGCCATGACGGGACAGGATCTGCTCGGTCAGCGCAACGGCGCCCATCGACCGGCAGGCTTCCGCCTGGCAGATCTTCACGACCACACGGCCGTCCGGTTCTGTTTTGAAATCATGATAGAAGCTGACAACGCCATGAACCTCCGCCTTGGAGAGGTTCAGACTGTCGGCAATGACGGGGAGGCAGTCCGGAGCGATATGGCCGAGCCGGTCCTGCACATCATGCAGGATTTCCAGCAGCTCCGAAGCGGCATTCCCGTGTTGCGCGCAGATCGCGCGCGCCGCATCGGCAGTAGGTAAAGCCTGTGGCATCGGAGTCTCTCAGCTATCTCTGTTTCACACCCGCTTTGCGCGAGCTTTGAAGAGAAAGCTTCCCCGACGCAGCCGATCCGATCCAATCGTTAATCCCGATAGGTCAATCGGCGCTCTCTATGATTGGCCGTCCGGGATTACTCCTCCGCCCCTTCGTCGGCATCGTCGGAATTTCCACTGAAAGCGAAGTAGGCAAGACCCGCACCGGCGAGGGCGAGCAACAGAGGGGAAGAGCGGCCGATTATCGGGGCCACGGCAAGGGCAGCGGAAACCGCGCTCAGGCTCTGCCGGCGGATTTCGGCTTCATGCCGGCGCTCGTAAGCGCTGACGGCCGCCGTGATCGTCCAGACAGCGATGGCCAGGGACCCGGAGACAAGCACCAGAATGCCAAGCGCCGCAATCGCGTCGACCCGCTCGGCAAGCCAGAGCCCGCCGGCGGCAACAGCGGCCCCGTAGGCGGTCAGGCCAAAAAGGATGGCGAGACCGTAAAGGGCCGTGTTGCGCTTTGTCCGCACCGCCAGCCGCCCGGCGTTCCAGGCGGCTATGCGGGTGGCGTGGGATGCCAGACGGTCAAGCACGATTAGCGCCTGACCAGATAACCGACCGCGAGGCCGATACCGGCAGCAATTGCGAGAGAGCGGATCGGCTTGGCACGAACCCCCGTGCTCACACCTTTCTCGATCCGGTCGAGATCATTCTTCACCCGTTTGGCGGCGGCGGAAGAACTCTCGGCAATCTTCGCCATGGCTTCCTCGCCACGATGCTTGAGATCGCTTGTCCGGCTCCGGCCGAGATCGGACACACTGTTCGTCAGATCGGAAAGATCGGAACGAAGGGCCTCGAGCTGGGCTTCGATATCGCCAGCCTTCGGACCGGTTCCATTGGCTGCGGTTTTGGTCTGGGTGGTAGCCACGATAGTCTCCTTTAAAAAGAGGGGCTGGATCCGGGGCGCCGGTTCAGCAGCGCCCCGATTTCCAGATGTCAGAAGCTCATTTCCCGGTCAGGGATGGCTTAGCGAAGGATGATCGCATCCGGCGCCGTGCTGTAATCCTTGTCCGAATAAGCCGTGTGGGATTCGAGCTGTGCCTGGGTAAAGGGCACATGCACTTCGACGTCACCGCCGCCCTCGCTCTGCATCAGACGGCCAGCGCCCGAGGCAAGGGCAACCGGCTTCTCGCCCATTCCCAGGAAGCCACCGACATCGACGACATAGGCCTCGACACGATCACCGGCACCACGCAGCACCTTGTCGATCTCGCCGATATCCTCGTTATCCGCGCCATAGACACGGGCACCGATCAGATCATCGTTCTTCACCTTGGACGGATCGACCGTAACCAGCTTCTCGCCGTCCTTGGTCATCGAATTAAGCGCTTCCTCGGTGCTTTTCTTGAAGGACGTAAAGCCTTCACCGACCTTCTTCATGGCCGGACCGGCAAAACCGAGCGTGGCGTAATCCTCGAACTGGTCCCGGTCAAAAGCCGGAGCGCTCTTCAGCTCTTCCTTGGTTGCGTCAGCCACCAGACGGCGGCCATCCTCGAGCGGGATCCATTTCAGCCGGCTGATATCGACCGCGACATCCTTCTCGCCGATGCCGAGCACGCCGCCGACACCAACCACAGCGGCCAGAACGTCACCGCTGGTGGTCATGACAACGTCGTTGATATCCCCGATCGGGTCCGCGTCCTTGGCACTGGAGCCATAGACGGACTGGCCGATCAGCACGGAGGCCAAAATCTGGTCCGTTCCGGCTTTCAGATAGGGGGCGGTTTCCGCGTTGCCGGAGGTGCTGGAATTAGGGGCGAAAACACCCGTTCCCTTTGCAGCATCGGAGCCGGCGGCATTTGCCGTCATCAGCCCACCGATAGCGATGGTTGCACCAAGAGCTGTCGTCGTAAGAAGCTTGCGAATCATGGTTTCTCTCCTCTTCTAATGAAGAAATATAGAGTTCCGTTTTGCGAGCGGCCTGTATTGCGCCACCCTCAACAAAGAAACGTTTCACCCCGAATGAAGTTCCCGATTTTTTTGCTAAATATAATTTTTTTGTGTGGAATATTTTTTTATTGAAATCAGGCCGTTCTTTCAAAAATTGAATTGAGAACGGCCTGATACAATCAGAACAATTTGAATTGTCTCTTACTTGCTTTCCGCTGCCGCTTCAGATCGCGCCAGATCGGCCGGCTGGCCTATCAGGAAGTCGTAGACAAGCTTCGCGAAGACGGCGATCGGGGCCGCCAAAAATGCGCCGGGCATCCCCCAGCACCAGGTCCAGAACAGCATCGAGATGAAAATCAGGATCGGGCTGAGCGTCATTTTTCGCCCCAACACCACCGGCGTCACCGCATAGCATTCGACTGCATTGATCACTGCGAAGGCAGCCGGCACGGACGCGACGGAAAGCCAGGTATCGAAGCTGGCGAGACCGGCGAGCGTCAGGATCGCCAGCATGGCCAGCGGGCCAACGAACGGCAGAAAGTTCAGGAAGAAGGCCAGCAGCCCCCACATGACCGGGTTCGGCATACCGAGCAGCAGCATGGCCAGCGCGGTCAGCGCACCGACACAGAGATTGATCGCCGTCAGTGCCCGCACATAGGTGGAGAATCTTTCCTGCACCGCGCCCATGAAATCGACAAAGGCCGACCGGTTGTCGATGCGGCGGATGAACGACCGTGCCGCACGGCGTCCCTGGGCGAGCAGCATGTAAAGCAGGCCGAGCGTCATCACGATCTGCGCCATGGTCAGCCAGGTATAATTGGCCAACTGCCGCAGGAATGACGGCCCCTGGATGACAACCGTGTCACCGCCGCCACCGCCGCCACTGCCTGCCATGTCCTTGAGCTTTTCGGTCGCTTCCGAGGCTTCCTCGATGGATTGCCTCAGCCCCCAGAATTCGCGCTCCAGCTTTCTGACGATCTCGGGCAATTCGTCGAGCCAATACATCGCCGGATCGGAAAGTTGGAACAGGGCAAGCCCCGTGGCGCCGACAAGTCCGCCGACCACCAACAGGGCACCGCACCAGTCAGGCACCCCCACCGCACTGATGGTGCGCACGGCGGGATACAGAATGACGCAGAGGAACAGGGCCAGAAAGATCGGCAGGAAAAGCTCGGACGCGACATAGAGCGCCGAGCCC
>TARA_R110002051_G_scaffold18221_1_pt1 | contig 28671 bp, 27 predicted proteins | sample TARA_R110002051 | Tara Oceans TARA_R110002051 (sample SAMEA4397023) | marine metagenome | biome: Polar Biome; feature: [MES] marine water layer (ENVO:01000295) within the mesopelagic zone...; material: water (ENVO:00002006), including particulate matter (ENVO:01000060) such as......
CCAGCAGATGCGGGCGCAGGAGGTCTCCGCCAGCACCGACAAGCAGTACGAGAACGTCGTGGCGACCGCCGTTCTGCGCGCCATGTTTCCGCAGGACGCCTCGCGGCGCGCCTTCCTGAAGGCGGTCGGTGCCGGCACGGCGGCAGCCGCCGTCGCGCAGTTCTTTCCGCTGGCCACCGCCACGGAAGCCTTCGCCGACACCGGCCCGATCGAGAAACCCGACCTGAAGGTCGGCTTCATTCCCATCACCTGCGCGACGCCGATCATCATGGCCTCGCCCATGGGTTTCTACGAGAAGCACGGGCTGAACGTCGAGGTCATCAAGACGGCCGGCTGGGCCGTCATTCGCGACAAGACGCTGAACAAGGAATATGACGCGGCGCACATGCTGTCGCCGATGCCGCTCGCCATCAGCATGGGCATCGGCTCCAATCCGCAGCCCTATGCGATGCCGGCCGTCGAAAACATCAACGGGCAGGCCATCACGCTGGCGATGAAGCACAAGGACCGACGCGACCCGAAGGACTGGAAGGGTTTCAAGTTCGGCGTTCCCTTCGACTATTCGATGCACAACTACCTGCTGCGCTACTATCTGGCCGAACACGGCATCGATCCGGATGCCGACGTCCAGATCCGCGCCGTGCCGCCGCCGGAGATGGTCGCCAACCTCAGAGCCGAAAACCTCGACGGCTTCCTCGGCCCCGACCCGATGAACCAGCGCGCCGTCTACGACGGCGTCGGGTTCATCCACATCCTGACCAAGGACATCTGGGATGGCCATCCGTGCTGCGCCTTTGCGGCATCGAAGGAATTCATCGACACGATGCCCAATACCTACAGCGCGCTCCTGAAGTCGATCATCGATGCGACCGCCTATGCCCATGAGGCGGACAACCGCAAGGAGATCGCCGCGGCCATCGCGCCGGCCAACTATCTGAACCAGCCGGAAGTGGTGCTGGAGCAGATCCTCACCGGCACCTTCGCCGACGGCCTCGGCAACATCGTGCAGCAGCCGAACCGCGTCGATTTCGACCCCTTCCCGTACCAGTCGTTCGCCGTCTGGATCATGACCCAGATGAAGCGCTGGGGACAGGTTGAGGGCGACATCAACTACGACGAGATCGCCGCTCAGGTGTTCCTCGCCACCGACACCTCGAAGATGATGGAGGAACTCGGCATGACGCCGCCGAAGGAGACGAACAAGACCTTCGTGGTGATGGGCAAGACCTTCGATCCGGCCGAGCCCGAAGCCTATCTCGACAGCTTTGCTATCAAGAAAGTCAACTGAGGTGACCGCATCCCTTCCCGTGCGGGCAGCGCTGCTGTCGGCTCTCATCCTCGCCCTCTTCCTCGCTGCGTGGCACCTTGCCACGCAGTCGACGGGGCCGGTCGCGGACATGGACCCGGAATATGCCCGGCTGATGGGCGCCACGGCGACCACCGGCGCCTCGGCCATGCCGGGGCCGCTGGATGTCGGCGAAAAGCTCTGGGAGCATCTCAGCGACCCCTTCTACGACAATGGACCGAACGACAAGGGTCTCGGCATCCAGCTGGGCTTTTCCATCGCCCGCGTGCTGCTCGGCTATTCGCTGGCGGTTCTCGTTGCCATTCCGCTCGGCTTCCTGATCGGGATGTCGCCGCTCGTCAGCCGCGCGGTCGATCCCTTCGTGCAGATCCTGAAGCCCATCTCGCCGCTCGCCTGGATGCCGCTTGCGCTCTACACGATCAAGGATTCCAACATCTCGGCGATCTTCGTCATCTTCATCTGCGCGCTCTGGCCGATGCTGATCAACACCGCCTTCGGCGTCTCTGCCGTGCGCAAGGAGTGGATCAATGTCGCCCGCACGCTGGAGGTCGGTCCGATCCGCCGCGCCTATGCGGTGATCCTGCCGGCGGCCGCGCCGACGATCCTGACCGGCATGCGGATCTCGATCGGCATCGCCTGGCTCGTCATCGTCGCCGCCGAAATGCTCGTGGGCGGCACAGGGGTCGGCTACTTCGTCTGGAACGAGTGGAACAACCTTTCGATCACCAATGTGATCATCGCGATCCTGGTGATCGGCGTGGTGGGGATGCTGTTCGACCAGATCCTCGCCCGCCTGACGCGCCTCGTGACATTTCCGGAGTAGCCATGAGCAAGTTCATCTCCATCGAGGCCATCGCGCGCCGCTATCCCGGCAAGCCCGGCTCGCCGCAGACGACGATCTTCGACGATCTCTGGCTTAGCCTCGACCGTGGCGAATTCGGCTGCGTCATCGGGCATTCGGGCTGCGGCAAGACGACGATCCTCAACATTCTCGCCGGTCTCGATGCTCCGAGCGAAGGCGAGGTCATCGTCGACGGCCAGGCGATCTCGGGCACCAGCCTCGACCGCGCCGTCATCTTCCAGAGCCATGCGCTTCTCCCCTGGCGCACGGTTCTCGGCAACGTGGCCTTCGCCGTCTCCTCCAAATGGCCGAAGTGGACCCGAAGCCAGGTTGCGGCGCATGCCGGGAGCTTCATCGATCTCGTCGGCCTCTCAGGCTCCGAGCACAAGCGACCGTCGGAGCTTTCGGGCGGCATGAAGCAGCGCGTCGGCATTGCCCGGGCGCTGTCGATCACCCCGAAGATCCTGCTGATGGACGAGCCCTTCTCCGCGCTCGACGCCCTGACCCGCGGCACCCTGCAGGACGAGGTCCGGCGCATCTGCCTGGAAACCGGGCAGACCTCGCTGCTGATCACCCATGATGTCGACGAGGCGATCTATCTCGCCGACAAGATCTTCCTGATGACCAATGGCCCGGGCGCCGTGCTGGCCGAGGTGGTCGCCAATCCGCTGCCGAAGGATCGCACCCGCGTCGATCTGCACCGGCACCCGGACTACTACCCGATGCGCAACCACATCGTCGACTTTCTGGTCACCCGCAGCCGTACGTTCCGCGACACGGTTCCGGACCATGACCCGCGCAAGGTTCCGGTCGTCAGTCCGAGGGCTTCGGTCGACGCCCCCTTTCCCAATCCCGCTGCGGCAGCCGTCCTCAGCTGACCCTCAAGCTTCACCAAACAATAGGAGACACCCATGAAGCGCGAAGACCTCACGGAAAAACTGCTCGACATCAAGCGCGAGAAGGGCTGGACCTGGAAATACATCTGCGAGACGATCGGCGGCTCCTCGGAGGTGCTGATCGTCGGCGCCATCCTCGGCCAGATGAAGCTTGCCAAGCCGCAGGCGGAAAATGCCGGTGAGCTCTTCGGCCTGACGCGGCCGGAGATCCGCATGCTCAATGAAACGCCGATGCGCGGCATGCCGATGCCCCCGACCGATCCGCTGATCTATCGCTTCTACGAGCTGGTGATGGTGAACGGTCCGGCCTGGAAGGCGCTGATCGAAGAGGAATATGGCGACGGCATCATGTCGGCCATCGACTTCGACATGACCATGGAACGCCTGCCCAACCCGCGCGGCGACCGCGTGAAGATGGTGATGTCGGGCAAGTTCCTGCCCTACAAATATTACGGCGCGACCGGCAATGTGCCGGAGTATGGTTTCAAGGAAGAATAGCCGCCATCACCTTCGGTCCGGCCGAGGCGCCGGACCGAAGCCATATTTCTGGGAGGAGAAACAGGACCATGGTGAAGCTCGTACCGCCCTTCACGCTGGAAACGGCGACCGCCAAGGTGCGCATGGCCGAAGACGGCTGGAACAGCCGCGACCCGCAGCGGGTGTCGCTCGTCTATACGCCCGACAGCCGCTGGCGAAACCGCACGGATTTTCCGGTGGGACGCGCCGAGATCGTCGCCTTCCTCACCCGCAAATGGGCGCGAGAGCTGGACTACCGGCTGATCAAGGAACTGTGGACCTTCGCAGACAACCGCATCGCGGTGCGCTTTGCCTACGAGTGGCACGACGACAGCGGCACCTGGTTTCGCTCCTACGGCAACGAAAACTGGGAATTCGACGCCGAGGGCCTGATGCAGCGGCGCTTCGCCTCGATCAACGACATGCCGATCGCCGGTGCGGACCGCAAGTTCCACTGGCCGCTCGGACGCCGCCCGGACGATCACCCGGGTCTTTCCGACCTCGGGCTCTGACCGATCAACCTAGGCCGCGGTCTCCGGGATCTTCGCCTTGACGAAGACATCGTAGCGGGTGCTCTTTCCGAGGATCTGATAGGAGGGCTTGCGCATGCCCGGCATCGGCTCGCCGCGCAGGGGCCACTTCAAGACGACACGGTATTGCGCCGCCTCCAGCGCGACCTGCATGAGCTCGACGGAATCGGCATCGGTACCGACGATCTCGCGGATCAGCCGCATCTCCTTCTTCACCAGCGCCGTCTTGTCGCGCGGCGGGTGCATGGGGTCGATCAGCACGACCTGCGGGTTCAGCTGCGGCAGCAGCGTGCGGGACTCGCCATGGATCAGAGTCATGCGGGCGACCGTTTCGGCGTAGCGCCCGCCTTCCGCCCGCGCGCGCTCGAGGCCTTCAGCCAGCAGATCATGCATGACCTCGGACCGTTCGACGAGGGTGACGCAGGCGCCGAGCGAGGCCAGGAAGAAGGCGTCGCGGCCAAGGCCCGCCGTGGCATCGACGATCTGTGGCGTCACGCCGCTGGCAAAGCCGGCCGCCTTCGGCAGGTCCTGCCGGCGCCCCTCGCCGGCGCGAAACCTATGGCCGACGGCGCCGCCGACGAAATCGACGATCAGGGGCGTTTTCTCGAGTTTCTGCACCGGTGTCCGTTCTCAGAAGGGCGCGGGGGCCGTGAAGGTGACCTCGGACCCGTTAGGATGGCGGAAGCCTAATTCCTCGGCGTGGAGAAGCAAGCGGTCTGCGGCGGCGAGCGCCTCCCCCTCGGCATAGAATTCATCGCCGAGAATGACGTGACCGAGCGCCTGCAGGTGCACGCGCAGCTGATGGGTGCGCCCCGTCTGCGGAAACAGGCGCAAGCGCGTGCTGTTCTCGCCATAGCCGATGACCTGCCACCGCGTCTGCGCCGGCTTGCCGTGCTCAAGATCGACCCGGTGGCGGGGCTTGTTGTCCGGATCGATCGCCAACGGCAGGTCGATCAACCCTTCCGTCTCCGCCACCCGGCCCCAGACCTCGGCGACATAGGATTTCTTCGTGGTGCGCGCCTCGAACTGCGCCGCGACAAAGGCGTGCGCCCTGCGGTTGCGCGACATCAGCACCACCCCGGAGGTATCCTTGTCCAGCCTGTGGACGATCAGGGCCTGCGGAAACTCCTTCTGCACCCGCGTCAGGAGACTGTCGGACAGCGCCGGATGGCGCCCCGGCACCGACAGCAGACCGCTCGGCTTGTTAAACACCAGCAGATCCGCGTCCTGGTGGAGGCACGTCAGATAGGGATCCAGCGGCGGATGGTAGATCGGGTCTGCGTCGGGAAGGTCAGCCATGGCGGGCGTTTATCACATTTCGGGCGGTCGGGAAGGTTGCAAGGGTGAATCCACCAATCCGAAGCACTCTGGCCTTAAGGCCTTGGCTGAGAAGCCAGGATTCCCAGCAAGGATTCCGCCATTCTCTCAAGCCACTGAAGAAGCTTTTATATCCCGATCACCTGATGTTCGTATACGACACTCTTGCGGGGCTGTCCGGGGCAATTGCAGTGTTCGGGATTTTACAAGTTTGCACCCCAGTTTTTGCCTGCGTAAGCACAGGCAGCCTGCTCCATCATCACCCCCTTCTTTGCCGTGGATGTTGAACCAGCTTCGCTCAGCAAGCCACCTCACAACCGATTCCTCGATTACAGGACCTGCTCGATTTAATCTGCCCGGGCTTTTTCCACCCCAGGCCAGCTCACTCTGGCGGAAATATGTTCCACAAAATAGGCTGCGCCCTCTGCGGTGAGATGGCCAATATCGAAAGCAGTAAGCGTCGAGATGCTTGGCCCCGTCTTGGTCAGGCAGCCCTCGTCATTACACATTGCATCAATCGCCGACAGGAAGCTGACTCCCAAAGCAGAAGCGGCACTCCGAAGCGCTGGGTCTTGCGCCAGTATCGACGAGGTGAGCTTGTAGGTGGTCCTGTCCGGAATGGTCCCGAACTTGTTCAAATGGGATATCAACACGTTCGGAAGAGGCTCGTCCCAGCCGGGAAACGGGCCGATCAGATAGATCTTCTCCACCCCTGCCTGCTTCAGTGCCTCAACGGTCGGAGCCAAAGAAGATGCCAGTGTCTCGCCCTTTGGAAAAAGAGATAGATAGTGGAACCAAGCGCCCGAAAGAAAAGCGACGGCAGGTTTCTGTCTTTCAATCGCCTGGAGTGCTTGCCTATTGGTGGAAAGGCAGTTGGGACGATCGAAGATCAGCTCTGCCTTCAAGAACGGAGGGCAGAGGCTCCCGGTAAATTGCATTACAGACATGCCTGACGATGCGCCGTAAGCTTTCAATCCAGGATAAATGTGCGCGGCAAGCGAGTCCCCCCAAAGGACGATCTTGGGCACGTCTTCTCCGGCGGATGGCTCCTCGCATTCCGAAGCAAATTGAGCCTGATCCGGATTGAGAAAGCACTTGGTAATTCGCCAATCTTCGAAGTTATCGTAAGCGTACTCGGCAAGCTCTTGCTGCTGGGCAGGAAGTCGGGAAGGAAATCCCTGATTGATGGTGATCATCAGGGCGGCAACGATAGAAATGCTTATTGCCGCAGTCGGTACCCAGGCGGAACTTTGAGAATATTTTGGTCGTTCAACAAACCTGTAAGTCGCGGCGGATAGGACGTATGTGATCACCAGCAGAAGACCGTGGTGAAGGTTGCCGATCAGCACCAGGATCGGCCAGTGCCAGAGGTATAGGCTGTAAGAGATCTCCCCCACTGACGGTAGTGGCCGAAGCGCGAGTACCCGGGTTGCGAACGTTGTCGCCCCCCCGGAAGCTATTAAAATAGCCGCCCCAGCACAGGCATAAAGAGCATTCGGGCCCGGGAACAGCTCCGTAGAGTTCACGGCAACGAGACTGTAGATCACCAGGACCAACCCCAGCAACGCTAGCGCTTGCCGAATTAGATCCGATCTTATCGGTGGGAGGAACGCGACAAACGCTCCAATGGCAAGCTCCCAAACACGGGGGTGCAAGAGGTAGAATGCATAGCTTTCATCCCGCGCAACTTCGAAAGAGGCATAGGCAAAGCCGATCACGGTAACCGCTAGCATAAAGCAAGTCCGCGGACCCTTCGTATGGAAGGCGCGCATGATCGCTATCATCACCAACGGCCACACCAGGTAAAACTGGAGCTCTACGCCGAGAGACCAAATGTGCAGCAACGGCTGCAACTCTGCCGCACGATCGAAGTAGCCGGTGTTCAAATAGAAATAGACGTTGGCTAGCCCTGTTGAAGCGAACAACGCACTTTCTGCCAAGCCGCGGTAGTCCTGCGGCATCATCAGGAACCACCCCGCGACGAGGGTGGCGAAAATCACCAAAGCGAGCGCGGGTACAATTCGCCGTATCCGCTTCGTATAGAAGCGTAGTAGCGAGAACGTCCCCTCCTTGACCTCAGTCTGCAAGATGCTTGTCGTGATCAAGAAGCCGCTGATGACAAAGAAAATGTCCACCCCGGTGAATCCACCGGGCAACCATCCTGCGCCATAGTGGAAAGCAATGACGGACGACACGGCAACGGCCCGTAGCCCCTGAATATCGAGACGTATATCGGAATTTCTTGTCATCGTCATTCCATGTCACGACCTTGGGAAGGCCGCCCAGCGATCATGAGCTATAGTTGCTGATGTGTGGTCGAGGTGAAGTCTAACCTTCTGCCGGCCCATCACTGCCAGAAAGGGTCCCCGTGTCCACCAAAGGCTCCGCGTCATTGCTTTGGATGAATACAAACTTTTTCAAAAGAACATAGGTCATTGCGGCTGTTGGTATCATAGCCAACGCCTGGCAAATATAACGAGACTCGATCAGAACGTGAAAAATTCGAAATATGACATAGTTCATTCCCATCAAAGCCAAGTAAACAAAGCCGAAGCGGAAGAAGGATGATTCACTTGATCCGAAGACCATGCGCCCGGTCGTAAAACGGTTGAAGCAAACCCCTACGACCGTAGCAAAGATAATCGCGAAAAGAGGACTATCCGTAACCAGCAGCGCCAGAGAAAAAATCAGGAAGCCAAATACCGTGTTCAGGCCTCCGACAAGTACAAACCGAACTACCCGATTGACTTCGCGACTGTGATTCCGCGTCAACAGTTCAATCAGATTTCGGGAGATGTTAGAAATTTATCCTCTCCCTCTCGTTGACAAGCGGCTTTCTTCTGGTCTGAGCGAAGGTGGCCAAGACATACTCGCCGATCAACGCGGTCATAAAGATCTGTACCCCGCCGAAAAAGAAAATAGCGGCAATAATTGTGGTGGTGCCCTCAGGGGCTTCGATCTTCCCAAGCATTCCTAGTATAATTACTGCCATCGCATACACAGTACTTGCAAGCGATATCAGAAATCCCGCCAGCAACGCGATACGAACCGGCGCGCCACTGAAGTTAATGATTCCATTCAAGCCTTGGTCGACCATGTCGCGCAGACGATTGCGAGACTTGCCGTGTTCCCGGGCTCTCCACGTGTATTTGACGCCGATTGATCGAAATCCCGCGTCAAACGTCATCAAACGCATGAAGGGCTGCGCGTCGCGCACCTTCATCATGGCGTCGTGGACGCACCGGTCGATAAGCTGAAAGTCGCCCGCATCGGGAGGATAGTCCACGTAGCTAAGCCGACTGAGCAAACGATAATACAGCTTGCGAGCACTTCGCAGCAGCAGGCCTTCTTCACGTTTTGCACGTAGACCGTAGACAATCTCATAGCCCTCTTCCCAAAGACGCACAAACTCCGGGATCATTTCCGGCGGATCCTGCAGGTCGACTGGCATGAAAAGCAAAACTGCGTCGCCCGTGGCCGCCATAACGCCGTTGTAGGTGTTCTTCAGAATTCCGAAGTTTCGTGCGTTGACTATCACCTTGAGCCGCGGATTTTGCAGGGCCGCTTCCCGAAGGATTTGGAGAGTTCCATCTGTGGAGGCATTATCGCAGATGATGTGCTCGTAACTATAGCCGGGCAGCTTTTCTGCGAACAGAGCTTCGATCGCCTTTACGCAAGCGAGAATACTCAGTTCCTCGTTGTAGCAAGGCGTTATGATCGAGATGGTCTTCAATGCGGTGTTCTCCGTTCGGGTCTGGTCCCGGCTACTGCTTCGATGCCTGCCCAAAGGTCTATCACTTCAGGATACCATGGGGGTACGTTTGATCGGGTATCGAGGACATCCCGCACGAGCGACATGAGCAGTCCGACTCGAATATCGGTGCCTGCGATGCGCGCTTGCGCGGCAAACGGCTCGGGCAACTCGACAATGGCGTTAAGCTGGCCGCCATCATCGTGGAAAATTTGCAGGCCCGCATCTTCACTTTTGCTGTCAACCTCGATGTCGCAATCGGGGACGCCCGGGCCGCCGATCCGGGCGGTGAAGGATGGGCAGTCGTCGCCGTCACCGGCGATCGAGGCTTCCCGAACCTCGCTGTAACCAAAAGATGCAAGGAGCGCGATGAGATGAATGCCATAGAACCGTAAAGCCCCGCCACCCGCTTGCGCGTGGCGTTTCCACGTGTCCAGCCCGTTGACATAGTGGTGAGCATTAAAACGCCAGCTGATCCTCCAGGGTGCGGAAGGAAGACCGCGTCGTCTTAGTTGCTCTGCCCAGTCAGTCAGTAGCAGCGTATACCCGATGCGATAGTTCACGCCGCTGGCTTCAAGCAAGGACAGCATCTGCGCCGAGCTTTCAGGGGTCGGCGCCAGCGGTTTCTCCAGAAGGATGGACCGGATGCGAGGCGATTCCAGGATCAGGGGCAGCTTCGCCTGTTGATCTTCGGGGCGAACGGCCAGCACCAACGCCTCGACGGAACGGAACATCTGGTCCTCGTCGATCACGAAATGCACGGAGGGCGTCAGTTCCCGAAGGTCTGCCCGCCCCTCCAGAACTGCCCGATAACGCTCGGGCAGCACCACCTCGTGCCCCTCCTGCAGCAGCGCAGGCAAGTAACCGTAAAGCCCAAACCCGCCGCCGAGAATGCCAAAGCGCATCGGCTCAGAAATCGTCGGGACTGATAATATCAACGATCTCCCCCTGGAAACCCCGCTGACGCATATAGCTGCTGATCTCGGTGGAGATATGCCATGCCAGATTCAGGAGCGGCTTGGTCGAGGTCAGATCGAAACTGTCATCGGAAACGATCGGAATTCTCGTGGCCGGGATAAAATGGCCAATCTTGGCAGAGGACGGCTTTTCGTGAACGCGCGCGACGCTATCCACATCAAGGTTCAGCAACTTGACGGGGATAGCTGAACGGCCGGGGAACGCCTTGCCTGAAAGCGGGCCGTGCTGGGCGACCAGGCTTTCGATCTTGGCTCCCTTGTGATCGCGCCATCTTGCAACCTTTGCAGAAAGCGCTGCGAGCCCTTCGCCAAAGCCGCTCTCATCGACGTTCATCGTTTCGGTTGAAACTGGCTGTCCATCGCCGAGGAAAACGCGAATGTTGCCGCCATAGCGCTGGGGGAACTCGGCGCGGACGATGCGCCTGCCGAGCGCGGCTGCAATGTGCCGGAACGATTCCAGCGAATAGGTGCGTGGATGTTCGTGGTAAAAGGTATCGAACTGATTGCGGTCGAGAATTGCGCCCAGATAGTGATTTTCAATCACGATCAGGGACCGTGGATCGGTCACCGTCTTCAGCGCTACGATGACCGCTTTCAGGTCTTCGATATGGGCAAAGACATTGGTGAATGTGACGATATCGGCAGTGCCATTGGCCGCAACAAAGCTCTCGGCGCTCTCCGGAGAGAAGTAGTCCTGCACGACAGTATGGCCAGCCTGTCTTGCCTCGAGCGCAGCGTCCGTCGGCTCGATCCCGAAGGTTTTTGCTCCCTCGGCCTTGTAGAAGCTGAGCAAGCTACCGTCGTTGCAGCCAATATCCAGCACCTTCTTACCTGACAGGTCGCCAACCGTCTCCCCGCATGCGGCGACCAGATCGCGCATTCCGTTGAGCACGTCTGCCGTGTGGCGGGAGCGGTAGTGATAGGTCGAGGGGAAAAGCTCGTGCTTATCGATCTGATACTGCTGATGTGCTGTAAAGCAGGTGTCGCAGTAGAGGATACTGATAGGATACTCCATGCAGACGCGACTGCTGCCAACCTCCACCAGATCATCACACATGGGATGCTTCCCCAAGTCGAGCACCGGGCGCAGTTGGTTGGATCCGCAGACCTCGCAGGAATGAATTTTATTCATCGGCATCACCTCGAATTTTGAATATGCTCACGGAGTGAGAACTTGGGCTATCTGAGCAAGGGTCACCGAGCGCATGTCTGCGCCATCTGACCACTGCCGGTACCATTGCGACGTGAGCTCAAGCCCTGCGTCGAATGTAAGAGCTGGCTTCCAGCCCAGGAGGCGGCGTGCCTTTGTGCAGTCAAGCGTGAGAAAGGCTGCTTCATGCTTGTTGACAGACGGCTCGATGCGCCACTGGCGATCGCCGCCCCAGAGCCTTGCCAACTCCGCAACCAGCGTCGCAACGTCCACCTCTCCATCGGGTCCGGGACCGACATTCCAGCCCCCGGAAAAGCTCTGCGCGTCCTCGCACAGACGCTGCGCCACGAGGATATAGAAAAGAACCGGATCAAGCACGTGCTGCCATGGACGCACTGCATCGGGGTTGCGGATGGTAACGCTCTCCCCGGCGAGAAAGCCTCTCATGATGTCGGGGACAAGGCGGTCTCTCGACCAGTCACCGCCGCCAATCACATTGCCGGCCCGCACCGAAGCCACGGCTGCGGAGCCGGGCTGGCCAAAGAAACTGCGTCGCATAGCTTCGGCCGCAATTTCGGCTGCACCCTTGCTCGCGCTGTAGGGATCATGGCCACCCATCCTGTCGGTTTCCCGATAGCCCCAGAGCTGGCCGACGTTCTCATAGCTCTTGTCGCTCGTGACGATCAGCATTGCACGCAGCCCTGGAACCGCGCGGGCAGCCTCCATCACCTTGATGGTGCCCATGACGTTGACGTCGAAGGTTTCCACCGGATCATCATAGGAGGGGCGCACCAACGCCTGCGCGGCCAGGTGGAAGACGATCTCCGGACGGATCGTGGCCATAGCGGCCGATACGCTGTCGAAGTCGCGTATGTCGCCGACCACATGATGTTCAAGATCGGCCTCGACACCAGCCACCTGAAACAATGAATCAGGGCCTTCGGGCGCCAAGGCATAGCCGCTTACCTTCGCCCCAAGCCGGTTGAGAGCAAGGGCGAGCCAGGCACCCTTAAACCCTGTATGACCGGTTATCAGTACACGGCGTCCGGCCCAAAACGACGGGGACACTACCATAGTTTCCAGCCAGGCTTGCCAGAAGCCCATTCCGCTTCGAGGAAGTTCCTATCCCGGAGGGTATCCATCGGGTGCCAGAAACCGTGATGTATGTAAGCGGATAGGTCGCCTCTATCCGTCAAAGTCTTCATCGGGCCCTGCTCCCAGACTGTCTCGTCACCCTCGATCAGGTCAATGACGGACGGATTGAGCAGGAAGAAGCCGCCATTGATCCAGCCACCATCATCCTCCGGCTTTTCCTGAAAGCCACGGACCTTGTCGCCGTCGACATCAATGGCGCCGAACCGCTTTGCAGGACGCACGGCGGTGACGGTTGCAAGGCCTCCATGACTGCGGTGGAAGGCGACTTCATCATCAAGATTGATGTTTGCAACGCCGTCGCCATAGGTGAGGGCAAATACATCTTCACCCTCGAGATAAGATGCCACCCTCTTGAGACGCCCGCCCGTCATCGTGTCGCGTCCGGTATCCACCAGGGTTACACGCCAAGGCTCGGCAGCCTCCCGATGCACTTCCATTCTGTTTTCGGCGAGGTGAAAGGTGACGTCCGCCGTATGCAGGAAGTAATTCGAGAAATACTCCTTGATCCGATAGCCCTTGTAGCCGAGGCAAACGATAAAATCGTTATGGCCAAAATGGCTGTAGAGCTTCATGATATGCCAGAGAATGGGTAGCCCGCCGATCTCCACCATGGGCTTCGGGCGGTCGCCTGTTTCTTCCGAGAGGCGTGTTCCTAGGCCGCCAGCGAGAATCACGACTTTCATTCAATCTCCCAAACTTAACTCGTCGAGGCACGCATTACGCACCAGATGCGCTTTCAACTAATCTTCAATCACCAGAGACAAGCGGGTGGTCTCGTCGCATGTCTGCTGCGAAACTGCCACGTCTCTCACCGTCACGCAACGATCGCTAAACACGTTACGCACTTCAATTTTTCCATCTGCTTCGGTATTCACGTGAAAGGCCTGACTAGGCGAGCCGGTGCAGGGCCACACACGCAACCCCGCCCCCTCCTCCTGAGACGCGCCCGTTACTTCCAAGCACCACCCGGTGCTCTTCGACACGATTTCGGAGGTGTCGTCGTTGCCGGACCGGACTGCAAATTCTTGACGCTCAGGATTTCTCCACGAGGTATCGGGACTGCAAGGCATGATAGCCAAACCGTCGGCCGGCGTGCTGACGCACCGCGCTTGGTTTGATGCATCGCGTATTTCAATTAGAGAATCGGACGGCGTCAAAACCGCGAACCCTTGCTCGGGGGCCAAACCTCGACACTTGGCAAATACGCCCACGGCCCTTTTCTCGAGACAAAGGCCGGTTTTTTCGTCGATCACTGCACTGCTGGCAGGCCCGCGACTGACGATTCTTACTTTGGGATCAACATTGCATGGCTGACTTACGATTCGCCCATCTCCTCCAGGCGTTCCCGTCTCAGCAAGGCAAAGACCATCCTGACGAAGTTCACCAAACTCGATCATGGCGTCATTAAGAACGCGAGCCTGCGATGGAGTGAGCAGCGATAGATCGAGCTCATTTGTTACAGCTGCAGTGCTGAGGAGCTCGGGGCGGTCGGCCAGTACATCCGCCCGCAACATGGCTTTCTCACCAAGCGCCCCGACACGAACATATCTGCTGGCGACGAGCTCTTTCACGCAACCCATCCACCTGTCGGTCGGATGGCCCCAAACTGCAAAATCGGCGAAATAGATTATCTTCGGCTGGGTTCGCTCTATTTCGTCGCACACGTCAAGATCGTAGCCGAGAATTGGCTGCTGACCATAATCATGCATCCAAGGCATCCAAAAGAACACACCCGACGCAGGATTTCGCCCGGCCCACACATATCGATACAGATCGAAAGGTACTTGAAGGATGCCTTCGTCCTCCCCGACGATCGTCCTCACCAACTCGAATTCAGCGTCCTTGCGTTCGTAGAGCGGTCCTTTTGTGCTGTAGTAGGTTGAAACGGGAAGGCCGTAGAGGGAGGTCGGGACAAACGCCTGTGCCGTCATCCCGGCAACCAGCAGCGCACCGACAAGAGCCAAGGCAGGCCATCGAAACGGCAAAGTCCGGTACAAAATGATGGCGATGAGCACGACGAGTGCTGACACGACGATGACATAAGTGGAAGCGCCGAAGCTCGCGGCAAAACGTGGATTTGTGTAGACGATGCCAATGAACAGCAAACCGACCAGGGCGGTCGTGTGCCACCATTTGCGCTTGGCCGCCGTGAGGGTGGTAAAGAAAAATGCCACCATGACAAAAAAGACCAGCGAGTAAATCACTCTCTCAAGGTTAGTGCCACTTGGAGGCACAGTCATGAGCCAGGGCTGCCACGGAAGAAGGAGGCGGAAGGGAGCGTATAAGAATTGTCCCAGATAACTGCGATAAGCAGTCAGGTTTATATAGATGTGATCGACGAAAAATCCGACGAAATCGGCGAAGAGCAGCATCCAGATGGCCACGACAGCGATGACGCTCAAAGCCCCGATAATCGTCCAGCCAACAACACGACCCACCTCCCGCCAATCTGGCGCATAGGCGCCGGCAAGAGCCGCGCAACAGAGCGTGATTGCTATGCCGAAGGATATGGCGTTCAGGCCCATGGCCGCGAGAGCCGCTCCAGCCACAATCAGATGCCAGCGCTTCAGCTGTATTCCGAGAAGGGCGGGGATGAGTGCGAGAGACAAGGCTATCGTAAACAGGTAGCCGCTATAGACCTGGTACATCGCCATGACCAGCGAGTAGAGCGCCAGCAGCATTCCATAGGCCGCGCTGGTCAGCGTTACAGCCCATAGCCTTTCCCGAAGGCCATTGATCGCAGGGCTGGCCGTGATGGCGGCGATCGACAGGAGGGACATAGCAATGGGAATGACGCGCGGCCAGTAGAGCTCCTTGTTGCCCGTCACCAGATCGAACAGATGCGACAGCATGTACACAAAGGGGCCATGCTGCACAAAAATGTCTTTGTAGAGCAGCTGCCCCTGAAGCATCAGCTGCGATGCAAGAAGCTTCTCAGTTTCGTCATTGAAATCCGGTCCGGACATCAGGCTTATCGAGGCCCACAGAAAGGCCCCGAGTGCAAGAATTGCGACAGCCCATAACGCCAGATCAGCCCATTTGCGGACCAGGGGCTGCTGGTGGGGCGCAGCGGCTGCCTTAGACTCTGAGTTCATCAACGCGACTTTTCGTTTCAGGCCCAGGGACACCGGCTTGCCGACAAGCTCCCAACTATCGATGGCGTCACCACCATAAGCCTTTGCATTTCAGATTAGATGCCTTGGGTATCAATCCCAAGGCATCGCCAACGCCATTCCATGGCAAAGCCTGTCAAGCCGTCTGAAGCGAACCGCCGGCAGAGACCTGCGACACATGATCGTAGACCCTGGTCATCTCAGCGTCCCAACTCCGGCCGCGCATCGTCTCCAGTCCGCCATCGACAAGCCTCTGACGAAGCTCGGCGCTTTCTACAAGGGCTTCGAATGCGGCAAGAACCGCATGAGGAACGGGATCTGCAAGATAGCTGTTTTCCAGGTGCTGGCAGTGCCACTCCACATGGGGACCGTTATTGGAAATGACAGGCACGCCAGAGGCCATCAGCTCAACCGGAAGGTAGGAGAGATTGGTACCGGAAAATGCGAGGCCGATGTCGCAAGTGCGGTAGAGGTCCCCCGTCTGAGCCAGCGTCATATTGCCAAGCAAGGTTGCCTGGAACGGCGGCGGCGATGAAAGATCAAGACCGCCGATGATGATTTCAACTTCCGGGTACTTCTTCTTGATCAGGGCCAGTGCCGCAATCCCTAGGTCGAAGCAACGTCGTTCGGTGGACGGACGGCCATAGAAAAAGAGCCTGCGGACTTTATCCCGCACCTTCGCTTCCGCCGGATAGAAGATCTTCGTGTCTGCTACGAAGCGATAATTGATGGCCTTGCCGCCATGCGACTCATAGCACTGCCTGAGCCACTCGCCGCCGGTGATGCCGCTGAAACCGAACGTATAGGTCGCGTTGGCCTGCATGGACTGCGTGCCGTAAGCGTAGAACAGCCCTTCGTAGTCCTGCATGAAATAGAACTTGTGCTGGGCGTGAGGGAACGCGCGGACCTTGTAGGCCGATTGCCAAGTCGTCGCGATCGCACCCGTGGCCTGCGGAAGCTTCTTGGGATCGACGATCACTTCGATCTTGCAATCATCAAGCGCGTTATCCAGCTCCTTCTGTAGTTTGTCGGGAGTGGTGTGGCGTTGATTATCGTAAACAAAGATGATGTTGCGGGACCCGCCTTTGGCGAAGTGGTTCGCGAAGCGGAACAGCGTGTAGTGGCCTCCCCCCCAGACATTGAGCCAGTCCGGTACGAACCATATGTAGCATGGCTGGCTGTCTGAAGATGTGGCGGGCGCATCGCTGCCGCCATACTCAGTCCACAGCTTGTAATCCTGAACATTCTGGATAGCGTACAGATAATTGGTGGCGGAAAGTTCTGATACGGATCCCCCTGAAACCACTCTGCGAGCCAGTGCAGCAAATGCTCGAGGGAATAGCGTAAATCCGGCAAGTGTAATGGCGTTTGTCAGACCATCGGTCTTGACGACCCGCCCAAACACCCGAGCCTTGGAAAGTAGCGTCATTTAAAAACCTCGAGGTAGTCTTGAAGATCGGTGCGCCACTCGTTGAGTTCCGGTGCACCCAAATGAGTCGGCATATAGATGGAAACCAGGGCCTCCGACTGGGGCCTTGGAGCCGAAAGGGGATATTCTGAGGACGCAACGCCGTTGACCGCGCCCGAAAAGCCGAAGAAGAGGCCAATTGCTTCAGCAATTTGCAACCTACTTACTGCACCAGTGCTGGCAAAATGCACAAGGCCCGTGTGCTCCCTCTGCACAGCCCAGACAATAAATTCGGCCAGTCGCTTTGCGTAGGTAATGCTTCCGTATTTGTCGGAAACGGCTGAAATCAGCTCGGCACCAGAGCGAATCTGACCAATTATGCGCCCGACGAACTTGTGATCATGTTCTGGTCCCCCGCCAATCATCCAGCCTGGACGGATGATGAGCGACCGAGAAGGCAGCGAGGACCGAACAGCATTCTCGCCCATCAACTTCGACTTCCCGTAATAGTTCAACGAGGCGGGCAGGTCTAACTCGTTATACGAGAACCGGCCCTCGGCGCCGAACACGTTGGAGGTGGAAATATAGATGAGATAGGCGCCAGCCTGCTGCGCTGCAGTTGCTATGGCCGCCGTTGCCAAATGGTTGGCGATACCCGCTCGCCGCGGATCCCGCTCGCACAGATCGACGTTTGTCTCTGCTGCCAAGTGGATAACCACCTTGGCCCCACTCCCAGCAACATAATCAAAAACCCCTTGAGGGTCAGTAAGCTCGAACCTTGAACGGTCGGCGAGATGGGCATCGATGTCTGCGGCCTCAAGCGAGGCGACGACATCACGACCGAGCATGCCCGTGCCTCCAGTGACGAGGATCATTGCATATTCTCCTGTAGGAACGGAGCAGCGGCGTCTTTTGCAGACAGCAGCGGTGTACCCACCACGGGCCACTCGATACCAATTGTCGGGTCGTCCCATCGCAAACTGCGGTCGCAGTCCCGATCGTAAAAACTTGTCACCTTGTACAGAAACTCGGTGTTGTCCTCCAAGGCCACGAATCCATGTGCGAAGCCTTCTGGAATCCACAGTTGCCGGCGATTTTCGCCGGTCAGAGTTTCCCCGACCCACTTCCCAAAAGTCGGTGAACCCTGACGTACATCGACAGCGACATCGAACGCGGCGCCCCGCACAACGCGGACCAGCTTACCCTGAGCGGAGGGCTCGGTTTGGAAGTGCAGGCCACGCAGGACGTTTTTCTGGGACGCTGAATGATTGTCTTGCACGAAAGCAACCGAACGACCGACAGCCTCATCAAACAATTTCTGATTGAAGCTTTCGAAGAAGTAACCACGGTCATCCTCGAATACGCGAGGCTCAAACAGGATTACATCATGTATAGCGAGTCGTGAGGCTATCATGCTTCAGTGGCTCCTTTGGTAAGGTTTCCAGATAGCGGCCGTAGCCGCTTTTGCCCAATGGCTGCGCCAAGGCGAGAAGTTGCTCATCATCGATCCAACCCAGGCGCCAGCTGATCTCCTCAGGGCATGCAACCTTGAAGCCCTGGCGTTTCTCGAGGGTCGCTATGAATTGGCCCGCCTCAAGCAGTGAATCGTGTGTCCCGGTGTCAAGCCAGGCAAAGCCGCGACCCATCAGTTCAAGCTTCAAGGCTCCCTCGGCAAGATACAGGCTATTGAGATCGGTGATCTCAAGCTCCCCGCGCGCAGACGGCTTCAGGGATCGAGCCCTCTCGACTGCGGTGCCGTCGTAGAAATACAAACCTGTGACAGCATAGGACGAGCGCGGCGATTTGGGCTTCTCCTCAATGGAAACCACAGTTCCGGTGCTGTCGAATTCGGCGACGCCGTAACGCTCTGGGTCTTGCACATGATAGGCGAAGACTGTTGCGCCCTCGGAGCGATCGCCCGCCCTACCTAGCAGATCGACGAGAGAATGCCCGTAGAAAATGTTGTCCCCCAGCACAAGGGCGCTGGGGCTATCCCCGACAAAATCAGCGCCTATGAGGAAGGCCTGGGCCAAGCCATCTGGGCTGGGTTGAACAGCATAGGAAAGATTTAGTCCCCATTGGCTTCCGTCGCCCAGTAACCGCTGAAAGCGGGGAGTATCATCCGGCGTTGAAATGATGAGAATCTCGCGCATGCCGCCAAGCATCAGGGTTGTCAGCGGATAATAGATCATCGGCTTGTCATAGACGGGCAAGAGCTGTTTTGACGTAGATAGGGTCGCAGGATGAAGCCTGGTGCCCGAGCCGCCGGCAAGAATTATTCCCTTGCGTGTCATTGTTGTGCCTCCGCATGTTCTCTAATGGTGCGCAACACTCCATCTTCCCAGCTTGGCATCTGGAGCGCAAACTGCCGGGTCAGTTTTGTCGTGTCGAGCCTGCAGTTCACCGGTCGGCGCGCCGCGCGGGGCAAATCACTCATCGTCGTCGCTACAACTCGTTCCGGAACAGCCGCTAATTTCAAACCCATAGCTGAAGCGTGTAGTATTATCCACCGGGCATATTCGTACCAGCTAACTTCGCCCGATGCGGAGAGATGATAGATGCCCGAAGCCATCTCCCCTTGCTTCAAAGCCTGATGAAGCGCATGCGCTGTTACATCCGCGACAAGGTCCGCGCTGGTGGGCGCTCCAACTTGGTCGGAATTTACGCGCAGCTCCTCGTTCTCCTCGGCCAGGTTAAGGATCGTCTTGACGAAATTCTTGCCCCGGGCGCTATGTATCCAGGACGTCCGAAATATCAGGTGGCGACACCCGCTCTCCGCGATCGCCATCTCTCCGCGCAACTTGGTCAATCCATAGATGCTCAGCGGATGCGGCGCGTCGGTCTCCACATAAGGACGCTGAATGGTTCCGTCGAACACATAATCCGTGGAGTAGTGGACAAGCCAGGAACCTGTGGCTGCGGCATGAGCGGCCAATATGCCAACAGCCTCTTGGTTTATCGCACTCGCCCGGTCAGCTTCCGCCTCGGCTTGATCCACGGCGGTATAGGCTGCCGCGTTGACGATGACGTCGCATTCATGCTCGGACAAGAAGGCCTTCAGCGTCAGAGGAGCGCCAAAGTCGGCATCGCTTCGACCGTAGGAAATCACCTCCCCTAGCGGCGCAAGTGCCCGCTGCAATGCCCAGCCGATTTGACCATTCTTTCCGAAGAGTAGGATTTTCATGCGTACTGAGCTTCTACCCAGTTTCGGTAAGATCCTGATGTAACGCTTTCAACCCAGTCCTGATTTTCCAGATACCACCGGATAGTCTTTGCAATGCCAGTTTCAAAGGTTTCCGACGGAGACCAATCCAGCTCTCGCTTTAGTTTACCCGCGTTGACGGCATAGCGCCGGTCGTGCCCAGGACGGTCACGCACGAAGGTTATCAGGTGCGAATAGGACTTGCCGTCAGATCTCGGACGCTGAGCATCCAGTATAGCACAGATAATCCGGACAACCTCTATGTTCGCCTTCTCGTTGTCGCCGCCAACGTTGTAGGTCTCGCCGGTCCGGCCCGCCTGCAGCACACGCCGGATCGCCGAACAATGATCCGAAACATAGAGCCAGTCACGGATCTGCATTCCGTCCCCGTAGACGGGAAGTGCCTTGCCGGACAGGGCATTGTGGATGATTAGCGGGATAAGCTTCTCGGGGAAATGGTACGGCCCGTAGTTGTTCGAGCAGTTGGTAATCAGTACCGGCAGACCGTAGGTTTCGCCATACGCGCGGACCAGATGATCGGAGCCCGCCTTAGAGGCGGCATAAGGACTATTGGGTCGGAACGGATTCTCTTCGGTGAACGCCGGATCATGTGGCGTGAGGGTTCCATAAACCTCGTCGGTAGAAACGTGAAGGAAGCGGAAGCTCGCCTGCTGCTCGGAGTCGAGCGACGTCCAATAGGCCCTGGCGGCCTCGAGCAGGCGAAGGGTGCCCAGTACGTTGGTCTGAACAAAAGCCTCGGGTCCAACAATAGACCTGTCCACGTGGCTTTCTGCGGCGAAATTGATAATGGCCCGGACCTGCCGTTGCTTCAAAAGCTCCAGAACCTTGTCAAAGTCCTCAATGCCGCCCTCGACAAACCAGAAGTCGTCCCGGGTCAAGACACTTTTAAGGTTGGACATGTTGCCGGCGTACGTGAGCTTGTCGAGACAAACGACCGGCTCTTGCTGATTGGTAAACCATTCCAGGACAAAGTTGGAGCCAATAAAACCAGCGCCGCCAGTAACTAGAATTGTCATGACCGTATCCCGTTGTTTGGGCTCTGATAGTGGAGAAAGCACGCCGTGACAAGGCATCCTCTCGCCTTTCAGCGGCTGGTCCGCTACAGGCAATCATTATCAGCAAGGTGCCTGTCCGATGGTTCAACATATCTTCTCGACGATGCCCCGGGTGGCCGCTGTCATCGTGACCTTCCGGCCGGATCTGGACAGGTTGAAGCAACTTTTGGCAGCAGTCGAGAAGCAGGTCCAATTTTCCGTAGTTGTCGACAACGGATCTCCGACTGAAAATGTCATGCGGATACGCCAATGCCTCGCTGACTCGCAACATCTGATCGCCTTGGGCGAAAACAAGGGAATAGCTGCAGCTCAAAACGTCGGCTTGGCCTACGCTCGAGATCACCGGGCGGACTATGTCCTTCTGCTCGATCAGGACAGTGCTCCCGCGGACGGAATGGTAGAACAACTTCTTTCCTATTTTAGTGCTTTGAGCAACGCAGGGAGGAAGGTTGCAGCAATAGGGCCGCGACTTGCTGACGAGAGATGGAAGAGCGAGCAGCGCCTGAAGCCCAAAGGCCGCGAACAGGAAGTCGCAAACCTCCTGGAGGTGGATCACATCATTGCCTCGGGGTCTGTAATCCCGATGGAGGTCATCGGCGCCGTTGGCGGGATGAAGGACGAACTCTTCATCGACAATGTTGATATCGAGTGGTGTCTACGAGCATCCCGTCACGGCTATACATCCTTTATCGCCACGAATGTCATCATGGACCATCAATTGGGGGAGCCAATGAACGTGATGGGGAGGATCATTCCGACCCACAGCCCTATGCGTCACTACTACATGGTTCGCAACACAGTATGGCTGGCACGTCAACCTTGGCTATCTTCCCGGTGGCGCTACGTAAAAGTACCTAAGATCGCACTACATCTTTCAATTAACGCTGTCTTTGCACGGCCACATCGTGAACATTGGCGAATGATGCTGCGCGGTCTCCATCACGGCCTGAAAGGACGGATGGGAAAAGGGCACGAGTAGCACGCTGCAGAGCTATAGCCGATGCAGGAAAGCTGCCATCGCCAGGGCGAAATCGCCCTTTCTGGTTTGACGATAGATACCCGATCGAACCAGCCGAACCAGGGATAAAAAGGCGCTTGCACGCCTTATGGCCTGAAATGCCGCCAGCTCGTTTCGAGCTTGTGGTGTCAGCATGTCTGAACATCGCTCCAATGCCGCGAGATTGACCTCGTTCCAAGCGATGTATTTCCCCTTGAGAAGCTCGAGCAGCCGCCCGGGACGCTTCGCAAGACTCATACGCCCGCCAATCACATTGGCGCCGTGCTGACGGTAGTCGATATGGGGAACCGGGTCGTAGGTGACATGCCCACCGGCACCGGAGATAATCAGGTACGCCCACCAGTCATGCATCAAGAATTCCGTCCTCCCCGCGCTTTCAGCGAGAATCAGAAATCCGGCTTTGTTGAGAACCATGGTGTTGCCCGCTGCAAGACTCTGGACAAGAGCGTTGCCGAAACCCGGGGGGCGTGGGAACAGTGGAGACAGCCCAATGGGTTTGCCACCTTTATCAACGAGAATGGCGCGGCTACCGTAGAGCGCTGCGCGTCCCGAAAACGGCTCAAGCTGCAAGATCGCGCTCTCGAGCTTGTCGGAGTGCCAGACGTCGTCCTGATCGCAGAACGCAAGATAGTCGCTGTGCGGAACGCGTAAAACGAGGCTTCGGAAGTTCTCAGAAAAGCCTCGGCGCGGCCCTTCTACAACGACGAATTCGCCCTTGGTCCAACTGCGCTTCCAACGCTGAAGTATTTCCATCGTTTCGTCGTTGGAGCCATCATCGCTGGCGTAGATATTTACAATTTTTACCGTCTGGTTGAAAAGCGAGTCTAGCTGCTGATCAAGATATGCGGCGCCATTGTAGGTGCACAGGAGCACGGTGCAGGTATTTGGGCCGTCTAGCATACGCACTCCCGATCGGCGATTGCATGTCCAGTCTCATTTCGCCTCTGCTCATAGCAAATGGCCGGCATCGTGTGGCGGGTTCCGGATCCGAGACGAAAGTCCGTCCGAGCCTTGACGTCAGCTGATAGCAGACACGTCGTCGCCAAGGGCGTTTCGTGAGTCGTGGATCAGCTTTCCATGTTCCATTTGCAGTCGTCGGTTGCAGAACTTGGTGATCAGGTCTTCCGAATGGCTCGCCAGAAGCACAATAGACGTACGAGCAAAAAGGCTTTCGATGCGCTTCTGCGCCTTGTCCTGAAACTCGGCGTCTCCCGCACCGATGCCTTCGTCGATCAGCAGGATGTCATTATGGATCGCTGTTGAGATGCCGAAGGCCAACCGCGCAGCCATGCCAGCGGAGTAGGTTCGCATCGGCAAATGCAGAAAGTCCCCAAGGTCTGTGAACTCGGCGATGTCATCAATCTGCTCCTCGATCTGCCGCTTGTTCATGCCAAGCACATAGCCGCGCAGATAGATGTTCTCGATTCCAGTAGCTTCGTTGTCCATGCCAGCCTGTGGGTCCAGCAATGTTCCCACCTTACCCTCGATGGTGACACGGCCGGCGACCGGCTTGTATATGCCGGATAGTACCCGCAGCAGTGTGGTCTTGCCGGAGCCATTGTGCCCGACAAGCCCAATGCGGTCGCCATCGTTTATCTCGAGGTTGAGCCGGTCGATTGCCCGTACAGCAACGATGTCACGAGCGCCGGCCATGACCTTGCCACCGGTCGCCTGAGCGACAATGGTATTCTTCAGCGAACGGGCCGAGGAGCCGAAAATAGCGAACTCGACCGAGAGGTCCCGAATTGAAATATGCGCCATTTAACTAAACCCAATAAGCAACGCGAGCATAGGCCCTGCGGTAGAGATAGGCCGTTACGAGAAGGCCGACGGCCGTCAAGGTCATCACCGAGATCCAGTTCTCTGCTGACGGCAGCTTCCCCAGGAGCGGCGCCCGAACAACTTCGAGCAAGTGATAGAATGGGTTGAAGTGCACGAACGCAGGACGAGTCGGCAAGGCCTCTATGGACCAGAATACAGGCGTGATGAAGAAGACCACCTGCATCAGGTTGGTGATCAGCTGCGGAGTATCACGGTAGCGAGTGGACAGGATGCCTGCCGCGAGAGCCATCCAGCTCATGTTAACGGCGAAAAACACCAAACCAGGGGCGACGAGAAGCACCTCCCAACCAGGATCAATACGAAAGATCACCAACACGAGCAGATAGATCACCATATTGAACGCCCAGATGATCACATTGCGCATCAGCATGCGGTACACGTGGACGCTCAGCGGGAGCGGCACATTTCGGATGTAGGACTCGTTTCCAATGAATACGGTCGTACCCTCGGTGATGCAGCTCGTCAGCAGCCCCCAAAAGATCAGGCCAGTGGCGATATAGGGCAGTGTTTGGCGAATCTCCTGCTGGAACAATGTCCCGAATACCAAGCCAAGGGCGCCGACCATTATTCCCATGCTCAAGGTCAACCAGAAGGGACCCAGGACGGAGCGCCGGAAACGCTGCCGGATATCATGCGCAGCGAAACGACCCCACATGTCGTATCTTTTGAAACCATTCCATAAATCCACCAAGGCGGCCCTTGGCACGTGATCAACGGTGATCTCGGTGACGCTTAATGAGGTGTGGCTCATGGAATAACGATCCTGCTTTTGTCTCGCCCGTCTACATCTTGCCCATAAGAACGTCCAGCCTTTAGGAATGAGAGCGAAGAGCAGAGCGAGCTTTCTCGTAATCAATCAACATCCGTCAGTCGCCGGTACAGACCTGCATAGGCCTCAGCCATCTTGTCTTGGGTGAAGAGCGAGGCATATCTCTCCTTCGCCCGCTTTCCCATTTCGGCTGCCAGTGCAGCATCGCTTGCAAGCGTCTGCATGGCTTGCGCAATGTGCGCGCCGCTTTGAGGAGGCACTACGATGCCAGTGACACCATCGACGTTGACGTAGGTGGTCCCTGTGCCGATCTCGCAACTGATCATCGGCTTCCCGGCCCTTGCAGCCTCCAGCAGCGCTACCCCGAATGCTTCTGAACGCAAATGAGAGGGGAAAACAAAGCCACGGCAAAGATCGAGAAGGGCTTCCTTGTCTTCGTCAGTGATTTTCCCGACAGCCACCACATTGTCCGGCAGTTGGGCACGCTGCAGATCATCAGCTTCTCCGGCAATCACTACGGGCAGCCCGGAAAGAGCCGCTGCCTGAAGGAGAAAGTCGATCCCTTTATAATAACGCGCTGCTCCCACAAAAAGAAAGAAATCTGAAGCCAGCCGTCGCTGCCAGCTCTGCCGCACGACCGCGTTGACCGTCGGCCGAGGCTCGATCCCGATTGGGATCACGTCCACCGGCTTCGAAAGATGAGAGAGCACCGTGCTGGATACCAGGTAGTTGGGCGACGTCGCCACGATTGCATCGACCCTGTTCAGAAAGTGATCCCTGAGCGGCGCGTACAGCTTAGAAAGCGTCCGCTGTTTCACGATATCGGAGTGGTACGTTACCACCGAGGGCTTTCTAGCTCCACTATGAAGCCAGAGCAGATCGCCAAACGGCCACGGGTAGTGATAGTGGATCACATCTGCGGTCTCAGAATGTTGCTTGAAAGATCGAAATGCCCTGAACGAGATATCGGTGGAGGCGATCTGGAAGTTACGCCGGACTCTGTGCACCAAATGCTCTCCAACCTTCAACGAGCTTTCATCAGGTTGCCTTGTGAGCGCAAAGACATGGCTTTCGATTCCCTTCGATGCAGTGCCCTCCGCTATAGAATGGATAACCCGCGGCACTCCTGTGAAATCGTCAGGAAGATACGTTTTATAAACATGCAGCACTTTCATTGAGCCCGCCCTATGGTTTGAAATACGCGATCGGGCTCGCCGCCATGCAGCCAACTATCGCTCGGTGTTGTAAGTGACAACCGTGGACGCATTTATTCGCACGGATTTAGAAAATATTCTGTTGAGAATCAACATCGCGAACAGCCTAGCTGCCGGTTGCCGGAGTCGTAATGCTGTGACCTCTTCGCGGTTCAGAAGATGCGCGAAAAAAGCAACAGCGCAAACTATCAGGGGCTGCGGTCGCTGCTGATATCAGTGAAGCGGAAACGAATTCCGCCACGTAAACGGCACTGCTTCAGAACCATGAATAGCAGCCGGCAAACAGAAAGCCGGTCGTGTGTCTCAAGGTGGTCGAGGTCGGCAAGCGTCAACTGCACCGGGGCAAGGTTGAATTCGGACCTGCCGCCTTTGAGAAGTAAAAAGTTTTCCATCCAGCCGTGCAGGCGATGCTCGCGCCAGACAAGCCTGTACGACAATGCCCTCAAATCCATTCCCGGCTGGCGCAAAAGCGCTGGAAGCACGATTCCCTGCTTGAGTAATGCGCAATGGCTGGGGCGCCAGGATTCGAACCTGGGAATGCCGGTACCAAAAACCGGTGCCTTACCGCTTGGCGACGCCCCACCGTGACCTGTCGTCAGCGGCGGGCAAGGCGCGTCGCTGGCGGGTGGGGCTGCTCTAGCAAAGCTTCGATGCGGCGGCAATCGGTGGCGGGGTGGTTTTTTGCAGATTTCCGGGGCCAGATCATGCTAGCTGCGCCGGCACTTGCGCAACGGACCGCAAGGGTGCGGAGCCTGTGACACCGCGGGTCCGTGGACACGCGCCGAAAGGGACATGCCGATGGCCGAGAAGGACGATGCTGGAGACCCGGAATTCGACCTGACGTTCCAGCCCGCCTACGGGCAGGCGGTGCCGGTGGCCGAAGGTGTGGAACGCCTCACCGTCAACAACCCCTCGCCCTTCACCTTCCACGGCACCAACAGCTATATCGTCGGAGGCTCCTCCGTCGCCGTCATCGATCCGGGTCCGGAGGACGAGGCGCACTTCCAGGCGCTGATGGCGGCGCTGAAGGGGCGCGAGGTGACGCATATCTTCGTCAGCCACACCCACCGCGACCACTCCCCGCTCGCCCGCCGGCTGAAGGCGGAAACCGGGGCGCTGACGGTGGCGGAGGGGCCGCACCGGGCGGCACGGCCGCTGTTTGCCGGCGAGGTCAATCCCTTTGCCGAGAGCGCCGACAGCGATTTTGTCCCCGACATCGCCATCGGCGACGGCGAGACGATCGCCGGCGACGGCTGGAGCCTGTCGGCCATCCACACGCCCGGCCATACCGCCAACCACAGCGCCTTCGCGCTCGACGGCAGCGGGCTCCTGTTCTCCGCCGACCATGTGATGGCCTGGGCCACCACGATCGTGGCGCCACCCGACGGCTCGATGGCCGACTTCATGGCCTCCGTCGAAAAGCTTCTGGCGCGCGACGACCGGATGTTCCTGCCTGGCCACGGCGGGCCGGTGCGCGAGCCTGCCTCCTTCCTGCGCGGGCTCAGAGCACATCGGCGCATGCGCGAGCGGGCCGTGCTGGAGCGGGTGCGGGGCGGCGACCGGGTGATCCCGGACATGGTGCGGGCGATCTACACCCGCACCGATCCGCGGCTTCACGGCGCAGCCGCCCTCTCCGTGCTCGCGCACCTGGAGGATCTGGTGGAAAAGGGGCAGGTGACGAGCGACGGGCCGCCGTCGCTGGCGGGCACGTTCTTCCCGGCCTAGAGGGCATCTGCCGACCGACTCCGCGGGGGGATGGAACATCCTCTCCCGTCTTGCCGTTGTCTGACCATGCCCGGAGCGACCGCTCCGGTCGCGAATTCACCAGAACAACGAGGTCAGTCATGAAATCGATCCCCTTCGCCGCCGCCATCGTGCTCGTCGCCGGAACTGCCTTTGCCCAGGCGCCCATCACGGCACCGATCGTCGTGCTTCCCGAGGCCGTCCAGGGTGCGGCACCCGCCTATGTCTTCTCCGGCAACCTTGACGATGAAGACGTCTATGGCGCGGACGGCAATGTCATCGGCGAGATCGAAGACGTGCTGCTGAACGTCGACGGCACCGTCGCTGCGGTCGCACTGGAAGTCGGCGGTTTCCTCGGCATCGGTGAAAAGGACGTGCTGGTCGACTGGAGCACGCTGGAAATTACCGCCGATGGCGATGACGACATCCGCGTGACGGCACCGACGCTGACGCGCGAAATCCTGGAAGGCGCCGGCGCCGTCGATCTGGATGCCATCGGCCTCGGCGACGACTGATCTTCAGCCAGCGGGCGATCGCCGGCGTCACGGGTGACGGTGCAGTGGCCCGTCCTCAGCCACCGGCGATGCCCAGCAGCTCGGCATCCAGCCGATCCAGAAAATCCTCCGCGATCTCGGCGCTCAAACCGAGGTCGTGGGGACCGTAGCGGGACGCGACGCGGAGATCGACGGAGGTCGTTTCGGCGTCTTCCCGCAGACGGATGACGATATCAAAAGGCAGTCCGAGTGCCAGCGTGCGCACCTCACCCTGAAGCAAGACATCTTGCGCAGCTGGCAGGAAGGCATCGTCGGCGTCATCCGGCGTTTCCGCCGTTGGCGCGAGCTGCCCC
>TARA_R110002051_G_scaffold302135_1_pt1 | contig 28634 bp, 23 predicted proteins | sample TARA_R110002051 | Tara Oceans TARA_R110002051 (sample SAMEA4397023) | marine metagenome | biome: Polar Biome; feature: [MES] marine water layer (ENVO:01000295) within the mesopelagic zone...; material: water (ENVO:00002006), including particulate matter (ENVO:01000060) such...
TAATATATAAAAATTACCCCTACTTTAAGGGTCGGCAAATGTAGTAATAAATCACAGTAATTCAAACCCTAATTGATTTATTTTTATTTTTTTTTAAAAACGGCTAATCATATCCTTATATAACCAACCAAAACGTCTCCCAATAAATTCTTAAAATAAGATTAAATCACCATACAATACATCTTTCAATTATATGCATGAATTTTGCATATTTTTTGAAAAATTATGAATTTAATAAAATAAGGGCTGTTATATTATATACCAATAAATATAGAAGGTGTTTTATCTGTAACTTCTGTTTTTATAACATCTTCTTAAAGTTTTATTAAAATTCTCTTGCATTATTAACAGTTTATTATGAAGTTTGTCGCTAGCTAATTCAAATAATTTAAAAATGAGAACAAAACTAAATGGATTGTTAACGCTACTATTAGCGTTAGTTGTGCATATTTCTTTTGCACAACAAAAAACAGTTTCCGGTACGGTTACTGATCAGGCTGGGCTTCCTTTGCCCGGGGTTAACATTGTAGTCGAGGGTACCACGACTGGTACACAAACAGATTTTGATGGTAACTATACCATTTCCGCCGCTCAAGGTCAAACTTTATTGTTTACCTATATTGGGCAAAAAGCAGTTCGCCAAGCAGTTGGTGCAGGAGACACTGTTAATGTAGCTATGCAAGAAGATGCTCAAGCATTGGAAGAAGTAGTTGTAACTGCTCAAGGTATTAAAAAGGAAAAGCAAGCCTTAGGATATGCTGTAGCAGAAGTTGACAAGGAACAACTTGAACAACGAGCAGAAGGTGATGTTGGTAGAATCCTAACAGGTAAGGCTTCAGGTGTAAACATTACATCTCAAAGTGGTCTTTCTGGTTCAGGAACAAGTATTGTTATTAGAGGCTTAAGTAGTTTCAGTGGTAGTAACCAACCTCTATTTATTGTTGATGGTGTTCCTTTTGATAGTGGCACGAACGGTCAAACACAAAGTGGAGATGATGGAAGAAACAGTTTTGTTGATGGTAACAATGGTTCTAGTAGATTTTTGGACTTAGATCCAAACAACATTGCTAGTGTAAACGTTTTAAAAGGTCTTGCAGCTGCAACCTTATATGGAACAGCTGGGCGTAACGGTGTAATTTTAATTACCACTAAAAACGGTGCAGCAACAACTGGCGGTCCAAAGAAAAATGAAATTACAGTAAGTAGTTCTTTATTCTTTAACCAAATTGCATCTTTACCTGATTATCAAGATGATTACGGTAATGGATTTGACCAAGCATTCGGTTGGTTCTTCTCTAACTGGGGACCAAGTTTCGAAAGAGACGGTATTTCCGGATGGGGTTCTCAATCTGCAATAGATGACCAAGGAACTTTGGCTCATCCATATTCAACTTCCACGTCAGCAATTCAAGCTGCATTTCCTGAATTTCAAGGAGCACGCTATGACTGGAAACCATACAACAGTGTTGAAAAATTCTTTAGAACTGGTGTAGTAAAATCAAACTCAGTTAACTTTAATGGTTCATCAGAAGATGGAAAAGTTTCATACAATGCTAACTTTGGTCATTTAGATGATGAAGGGTTTACACCAGGTAACAATTTAAAGAGATACACTTTAGGTTTAGGTGGTAGAGCAATACTATCTAATAAATTTACTGTTTCTGGTACTATGAACTTCTCTAACACTAACTTTAAATCGCCTCCAGTTGCAGCAAGTACTGGTAACAGCGTATTTGGTGATGGTTCATCTATATTTGCAAACTTATTTTACACACCAAGAAGTATTGATATTCAAGGATTACCTTTTGAAAGTCCAGTAGACAATAGTAGTGTGTACTACAGACAAAACAACAGTATACAACACCCTTTATGGACAGTTGCAAATGCGGTAACACAACAAGTAACTAACCGTGTATTTGGTAATGCTGCATTGTTATATGACATCAACGACAATTTAAATCTTACTTATAGATTTGGTCTTGATGTTTATTCTGAAAACAACACCAATTCTCAAAACAAAGGTGGTGTTGGTGGTAGTGTTGCTACTCAAAGTGGTATATACCAAACTTGGAACAACACAAATACAATTCTTGATCACAACCTTATCTTAACTGGTCAATATGAAATTTCGGAAAAAGTAGGTTTCAGCTTCAACACTGGTGCTACATCTAGAAGAGAAGTTTTTGATCAAAATGGTGTTAAAAGTTCTGGACAACAAGTATTTGGTGTTTTAAGACACTTTAACTTTGGTTTACAAGATGAAATACAATATTTCACTGAAAGAAATATTGTTGGTCTTTATGGTCAATTAGATTTCGATTACGATAGAATGGCGTATTTAACTCTTTCGGGAAGAAAAGATTATGTTTCTAACCTTGCAAGTGCAAATAATTCAATTTTTTACCCAAGTGCAAGTATGTCTATAATACCAACAAAAATGATTCCTGGTTTACAAAGCCAAGGTGGTTTAAACTATCTTAAACTTAGAGCTGGTTATGGTACATCTGCAAATTTCCCAAGCGCTTATCCAGTAGCAGCTACATTAACACTTGATACTCAATTTTTCCAAGATGGATCAGGTCAAAACGTAGTAGCCAATACAAGTGCAAACAGATTAGGGAACCCATTACTACAACCAGAACTTTTATCTGAAATTGAAGTGGGTATAGAGTCTAGACTATTCAACAGCAGATTATCTTTAGATGTTTCTTACTATGATAGAACAACTACAGATTTAATTATTGACAGACCTTTAGATCCTTCTACAGGATATACTACAACCCAGACTAACATTGGTGAAATTAAATCTAATGGTATAGAATTAGATGCAAATCTTGCTCTTTTCCGTGCACCAGAAGAAGGTGGATTTGATTGGAATATTAATGCGAACTGGACAACAAATGATTCTGAAGTAACTGATTTAGGTGTTGACACAGATATCGTAGTATACTCAGGTTTTAGCAACTTAGGTAATGCTGCAATAGTTGGAGAACAATTAGGAGTAATTGTAGGTAGTAGAATTCAACGTGCAGATAATGGTGATTTCTTAGTAAATGCTGCAGGTGATTATGTTGTTGAAGAAGGTACTTTCGTAATTGGAAATCCTAATCCAGATTGGGCTCTTAACGTAAGTAACGGAATGAAATACAAAAATGTATCATTTAATTTCTTAGTTAACTACACTCATGGTGGAGACATCTATAGTAGAACAGTTTCTACCCTATTAGGTCGTGGTCTTACTACAGATACTGCAAACCGTGAAAACACATTTATTTTACCAGGTGTACAAGCCGATGGTAGTGAGAATACAAAACAGATTAACAACTCTACCTTCTATTTCAACAATGTTCTTTTTGGACCTGATGAATTAGGTATATACGATGCATCTGTAATTAGACTACAAGAAATTTCTTTAGGTTATTCATTACCTTCAAAGTTCTTGGATAAAACTCCATTCGGATCTTTAAGCTTTACAGTTTCAGGATTCAACCTTTGGTATGATGCTATTAATATGCCAGATGGAACTAATTTTGACCCTAACGTTGCAGGTGTTGGTGTTGGTAACGGTAGAGGTTTTGATTACTTAAACGGTCCTAGTTCTAAAAGATATGGATTGAGTGTTAAAGCAACATTTTAATTAAAAAAAATATTGATGATGAAAAAAATAATTAAATACATCGCTGTTGTTTTTGTCACTGGAGCTTTACTAAACTCTTGTGAAACAACAGAACTGGATTTGACATCAAATCCAAATGCCTTGACTCCAAGTCAAGCAGATCCTGACTTTTATTTGAATGCTGCTCAACAAAGATTTGCAAGGGTGGTTGAACAAATGGGAGAAATTGGTTCAGAAGTTGTAAGAATAGAGAATATGGGTACTAGAAATTACCAAAATGCATATTCGCCTGCAACATTTGATACCCCATGGGAAAGAGCTTATCAAGAAGCAATAAAAAACATTCGTGATATGAATGTTATTGCTGAAGAATCTGGTTTATTTTACCATATTGGAATGGGACAAATGATGGAAGCATATTTAGCTACTTTATTTGTTGATTACTTTGGAGATATTCCTTATTCAGAAGCTATGCAAGCTCCAGACATTTTAAATCCAAAACTAGATAGTGGTGCAGAAATTTATGCTGCAGCATTAACTTTATTGGATCAAGCCATTGTAAATTTCGGTAAAACTTCTGTAGCTAATCCTCAGTATGATTTTTACTATAATGGTGATGCCCAAGCTTGGATAAAAGCATGTAATACGTTAAAATTACGTTTATATTTAAATACAGGTAATACATCTGCGTTTAACAGTATCATTTCTTCAGGGAATTACATTCAAGATACTGCGGAAGATTTCCAATTTACTTGGGGTTCTAATGCTGTACAACCAGACACACGTCATCCAGATTATGCTGATAACTACAGTGATCAAGGTGGTTCAGATTATATGTCTATATGGTTAATGGATATGATGCAAAAATCAAATGATCCTAGAATTAGATTTTACTATTACAGACAAAATACAACTACGCCTGGTGCTCCTGGTGTAGCACCTAATGAAGAAACTTTAGCTTGTTCATTAACTACAGCTCCAGCACAATACATTGCTGGTGGCTATGCTTACTGTTCATTACCTAATGGTTATTGGGGTAGAAATCATGGAAATGATGAAGGTACTCCTCCTGATGGTCTTTTAAGAACTGTTCCAGGGGTATATCCAGATGCAGGTCAGTATGATGATGATAGCTTCGGCGAAATATCTCTAGGTTCTGGAGGTGGTGGTGCAGGAATTACACCAATGTTAATGGCATCTAGTGTTGATTTCTGGAGAGCAGAGTTATTAGCTGCTAGTAACCCTACAGCTGCCCGTCCATTCTTACTTTCTGCCATGGCAAAATCTATAGCAAAGGTAAGTGCATTTGGATCAGTTGATGCAAACGCTGACCTTTCTGTTGGACCAACACCTGCGGATATTTCAGCTTTCATAGCTATTGTAGGCACTGAATTTGATGATGCCGAAGGCACTGACAAATGGAATGTTATAGCTGACCAATTCTTTATTTCATTAAAAGGAAATGGACATGACGCTTTTAACTTTTATAGAAGAACAGGATATCCTAACGATATTGAACCAAGTTTGGAGCCAGAACCAGGAGCATTTATTCGCTCATTCTTCTACCCAGCAAATGCTGCAAGTAACAATCAATTTGTAGTTCAAAAATCAGGAGTTACTCAACAGGTATTTTGGGACACAAACCCAGCTTCACCTGCGTTTCCACCTGCTAACTAATTATAAAATTTGAGATAATGAAAAAAATAAATTTATATACAATAGCTATCGCATGCTTAGCACTTTCTATATCTTGTGAAAGTGATGATAAGGTAGTTGATGAAGTTTTGGGAACATTTACTTCTGGAGCTGTACTACGTACTTTAGACTCTGATGGTTCTTTTGATATGTTTAGAACAGAAAATACGTTTTCACTAACTGTAGAAGAGCAAGATGATCAACAAGGTGCATTAATTGATAGAGTTGACATTACTGTTGATTTTATTGATAATAACAAAGCTGGTGCAACCGGCGATGACTCAAACTTAGGTGTAGCTTTTGCTACATTATCTGCAACGGATTTCACTATCGGTGATAGAGGGTTACCTACTGCTGATTTTGCATATACTATGCAAGAAGCGTTAACTGCTTTAGGTGTAGACTTAGATCAGGTATTACCAGATGACAGAATAACAATCAACTTAGAGTTATTCTTTACTGATGGTAGATCCTTTAAAGCTGATGATGCGGCTGTAACAGTAACTGGTGGTTCATTTTTTAGCTCACCATTCATGTACTCTTTACTTATAGACGATGGTATTGACTTTGATTATGAAGTTACTACTTCTGATGAGTTAGATCTTTCTGATGGCGCAATAAATGAAAACTACCAAGCATCTATAAGTATTGATGATGCAAGTGAAGGTAGCTTACTACAGACATTAAACATTTACCGTACTCTTAGAGATTTAACAATTGGAGAAGATGGTATAAACTTAACAGAACCAGAAGCGTTGTTTGCTACTTTCGAAATTGCCGATTTAACCTTAGAAGAAGGGGCAAGATTGTTAGAGTTAGATTACACCATTGATGAATTATTGGGCGATGATGTTGCCTTAACAGATTTAGCAGTTGGTGATGATATTCAACTTCGTTATGAAATCATTACAACAGATGGTAGAATTGTTACTACGGATGAGAATGATACAGAGTACTTCTACTCTATCGTAACGTCTGAATGTGTACAATTAAATGCAGATGCGCCATTCGCTGGTGAGTATACTATTAACATGACCGATTTATATGGTGATGGTTGGGATGGAGCTTTCCTTTCTGTTACTGTTAATGGTGGCGATACTCAAACCTTTACTGTTGAAACTGGTGATACTGCTACAGGAACATTTACTGTTCCAGCAGGTTCTACTTCTTTAGAAGTAACCTATACCAATGGCGCATGGGAAGATGAGCATGTTTATCAAATAATTGACCCTAATGGCAAAAAAGCTGCCGTAGGAGGTCCATTCCCTAGAGATAATGCGGCACCGGCTGTAGCTAGAGAAGTTGAAATAAAAGTTTGCGAATAACAGACTTAATGATAATTGAATTTAAAAGGCCACTTAAACAGTGGCCTTTTTTATTTATATTAGTCTGCTGATAAATTATATTGTAATGAACATAAAAAATATTCTCTATTTAACACTTGTTTTGTTTTGGTCATGTACCAATGAGACCATTACTATAACACCAACGGATGAGGACATAATTGAAGAGGAAATAATTGAGGAAGAAATAATAGAAGAGGAAATAGTAGAAACAATTAACCCAAATCCCATAGGAGAATCCGCGGGAACTGTAGAATATTTAAATAAAGATTTAGTTGATGACAATTATATTCTGATAAATGATGCAGGCAATAATTTTGTATTCCTAATGAATAAGGATGCTAATGTTTTACATCAATGGAATTTAAAAGGAGGAGATTTAGGAAATGACGGTGAGCTTTTACCTAATGGTAAATTATTGGTCATGGTAGAATCTGAAGATCCAAAAATACTGTTAGGTGGATTTGGAGGTAAAATTGAATTAATGGATAAAAATGGTACTGTAGAATGGTCTTTTATTCACTCCACAGATGATTATATATTACATCATGATGCAGAAATGCTACCAAATGGAAATGTCCTTATTCAAACTTGGGAAAGAAGAACTGCAGAAGAGTCTATTGAATTTGGATATAAAATGGACATTCAATTATATCCTGATGGTATAATTGAAGTAAACCCAACTTCTAATGAAATAGTTTGGGAGTGGCACATGTGGGATCATTTAATTCAAGATTTCGATGAATCCAAATCAAATTATGGAACTATAAATGAAAACCCTCATTTGATTGACATTAACTACACACAACTTGATAGTGGTGATATTTCACATGCAAACGGAATTTCATATGACGCAAACAAAGATATAATTTATCTTAGTGCCAATTTTTATAGCGAAGTATGGGTTATAGACCATAGTACTTCAACACTTGAAGCATCTTCTCATACAGGTGGTACTTATAACAAAGGTGGCGATTTAATCTTTAGATTTGGAAACCCTACTACCTATAAAAATACTACTGGTGAAAGATTGTTTAATAATAATCATTTCCCAAATTTATTAAAAGGGGAGCATGCTGGAAATATGTTGATTTTTTCAAATGGAGCTGACCTTAATCAATCCACAGTTTATGAGCTAAAAATACCAGACAATTTTAGCTTAATATCAAATGTAAATAATGAACCAGAAGTAGTTTGGTCATTTACTGATACAGAATTATATTCCCCAAAAGTATCTGGCGCCGTTAAATTACCAAATGGAAATACCTTAATTGCAGAAGGAGATTTTGGCATTTGGGAGGTTACCCCTAGCAAAGAAATAGTTTGGAAATTTCAAGGAGATGGTTTCTATTGGCGAGCATACAGCTTCAGCAAAAATGACCCTATTATTTTAGATATACTTCAATAATAAATTAACAGTTATTCTATATAAATTATATAGCTTACACTTCAAATACCTCATTAAAAAGTTCCCATTAAATAAGTAAATTTCCTAAATAAATTTTAATGAAAATGAAAAAATTCTATTTACCGCTTACTGCTTTATTATTATATCAATTTGGCATATCACAAAATTTAAGTTCAGCTCCTACATCTGAAGCTGATATGTTTAGTAATGCAAGAGGTGGAAGTCCCATGCTAAATTTAGTAATGATGGACCTTAGAAATAACCAACAAGATAAAGATTTAGGTGAGGTTGTTGGATCTCCATATTCAACTCCAAATTTTGTCAAAAGCACCTTGTTCTATGGTGAAGAATCTCAAGGTGAATATTTTGTTCGCTATAATGCATTAAATAGTATTATTGAAATTAAAAAATCATCCTCAAAAGAAGAGGAAGCTAAACAACTTTATGCCGATAAAGAGGTACGAGTAAAATACCTGAATAGAGAGTTACGTTTCACCACATACATTAATAAGAAAAAGGAAACCAAAAATGGCTATTTATCACTTATTTATGATGGTCCTTCTTATAAACTTTACCACCGATTAGCAGTAAAATATTCAGAAGGTAAAGCTGCTGCTAACTCTATGGTAGCAGACATACCTAGTAGGTTTGCACATTTTGAGGAATATTATTTTCAAAACGTTGGAATTGAAAGAATTGATTATCTTCCATTACAAAATGGAAAATTCATGAAACAGTTTGACAAAACTGTAAGAGATCAGATAAAAACCTTTATACAAGACAAACATATTAATTTAGATAATGAAGAAGATTTAATTCAAATCTTTGAATTTGTAAATACATTATAATTATGAAAAATCGTTTTAATGTACTTTTTTTAATTTTAATCATAAGCCAATACGGCTATTCTCAAGTATATGGCGAAGCACCTGGACCAGGAGTTGGGGCCGAAAATAACCCGTACTCCAATTTTCAGAAGAAAACACCAATGATGCAAGAGTTATTTCAAAAAATAAGAAATGGCAATTCAGAAATAAAATATGATGTTGGATCAACGATTGGTTCACCTTTTGAAAATGAGGCTTATCAAAATGGAAAGGTGTATTATGATGGTGAATTTTTAGGTGATTATTATTTTCGATTTAATGCGTATAATCAAGAGTTTGAATTAAAGAAGACTTTATTGCCAGAGGAAAAAATGCAAGCTTTGATAAAAGATCCTAAAGTTACCTTAACTACAAATGATGCTAGTTATACTTATAATTCTATGTTAACCCAAAACAAAAAGGCAGAAGAGGGTTATTTAAGGTTATTTTACAAAGGAACAAATTATAGTTTATACGAAAGATATTTTGTTAAATTTAAAGAAGGAAAGCCTGCTGAAAATTCAATGGTAACTGCTATACCAAGTAAATTCTCGAATTACACCGAATATTATTTTAGTAGTGTAAATAATGATATAATTAGTGAAATACCACAAAAACAATCAAGATTCATTAAAACCTTCTCCAAAAAAGATATTGAAAAAGTCAAGAGTTATATTGACTCTAATGATATTCAATTATCCAATAAAGAGACTCTCATATCAATTTATAGCCTATTAGAATAACAGGTGAAAAATTTAATCCTAATAATTAAAACCGCCCAACAATAATTGGGCGGTTTTTATTTACCTTTGCCCCATGCAAAAAACTACTCAAATTTATGGTTTAAGAGCCATCATAGAAGCTGTAAACTCTAACGAGGAAATAGATAAGGTATTTCTTCAAAAAGGGCTTAAAGGCGACCTTATGAAAGAATTAGAGGGTTTGTTACGACGAAATGAAATCAACATGGTTTATGTTCCTGTTGAAAAATTAAATCGCCTTACAAAAAGTAATCATCAAGGAGCTGTTGCTAATATTTCACCTATAGCATTTCATAGCCTTGAAGATTTGGTAGAGAACGCAAATAAAAAAGAAGGTCCTGCCCTATTTTTACTTTTAGACCAACTGTCTGATGTTCGTAACTTTGGTGCCATAATAAGAACTGCAGAATGCACTGGAGTTGATGGTATTATTGTGCAAAAAAAAGGTGCTGCACCAGTCACAGCAGATACTATAAAAACGTCAGCCGGTGCTGCATATAGAGTACCTATTGCTAAAGTTGACCACTTAAAAGATGCTGTCTTTTATTTACAAGCATCTGGTATTAAAATAGTTTCCGCAACCGAAAAGACAAATGACTCTGTATATGACGTTGCTTTCACCAATTCTATCGCAATAGTAATGGGGGCTGAAGACCGAGGTATTACGCCTTCTATTTTGAAAGCATCAGACTATAGAGCTAAACTTCCTTTACTTGGAGAAATTGAATCGTTGAACGTTTCTGTTGCATGTGCCGTATTCTTGTACGAAGCGGTACGCCAACGTATGTAATTACAGACTACATATCAGTATCATTTCGAGAGTTTTTTTTAAAGATATAGTTGAATGTAAAACTTTCATCCTCCTCTTTTTCTTCTTTATTTGGTAATTCTCTAAAGTTTCCGTTTTCATCAAAATGTTGTAAAAACGGGTCATCTTCTTCATTAAAATCTTCTTTTTCCCAATCGTATTTTTTGGTTTGTGGAATACGGGCTTTTACCATTTTTGCAAGAAATAATCCGGTTAAAAAACCTGCTAAATGTCCTTCCCAAGACATTCCTTCCTTCACAGGAAATATATACCATAGCATACTTCCGTAAATAAAAACAACAATTAAAGAAAGTGCCACAAGCCTAAAATAGGAACTAAAAATTCCCTTAAAGAAAATGAAACTTGCTAGCACATAAATGAGTCCGCTTGCACCAATATGAAAAGATGTTCTACCAATAAGCCAAGTAAGTAATCCAGATAATAAAATACCAAACAGAACTACTTTCCAAGCAACATCTCTGTAAAAATACCAAAGTGCAGAAAGCAAAATAGCTAAAGGAATAGTATTGTTGTATAAGTGCTCTAAAGAACCATGGATAAACGGACTCAATACTACTCCGCGTAATCCCAATAAAGTTCTTGGCATTACCCCCATTTCATTAAAATTAACTTCTAAAGCAAGTTCTGCCCAATATACTCCCCATATTACTATAATAGCAATGAGCGGAATAGCGAGCACTTTGTTAGAAAACTTAAAATGTCCCATTTCTGACATGAGCTTTTTTTGTTATTAGATTTACAAATATGCGACCAATGTATGCAAATTGGTCATATTGTCATTCCAATCCTTACTTAATGATCAATTGGCGCCCTACTTTTCACTTCTCATTTAAGATTATCATACTTTTGTATTATGAACGAACCTTTAGCAGAACGTGTACGCCCCAAAACTTTAGACGAGTATATAAGTCAGCACCATTTGGTGGGTGAAAAGGGTTCGCTAACGCATCAAATCAAAAAAGGGATTATTCCTTCGCTAATACTATGGGGACCTCCTGGTACTGGAAAAACAACTTTAGCTAATATAATTGCTACCGAAAGTAAACGCCCCTTTTATATATTAAGCGCCATTAATAGTGGTGTTAAAGATATAAGAGAAGTAATAGATAAAGCAAAACAAGCTGGTGGTCTATTCACGGCAAAAAACCCTATTTTATTCATTGATGAGATACACCGATTTAGTAAATCCCAGCAAGATTCTCTATTAGCTGCAGTTGAAAAAGGATGGGTCACACTTATTGGCGCAACAACTGAAAATCCGAGTTTTGAGGTTATCCCAGCGCTTTTATCTCGTTGTCAAGTTTATATTTTAAATGCTTTTGGCAAAGAAGATTTAGAAAACCTAATTAAAAGAGCAATGGAAAAAGATTCATTGCTTAAATCAAAAAAAATACAGCTTAAAGAAACAGAAGCATTATTACGCCTATCTGGCGGTGATGGAAGAAAATTGTTGAATATTTTTGAGTTGATAGTGAACTCAGAAGCCAGTGATAATGTTATTATCACCAATGAGCTTGTTCTTTCAAAAGTTCAGAAAAATACGGTTTTGTATGATAAAACTGGCGAGCAACATTACGATATTATATCTGCCTTTATAAAATCTATACGCGGAAGTGACCCCAATGGTGCTGTTTACTGGTTAGCAAGAATGATTGAAGGTGGTGAAGATGTAAAGTTCATAGCACGTAGAATGCTCATATCCGCTTCTGAAGATATAGGTTTAGCAAACCCAACGGCCCTAGTTATGGCCAATACAACTTTCCAAGCGGTAACAACTATTGGGTATCCAGAAGCACGTATAGTACTGAGCCAGTGTGCAATTTATTTAGCCACATCTGCAAAAAGTAATGCAAGTTACATGGCTATTGGTAAAGCCCAACAAGCCGTAAAACAAACTGGTAATTTACCTGTGCCATTACCCCTTAGAAATGCGCCAACAAAATTGATGAAAGATTTAGGTTATGGGCAGGAATATAAATATGCCCACGATTACCAAAATAACTTTGTTGATGTAGAATTTTTACCCGAAGAAATAACGGGCACTACTTTCTACAAACCTGGAAGTAATGCCCGTGAAAAAGCTTTAAGTGATTTTCTTAAAAACAGATGGAAAGATAAATACGATTTTTAGAACTTTATATTTAATTCTTCCTGTATTAATTTATCATTTTCATAGTATTCAAAAATCCAACTACCTTCTTTCTGATAGACCATTCCGTTTTTTGCATCGGTCTTTGCCATGAAAACATTATCAGTTGAACTTTTTAATAAGTTCATTCTAATTTTCGGAGTGCTATCTACCAATTGAAAACCATTACTGGTGGCTTGTGCGTACCAAATATCATTTACAATAGACTTGTTAATTTCCAATTTTTTAAAAGCAGGTGTTTCTTTTTCTGCTTTTTTAATTGTTGAATTTACCGGAGCATTATTTTTATAATACTGAGTAGATTCTGTTGCTTCTTCAACAACCACAACATTATTTTGAGGCTGCACATCTGCATTAACTTGTTCTACTTCAGTTACTTGTTCAACATCAGTTACTTTTTCCACTTTAGTTGCCTTTTCCACTTCAGTTACTTTTTCCGCTTTAGATACATCAAGTTTTTTTACATCATTTTTAAAACTCACTGTTATAGTCTCGCTTTTAGAACTGGTACCATTATAGGCATAATCCATATTATTAAACGAACGCATAGACTCACGTATGGCTATACTATATGCTTCTTTATATTCTTTTACTTTACTAGAACCTTGCATAGAGCTGTAAACCGTTTGTGCATTACAATCTATTAAGTTTACAATAGTTTTGGTTGTAAACATACTACTGTCATCTTGGAGGCTAGTAACTAAACCTAGACATCTATTCAATTTTAAATCTTCTGGTAAACTATCATCATACACAACATTAAATCCTTTTCCCGCAAATAAATATTTAATTAATGTACTAGTTTGGTGCTCGTTTACATTTCTAAAAGCATCGAATTTTTTTGGGACAATGATATATTTATAATCATTTAAATCTGCTTGGGCAAAAGTAGAACCCATCATAAAAAAAACCAATATGGCAATAATTGTTTTCAAAACGTGTAAATTTTAAGTTCATGGTAATATATGAAAAAAGCATGCCAAAAAAATAAAATTAGCAGAAGAAGATAGTCTACTTACTGCGTCCCCACGAAATAATATTTAATCCCAGTTGAAAAGATGCGTAATTGGTGTCGGCTATATTTTGGTAAGAAAGTAAATTATCTGCCATAATGTAAAAATTGACAGGTCCGGCTTGCAGGTTCATTCCAAGACCAATATTGGTATAACTAAACTTATCTACAGTATATGTACCTTTAAAGGCTAAGAAATTACCTATTCTTCGTGTATAAAAACCCGTAAGGGCCATTTGAGGACCTATAGGTCTATTAATCATAAATACCTGTGCCCCAACCGAATTGCGATACTTTGTACGTAACTCACCACCAGCCATAGATCCCGCAGTACAATCACAATTTAGCTGACCACCACTATTCCTAACAGGTTCACCAAAATCGTTACGTATAGAAGCATATAGTTTAGTTGGTCTAAATGTTACATAGCTTTTTGTGTCTGTTTCAAAAGGTACAAGTGTTTCCACATCATCCACTAAATCTTGCCAAAAATCTCTATTTAAATTTGCAAAATTCTCTAAGACATCAATTTGTATACCTTCTACCGTTGCCTTACCAGTTAGACTATAGGTTTTAGGATCGCTAGTGTGGTAAATAAACCCCAAGTCAATTAAGCTTCCGGTTAACATGGTACGTTCAGATAAATGGTAGGTAAAACCAACATCTACACCAAGACCAAGATCACCTCCAAAAAAGGCTCTTTTCACAATCTCATTTGTAGCAGTATCCGAATCATTTGCTTTATCCAATACTTGAATACCAGAAGTACGCAACTTTAAATCTGCATCTAGGGTGGTTGCTATTCTGTTATTAACACCCTCTGTGTTTCGTAGGTATCCATTATTAGAAGTTGAACTATAATCTACAATACTAGAATATATTTTTCCTCTTGCGCCAATCGTTAAATTTCTATCAAACTTTTTATTAATTCCAAAATGGATCACATTAATTAAGGACCCTCGTGCTTTTAAATCTCCTAAATCAAATTTTCTATCTAGCTGATCCGCATTACCATCAAAAACTAAAAAAGCATAATCTTGCGGCCAATAACTAATATTATCTAGTTCAATATACCCGCCAAAAGAATAAAATATATTAGGGTTATTTAACCTAAACCCACCATTTAAATACTCGAATTGCACAGTAGAACTAAACTCATCTTTATAGGTAAGTCCATTTAGTGCCTTTTCTCTAACTTTTATATTAATATCTACCCCATCAGAAGCAAAAATATCATTTACCGATATACCGTTTGAGCCAACATAACCATGAACACCTGACAGTAAAGGAACGCCGGCGTACCATTGAAAATCTGTCTCCACACCAGGGTTTAAGCTTATTGATTGAGGAATTTCGTTAAAATCGTAAAGTATCTGCTTATTTTGCGCAAAAGAGCCCAAAGTAAGCAATAAGCTGCCCATAAGAAGATAATGGGTGAACTTCATTATAACTCTAATGTAAATTTAGCACTTGAACGTAGTACAATTGCAGGATCAGGAAGACTAGACGTACTACTATTATCACCCAAATTAGCTGCAAACAATCTAATTTTTGAAGTATTTCTTATAATATCAAGGCTTTTACCTGTAGCACCATATGCCACATTTCTTATTAATGTAGAAGTAGGTTCAGCATCCATTCTAAATACTTCTGTATCTATAACATTTTCGTTCGCATCTAAAAACTCAAGTCTAATTTCTATGGGTTTGCTCGTTGTGTTTTCTAACTCATAACTTAACACACCCGATTGTACTCGGTTAGCAAAAAAGGGTTCTTCGAAGGCATCAAAATTAAAATCTTGAGAAAAAAAACTTAAACCAGAAACCCTGTTAATTAAACTTTCCTGTGCTTTTACATAGAAAATGCTTGCTTCATAGCTTGGTGAAATTTCTAAATCATCTAATTGGTCAAAATCTTGCTCCTCAGAACATGCTGTGACCAATAGAATTCCAAAAAGTATTGCTATACAAACACGAATAAATTTCATATTTACTACTACATATTAATAGAGGGGCAAACCCTCTTAGTAGTATTAACTCTATAAAAATGATTTTATTTCTTGTAAATCGTAAATTATTGGTGCAACAGTATGGTGTTCTTCTTTATGTGCGTTAAAATGAATAGTATGAAAACCAACGGCTTTAGCCCCTAGGATATCAGCTTCCAAACTATCACCAATCATTAAAGAACTTTGGGGTTCTGCCCCAGCTTTAAGTAAAGCTAAATTAAATATTATTGGGTTTGGTTTTTTTACCCCCGCCAATTCAGAATCTATAATCTGATTAAAATATTTATGAATACCAGAATTTCTTAATTTTTTCTCTTGGATTTCCTGAAACCCATTGGTTATAATATGAAGCTTATATTTTGGTTGTAAATAATCCAAAACCTCTATGGTATTTGGAAAAAGGGTATTGTAAGTAGATAAATTATTGATATACTCATTTGACAAGGTATTTATTATATCATCTGTAGCGGGATAGCCAATAGCATCAAAAACAGATTTTAATCGTTGATATCGTAATTCAGATTTAGTAATTTTCTCCTCTCTATATAATTTCCAAAACTTCAAATTAGCAGGAACATAAACCCTTAAAAAGTCTTCGATTTCTAAATTAATTTCCTGCTCTTTAAATATTTTTTGAAATGTAAATGCCGAATTTTTTTCGAAATCCCAAAGGGTGTGGTCCAAATCAAAAAAAACATCTGTTATCTTATTTTTAAACATGGTGCTCTTGAATTATATCGGTGTACAGAGACATCCAATTGCGTGAATCATTATTTCCTAGCAGTTCATTGGAAAACATTACTATCATTGTGCCATTTACCTGTTTAACCTCATTTACCAACATTTTTACTTGGTGTAGTACAACTGCATCTTTCTTAATCTTTGATAACGAATAATCATGAACCGCAAAAGGGTGAACTTTAATGGGTTGTTTTACTTCTAATGGAATATCATAAAACTGAAAAGAAGTACAAGTGCCTGCTCTAAATCCCAATTCATACGTGTATCCCATGGTAAAATCATCAGTAAATTCTGCCGCCATTAAATTGCGATATGTTTCTGGAATATCTACTCTATTATAGCGCATTTTAGAACTAGTTACGGGTCTATTGATTACCCCTTCTAAGCTTCTCTTTTCTTTTTTCAACAAGTCTAAATCAGAAAACGAACTATAGGAAGCGGCTAATGATACTGGAGCATAATCGGCTACATATTTTATAAGCGATTTAAATCTTATACTATTTGTAGAAACATTTTTATCGTATTTAGAGTAGTCCGCAAACTGAAAAAAGAAATTACATTTTACGTTGTTCCTCCTGTGCAATGCTATTAATTCTTCATAATTGTCATAAGGATCCTTTTGTCTGTTTAAACCTACTAAAATACGGTCTACTACCCTCTTTAACTTAAACGTACCTAAATCCATTAATAAACCGGCAACACCCCTTACTACACCTCTATTGGCATAGCAATGAGAAGTAGCTACATCTAAAACCGAAATAAAATCATATGATTTGGCTTTAAAAACCAAATCAGGAAATCGTTCTTTTAAGGCTTTTAACAATTTATAAGCCCAAATATCCACGACAGGTTTTTGAAGAAATCCGTTCTGATAAGCAATACTATCTTTAGGCGAAAAACGGCCATGAATATCTTTTACATGGGGCAAATACTCTTCGTACCTAGCAATTAAAAAAAAGCTAGCCGCAAAAATATCGAACGGAAGATTACTACGTTCTCCGGTAGAAAAAAAACAAGGAGTACCCTCCCAGTCTGCAATACTCACCTGAATATCATTAATGCTTTGCTCAAACAACAATTCATTGCTACGAATAAAAAATTCGTTCTGTAAAGGTTGTTTTGTATATGTTATTTTTGGTCCGGAGTGTTTTATAAAATCTTCAACCTTTGTAGTGAAATCTACCGCTACACCTAAAACATTTACAAAGACATGCCTCATTATATAGGTTAGCCTTGGTGTAATTTTATGGGTATAAATTAATAACATTTATAGAATTTTTTCATCGGCAAAGCTATAATAACTTTTCTGAGTAATAATTAAATGATCTAAGACCTTAACATCTAAAGTTTCACTAGCAATTTTTATTTTTTGGGTAATTTGTTTGTCGGCCGCACTTGGTCTTAAAGTACCCGATGGGTGGTTATGTGCCAAAATTATTGCAACAGCCCCTAATTCTAATGTTTGTTTCATTACCAAACGAACATCTACCAAAGTCCCTGTTATACCCCCTTTACTTAGTTGTGCTTTATGTAATACTTTATTGGAATTATTTAAAAAGAGAATCCAAAATTCTTCATGCTCTAAATCGCCAAGAATAGGTTGTAAAAGATGGTATACATCTTGACTACTACCAATTTTATCCACTTTTACAGCGTCTTCCCCTCTTCTTCTACGACCCACTTCTAAAGCGGCTGCAATACTAACCGCCTTTGCTTCGCCAATTCCTTTAAAAGCCATAAGTTGTTTAATAGAAAGTCTTCCTAAATCATTTAAATTATTATCCACTGATGCCAAAATACGTTTAGAAAGTTCTACAGCACTTTCTGATCTACTCCCAGAACCAATTAAAATAGCGATCAATTCTGCATCCGATAATACGGAACGCCCTTTCTGAACCAGTTTTTCTCTAGGCTTATCATCATCTGACCAGTTCTTTATAGATAATGAGGTGGGTTTATGCTGCATTGGCTAAAGATACAGAACTAATTATTTTGTAGTAAATTTAAGCATCAATTAAAAAAAGCAGATGAAATCATTATTAACTGACGAGGCGTATCAAGAAATTAAGGGAAGAATAGAACAACTATCCAAAGACTCAGAAAAAGGTTGGGGAAAAATGACTGTGGGCCAAATGTGTTGGCATTGCCAATATCCACTTAACCTTGCTATTAGGAACAAGCCTAATACCTCTAAAGGAAATTGGTTTATAAAAACTTTTTTTAAGAAGTCTTTATATAACGATAAAGCTTGGAGAAAAAATTTACCTACAGCACCTCAACTAAAAACTAAGGAAGACAAAGATTTTATAATTGAACACGATGTTCTTAAAACCTTAGTGAACGATTTTTATGCCCTTCGTGATAGAGAAGATTGGTACCCGCATCCCGCATTTGGAACATTTACGAAAGAACAGTGGGGACAAATGCAGTATAAGCATCTTGACCATCATTTAACTCAGTTTGGAGTATAAAATATTGGTTGTTGGTTGTTGGTGAAAAAATTAATCTCAAGTTCAAAAATCAAGTTCAAGTAAAAAAAGCTTCGCCATATAATTCACAAAACTCAACGATTTATATTGGTCAACTCATAATGCTTAATACTTTTAGCTCAAGCTTCAGACTAATTCAACAACTGTTGAAATTTCTTTAAGTCGAAACCTCCATAATTTCCTGAGCTCATTAATAATAAAGTTGCTTTCTTATATTCTTGATTTTCTAAATATTCATGAAAAGATTTTGCATCAGTAAAGATGTTTAAGTCATCTCTTTCAAAAGCTTCAGATATTTGTTGTGGAGTAACAGCCTTCAACTTCTTAATTGCAACGGATTCAGGTAAGAAAAAAATTACCGCTTGATCTGCTGCATCTAAGGTACCTTTATATTCCTTTAAAAACTCTGGATTAAAACTACTATACGTATGCAATTCTAAGCAAGCTATTAATTTTCTTTCGGGATACTGTTCTTTTACTGCTTTTGTAGTCGCAGCTACTTTACTTGGCGAATGTGCAAAGTCTTTATAAGCAATACACGTTGCTCCTTCTGCTATTTTTTCTAATCGTTTAGATGCGCCTTTAAAAGTAGCAATGGCTTCATAAAAATCGTCTTCGTCAACTCCCATGTTTTGACAAATCCATTTAGCACCGGCTAAGTTGCTTAAATTATGTTTACCAAAAACTTCTATAGGCATAGGTCCTTCTGAAGTTTCTAAAAGTGTTTCACCATTTTCCACAGCATATTCGGGTGTAGAATATGGAAGCTTACGTATTGCATTTTCAGATGCTTCGACAACATTTTTCACATTAACATCTTCTATATTGTAGGTAATGGACCCCCCTTTTACGATACTGTCTACAAAAATTTTAAACTGCTCCACATAATTCTCAAATGTTGGAAATACATTTATATGGTCCCATGCAATACCACTTAATAAGGCAATATTAGGTTTATATAAATGAAACTTAGGTCTGCGGTCTATTGGAGAAGACAAATACTCATCACCCTCAAGCACAATAAAATCGTTATCCTCTGTTAAATGCACCATACGATCAAAACCATTTAACTGCGCCCCTACCATATAATCAACTTCAATATCATGAAAATTAAGTACATGTAAAATCATAGATGTAATAGTAGTTTTTCCATGACTTCCACCAATAACTACTCTTGTTTTATTCTTAGACTGTTCGTACAAAAATTCTGGATACGAATAAATGGTAATGCCTAATTCCTGTGCTTTTAACAATTCAGGATTATCTGCTTTGGCATGCATTCCTAAAACTATAGCGTCTAAATCCGCAGTAATTTTTTCAGGAAACCACCCAAATTCTATTGGTAATAACCCTTTTGCTGTCAACCTAGATTTTGAAGGTTCAAAAATAACATCGTCGCTACCAGTAATAGTATAGCCCTTGTGTTCAAGGGCTAATGCTAAGTTGTGCATTGCACTCCCTCCTATTGCAATAAAATGTATTCGCATTCCTAAATTTTAGTTTTCAAAGATACGTATTGTACCAATAGTACACACCTATTATATAAACGAGGGCAACACTTACATCTCCGTAATTCGCAAGATTTTATCGATGAAATACACTTTTTTTTAACACTTAATATCATTTTTAGTAGTATTCACCCTACAAATTCCTTAACTGACAACATAATATTTCCAACTAGTTAATTCCAAAATACCTTTAAAACGGATAAATCTAAACAACAACCAACCCCCGTTCAATGAACAAATTAAAAATAAAGTTCTTCATCATACTATCTATAGTACTAGGTTTTTCCAACTATGTACAAGGGCAGTGCGCCGGTACTGATTCCACTATAGAAATTTGTAATAAAGATGCCGATGACAACTACCGTTCATACAATCTCTTTTCTCAACTCGGCGGATCACCTATAGCTGGTGGAACATGGGCAACAACAAACCCAGAAAATTTCTATGCTTTAAATCAAAGCACTGGTATAGTAGATTTATGGCGAATCAATAATTACGGAATACATTCCTTTACGTATACCAATACTTCATGTAACCAAACCGCAACAGTTACTATAAACCTTGGTGGTTACCCAGGTGAGGACAATATAGATGGTAGTGCAAATGCTTGCGGAGATGACAGCAGTGTAAACTTACATGGATTTCTAGGAAGTAATGTAGACGGAAAAGTTCAAGATTTTAATGGTTTATGGGAGGAAGACCCCGGCACCGTTACCAACCAATTGGAAGGTTACACTTTTAATGCACAAGCTGCAGGTACAGGAATTTATATTTTTACATATACCGTGCCCGCAGTAAATAGTTGCGCTAGTAGAACCGCTACTGTTGTTTTAGAAGTTCATCCACCAGCAAACCCAGGTATTCCAAATAGTGTTACTTTTTGTACAAACGATGATTTTTCTGCATATACCAATTTTGACCTTTACGGTCAATTAACTGGTGAAGACCCAAATGGAACTTGGTCTGAAAACGGCACTGATCAATTAAGTGATTTAAACGATTCGTTCATAAACATAGAAGAATTAAACACAAATTTCGGTTATGGTACGTATTCATTTACGTATACCGTTTATCCTAGTCACCCCGTATGTGAAAGAAGGGAAGCAGTAGTAAATATTAATATATTACCTGTACTGGATGGAACTATTACCGCTGACGATATCTGTTTTGGTTATGACTATGTAGTAAATTTAGCATATGACAATTCTATTCTTCATAATGGTAGTTTTTTAATAGAATACACTATTAACAACAGTACCGACATTGTACCTGCTTCATTATCTAATGGAAATGGAAGCTTTATAGTTGATCAAAACTTAGTGCCATTAAACCAACCTGTTACACTTGAAATAATTGGTATTGAAAGTGTTTCTCCAATGCGTGATGTTTGTCCAAGAGTAATTGTACCGCCTACCACATTTTTGGTAGCCAGTTCCAAAGCAGATGTCCCAGATATTTGTATAGAAAATAACGCCGAAGTACAAATCACAGAAATCCTTGACGCTTCCGGTAATTTGGCAAACGGAAATTTCACTACCACTTATGAAATAACAAATCCTGATGGGAGTACTTCACCTTCAACCTCTTTTGATTTAGCATTTACTAATGGTGACGCAGCATTTACCATACCCAGCAGCAATTTCATTGAAGAAGGGCAATATGAAGTCCGGCCTACTGTCTCAAATACCTATGCCACTAACTGCCCTATAGCAGATATTTTCACTGTAACCCCCGTACCAGATGCTATTCAACTAAATTTAGTAGTTGATAATAATTGTGATGCTACACAAATAGATGTTCTTGTTGATGCGCCTACATTAACCAATGGTACCTATACTATTACCTATGATGTTACTGAAATAGATTCTAATACCGTTTTAACTACTAATACCATAAATTTTACTGGTGGTACGGCGGCTTATCAAATAGATGTTGACGGTTTGCCTATAGGTAATTATACGGCAAGCGTTCGAAGTATACAAAATGATACCACACCATGCCGTTTAGATTTTGAGTTTGAAGAGAATGAGAATTTTTCTATAGGCGGTGTTCCCGAAGCCCCAGTGGCTACAGCAAACCAAACTTTTTGCATGAGCGAGTTTCCTGGTGGACCAACCTTAATGGATATTGAAGTTACTGCTGAAGGTGATATTTTATTTTATGATACAGAAACGGACACCAACATTTTACCTATTTCAACAGTTTTAATAGATGGTGAAGATTATTATATTTCTAATACGGATACATTAAATAATTGCGAAGGTACCGAACGTGTACAAGTAACCGTTAGTTTTAGTAATCCCGAAGCTCCTACGAGTTCCAATATAAACCCACAATTTTGTTCAGAAACTAACCCAACATTGGCACATATAGAAATTGATGTAAGCCTAGGTAGTTCCGTTACCTGGTTTGATGCGCTCACAGGAGGAAATGAATTAGCCCCTACAACCGTAATTACTAATAATCAATCCTATTTTGCCGCCACAAATTCTAATGGTTGTAATAGCTCAGAACGGTTAACAATTACACCTATAGTCACCACTGTACCATCAACACAATTATCAGCAGATGTTTTGGCTGTATGCGGATTAGACAATCCTACTATACTTACATTAAGGACTTTAGAAGACGAATTTGATAATGAAGTATTGTGGTTTATAACTGAAACTGGTGGCACTCCATTAACAAATGATATTCCTTTGGTAACAGATAGCCTTTACTATGCTGAAAATTACAATCCAATAACTGGGTGTTCTTCGGCTACACGTATTCCTGTAACCATAGATTTAAGCAATTGTGACCCTGAAAATTATGATTTCTTTATTCCTGACGGATTTTCACCCAATGCAGATGGTAGAAACGATACTTTTTTTATTCCAAATATAGAAACCATATTCCCTAATTACACTTTAGAAATCATAAATAGATACGGAACAACACTATTTAAAGGTGACCGAGGCAAACCCGCATGGGACGGTAAACACGGTTCAGCCACAGCCCCAAACGGCGTATATTTTTACATTATTAATTATAACAAAGGCAACTCAGAACCTATTCAAGGTCGACTTTACCTAAACAGATAACCCACACAAATGAAACTAAAAAACACACGTTGGAGTATCTGCATAGTTATGCTTTTATTCCTTATAAAATTACAAGGTCAGCAAGACCCCCAGTATACGCAATACATGTATAACATGAATGTGGTTAACCCTGCGTATACAACCAACCAATTAGGCATGCTTAATTTTGGCACGCTATACAGAACCCAATGGGAAAATGCGGTAGGCGCACCAAAAACCTTAACCTTTTTTGCCCATACCCCATTATCAGAAAAAATAGAAATGGGCACATCTATTATATCAGATGATATTGGTGACGGCTCTTTAAAAGAAAATAATATTTATGTAGACTTTGCCTACATTCTAAAACTAGACGAAAAAAGTAATCTCAGTTTAGGTCTAAAAGGAGGTATCACTACTTTCGAAACCAATTTTAACGGATTTAGACTACCAGAAATACAAGATGACCCTGCTTTTAATGAAAATATGAATAATACCTTTCCTAATGTGGGTATTGGTGCTTTTTATAACAGAGATAAGTTTTATGCAGGCGTATCCATTCCAAATTTATTGACTTCTAAACATCTAGAAAACAGAGATGGTATTACAAGAATTGGTGCCGAAGCAATTCACCTTTTTGGTATGGCCGGTTATGTATTTGATATCAATTCTAATTTAAAACTAAAACCTTCAATTTTAACAAAAATAGTTTCAGGAGCTCCAATTACCGCAGATGTATCCTTTAACGCTTTATTCAATAATCGTTTTGAAGGTGGTATATCGTATAGATTAGAAGATTCCGTAAGTGCCATGTTTAATATTGCGGTTGTACCCGCATTGCGTATAGGCTATGCTTATGATTATACCTTATCTAATTTAGGCGCTTTTAATACCGGTTCTCATGAAATATTTGTGCTGTTTAACCTAGACCTTTGGGGACTTAAAAAAGGCTATGACAAATCTCCTAGATTCTACTAAAATGAAAAAAATATACATATACCTCATTATATTCTTAGGGATATTCCAATATACTTGGTCCCAACAAGATTTAAAACGCGCAAATGACCTATTTGAAAAGGCCTATTATGCTGATGCCATAACTTTATATGAGGCCGCTTTACCAAGCAACAAAAGTAGCCAAGTAATTAAAAATTTGGCTGATAGCTATTATCATACTTTTAACCTAAATGCTGCAGCACGCTGGTATCGATATTTAATTACCAATTATGGCGAAACAATAGAGGAACAATACTATTTTAAACTAAATCAGTCTTTGAAAGCCATTGGTGAATACCAGGAAGCTGAAACCGTTTTAGTAGATTATTATACCAGAGAAGGCAACCTAAACAAAGTGCAGCTAGTAAAAGATAATACCAATTATCTTGAAAATGTACGAGCCATAGGCGACCGTTTTGCCATTGAAAACAGCACCCTAAATACCACAACATCTGAATTTGGAGCTATGCAAGTGGGCAATGCTATTTGGTATACAGCTACTCAAAAGAAAACAAGCGCTAAAACCTATCGCTGGAACAATCAAAACTACTTGGACATTTACACGCATCCAATAGGTAAAATTGAATTGGGAGATAGTCAAAGCACCAACCTATCTAACACTATAAATACTAAATTACACGAAGGCGCATTCACAATTTCATCCAACGGAAAAACCATTTACTTTACCCGTAACAATTCTAACGGTGGAAAACGAAAAACAGATGATAAAAAAATATCCAATCTTAAAATTTATAGTGCTCATTTAGAAGATGGTGTGTGGAAGAACATAACGGAACTTCCTTTTAATAGCGATAATTTTTCTAATGAACACCCTGCTCTAAATACAGATGGTACAAAATTGTATTTTTCTTCGGATAGACCCGGCGGATTTGGTTCTTTTGATATATATGAAGTTAGTCTACAACCAGAAAATTCATTTAGTACACCCGTTAATTTAGGTAGTGATATTAATACGGATAAAAAGGAACAATTTCCGTTTATTTCAAATGACAATTCGCTCTATTTTTCATCTAATGGTCACCCAGGTTTTGGGCTTTTAGATGTCTTTATCTCAAAAAACAAGAATGGAACTTTCCTTCGCCCAGATAATCTAGGTTTACCTGTAAATAGTGGGTATGATGATTTTTCATACAACTTAAACACCGATAATAAATCGGGTTATTATGCAAGTAACAGACCTACTGGTAAAGGAAGTGATGACATGTATAGTTTTAAAATAACCAAAGAGCTACAAATTTTAGATTGCCAACAATTTATCACTGGTATTATAACAGACCGTACAACTACCCTACCATTAGCTGGTGCCACGGTACTATTGGTTGATGCAAACGACCAGATTATTACAACATTAATATCTAAAGAAAATGGTGCGTTTAAATTCACAATCAACTGTAATGCATTGTACACCGTAAAAGCAGAAAAAGCGGAATATGAGGGCAATGCAAAAAACATACGCAGCACAAAAGAACGCAATGCGGAAATTGATGCTTCCATGGATTTATATTCTATTTTACAAAAAGAAAAAGCAGCAGCATTGGTACTACAAGAAAAGCAAGCAGCAGAAAAGCTACGTGCAGAAACTTTAGCAATTAAAAAACTTGAAGAGGCGAAAAAGGAAGCCGCACTAGCAGTTAAACAAAAGGAGGAAAAGACTGCTCATGAGGCTAAGCAACGCTTAGTAGAAAAGGCTAAAAGTGAAGAAGCATTGGCTAAAAAAATAACTGATGCCATTAACACTGAAAGTGCTTTGGTAAAAGAAACACATCGTACCATAATTAAAACTGAAGAAATACATTTCGATTATAGTCTTTGGTATTTAAGAAGAGAATCTCGCGAGCGCTTACAAACGGTAATTGATGTTATGAAAAAGAATCCAGGAATTATCGTTGAAATTGGCACCCATACAGATATACGTGGTAATGGCGGGTATAACAAAAACCTATCCCAAAAAAGAGCAGATTCGGCCAAAGAATTCTTGGTAAAAAATGGAATTGAATCTGACCGGGTAGTATCTAAAGGTTATGGAGAATCCAAACCAATAGTCGTTTGCGCAACTGAAGACGCCTGTACTGAAGAAGACCATGAGTGGAACCGTAGATGCGAATTTGTTGTTATAGGCTGGAACTATAGTAAATAAACTCGGGACAGGACCACAAAGCATTGAATAGAAAATTTTATTAAGATTTCGACACCGGGTTCGGAGTATTTATATCTCTTTTATCGAACAAAAATTAATATAAACTTAAACTTGCAAACCCTATTTAAAGGCACAATTAAAGTAATTTCCAGCAAAACTAAATTATCATGATTTCTAAATTATTGGATATTGAAGCTATTGAAATTATGCCAGGTTTTTATGGTAGAATAATTCCTTCAGAGGAAATTAGTATCGCTTTTTTTGAAGTGGATAAAGGAGCAAGTGTTGGCGAACATTTACATAGTCATGAGCAAATTATGCACATCATTGAAGGGGAATTTGAAATTACAATAGATGGTAACACACAAATTGCCAGTGCAGGAGATATTATAACATTACATGCTTATAAAAAGCATACAGGCAGAGCATTAACAGCTTGTAAATTTATGGATGTCTTTGTAAAAAACAGCGATTAACTTAAGTAGCCTTAGAAAAAATTCCGTTTTTACGACAATTATCTTTCCTAAAAGTATTCGCCCTTTTTAAACTTTTTGCGTTAAATATTAGACGTAACTAGTGCTCTATTAAAAATATACCACGAAAATTTTCCTGTTTTATAACTTAAGTGATTCCAGTATCTTTAGTTTTTAAACTAAGAATACATGACATTGAATCTATCTAATATATCTTCAAAAGAAATTATGCCAGGTTTGCATGGTAAATTGGTTCATTCTGAAAATATGAGCCTCGTGTTTTGGGAAGTTGAAAAAGGGGCAAAAGTTCCAGAACATGCGCACATGAATGAACAAATTATGCATGTTATGGAGGGTGAGTTTGAGTTTACCCTAGATGGAAATACCCAAGTATACCGTTCTGGTGATATTGTGGTTATTGCTTCACATAAAAAGCATAGCGGTGTGGCGTTGACTCCTTGTAAATTGTTAGACGTCTTTAGTCCTACAAGAGAAGAATATCGTTAGCTATTCGGTGTTCACTTCAGCTACGTTCAGTTACCCAATCTAAAATAAATTTAAGAAATGAACATATCTTTAAAAAATAAAAAAGCATTAGTAGGTGGTAGTAGCGGCGGTATTGGCAAAGCAATTGCGCAACAGTTGGCGGAAAGTGGCGCAAGTGTAACCCTAATGTCGCACAGCGAAGAAAAGCTTAAAAAAATTGTTTCAGAGTTACCAACCAACCAAGGTCAAGAACATCAGTATTTAGTAGTCAATTTTAATGATTTTAATGACTATAAAAATACTATCACCAAGTTCTTTGAGAGCAATACTATTGATATTTTAATAAACAATACACAAGGACCTACAGCCGGTAATGCGTTAGAGAAGAAGGTGAATGATTACCAAGAGGCATTTGACCTATTGTTTAAAACTGTAGTTTTTACCACAGAGCTAGCGTTGAAATCTATGATGCAAAAAAATTGGGGCCGTATTATTAATGTAGCCTCAGTTTCTGTAAAAGAACCATTATCGTATTTAGCATTATCCAATTCAATACGTGCCGCAGTGGTTACTTGGGCAAAATCTTTAGCCACAGATGTTGGTAAATATAGTATTACTGTCAATAATGTGCTTACAGGTTATTTTGACACCGACCGTATAACTCAGCTTAATACCAAAAAAGCGGAACATTTAGGTATAGAGCCAAACGATGTTTTAAAGGAAATGGAATCTAGAGTTCCGGTACAACGAATTGGTGATCCAAAAGAATATGGTTTTTTAACTACTTTTTTGGCATCTGATAATGCAGCCTACATTACCGGAACAAATATCCCTATTGATGGCGGACTTTTAAAATCGCTATAATTAAAACTAGTAGTTAATAACACATTAATTATCCGTTTACAAACGCATATTATGCGGATAATATACTGGTACCCTACTGTAAAGCATAACATAATCTTTATTTTACCTAAATTGGTCCTAAAATGGATATATGTGTAATTGTACACATATCCGTACGTTGTAAGTAATTT
>TARA_R110002051_G_scaffold1628_8_pt1 | contig 28603 bp, 20 predicted proteins | sample TARA_R110002051 | Tara Oceans TARA_R110002051 (sample SAMEA4397023) | marine metagenome | biome: Polar Biome; feature: [MES] marine water layer (ENVO:01000295) within the mesopelagic zone...; material: water (ENVO:00002006), including particulate matter (ENVO:01000060) such as......
AGGGCCGCCGCCGCGGCATTGATCGCGCCATGGGCAAAGACCATGGCGTCATGGGCGGCCAGCGCCTCGAACTTGTTCGGCGCCGTGATGAAGGGCAGGCCGGTGATCTTGGCGATCTCCTCGGCGACCTTCTTGTCGAAGCCGACCGGCGCATTCAGGCCGGTGCCGACGGCGGTGCCGCCTTGGGCGAGCTCGTAGAGGCCGGGAAGCGTGAGTTCGATACGCTTCATCGCCGAGGCGACCTGGGCGGCGTAGCCGGAGAATTCCTGGCCGAGCGTCAGGGGTGTCGCGTCCTGCGTATGCGTGCGGCCGATCTTGATGATATGGGCGAAGGCCTTCGCCTTGGCGTCGAGGGCCGCGTGCAGATGCGTCAGCGACGGAACGAGATGGCGGACGATCTCCTCGGCGCAGGCAATATGCATCGCCGTCGGATAGGTGTCGTTCGACGACTGGCTCATGTTGACGTGGTCGTTCGGATGCACCGGCTTCTTGGAGCCCATGGTGCCGCCGAGCGCCTCGATGGCGCGGTTCGAGATCACCTCGTTGGCATTCATGTTCGACTGCGTGCCCGAGCCCGTCTGCCACACGACCAGCGGAAAATGCTCGTTGAGCTTGCCGTCGATGACTTCCTGCGCGGCGTCCACGATCGCCTGGCCGAGGTCCTTGTCCAGACCGCCCAGATCCATGTTGGCGCGGGCAGCTGCCTGCTTGACGATCCCGAGCGCGCGGATCACGGCAACCGGCTGCTTCTCCCATCCGATCTTGAAGTTGCCGAGCGAGCGCTGGGCCTGGGCTCCCCAGTAACGGTCGCTGGCGACCTCGATGGGGCCGAAGGTGTCGGATTCGGAGCGGGTCGATGCCATGTCTTTGCCTCTGTTGCGCGCAATGATCGTGCCGGAGTTATTCAACAAATCGCCGGGGCGCAAGGCCGCAGGCGGGATTTCTATACCTTTGTCTGATGGCGGCAAAGGTCGATTCGAAGGCCCCTCGGAAGGGGGAGCAGAGGCGACGTGGCTTTTATGGCACGCGGGCTGCTTTCCGGACCTGACCGGAGGCAGGTCATGGGCCGAAATTGCAGATGATGAACAAAAATTTAACGAATAGTTTCTTAACCTTGTGCATGCGGATCGGGCCTTGCCTGAGGCGACGGGCGCCGTCGCCTTGAGAAGGGCCTCTTCCTTTTCATCCACCACGCGATCCGCTACAGCGTGGAGACAGACCGGTGAATGGCCAATTCAGTCGACGGGGATTATATTCAACATGACATTCAAACGAACTTCGATTGCACTGGCTCTCGTGTCCGCCGTTTCCACGATCGCAGCCGGCACGGCGCCGGCCCATGCCATTACCCTAATGGACATCATTCGCGGCGGTCCCGGCCGGGAACCGGCCCGCGACGGCTTGTCGGGCGTGCGCACCTACCAGCAGGCGGCCGAGCCGCGCGACATCGATCCGCAGCCGCTGCCGAAGGTCGCCGGTCCGAAGTACAACGTCTACAAGCCGGATGCGGCGCGGGCGGTGAAGACGGCCGGCTTTGCTGCCGCCGGCGCCACCGGGCCTGAGCGGTTCCTCGTCGACGCGGAGGTTTCCGCGCCCGCCGATATCGCGACCGCCCTCGAAGCCTTCTATGGCAAGAATTCGACGCTCCTCTGGGTTGCCGCCGGCGACATCAGCGACAAGGCGCGCGACGTGCTGGCGCTCTTCGAGCGGGCCGGCGACTATGGCCTCGATCCCGCCGACTACCGTGTCGCGGCGCCGGAGCTGATGACGGCCAGTGTCCAGCCCGTCTCGGCGACGGCAAGCGACGCCACGCCCACGGGTGCTGATGCGCAGGAACAGGCGCTGATGCAGTTCGAGCTGGCGCTGTCGGCAAAGGCGCTGACCTTTGCGCAGGACATGGTGCGCGGCCGGATCGACCCGAACCGGATCTCCGGCTACCACGATTTCAAGCGCAAGGACGTCAAGCTCTCCTTCGTCCTGCCCTTCGTCAGGTCGGACGACAATGCCTCCGCATATCTTGAAGGCCTTGCGCCGCAGGGTGCGCATTTCACTGCCCTGAAGGCGGAGCTTGCCAAGCTCAGGGCAGAGCAGGGCGAGGAGCGTCAGCGCATCTCGCTTCCGGAGAACCTGCTGCTGAAGCCGGGCAAGAGCAGCCCGGAGGTGGCAAACCTCGTGGCGGCGATCCGCAAGAACGGATCGGAAGCCTTGAGGGAGACCCATTCCGTCACCTTCGCCACCTACCAGCAGGGCACCGACTACACGCCCGAGCTCGTCGAGCTGGTGAGGGCGTTCCAGGAAGAGGCCGGGCTGAAATCGGATGGCGTCGTCGGCCCTGCCACCGTGCGCGCCATCGTCGGCGACAGCCTCGAGGGCAAGATCGACAAGCTCGTCGTTGCCATGGAGCAGGCGCGCTGGCTGCCGGCGGACCTGGGCGACCGCTATGTCTTCATCAATCAGCCGGCCTACCGGGCCTCTTACCACGACAAGGGCGCCGAGCAGTTCTCGATGCGCGTCGTCGTCGGTTCGAAGGCCAACCAGACCTATTTCTTCCAGGACCAGATCGAGACGGTCGAGTTCAATCCCTACTGGGGCGTGCCGCAGTCGATCATCATCAACGAGATGCTGCCGCATCTGCGCCAGGATCCGTCCTATCTCGACCGGATGGGCTATCAGGTCGAGGTGAACGGCCGGCCGGTGTCGTCGTCGAGCGTCAACTGGTACGGTTCGACCCAGTCGATCGCCGTCCGGCAGCCGCCGTCGAGCGACAATGCACTGGGCGAGCTGAAGATCCTGTTCCCTAACGCGCATGCCATCTACATGCACGACACGCCCTCGAAGAGCTTCTTCCAGCGCGACAATCGCGCACTCAGCCATGGCTGCGTCCGCCTGGCGGAGCCGCGCAAGATGGCGGCGGCCGTGCTCGGCATCACCGAGCAGGAGGTTGGCGCCCGGATCGCGCAGGGCAAGAATGCCGGCGAGAAGGTTTCGGCGAAGATCCCGGTCTATGTGGCCTATTTCACGGCCTGGCCGAACAAGGACGGCGTGGTCGAGTATTTCGGCGACGTCTACGACCGCGATGCCGCGACGCTGAAGGCGCTGGCGGCAACCAGCCAGGCCCGCGCCTCCTGATCATTGCACCTTGAACGACGAAAAAGGCGGCTCGCGGGCCGCCTTTTTCTATTGCCGTTTGCTATCGCTGCGACGGCACGGCGCTGGCAACCGGGTTGCGTCCGATCAGGCTCTGCACCAGGTCCACCGTCAGGTCGGAGAAGCGATCGATGACGTGGCCGGGGTCGAGGGTGGCGACCGGCACGTCGGAATAGCCGAAGGTCACCGCGATCGAGGGGACGCCGGCGTTGCGCGCCGCCAGGATGTCGTTGATGCTGTCGCCGATCATGACGCTGTTGGACGGGTCGCCGCCGGCGCGTTCGATCGTGCCGAGAATGTGCCGGGCGTCGGGCTTGCGGACCGGGAAGGTGTCGCCGCAGGTCATCACGCGGAAGCGCTCGGCAAGGCCCAGCGTGTCCATCAGGGGCACCGCCAGCTCCTCCAGCTTGTTGGTGCAGACGGCGATCGTCATCCCGGCGGCGGAAAGGCGGTCGAGAGCCTCGATGACGCCCGGATAGGGCCTGCTGGCGCCGGGCATTTCCCGCTTGTAGTGGGCGAGGAAGCGCGCCAGCAGCGGCTCGACCTCGGCTTCCTCGATCGTCGCGCCCCGCAGCTGGTACGCGCGGCGGATCATCACGCGCGCGCCCTGGCCGACCAGATGCGTCAAATCCTCATAGGTCACCGGCGCCAGGTCGGCGGCGGCGATCGTGTAGTTCAGGCTGGCAACGAGGTCGGGCGCCGTATCGATGAGCGTGCCGTCCAGATCGAAGATTACCAGGGGAGCCGTCATGAATGCCTCTTGGTATGAATTGTAGGATAGCGGCGGCTTAGGACGGCGGACCGGTAAATGCAAATCGTAGGGACTTTCCCTCCTCCGGACAGGCGTGTAAACAGCTTCGGCGAAACAGCGGGGAGCTTCTGGCGCATGGACGCCCGGGAAATGAAGATAAAGGCTGCGGAAGCAGCCCTGGCCTATGTCGAGAATGGCATGCGGCTCGGTATCGGTACCGGGTCCACGGCGGAGGAATTCGTTCGGCTGCTGGCGGAAAAGGTGGCCGACGGCCTGCAGGTGCAGGGCGTGCCGACCTCCGAGCGCACGGCGCGACTGTGCCTCGAGCTCGGCGTGCCGTTGAAGTCTCTGGACGAGCTGCCGGAACTCGACCTGACGGTCGACGGCGCCGACGAGCTGGACCTGCAGCTGCGGCTGATCAAGGGCGGCGGCGGCGCATTGCTGCGCGAGAAGATCGTCGCGGCGGCATCGCAGCGCATGATCGTGATTGCGGACGAGACGAAGCTGGTCGACACGCTTGGCGCCTTTCCGCTGCCGATCGAGGTGAATGCCTTCGGATTGACGGCGACGCGCATTGCGGTGGAACGGGCGGCAGATCGGCTGGGTCTGAGCGGCGATCTGAAGCTCCGCAGGTCTGGCGAGGCCGTCTTCACGACCGATGGCGGCCACCATATTCTGGACGCATCTTTTGGCCGTATTCCTGATGCAGAGGCACTCGCGAACCGACTGAATTCCATACCGGGTGTCGTCGAGCACGGGCTGTTTATCAATCTGGCGTCCTTTGCCATCATCGCCGGTGAGGCCGGTGCGCGGACGCTGAAGGCACAATGAAAGACAGGAGCACTATTTCCATGATCAATTTCGCGGTTCTCGGGCGCGCTACCGCTCTTGCCGTCCTCGTCGCAGGCAGCCTTTCGATGCCGGCCCGCGCACAGGAGATCTCCGAAGATCATCTGAACGCCGCCCGCCAGGCGATCGCCGCCATCAACGCGACCAATCGCTACGACAACATCCTGCCGGGCCTCGCCGAGCGCCTCAAGGCCCAGTACATCCAGGGTTCTCCGAACTTCCAGGAAGACATCGCACGGGTTGTCGACGAGGAAGCGCTGGCGCTTGCCGTCCGCCGCGCCGATCTGGAACGCGAAGCCGCGACGATTTACGCCAAGGCCTTCACCCAGGAAGAACTGCAGGCGATCTCCGCCTTCTACGCCACCGAACCCGGCAAGAAGCTTCTCTCGACCGGCCCGCTGGTCGCGCGCGAGCTGACGAAGGCTGCGGAAATCTGGGCGAACGGCATCTCGCGCGATCTGACCAACCAGACCGCGGAAAAGCTGCGCACGATCATCGATGCCAATCCGATCGAAGCGCCGACCGCCGAGATCGAGGCGCCGGCAGAAGTCGCACCGGCACAGCAATAACAGCGCGGCAATTTGCCTTTCAGCAAGCCCGGAGCAATCCGGGCTTTTGCTTTTTCAGCAGTCTCCTTATATGGCGGAGACCCATCGTCCCGATAAGGAGCCTCCCATGACCGCATTCGACTACGACCTTTTCGTGATCGGTGGAGGCTCCGGCGGCGTGCGCGCGGCTCGGCTGGCCGGTTCGCTTGGAAAGCGCGTCGCCATTGCAGAGGAGTATCGCTTCGGCGGCACCTGCGTCATCCGCGGCTGCGTGCCGAAGAAGCTCTTCGTCTACGCCTCGCAGTTTCCCGAGCACTTCGAGGATGCCGCCGGCTTCGGCTGGCAGGTGGGGGAAGCAAGCTTCGACTGGAAGAAACTGGTCGCGGCCAAGGACCGGGAGATCTCCCGCCTGGAAGGGCTCTATCGCCGCGGGCTGGAGAACGCCGGCACCGAGATCCTGGAGAGCCGCGCCGAACTCGTTGATGCCCATACGATCCGGCTGGTGAAGACGGGCCAGACGGTGACGGCCGAGCGGATTCTGATCGCAACGGGCGGTTCTGCCAATCCGCATGCGGCTCTGCCCGGACACGAACTCTGCATCACCTCCAACGAGGCCTTCGACCTGCCGGAACTGCCGCGGTCGATCCTGATCGCGGGCGGCGGCTATATCGCGGTCGAGTTCGCCAACATCTTCCATGGCCTCGGCGTCGACACGACGCTGATCTATCGCGGCAAGGAGATCCTGTCGCGCTTCGACAGCGACATGCGCCAGGGCCTGCACAAGGCCATGGAGGAGAAGGGCATCCGCATCATCTTGACCGATGTGATCCAGGAGGTGCAGAAGGCGCCGGCCGGCGGGCTGATCGCGCGGACGCTGGAAGGACAGAGGCTGGCAGTCGACGCCGTGATGCTGGCCCTTGGCCGTGATCCGAACACGCAAGGTCTGGGGCTGGAAGCCGCCGGCGTCGCGGTGGACGAAAAGGGCGCCATCGTCGTCGACGATTATTCGCGCACCAGCGTCGCCCACATCCATGCGCTTGGCGACGTTACCGACCGGGTACAGCTGACGCCGGTCGCCATCCACGAGGCGATGTGCTTCATCGAGACCGAGTTTCGCAACAACCCCACCAAGCCGGACCACGATCTGATCGCCACGGCGGTCTTCTCGCAGCCGGAGATCGGCACCGTCGGACTGTCGGAGGAGGCGGCCTGCAGGAAATATCCGGAAATCGAGGTCTACCGCGCCGAATTCCGGCCGATGAAGGCGACCCTGTCCGGCCGCAGCGAGAAGATGATCATGAAGCTGATCGTCGATGCGGCAAGCCGCAAGGTGGTCGGCGCCCATATCCTCGGCCACGACGCCGGCGAGATGGCGCAGCTTCTGGGCATCACGCTGAAGGCCGGCTGCACCAAGGACGATTTCGACCGCACCATGGCGGTGCATCCGACCGCCGCCGAAGAGCTGGTGACCATGTACCAGCCCTCCTACCGGGTGCGCGACGGCGAGCGGATCTAGCCGCCGGAGGGAATGTCAGGTCGGCGCAAGCCAGGGCCGCTTGCGTTGCCAGATACTAGGCAAGCCCGGCCAGAAGGTTTATAAGCCGCCGCAAAATGAAGAACGGAAGCCCGGGAAGTGACGCCGGGACGAGAACAGGTGAGCGAAATGGTACAGAACTGGACCCCGAGCACGTGGCGGCAGAAACCGATTCAGCAGGTTCCGGATTATCCGGATGCGGCTGCACTGGCTGCAACCGAGGCCCAGCTGGCAACCTTTCCGCCGCTGGTGTTTGCCGGTGAAGCCCGCCGCCTGAAGAAGCACCTCGCCAATGTGGCCGAGGGCAACGGCTTCCTGATGCAGGGCGGTGACTGCGCCGAGAGCTTCATGGAGCATGGCGCCGACAACATCCGCGACTTCTTCCGCGCCTTCCTGCAGATGGCCGTCGTCCTGACCTTCGGTGCCCAGCAGCCGGTGGTGAAGGTCGGCCGCATTGCCGGCCAGTTCGCCAAGCCGCGCTCCTCCAACATTGAGAAGATCGGCGACGTCGAGCTTCCGAGCTACCGCGGCGACATCATCAACGGCATCGAGTTCAATGCGGAGTCCCGCATCCCGAACCCCGAGCGGCAGATGATGGCCTACCGGCAGTCGGCCGCGACGCTGAACCTCCTGCGGGCCTTTGCGATGGGCGGCTATGCCAACCTGGAGAACGTCCACCAGTGGATGCTCGGCTTCGTCAAGGATTCACCCCAGGGCGAGCGCTACAAGAAGCTTGCCGACCGCATCAGCGAGACGATGGACTTCATGAAGGCCGTCGGCATCAACGCCGAGAACAACCCAAGCCTGCGCGAGACCGATTTCTTCACCAGCCATGAGGCGCTGCTTCTCGGTTACGAGGAGGCGCTGACGCGCGTCGATTCGACGTCGGGCGACTGGTATGCCACCTCCGGCCACATGATCTGGATCGGCGACCGGACGCGCCAGCTCGACCACGCCCATGTGGAATACTGCCGCGGCATCAAGAACCCGATCGGCCTGAAATGCGGTCCCTCGCTGCAGCCGGACGACCTGCTGCAATTGATCGATACGCTGAACCCGGCAAACGAAGCCGGCCGCCTGACGCTGATCTGCCGTTTCGGCCACGAGAAGGTCGCAGACCATCTGCCGAAGCTGATCCGCGCCGTCGAGCGCGAGGGCCGCAAGGTCGTCTGGTCCTGCGATCCGATGCATGGCAATACGATCACGCTCAACAACTACAAGACCCGGCCCTTCGACCGGATCCTGTCGGAGGTCGAAAGCTTCTTCCAGATCCACCGCGCCGAGGGTACGCATCCGGGCGGCATCCACATCGAGATGACCGGCAAGGACGTTACGGAATGCACCGGCGGCGCCCGCGCCGTCTCGGCCGGCGATCTGCAGGACCGCTACCACACCCATTGCGATCCGCGCCTCAACGCCGACCAGGCGCTGGAGCTGGCTTTCCTGCTTGCCGAGCGGATGAAGAGCGGACGCGACGAGAAGCGGATGGTCGCTGTCGGCTGATTGCCGCAGCTTAGAGCCAATGAAATGGGTCGGCCTTGCCGGCCCATTTTCATTTGGGTGGACCAAGTTTCGTTCAAGCTTAGCGTCAGCCGAATGCGTTTGACGGGAGGCGCGTCGGCTCTAGGTTCGGGCGCAGACCAGGCCAGGAGACGGACGATGGATCGGCACAATTTCGGGGGCTGCCTGTGCGGCGCCGTGCGCTTCGAGACGCGCGGGGAACTGCGCGAGGTGATCGGCTGCCACTGCTCGCAGTGCCGCCGCCAGACCGGGCTCTACTATGCCGCGACCGATGTCCCGCTGGAGAGGTTCCAGCTTCTGGAGGAGGCAACACTCGCCTGGTACAGCGCCAGCGCCAGCGCGCGCCGCGGCTTCTGCTCCACATGCGGATCTGCGCTCTTCTGGCAGGCGGAGGGCAGCGACAAGATCTCGATCCTTGCCGGCGCCTTCGACCAGCCGAGCGGACTGACGATGGGCTACCACATCTATTGCAACGACAAGCCGGACTTCTACGATCTGCCGAACGACGGTTTGCCACGCCACCCGCAAGGGCGGCCCTAACTGAGGGAAGCAGATACGCCATGCCACGCAGCTCCATCGAGATCTTCGATCTTCGCACGCGCGAAAGCCGGGTGGTCTGGCAAACCGACGCCATGTTCGAGGCGCCGAACTGGTCGCCCTGCGGCCGATACCTGCTGCTCAACAGCGACGGCCGGATGTATCGGCTGGCACTCGACGGGCAGCCTCTGCCGGAGCCGCTGGAGACCGGCCTTGCCACCCGCTGCAACAACGACCACGGCATCTCGCCGGACGGGCAATGGATGGCGATTTCCGACAAGGTCGAATTCGGCAAGTCCGCCATCTACATCCTGCCGGCCGGCGGCGGCGACCCGCGGCTCGTGACCCGGAACCTGCCGTCCTACTGGCACGGCTGGTCGCCGGATGGCCAAAGCTTCGCCTACTGCGGCATCCGCGACGACCTGTTCGACATCTACACCATCGGTGTCGGGGGCGGCGAGGAACTGCGGCTGACCTTCGGCGAGGGCCGCAACGACGGCCCGGACTATTCCCCCGACGGTCGCTGGATCTACTTCAACTCCAGCCGCAGCGGCCGAATGCAGATCTGGCGGGTGCCGGCCAAGGGTGGGGAGGCCGAACGGATCACCGACAGCCCCTATGGCGACTGGTTTCCGCATCCGTCACCCCTTGGTGACAAGGTCGTCTTCCTCTCCTACGACGGCGACGTCTTCGACCATCCGCGCGACCAGTCGGTACGGATCCAGCTGATGGACATGGACGGCGGCAATGCCGAGACGCTGTTCGAGCTCTTCGGCGGGCAGGGGACGATGAACTCGCCGAACTGGGCGCCCGACGGCCACCGGTTTGCCTATGTCCGCTATTTCCCGATCGCCTGATCGGGCTTGCCCCGCCGGCGATGCTGAGGCATGGGTGGGGCACGAGGTGCCGACCGGTCGCGCCTGCCATTGTTGGGGATTGACGATGCGACCTGATCCTGTTGCTGAACCGCAAGGCCCGGTGGCGGCCTCGCCGTTTTCCGCAAACGAGCGCGACGCCGTCTACAAGGCGATCGAGACGCGCCGCGACGTGCGCGACCAGTTCCTGCCCGATCCTCTTCCGGACGATCTGGTCGGGCGCCTGCTGGGGGCTGCCCATGCGGCGCCCTCGGTCGGCTTCATGCAGCCCTGGAACTTCCTGCTGATCCGCGACCGTGATGTCCTCCAGGGGGCATGGGAGGCATTTGCACGGGCCAATGAGGAGGCCGCCGCCCTGTTTGCGGACGAGCGGCAGGCGCTCTACCGCAGCCTGAAACTGGAAGGCATCCGCAAGGCGCCGCTCAGCATCTGCGTCACCTGCGATCCGGACCGTGCCGGCCCCGTCGTGCTGGGGCGCACGCACAACCCGCGGATGGACGTCTATTCCACCGTCTGCGCCGTCCAGAATCTCTGGCTGGCAGCACGGGCGGAAGGCGTCGGGGTCGGCTGGGTCAGCATCTTCCACGACCGCGACGTGCGCGCACTGCTGGGGATACCCGAGCGGGTCGAGATCGTCGCATGGCTCTGCCTCGGCTATGTCAGCGAGCTCTATGACCAGCCGGAACTGGCGGCCAAGGGCTGGCGGCAACGCCTGCCGCTCGAGGACCTCGTCTTCCGCGACCACTGGGGCAATCGCTGAGCGTTACTGTCGGGTCTGGGCACCGCCGGCCGCCGGATTGGCAAGATCGATCGAACTGTCGTCGGGCAGGAAGGTGGGGCCGACGCTGCGGACGTTTGTCGAGGGATCATAGGGCCGTTCGGGTGGCGGTGGCGGCGCGGCCGCGGTCTTCGCAGGTGGCGGATCCTTCGGCGAAATGCTCGTGATGCTCGACCCGGACTGCGGCAGGACATCCGGCACGGTGACGGCCGGAATGTCTGCCTGCGGTTCGACGGCAGACGAAAGCGGCATGGTGGCGATGTCCCGGCACTGGTTGGCCTCGATGGCGGCGATGATGGCATTGCGCTCGCCATCCGGCCGCACGAGCGAGCGGGACCCCTGCCGGGACCGGATCGTTTCGCGCGCCGCCTGTGCCCGGCGCAGCTCATCCGTGATCTGGAAGCAGACGTCGTCCGAGCGGCCATAGCTGACGATGCTCCCGGAACCGCAGCCGGCGCGGCGCATCTCGGTGCGGAGATAGCGGATGTCGTCGTCAATCTGGCGCAAGGCATCGGCCTGGCGGCGAACCTCCGCGGTGCTGCCGATGATCGTCGGGATGGCCGCGAGCCGCCGGTAGAGCGACTGGCAGATTGCCGTCTGATCGGCTGCAGCGGCGCCGGGAAGCACCACGAGCAGGGCGGCAGCGACAAGGCGCGTGTTCATGAACGTCTCCGGGTGGATCGACCTGCAGGCCCGACATCATCGGACCCACCCGTTGAGAATATCATAATTTCCAAGCCCTCAGGGGTTGGAAGCCTCCACGACGGCAAGGGCCGCCATGTTGACCACGCCGCGGGAGGTGACGGACGGCGACAGGATGTGGGCGGGCAGGGCGGTGCCGAGCAGGATCGGGCCGACATGCAGCGCATCCAGCATGTTGCGCACGACGCCGAGCGAGATGTTTGCCGCGTCGAGGTTCGGGAACACCAGCAGGTTCGCCTCGCCAGTCAGCGTGCTGTCGGGCATCGCCCGCTTGCGCAGCGGCTCGGACAGCGCCGAACCACCCTGCATCTCGCCGTCGACCTCCAGATCCGGCGCCCGTTGGCGCACCAGGGCGAGAGCCTCGCGCATCTTGCGGGCGCTTTCGGAATCGCGCGAACCGAAGTTCGAGTGACTGACGAGTGCAGCCTTGGGGACGATGCCGAAGCGCTGGATGGCCTCTGCCGCGAGGATCGTCATCTCGGCGATCTCGGCGGCCGTCGGATTGTAGCTGACGAACGTATCGGTGAAGAAGATCGCGCCGCGCTGCGAGATCAAGAGGCTCATGCCGGAGAAGGCGCAGACGCCTTCGCGCTTGCCGATGATCTGGTTGACGTCGCGCAGATGGCGGTCGTAGCGTCCTTCGACGCCGCAGACCAGCGCATCGGCCTCGCCACGCCTGACGGCGAGCGCGCCGATCACGGTGGTATTGGTGCGCACGATCGTGCGGGCCGCCTCCGGGTTGACGCCGGCGCGGCCGACGAGCGCGAAATAGTCGTCGACGTAATCGCGGTAGCGCGGATCGTCCTCCGGATTGATCACCTCGAAATCGACGTTCGGGCGGATGCGGATGCCGAAGCGCTTCAGCCGCGCCTCGATGACGCTGGGGCGACCGATCAGGATCGGCCGCGCCGTCTGGTCTTCGAGCAGGACCTGGGCGGCGCGCAGCACGCGCTCGTCCTCGCCCTCGGCAAAGATGACGCGGTTCTTCTCGGCATTCTTCGCAGCGTTGAAGATCGGCTTCATGATGAAGCCGGACCGCCAGACGAATCGGTTCAGCTGGTCCATGTAGGCGTCGTAGTCCTGGATCGGACGTCCGGCGACACCACTCTCGGCGGCAGCCCGGGCAACGGCCGGCGCGATGCGCAGGATCAGCCGTGGATCGAAGGGCGAGGGGATCAGGTAGTCGGGACCGAAGATCGGCGTCTCGCCGGAATAGGCGCGGGCGGCGACATCGGAGACCTCCTCGCGGGCGAGCGCCGCGATGGCCTTGACCGCCGCCATCTTCATTTCTTCGTTGATGGTGCGGGCGCCGCAGTCCAGGGCACCCCTGAAAATATAGGGGAAGCAGAGAACGTTGTTCACCTGGTTCGGGAAGTCGGAGCGGCCGGTGCAGATCATGGCGTCGGGGCGTGCAGCGCGCGCCAGCTCCGGCATGATCTCCGGCGTCGGATTGGCGAGTGCCATGATGAGCGGCTTGTCGGCCATCTTGGCCAGCAGTTCCGGCTTCAGGACGCCGGCGGCCGAAAGGCCGAGGAAGACGTCCGCACCGTCGATGCTCTCGGCCAGGGTGCGCTTCTCGCTGTCCTGGCAGTAGATCGACTTCCACTGGTCCATCAGCGTCTCGCGGCCGAGGTAGACGAGGCCCTCGATGTCGTGGACCCAGATGTTTTCCTTGCGCGCGCCGAGCAGGACCAGGAGGTTGAGGCAGGCGAGTGCCGCGGCGCCGGCGCCGGACGCTACGATCTTGACGTCCGAAAGCGTCTTGCCGGCAAGCTCAAGGCCGTTGAGGATCGCCGCCGCGACGATGATCGCCGTGCCGTGCTGGTCGTCGTGGAAGACCGGGATGTTCATTTTCTCGCGCAGCTGGCGCTCGACCTCGAAGCATTCCGGGGCCTTGATGTCTTCGAGGTTGATACCGCCGAAGGTCGGCTCCAGCGCCGAAATGGTCGAGACCATCGAATCGATGTCGTTGGCGTCGATCTCGATGTCGAAGACGTCGATGGCGGCGAACTTCTTGAAGAGCACCGCCTTGCCCTCCATCACCGGCTTGGAGGCGAGCGGTCCGATGTTGCCGAGGCCGAGCACGGCCGTGCCGTTGGAGATCACCGCAACGAGGTTTGCGCGCCCGGTATAGTCGGCAGCGGTGTTGGGATCGTCGCGAATCGCGAGGCAGGGCGCGGCGACGCCAGGCGAATAGGCGAGCGCCAGGTCGCGCTGGTTGCCGAGCGGCTTGGTCGGCTGGATCTCCAGCTTGCCGGGGCGCGGATAGCGGTGGAAGAACAGGGCCTGCTCGTCGAGATCGCCGGACTTGTTGTTGCCGTCTTCGTTCGCCTTGTCCTGCATGCCCTGAGCGCCTCCGATTATTCGTCTTTAGTCGAGTGTCTGTCTGAGTGTCTTCCTTACAACAATCGGCGCCCGGGAACAGCAGAATTTCCGAGGGGAGACATGGTGGCGCCAGGTCACGATCTGTCCGAAGCTACCAGTTGTCATGCTCCTGAAACACGAGTCTGATTTTGGAAGGGCTGCGGCAGCGTTAGGCAACAGGGGACCAGTGACCGTGATGGCGAACAGCAGGCATTTCCGGACGATCTTCATCTCCGACGTGCATCTCGGCTCCAAGGCCGCGCAGACAGATCTTCTGCTTGATTTCCTGCGCCACCATGAGGCTGACACCATCATCCTCGTCGGCGACATCGTCGACGGTTGGCGGCTGAAGCGGAGCTGGCACTGGCCGCAAGGCTGCAATGATGTCGTGCAGAAGCTGCTGCGCAAGGCGCGCAAGGGCTGCCGCATCGTCTATATTCCCGGCAATCACGACGAATTCCTGCGCGATTTCCCGGGGATGCATTTCGGCGGCATCGAAGTCGCCGACCGCATCATTCACGAGGCCGCCGACGGCAAGAAGTACCTCGTTCTGCATGGCGACGAATTCGATGTGGTGGTGCGCAACGCGCGCCTGCTCGCCTACCTGGGCGACTGGGCCTATGACGCGGCCATCGCGCTCAACGTGGTGCTCGCCGCCATCCGCCGCCGGCTCGGCATGCCCTACTGGTCGTTTTCGGCCTGGGCCAAGCTGCAGGTGAAGCAGGCAGTCAACTTCATCGGCGAGTTTCAGCATGTGGTGGCCGAAGAAGCCCGCAAGAGCGGCGTCGACGGCGTCATCTGCGGCCATATCCACCACGCGGTCATCGAAGACATCGACGGCATCCGCTACATCAACACCGGCGACTGGGTCGAGAGCTGCACGGCAGTTGTCGAACGCCAGGACGGGACGATGGAGATGATCACCTGGCAGAAGCCTGCTTCCGTGCCGGCGCTGCAGCAGCTCGAGGACGAGGTTCTCGAGGACATGCAGGCCGCCTGAGTGCGGCGATTGTGCCGGCCCATGGCAAATGTGCCATAGGCTGCGGGCAGGGCGCATGCTAGATTCGGAGGCCCCCTTCGGATCCAGTTGCTCCCGTGACACCAGCCAATCCCCATGAACTGCCGCCGCCTCGACACTTTCAACTGCGGTGCGCCCTGGCCTATGCCGCCCCGATCGGGGTGAATGGCATCATCCTTCCGTATTTTCCGGTCTGGCTGGATTCGCTGCGGTTCAGCGACGTGGAGATCGGCGTCATTCTCGCCCTGCCGATGATCGTCAGGATCATTGCGGCCCCCGTGGTCGGCGCCATTGCCGACCGGCTGCAGGAGCGCGCCAATGTTCTCTACTGGTCCGGCGGACTGTCGCTGCTGACCGCCATCGCGCTCTTCGTCGCGACCGGCTTCTGGCCGGTGCTGATCATCTACAGCCTGCAGGCGGTCGTCTTCGCCGCCTATGTGCCGGTTGTCGATTCCATGGCGGTCAGCGGGGTCCGGCGCTGGGGCTTCCAGTACGGTGCGCTGCGGGTCTGGGGCTCCGTCGGCTTCGTCGTCATGAGCCTGCTGATGGGGCAGCTGATCGGGCTCTGGGGCGGCGGGATCCTGCCGCTCGTGGCGGCCATCGCCTTTGCCTTCACGCTGGTGGCAGCCTATGTCGCGCCGCGGCTGGGGCGAAAGCGGCAGCGGCCGGAAACAGCAGCGCAGGGAAGGCGGCTCGCCTGGGGTGCATGGGGACGGCTCGACCTGCACCTGCTGATGATCGGTGCCTCGATCGCCCAGGCCGGCCACGCCATGTTCTACGCCTTCGGTGCCATCCACTGGCAGGAGCAGGGTTTTTCGGGCACGGAAATCGGCATCCTGTGGAGCACGGCGGTGATCGCCGAAATCATGGTCTTCTTCGCCTCCGGCATCATTGCCCGGCGGCTGACGCCCTGGACGATGATGCGGCTCGGCTGCGCTGTCGGCGTGCTCCGCTGGATGCTCTTTCCCATGCCGCTCGGTTTTGCCGGCTATCTGGCGCTGCAGTCGATGCACGCCTTCACCTTCACCTTCCTGCACATAGGAGTGCAGCACAAGCTGGTGGAGATGGTGCAGGAGGAGCAGGAGTCGTCGATGCAGGGCATCTACTTCTTCTACAACGGCGCCTTCCTGGCGCTGGCGACGCTCCTGTCCGGCGTCCTCTACAAGTACTATGGCGCCGCGAGCTTCCCCGCCATGGCGATCGCTGCGGTCGCGGGCCTCGCCACCATCGCCCTGGCTGCGAGGCTTCAGCCCCAGAGGTCGGCCGCCGGCGGAAAGACCGTGGAGCCTTCGTAGCGCAGCCCCGGCTGGCGGTCGCGGGCCAGGAGCAGCGGTCCGTCGAGATCGGCATATTCCACATCCTGGGCCAGCAGGACGGCCGGTGCCATCGCCAGAGAGGTGCCGACCATGCAGCCGACCATCACCTGGAAGCCGAGCCGCTTCGCCTCCGCCTTCATGCGCAGGCCCTCGGTCAGTCCGCCGGTCTTGTCGAGCTTGATGTTGACGGCGTCGTAGCGGTCGCGCAGCGCTTCCAGATCCTCCGTCGCGTGAACGCTTTCGTCGGCGCAGACGGGAACAACCCGATGCACCCGCGCAAGAGCCTCGTCGCGGCCTGCCGGAAGCGGCTGCTCGATCAGGGCAATCCGGAGATCTTCCGCAATCTGCAGGTGGCGCTCGAGGTTGTCCTCGGTCCACCCCTCGTTGGCGTCGATGATGATGGCAGACTGCGGCGCCGCCAGCCGGACGGCACGCATGCGGGCCTCGTCGTCGGCCGTCCCGAGCTTCACCTTGAGAAGCGGCCTGTGCCCGTTTTTGGCCGCTTCGGCAGCCATCGCTTCCGGCTCCCCCAGCGACAGCGTGAAGGCGGTGGTGAGCGGGCGGGGCGTGATGCCGAGGAGCGCCGACACGGACCGGCCGGCCTGCTTTGCCTCGAGATCCCAGAGCGCGCAATCGACGGCATTGCAGGCGGCGCCGGGCTTCAGGATTCGTTGCAGCCCGGCCCGGTCGACACCCTCGAAAATCGCTTCGGAGACCGAGCGGACGTCCTCCAGCACGCCTTCGATCGTCTCGCCGTAGCGCCTGTAGGGCACGCATTCGCCGCGGCCGATCAGGCCGTCTGCTCGGATCGTGCAGGTCACGACCTCTGCCTCCGTCTTCGATCCGCGGGAGATGGTGAAAACCCCGGCAATCGGAAATCTCTCGATTGTGGCTTCAAGGTTACGGCGCATGCTTTTGAGCGTCCTGTCGTGGTATTTCCTGAGGAGCCGACTATATTGCCGGTTGATAGCCGCGATCAATCGAGCGGCGTCGCCAATTCGCCCAGTTCACGAAAGATACCAGTGCCATCATTGACCGCCGACACCCGGGCCGCCGAAATGGCTGCCGAGCAGACCTCCGGGGGCGATGGCGAGCGATTCGTCGCGCGTGGCGATTGGCGCAACCACAGCATCACAAGCGTCCTGCCGACGCTGGAGGGGCTGGAGACGAGCACCGGGCGCGGCCGGATTGAGATCGATCTCTCCGGCGTCGATGCCATGGACACCGCCGGTGCCTGGCTGATCCGGCGCCTGATCACCGCAAAACAGACGCAGGGACGCGATGTGGCGCTGGTCGGGGCAACCAGCAATATCGACGAGCTGATCGCCGTTCTTCCGGAACGGGCGCCCGCACCTGCGGCTCCAACCGGCCCACGGCCCTCGCTGTTCGAGCGGACATTCACGCCGGTCGGGCGGATCGTCACAGATGTCGCCGGCGATCTGGTCGCCGCCATGCACATCCTGGGCTCGGCCGTTCGGGGCGCGCAGATGAAGTTCGGCAAGGGCGGCGGCATCTCGCCGGCCTCCGTGGTCAACCAGATCGACCACATGGGCGTCCGGGCCGTCCCGATCATCGCGCTGATGTCCTTCCTGATCGGGGCGATCATCGCCCAGCAGGGCGCCTTCCAGCTTCGCTATTTCGGCGCCGAGATCTTCGTCGTCGACCTCGTCGGCATCCTGCAGCTGCGCGAGGTCGGCGTGCTTCTGACGGCGATCATGATCGCCGGCCGCTCCGGCAGCGCGATCACCGCCGAGATCGGCTCGATGAAGATGCGCGAGGAGATCGACGCGCTGACGGTGATCGGGCTGAACCCGGTGGGCGTGCTGATCTTTCCGAGGCTGGTCGCATTGACCATCATTCTGCCACTCCTGACGATTATCGCAAACTTTGCAGCGCTTTACGGTGCCGCCGTCGTCACCTGGACCTATTCCGGCATTACCTTCGAAACCTTCCTGGCGCGCCTTCATCAAGCGGTCGACCATACCTCGGTGGCATCCGGCATGATCAAGGCGCCGTTCATGGCGCTCGCCATCGGCATCGTTGCTGCGGTCGAGGGCATGAAGGTCGGCGGCAGTGCGGAATCGCTCGGCAAGCACGTGACGGCCTCTGTGGTGAAGTCGATCTTCGCCGTGATCGTCATGGATTCCTTCTTCGCCATCTTCTACTCAGCGATCGATTTCTAGGAGCGACCGCGTGGCGGGAACACAAAAAGATGCGGCCCAGAAAGAAAGGCAGGTTGTCCTGTCGGTGCACGACCTGACGGTGGGCTTCGGCTCCACCATCGTGCTCGACAACCTCAACCTCGATATCTATCGCGGCGAGATCCTGGGTTTCGTCGGCGCTTCGGGCACGGGCAAATCGGTTCTGATGCGCACGGTGCTGCGTCTCCTGCCGCGGCGCGGCGGAAGCATCAAGATCCTCGGGACGGACTACGATGAGGCGACCGACGAGCAGAGAGTTGCTCTCGACACGCGGCTCGGGGTGCTCTTCCAGCATGGCGCGCTGTTTTCCTCGCTGACGGTCAAGGAGAACATCCAGCTGCCCATGCGGGAATATCTCGACCTGCCGCAGTCGCTGATGGACGAGCTTGCGTTTCTGAAGATCGAGATGGTCGGGCTCGCACCGGAAGCGGCCGACAAATATCCGTCGGAACTGTCCGGGGGCATGATCAAGCGTGCGGCGCTCGCAAGGGCGCTGGCGCTCGATCCGGACCTCGTCTTCCTCGACGAGCCGACCTCGGGTCTCGACCCGATCGGCGCGGCCGAATTCGACATGCTGATCGCCCGGCTGCGAGATACCCTCGGGCTGACGGTCTACATGGTAACCCACGACCTCGACAGCCTTTTTTCAGTTTGCGACCGTATTGCCGTGCTCGGACAGAAGCGGGTATTGGTGGAAGGCACGCTGGAGGATATGTTCGCGTTCGACGATCCGTGGGTTCAATCCTACTTCCGCGGCAAGCGGGCCCGTTCCGTGGTGACCACGGAACAGGCCGCGACGCCAACTGCACAGAGTGACTGAGGCCATGGAAACCAAAGCAAATTACGCAATCGTCGGGTTCTTCACCTTGCTGGTGATCGCCGCCGCATTCGGTTTCGTCTACTGGATGGCCCAGTCGGGGCGGGGTGGTCCGGTGGCCGAGCTGGCGATCCGCATCCCCGGCTCCGCAAACGGTCTGTCGGTGGGTTCGCCGGTGCGCTTCAACGGCATTCCGGTGGGCTCGGTGCGCAACCTCTCCATCGACCCGGACGATCCGCAATATTCGATCGCCTTCACCGAAGTGCGCGCCGACGCGCCCGTCTTTCCCTCGACCAAGGCGGTGCTGGAAGTGCAGGGCCTGACGGGGGCCGCCTATATCGAGCTCTCCGGCGGCAACAAGGGCGAGGAGAGCATCCTTCGGCAGGCAATAGATACCGGCCGTCCGGCGGTGCTGATCGCCGATCAGTCGAGCGTCACCAACCTTTTGGCAACCGCCGACAAGATCCTGGAGCGCGCCAACGACGCGATCGGCGATCTGCAGGGCTTTGTCGCGGATGCACGCGGTCCGCTGACGCAGACGATCCGTAACGCCGAGGTCTTCTCGGCATCGCTCAGCAGCAATGCGGGTGCGATCGACGACTTCCTGGAGAGCATGTCGGCGCTGTCGGTGACCTTCAACGGCGTTTCGCAGCGCGTGGATTCCACGCTTGCCGCAGCCGAGGAACTGGTGCGTGCGGTCGACGCAGAAAAGATCAACGCGGTGGTCACCAATGCCGAACGCGTCAGCCTCAATGTCGCCAATGCCTCCGACAATCTCGACGAGATCGCCCAGAACATCCGGTCGGCTTCCTCCAGCTTCCAGCAGGTAACGACGGATGCGCGGTCTGTGGTCCAACGGGCCGACACGCTGATGGCGGCGATCAACCCGCAGAATGTCGGAACCGCGGTCAACAACCTGACGGCAGCCAGCGAGGACGCACGCAGTGCGCTATCATCGGCACGTGAGGTCGTCGACGGGGTGGCCAACCAGCGCGACGACATCAATCGGGCGATCAACGACTTCACGGAGCTGGCGCAGAAGCTCAACAACGCGTCGAACCGCGTCGACGGCATTCTCGCCAAGGTCGACACCATGCTGTCGGGCGACGATTCCGAGTCGCTGTTTGCGGAAGCCAGCAGAACGCTGCAGTCCTTCCGCACGGTTGCCGACAACATCAATGGCCGCGTGGGGCCGATTGCAGACAGCCTGCAGCGCTTCTCGGCTTCCGGCCTGCGCGACATCCAGACGCTGGTGGAAGACACCCGTCGCACGGTTCGCAGCCTCGACAGCACGATCACCAATTTCGACGAGAACCCGCAGCGCCTGATCTTTGGTGGCGAGACGGTAAAACAGTATGACGGCAGAACGCGGCGATAGGGACTGAGTACTCATGACAGGTTTGACGTTCTTCAACACGGGTCCGCTTCGCCCCGGCGCGCTGATGGTGCTGCCGATGATCGCCGCCCTGGCGGCGGGCTGCGGCACGAAGGCCAACAATGACACCTTCGACCTTTCCATCACCCCCTCCAGCACGGGGCCTTCCGCGCGCGGGCGGCAGATCCTGGTGCCGGAACCGACGGCACTGAAGTCGATTGCGAGCGACCAGGTCGTGATCCGGGTCTCGCCGTCGGAAATCCAGTATCTGGCGGAATCGCAGTGGGGCGATACCCTGCCGCGCATGGTTCAGGCCAAGCTCGTGGCGGCCTTCGAAAACAGCGGTCGTCTCGGCGGCGTCGGCCAGCCGGGGCAGGGCCTGGCGATCGACTATCAGGTGGTGGCCGAAATTCGTGCATTCGAAGTCGACACCAGCGGTGCCGATGTCGCCAATGTCGAGATCTTCGTGAAGATCCTCAATGACCGCAACGGCACCGTCCGCGCCCAGCGCGCCTTCCGGGCGACCGTGCCGGTCTCCGGGACGGAGAACCGGGATTTCGTCGCGGCGCTCAACAACGCCTTTGCCGCCGTCGGTGCCGAGATCGTCGACTGGTCGCTGCAGTCCATGTAGCCGCCTCGGGTCTGACGGCACGACGCTCCTACATCCCAAACGAAAATGGCCGCCCCGAGGGCGGCCATTTTCGTTTGCTCAATCAGCAGTCTGGATCGCTTCAGTTGAAGCGCCCGGCCGCATGCGCCAGCATGGTATAGACCTTGCCGGTATCGGAGGTCAGGTAGCTCTGGGTGACCGACTTGTCGCGGTCGGTGCGGGCCACGTCGCTGAGCAGCTTCTCGAAGTCGGCGATGTAGCGATCCACTGCGGTGCGGAACTCCGGCTCGCGTTCGTACTTGCGCTTGATCTCGTCGAAGGTCTGCTGACCCTTCAGCGTGTAGAGGCGGCGGGTGAAGACATCCCGCTCGCCGCGCTGATAGCGGCGCCAGAGGTCCACCGAGGCGTCATGATCGATGGCGCGCGCGATATCCACCGACAGCGAGTTCAGCGATTCCACCATGTGCCGCGGATTGCGGTTGTCGCCATTGCCGCGCGGAGCCGGCTGTTCGGGCTGGCGGGGTGCCTGACGGGCCGGTGCCTCTGCCCCTTCGGACGCACCGCGCAGGAGGTCGCTGATCCAGCCACCCTCATCCCGTCGCCCAGTCGAGGGCTCGGAAGGACGCGGCTGCAACGGTTGTGCCGGACGATCGACATTGATCGAACCGCGCAGGCCCGATGACAGCAGGTCGCTGCGCGGAGCCGCTACCGGCTGCTGTGGCAGGGCTGCGACCGGCTGCGGCCGTGGTGCCGGCGCGGGCGCCGGTGCCGGTGCACGCGCCGGAGCAGGCTGCGAGACCTCAAGCTGCTGCGTCGAGCGACCGACGAGCTGCGAGAGGTCCTGGAGCGCCTTGATCTGCTCGGAGACCGCGCGCCGCATCGCAGCCGCGCTTTCCTTGGCTTCTTCCGGAAGGTCGAACGCGCCGCGCTTCAGCTCGGAGCGGGTGCTGTCGAGTTCTTCGCGGATCTCGTTGGCCGAGCGACGGATTTCGTCCGTTGCGCCCGCGAAGCGTCCGACGGCCTCTTCCACCGACTGGCGCAATGTCTCGCGCAGGTGGGAGGCAGCGGTGTCGGACCGGTTGGCGGCTTCGCCGAGCATCCGCTCGACATCGCCGAACGAGCTTTCGACGCTGCCGCGGATGCGCTCGGACAGACCCTTGGCGCGGTTCTCGGCATTCGACAAGGTCTGGTCGATGGCACGATTGGCTTCTTCGCCGGCGCCCGTCAGTGCCTCGCGCATCGCCTGTGCCGTGATGTCGGCCCGCTGCTGCGTTTCGCCGAGCGTGCGGCCGATGTCAGCAAAGGCGCCGTGCAAGCTTTCGCGCAGATGGGAGGCAACCTGCGAAGACCGCTCGCCGGCGCGCTCGAACGAGCCCTCCACCAGCGTCGTCAGGTTGCGCATGGTCGCTTCGATCTCTTCCGACTGCTTGACCAGTCCGATCGACAGGCTGCGGAGCGCGTTCTGGCGCTCGCCCAGCGTGTTGGCGAGGTTCGACTGGGCTGCACCCAGCAGTTCCGACGCCTGGGCAAGCACCTTGGAGTGCTCATCAAAGCGCCCGACGATGCCGCCGACCTGATTGAGCGTCTGTCCGGAGATGCTGGCCAGCCGATCGATGTTGTTTTCCAGCAGCCGGCTCGAGCCGGACACCATGTCTGCTGCATGGCTTGCCGATTCCTGGAAGCGGTTGGCTGTGGCATCGAGCTTTTCATCCACGCCGGCAAGACGGGCCGATGCCTGGTCGGCAGCAGAGGTAATGTTGCGGGTCGCCCGCTCGACGATGTCGGTGATCCCGGAATTGCTTTCCGCGAGCCGGTCGATCAGGGCGTTGACGTTGCCGGTGAGGCCGCGCTCTACGGCCAGGATCGCACCGGCGGTATTCTCCGCCCGCTGCGTGAGGGCCGACAGCGCCTCGTTGGTCCGCGATGCGATCGCATCGACGAGCGCATTGTTCTCGTTGCGGATCCGGCCGGCGCTCTCGTTGACGGCGGCAGCGAGGCGATCGGTGCCTTCCTGGGTGGCAACGGCAATCTGGTCGGCGGCGGACTGGCTGGCGACGGCATATTCCTCGACGACCGGCTTGGCCTGTTCCTCGATGATGCGCGACAGTTCCGTGGTGCGGCTGGCCAGCATCGAGTTGAGGTCACGGGCGCGGCTGTCGAGTGCCGAGCGGATCGCATCGCCACGGGCGGCAAGCGCCTTGTCGACATTGTCCATGGCCGCCTGCAGTTCGGCGGCGGTGTTGGACAGAGTGCCGCGCAATGCGCCGCCGCGTGCTTCCAGAGCCTGCTCTGCTTCGCCCAGCGCCTGCGAGATCGCGTTCACCTGGCGTTTGACGAGAGAATCGGCCTCGGCCACCTTGTTGACGATGGAATTGCCGGCCTCGGAGAAGGCTTGCGCCACCGTGGCGGCCTGGCCTGCAAGGCGGCTCTGGGTTTCGGAAATCCGAGTGACGATCTCGTTCGAGCGCTCCTCGATCGATTTGGTGAACTCCGCATTGCGGTTCGAGAGCTCGTCCGTGAATTCGGCGCCGGCGCGTGTCAGCATCTCTGCGGAGCGCATGGCTTCGCTGTCCATGCCCTCTGCGGCAGCGGTCACGGCTTCCCGCAGCGTCGCGGCAAGGCCTGCAGCCTTGCCCTCGATGGTCCGCGAGACGTTGTCGAGGCCGATGGTCAGGGCGCGATCCATGGTCGAAAGGCGTTCGTCGAGACGTGCTGTGCCGCTGTCCATCGTGCCGGCGATCCGGTCGTGGGCATCGGTGCTGACGCGCTCGAGGTCGGCGGTGCGCTGGGCGAGGGTGTCGCCGAGATTGCGTCCGGCGCCGTCGACCAGCTCCGTGACGCCCGCCAGTTCGTCGCGGATCCGGCCTTCGAGACCGCCGAACGTGGTTTCGATCTTGCTGCCGCTGTCGTTGAGGGCGGCGGCAACGCTGCCGACCGTATGTTCGATGCGGCCGGAAAACTCGTCGGCAGAGCGGGTAATTTCCTGTGCGGCGTCGTTCAGCTTGGCGGCGATGGTGCCGGCGGTGGAGCTGAGACGCTGCTCCAGGTCGGTGCCGGCGCCGTCGATGGCGGCCCGGAACTCTTCCTGCTGCAGCTCCAGCGACATTTCCAGCAGGCCGGCGCTGGTGGCGATCGTCGTGCCGATGGTCGTCACCTGGTCGGACATCAGGTCGACGATCTGGTCGTGGGCCTGGGTGAGGGCCACCGAGATCATGTCGCCACGCTTCTCGAGCGTGGAGCGCAGGCGATCGTAGTTGGAGCCGAGGGTCTCTTCCAACTGCTGGTTCGCAGCGGTGACCGTGCCGGCAAATTGATCATGCATCGTCGACAGCGTCTCGGCGACACGCTCGTGTCCGCTGCCGAGCGTCGTCCCGAGCCGGTCCGTTCCGGCCGCAAGATTGCTCTCCAGCCGGCTGGCGCCTTCGCCGAGCACCGTTTCGATCCGTTCCGACACCTGGCCGACCGATGCCTCGATCCGGCTGCCTGCGTCGGAAGCGCTGGCGACGAGCTTGTCGGTCCGCTCGTCGAGCATGCCGGCCAGCCGGTCTTCGCCAAGGGCAAAGGCGGTGCTGAGTTCGAGGGCCTTGTCGTCAAGCAGCTCGCCAATCCGCTCGCCGTTCAACGATACGGTCTGCGCGAAGCCGGCAACGCGCTGATCGAGGCTTTCGCCGAGGCGCTGCTCGCCATCCTCGATGTGCCGAAGGATTGCCGCTGCTCTTTCGTCGAGAACCGCAGACAGGCGCTCCGGCGTATCGGCGACGCTGCTCAGGATTCCGGAGATGCGGTGTTCGCCCAGCGCAAAGGCAGTGCTGAGTTCCATCGTCTTGTCGTCGAGCATTTCGCCGATCTTGTCGCCATTGGCGGCGACGATCTCGGCAAATCCGGCAACCCGCTGGTCGAGGGTCTTGCCGAGGCGGGCTTCGCCCTGCTCGATATGCTGCGCGATGGCGCTGGCGCGCTCGTCGAGCACGCTGGACAGGCGCTCTGGCGTATCGGCAAGATTGCTGAGAATGCCGGCGATCCGGTCTTCCCCGAGCGCAAAGGCGGTGCTGATCTCCATCGTCTTGTCGTCGAGGAGCTCGCCGAGACGGTCACCATTGGCAGAGAGTGCCTCGGTGAGACCCGCAACCCGCCGATCGAGGCTGTCACCGAGGCGCTGTTCGCCTTCCTCGATGTGACGCGCGATGACTGCGGCGCGTTCGTCGAGGACGCTCGAAACACGCTCCGGCGTGTCGGCAAGATTGCCGAGGATACCGGCGATGCGGTCTTCGCCAAGGGCAAATGCGGTGCTGATCTCCATCGTCTTGTCGTCGAGAAGCTCGCCGAGGCGTTCACCGTTCGTCGAGAGCGTCTCGGCAATCACGGCGGCCCGTTCGTCGAGCACGGTCGCGACACGTTCCGGCGTCTCGGCAAGCGTGCCGAGGATGCTCGAGATCCGGTCTTCGCCGAGCGCGAAGGTGGTGCTGATGTCCATCGTCTTGTCGTCGAAGAGTTCGCCGAGACGGTCGCCGTTGGACGACAGGGTCTGGGCAATGGCGGCGACGCGACGGTCGAGGTCTTCGCCGATCCGCTGTTCGCCATCCTCGATATGACGGGCAAAGACGGCCGCGCGTTCGTCGAGCACGGTGGTGATGCGCTCCGGTGTCTCGGCAAGGCCGGTCAGGATGCCGGCGATGCGATCTTCGCCGAGCGCAAGGGCCGTGCTGATGTCCATGGTCTTGTCGTCGAGGAGTTCGCCGATCCTGTCGCCGTTCGACGACAGCGTCTGGCCAAGGGTGGCGACGCGTTGGTCGAAGCTGTCGGCAATGCGCTGCTCGCCATCCTCAAGGTGGCGGGCAATGGTGGATGCCCGCTCGTCGAGCAGCTGGGCAAGCCGTTCCGGCGCGTCGGAGACGGCGCCTTCGATGGCGGCGGTCCGCTGGTCGAGAGCCTCGACGAAGCGCTGCTGCCCGCCTTCCAGCGCGCTGATGACGGCGCCCGAGCGCTCGCCCAGTGTCTGGTCGAACTGCTTCTGGCTCTCCGTCAGCGCGCCGATCAGCACGCTGCTGCGGCCGGCCAGGACCGCATCGATGTTCTCGTGGGTGTTGCCGAAGGCGCTGGTGATTTCGCTGGTGCGGGCGGCAAGCGCGTCGCCGAGCTCGCGCGTGCGGCTCTCCAGCATCGAATCCAGCACTTCCTGACCCGTGCCGAGCGTGGTGGCCAGCGACAGCGACTGGTCGGTCAGCGCCGCGCCGATCCGCGCGATGCTGGTGCTGAGAATGCCTTCGATGGACTCCGAGCCGCCGGCGACCGTTTCGTTGATGCGCGCAAGGCTGTCCATGAGCTTGCTGTCGAGATTGCCCGCGCGCTGGTCGAAGGCCGTGGCAAACTGCGTCAGACCCTCGTCGAACGTCGCGCTGAGCTGGCCGACGGTCGCCTGCAGTCGCTCCTCGAAGAGGCCGGTGCGCAGGTCGAGGTCCATGACCGCATCGTCTGCGGCGGACTGGAGATTGCGGCGGAACGAGGTGCCCTTGTCGTCCAGCGACTGGTTCAGCGACGCCAGCACGGCATCGAGCGAACCGGTGATGCTGCGTTCGCCTTCGGCCAGACCTTCGGTAATTTCCCGCGTGCGGGCCACCAGGGTCTCGTTCAGCTGCCGGGTGCGGTCCGCAAGCGCTGCATTCAGCCGTTCGGTATTGGCGTCGAGCGTCGAGGCACGTGTCTCGAATTCTCCGAGAAGGGCTTCGCCGCGTTCGGCAAGCGTGGACGTCAGGGTCTGGAGGCGCTCATCGAACTCGCTCGCCAGCGCAAAGCCGGACGAACTGAGAGTGTCGACGAGGTCCTGGGCCTTGGCCGACAGGAGCGAGCCAAGGGCCTCGCCGGCGGCATTGGTCTTGTCGGTGAGGGCGGCCGCGCGCGTGTCGATCATCGACGCGAAGGCTTCTCCGGACGTCGCCAGGCGAATCGAGATCTCTTCGGTGGCCAGCGAAAGCTCTTCCTTGAGCTGTTCGTGGGCGCCGACGATCGACGACCGGATGCGTTCGGCATGGTTGACGATCGCGTCGCGCTCCGAGCCGAGTTCGTGGACGAGACCGCGAACCCGCAGTTCGTTATCCGTATAGCTGCGCTCCAGCGCGTTGACTTCGGAATGAACCAGCGTCTCAAGCTCGGTCGCCCGCGCGATCGTCCGTTCGATGCCTTCGTTCATGGCCGAGACTTCGCGGCGAACGGCCTGGCCGACGGTCATGATGCGCTCGGCGGCAACCGTCTCCGGTTCGGAGAGGCGAAGCGCCACTTCTGCCATGGAGCGCGCGGCATTGCGCAGGTCCTGCGCACGGGCCATCATGATCGCGAAGGCGAAGAACAGCAGGATCGGGACGATGATGCCCACGACGATCGCAACGATCCCGGGAGCTGAAATCAGACCGGCGACGGATCCCATCTGCCACAGCGCGCTGCCGTAGAGCAACTGGGCAAGGCCGAGGCCGCCGATTGCCCAGAACGCGGAAACGATGGCGGCGTTGCGCAGCGATGCGCGCATCGAGCCGCCTTCCAGCGATTTCAGCATGTTCAGCGTATTGCGTCGGCTGCCGTCGTTTGCCGGCTCGAAGGCGGGTGCCCGCGCCACGGGCTCGCCCGATGTCTGGGAGCGGGGCGGCTGGGCAGGATTGTCTTGCCGTGCGGTTGAGGAACGCTGCTTGGGTGTGTCAGACACTCTGGTCTCCGAGGCGTGGGGCGCGGACCTGCGACGGGCGTCTTGCTCGTCATTGAAATCGATCTTCAGAGCGTCTTCCAAAGCCTGGAAGGCCGTTTCGTCGACCGTTTCACTCGTGGTGTTCTTTGCCATGCGGTTACGCCTCGTTACGGACTCGCCCGGCTATTTCCCTGCTGATCAACCGCCCATTGATCTACCCGGAAATCATGCCTGCCGGATTCCTTGTGTCGTCATGACATTTGGAATCCAATTACAATCAGTTGGATGGCGTTCTTGCAAACGGATGATAAGGAAAGCTTACCAGCGCGCCATCGGGGATGACAGGAGCGGACTCCTGCCCATCCAATCGTATTGTAGTGGCACATCTGTCGTGCCTTAACAATTCGCGGGCCCTTTCAGCGCGCGCAGAGCAAACCCTTGTTAACAGAATTTAAACCATAAAACCGTGCGAAACGCCTGTAAATCGGGAGGCTTAGGCGAAATTAACCATAGCCGAAGATTCCAGCCGCGTTTGTGCCGGAATTTAACGGGATAGAGCGGGCCTTCCGTCACCATCGTGACAGTTCAAGTTCAAAGGAATGGCACCTCTCATGGCTGCTCTCAGCATCGCGTTCGAAGCCCCCGTCACCTTGCGTGGCCTGTCTCCCTCGCAGTCTCGGCCCATCGACCTCGTCCACCTCGCGGCGCAGACCCTGGGTGACAAGGGTCGCGAGATCGATGCCCTGCAGGCCTTCGTCCGGCAGGCGCGCCAGGCGCTGCGGGACGTCGCGAACGGCGACGCAGCCGGCATCACTGCCGCCGCCCACCGGTTGCAGGGTGCCGCAGCCGGGGTCGGCGCCTTCAAGGTTGCCGATGCTGCCGCACGCCTGGAAGAGAATGGCGCCGACGCGGCCGCGATGGCCAAGCTCGGCGCGGCGGTCCTTGAAACCGAGAACTTCGTCCTGAAGCTCTGCCGCTGACAAACGC
>TARA_R110002051_G_scaffold64110_2_pt1 | contig 28521 bp, 19 predicted proteins | sample TARA_R110002051 | Tara Oceans TARA_R110002051 (sample SAMEA4397023) | marine metagenome | biome: Polar Biome; feature: [MES] marine water layer (ENVO:01000295) within the mesopelagic zone...; material: water (ENVO:00002006), including particulate matter (ENVO:01000060) such as......
AGAGATCATTTTCAAAAATATTTTACAAAGTAAAAAACCGAATAAAGGATAGATTTCAAGCCGAGAATCTACTGAACCTCATTCTGTTTTTTGCAGAATTAAAGGCTTGTCTTTTATTGTTTCATCCAGACATTTTTTTTCTATTACAAGGTATGAGTTAAGAATAAGTTCTATTACCAGTTTCATACAAGGTATTGAAGGTAGAATATGCTAAATCTATAATTAATTTAAAAATATAATACAATGATAAAAACACTCACAATTTCGATATTATTTTTAGTAACTTCTTTTTTAAAAACAACTCAAGATCAAATTACACTAACTCTTGTATACGAAGGAGTAGATGATGGAGTATATTATTTTTCAGAGGGTGAAGATTTTAACACCTATGCTTTTCAAAATATAGATGAAGAAGCAAGTAAAAAGTATGATTTAACCAATAGAGAATTAATTGGAAGTACTTTTAAAGTAACTTATGAATCAGAAAAATTACTTGATGATGAAAATGAAGAATACGAAGTATTAACTATAAAGGTTATTTCTAAAATCGATAAAAAATAGCACTTTTCCATTAGCATAACTAGCTTATTTAGTTATGCTAATGGATAATCAATAAAAATAGCACACACAAAATTGGATAAAAAAATAAAAAGTAAAATTATTAGTAGAAAGTTTCTTTTTATATCGCGTTGGGGAGAATCGTTAGATATTGCTATAGCGACGATGCAAGAAGGAAATGAAGTTAAATTATATATAGAAGATAAAGCTTCTAAAGAAATTGGATACGGTTTTGTTAAAAAAGTTCAAGATTGGAAAAAGCATATAGATTGGGCAGATATATTAATTTTTGATTACACAGGTAATGGTAAAATATGTCAAGAGTTAAGAGCTAGTGGAAAGCTAGTTTTTGGTGGGACTGAATATACCGATTTATTAGAATTAGACCGTAATTTCGGACAGCAAGAGCTTAAAAGGCACAAAATAAATATTTTGCCATTTAAAGAGTTTGAAACTTTCAAGGAAGCAATTAAATATGTTGAAGCTAACCCAAATGCATATGTAATTAAGCCTTCTGGTGAAACTCAAGAATTAAAGCAATTATTATTTGTTGGCAATGATGATTCTGGGCAAGATGTTGTGCGTGTTTTAAAGGCATATGAAAAATCTTGGGGAGATGATTTTGGGACTTTTCAGTTACAAAGAAAAGTAAAGGGAGTTGAAATTTCGGTTTCTGCTTATTTTAATGGAGAAAACTTTTTAACCCCTATAAATATAACTTTTGAGCATAAAAAATTATTCCCAAAAGAGTTAGGTGTATCAACAGGGGAAATGGGGAGTAGTATGTTTTGGGCTAAAGATTCTCCAATTTTTGATAAAACTCTAAAAAAGTTTGAACCAATTTTGGCAAAGAATAATTTTTTTGGGCATATAGATATTAATTGTATCGTAAATGGGAATGGAATATATCCATTAGAGTTTACATCACGTTTTGGATTTCCTCAAATTTTTATTCAAAGATCAGGAGTTTTAGAGCCATTTGGTGAAATGCTATATAAAGTTGCTGCGGGTAAAAAATTTCAGATTCAAGTTAAAAAGGGATTCCAAGTTGGCGCTTTTGTTGTAGTACCGCCGTTTCCTTATGAAGATAAAAAAACGTTTGAGCTTTTTTCTAAAGATGCTGTTGTAATTTTAAAAAAGGATAGCACTGAAGGTATTCATCCAATGCATTTAAAAAATGTAAATGATCAGTGGTTGATTACTGGTAATACAGGTATTGCTTTATTAGTTACGGGTACAGGACTTACAATGAAAGATGCACAAAAAATGATGTACAATCGTATCAATACAGTAATCATAAACAACTGTTATTACCGTACAGATATTGGAGATAGATGGTTTGAAGATTCTGATAAATTATGGTCTTGGGGTTTATTATAAGGTGATATTCATGGAGTTAAAATTTGAAAAATATACAACACAATCTGAGCGTTTTTTTAATATTCTTCCAGAAGATTGGCAAGAAATAGTTCGCCCAATTTGGTTAAAGGAACACAAAAATGCTGAAATTTTAGTTCTAGTTAAAGATGAACAAATTAGTGCTGGTGGTATAGTCTTTAAAGGGTTAACTGCAGATATGGATAGTTTTGAAAAAGAAGCTGTTGCATTTATTAATTCAGATTATTATTACATTGGTTATTTATGGGTGGTTGAATCATCCAGAGGTAAAAATTTAGGCTCGCTTTGGTTAAATTCACTAAAAGAATATTATCCAAACACCAATTTTTGGCTATCTATTGAAGATGAGAATCTTAAGAAGTTTTATCTAAAAAACGATTTTCAGCTGATAAAAAAAAGTGATGATGAAGAGCATGCAGAATGGCTACTTTTATTTAATGCTCATGTATAATTATATAAATATTTTTTGTTAACAAGACATTTCTTACTTTTGAAAAAAAATGTAGTTTGGGTATGAAAATTGATACGGTTTGCATTATTGACGATGATCCTATTTTTGTATATGGTACTAAGGTTATATTAAATTGTAATAGTAGTTTTTGTTCAAATATTATGGTTTATGAAAATGGTAGAGAAGCTTTAGATGATTTAACTTCTATAATAACATCAAAAGAAAAGTTACCTGAAGTTATTTTTTTAGATTTGAATATGCCTATACTAAATGGTTGGGAATTTTTAGATAATTTTTGTAAAATTCCAGATATTGAAACGAAAACAAGAATATACATTTTAAGTTCTTCAGTATATTCTGTTGATATTGAAAAGGCTAAAAATTATAGTATTGTAAAAGATTTTATTGAAAAACCACTTACAGATTTAAAATTTAGTGGTTTATTAAAAGTTATTGAAAATGAAAAAAACCTATAAGACTCAAAATATGGCTTTATAGGTTTTTATGATTATTGGTTAGTTTGGTTGTTTAAATAAATGGTGGTTATAATGTTTTTGCAATAGCTTGTACTTCATCTAAAACACGTAACAAGTTACCTCCCCAAAGTTGAGCAATCTCTTCCTCTGTATAGCCTCTTTTTACTAATTCTAGAGTTACGTTGAAAGTCTCAGAAGCATCCGACCAACCTTCAATTCCACCGCCACCATCAAAATCAGAACTTATACCTACATGGTCAATTCCAATTAATTCTACAATATGGTCAATATGGTCTACAAAATCAGATACATTTACTGCTTTTGGAGCAGTAGTATCTTTAGCTACATTTGTTTCCGCTATTTTTAAGACTTTTTGATAGTTATTCATCAGATTTTCTTTTTGTTCATCACTTAAAGTTCTAAACTGAGAACGTTCAAACCATTCAATACCTAATGAATCGGCTACTTTTTTATAGATCCCTTTCATGTATTCCTGTCTCGCTTCATGTTTTTCGGTATTTAAATAAGAACTAAAAGCAACAGTTTGCACAACTCCACCGTTTTCTTTTAATAACAATAATTGCTCATCATCTAAATTTCTGCTATGGTCACATAAAGCTCTGGCTGAAGAATGTGATGCAATAATAGGAGCTTTTGATAATGCAATCATTTGTTTCATGGCTTCTTTAGATGGGTGAGATATATCAATCATGATTCCTAATCTGTTCATTTCAGCAACAGCTTTTTTTCCTAAATCACTCAAACCGTTGTATAACCAAACGCTATCTTTTTCACCCGTATTTGAATCAGAATATTGACTATGGCCATTATGTGCTAGTGAGATATAACGAGCTCCTAGCCTTTGAAATTTTTCAAAATTTGATAAATCTTCTCCTAATGAATAAGCGTTTTCTACACCAATCATAGCTACTTTTTTTCCAGCAGCATTTATTCGACGTACATCGTCGGAAGTTAATGCTAATTCAATCTGATCAGGTGCAATTTCTTCACAAAGGCGATGAATGGCACTAAACTTTTCCATTGCATTCTCGTAAGCTTTTGCATAGCCTTCAGTGGTTAAAGTATCTTGTCCAGTATAAACAATTAGCCAAGTAACATCTAAACCTCCTTCTTTCATTTTTGGAAGGTTTACTTGTGTATCTAATAGTTGTGTGTAATTAATACTATCCGTAAAATTTTTTACATTAATATCATTATGGGTGTCAATGGTGATTACTTTTTCATGAATTCGCTTTGCTTTATCTAAAATACTTTCTTCTACAGGTTTTTGTTCTTCCTTACAAGAAAAAAATAAGCTTAAAAGGAGTAGGGTAAAGGTGATTGGTTGTTTGTTTTTCATTAGTGAATTTTTAAAATTAAAATGTAATTAAATTAAGTTATCAAACAGTTAGCGAGAAACTAAACTTAAGCATTTTATTTTTCTTCTTAAAAAATATGTAAGTTGCTTTAGATGAATTTATTGACTTCTAAAAAAAATACAGTTTGAATTAACAATGCATATTTTTTTTTGCTTTAATCTATCAATTTGATTGTTTCTAAAACTTTAAATCATTTTAACTGGCATTAAATGAATTATTTTAAAAAACTTGAATATGAAAATACAGCGAGAACTATTTATAAGAAATATTTAAATCTTTAGCTATTATTTTGAAAATCTATTAGTTTATGAGTAGCTAAAAAGTGAAATAAATAAACGTTATTATTTTTAACTTTTTTTAACAACTACTATTTGTGAGTACAAGGGGGAGCATATAATTTAGACGCCCGAATGAAAAAGACATTTGGACAATTTTTATTTCTTCTATATACCCTAGTATTTGTTGTATGCAATACGGGGTATTCTAATGTTGCAGATTATTTTTCAAACCAAGATTCGGTACCTCTTTTAAAAATAGATCATAGTTTTATTGATGAACTATCTGATTGTCATGTTATACTTGATTCTCAAATTGTAAATCAAAAACAACTTTTTGCAGAAGTTAATGATATAGGAGAGGAAGAAGGCGATGAAAATTTATTTTCTTCTCAACAAAAATTCACTTTTGGTAGTTTTTTGAATCCCCTTTTGAATGCTCAACTATTAGAGCATTTATTTTTTAAACTTGAAAATAATATACTGTCTGTTAAGGCTAATTGCTTTATTACTTCATTTAGGCGCTATCAGAGGTTTCAAGTGTATAGAATTTGATATTTTATTAAGTAGTCAATAACTTCTTAGACTACTATTTATCCATTTTTTAAGTATATCATAAAATTTATAAAAGCCCTTATATACCAATATGGGCTAATCATTATTTCATTTTAAAAATAATTTATTTAAATAAGTAAAACTATGAGGAAGATTCCCATGTTCATGAGTTTGCTCGTATTATTGATCCATACAAGCTGCGAAACCAAAAAAGAAGAAAAGCGAGACGAAACAAAGTTTCTTGTTACTAGTCCAATTAAAAAAGATACCGCTATTACAAAAGATTATGTGAGTCAAATACATTCAATTAGGCATATAGAAGTTCGTGCTTTAGAAAAAGGATATTTACAACAAATAGCTGTAGATGAAGGACAGACTGTAAGAAAGGGACAGCAAATGTTTCATATTATGCCTAATGTTTATGAAGCAGATCTTCAAAAAGCGACAGCTGAAGCTAAAGTTGCTGAAATTGAATTACAAAACACAAAACTCTTAGCTGATGGTAATGTTGTATCTGAGAATGAGCTTGCTATGGCAAATGCTAATTTTCAAAAAGCAACTGCAGAGGTTTCTCTAGCAAAAACGCATTTAGGTTTCACCGATATTCGAGCTCCTTTTGATGGTATTATGGATCATCTACATGTAAGAGAAGGCAGTCTTTTAGATGAAGGTGAGCTGTTAACCACTTTATCAGATAATAGTAAAATGTGGGTTTATTTTAATGTTCCAGAATCAGAATACTTAGACTACATCATTAGCACAGATAAAGGAGCTAAAAAAGAAGTTAAACTTTTAATGGCAAATAATAAACCCTTTAATCAAGTTGGAACTGTTGAAACAATAGAAGGAGAATTCAATAATGAAACAGGTAATATAGCCTTTAGAGCAACTTTTCCAAACCCAGATGGTATTTTAAGACATGGTGAAACCGGAAGCATATTAATGAGAGTTCCTTATAAAGATGCATTGATAATTCCACAAAAGGCCACTTTTGAAATTTTAGATAAAAAATATGTTTTTGTAGTTGATCAAAATAATGTGGTAAGACAAAGAGAAATAACTGTTAGTGCAGAATTACCACACTTATTTGTTGTAGATAAAGGACTAACTGAAAAAGATAAAATATTGCTTGAGGGAATACGAATGGTAAAAGACCAAGAAAAGATAGGGGTGAAGTATGAAGAACCAAATACAATCTTATCTCACCTTGACTTATATGCAGAATAATTAGAATTTAATCTCAACAATATGTTTAGTAAATTTATAAAAAGACCCGTCTTGGCTATTGTCATTTCGGTAATGATAGTTTTTACGGGGTTACTTGCCATAAAGCAATTACCTATTTCTCAATTCCCGCCTATAGCCCCTACAACAGTTAATATTTTTATAGCGTATCCTGGTGCAAGTGCCGATGTATTAGTAAATTCTACATTAATTCCTTTAGAAACCTCAATAAATGGTGTGCAAGGAATGCGTTATATTGCTTCTGATGCTACTAGTGCTGGTGAAGGTACATTACGTGTTATTTTTGAACCAGGTACAGATCCAAATCAAGCCGTAGTTAGGGTTAAAACAAGAGTCGATCAAGTAATGCCTTTATTGCCAGAACTTGTTCAGCGAGAAGGCGTTGTTATTACGCCCGTACAACCCAGTATGTTGATGTATGTAAATCTTTTTAGTAAAGAAAAAAATAATGATGAAAAGTTTCTTTACAATTATGCATACACTAAGGTTATTCCAGAAATACAACGTATAAATGGGATTGCTAGTGCACAAATATTAGGAAGTAGAAAATATGCGATGAGGGTATGGTTAAAACCTGATCGTATGCGTGCTTACAATGTTTCTGCAGAAGAGGTTTTAGAAGCAATGGAAGACCAAAGTATTCTAGCAAGACCCGGAAGAATTGGAAGAAGTTCAGGAAAAACAGCACAATCTTTAGAATATGTACTCACCTATCAAAATAGATATAGTGAGCCTGATCAATACAAAGAGATTATTATTCGCGCAAATGAAGAAGGTGAAATTCTAAAATTGGAAGATGTTGCTGATGTAGAACTCGGGAGCGAATTTTTTGATATTTACTCCAATTTAGATGGACATCCATCAGCCTCAATAGTATTAAAACAGACTTTTGGAAGTAATGGTAGTGATGTAATAGCTTCCGTAAAAGATAAATTAAAGGAGTTAAAAGTTGACTTACCACCTGGAGTAGATTTTCAGATTAGTTATGATGTATCTAACTTTTTAGATGCTTCTATTGAGCAAGTATTGCATACCCTAAGAGATGCATTTATACTGGTTGCTATTGTTGTTTTCTTGTTTTTAGGAGATTGGAGATCTACTTTAATTCCGATTATAGCCGTACCGGTATCATTAGTAGGTGCATTTTTTGTTATGCAATTATTTGGACTTTCTATCAACTTAATAACATTGTTTGCATTGGTATTGGCGATTGGTATTGTGGTCGATAATGCCATTGTTGTTGTAGAAGCGGTGCATGTTAAAATGGAGGAAGAAAACCTCACACCGTATAAAGCTTCTTATGCGGTTTTAGGGGAAATTGGAGGAGCTATCGTAGCAATTACACTAGTAATGGTTTCGGTATTTATACCAATTTCATTTATGACAGGTCCTGTGGGTGTTTTCTATAGGCAATTCTCTATTACTATGGCAGGATCAATAGTTATTTCTGCAATCGTAGCACTTACACTTACTCCAGTACTTTGCGCCATGCTTTTGAAAAATAATCATGGTAAAGCAAAGAAAAAAACACCAATTGATAAATTTATAGATTGGTTTAATAGAGGTTTTGAAAGGCTTACAGGACGATATGTGGCTTTGTTGAATAGGATTGTTGCTAGAAGAATTGTCACTTTTGGAATTTTAGTGGCATTTTGTGCAGGAATATTTCTCACAAGTAAAGTACTTCCTGCTGGCTTTATTCCTAATGAAGATCAAGGAATGATTTATGCAATTATTCAAACACCTCCTGGTGCAACTTTAGAACGTACCAATGAAGTAGCCAAGAAACTTCAAAAAATTTGTGAAGAGACCGAAGGTGTAGAGTCGGTATCATCTTTGGCAGGGTATGAAATTATGACTGAAGGTAGGGGTTCCAATGCAGGAACTTGTTTAATTAACCTTAAACCTTGGTCTCAGCGTAAGCACTCTGTTCATGAAATAATGGAAGAATTAGAGGAAGAAACCAAAGATTTGGGAGCAGTTATAGAGTATTTTGAACCCCCTGCTGTTCCTGGTTTTGGTTCTTCTGGTGGATTCTCTATGCGTTTATTAGATAAAACCAATTCCACCGATTATCATGAGTTTGAAAGAATTAACAATGAATTCATGGCTGCCTTGTCAAAGCGAAAAGAATTGACAGGTTTGTTTACGTTCTTTTCTGCAAATTATCCTCAATATGAATTAAAAATAGATAATAAAAAAGCAATGCAGAAAGGTGTCACCATAGGAAAAGCTATGGAAAACCTAAATGTTTTAATTGGTAGTACCTACGAGCAGGGATTCATACGTTTTGGTAGATTCTTTAAAGTATATACCCAAGCGGCACCAGAGTATAGAGGATTACCTTCTGATCTTGAAAAACTCTATGTTAAAAATGAAGCAGGTGAAATGGTACCATATTCTGCTTTTATGACTATGGAAAAAAAATTGGGTCCAAATGAAATAACACGGTATAATCTTTATAATTCTGCTGCAATAAGGGGTCTTCCTTCTCCAGGTTTTACTAGTGGAGATGCTATTGAAGCTATAAAAGAAGTTGCCAAAGTAGAACTACCTAGAGGATATGATATTGCTTGGGAAGGACTTTCATTTGACGAAGCGAACAGAGGGAGTGAATCATTATACATATTTATCATCGTTTTGATATTTGTATATTTTGTTTTAGCGGCGCAATATGAAAGTTTCTTATTACCATTTGCAGTAATACTCTCTTTACCAGTTGGTGTTTTTGGTTCATTTGCCTTATTAAAAATGATGGGATTAGCTAATGATGTATACGCGCAAATTGGTGTAATTATGTTAGTAGGTCTTCTTGGAAAAAATGCGGTATTGATTGTTGAATTTGCTGTTCAAAAGCATAGGCAAGGCTCAACTATATTAGAAGCTGCAATTGAAGGATCTCGAGCAAGATTCAGGCCTATTTTGATGACTTCGTTTGCATTTGTAGCAGGGTTAATCCCATTAGTTGTAGCAACAGGAGCGGGAGCAATTGGGAATAGAACCATTGGTGGTTCTGCTATGGGAGGAATGCTAATAGGAACAATCTTTGGGGTTATTATTATACCAGGGCTCTATTATATTTTCGGTAAAATGTCAGAAGGTAAAAATCTTATTAAAGATGAATCTAGTGAACCAGTCTCTGAAGAATTTATGCGAAATATCGAAAGCGAAAGTAAAACTAAAGCAAAACTTCGCGAAATAAGTAAGCTGTTAAAAAAAATACTTAAATCAAAAAAAGATGAGTAGTAGAATAGTAGATATAGTTAAAGTTAAAAAATCGTGTTTACTTGGTTTTCTAGGGATTCTATGTTTTTATGCATGTGTCCCTACAAAAACTTTGAAAGAGGAAGATAAAAGTGTGCCTGAACATTATCTAAATCAATCAATAGATACACTAAATACTGCAGCATTAAAATGGAGGGATTTTTTTTCAGACCCTAATTTGATTTCTTTGATAGATAAAGCCTTGGTGAATAATCAAGAGTTAAACATCATGTTGCAGCAAGTAGATATAGCTAAAAATGAAATAAAAGCAAGAAAGGGAGAATACTTGCCTTTTGTTAATTTTTATGGTGGAGCCGAAGTTGAAAAAGTTGGGAAGTATACTAGGAATGGAGCGGTTGAAGAAAACTTGACTATAACAGAAGAAGAAAAGTTTCCTGAACCCCTACCTAACTTTTCATTAGGCTTATCTGCATCATGGGAGATTGATATTTGGAAAAAACTACGTAATGCAAAAAAATCTGCATTATTTGAGTATTTATCAACTATAGAAGGTAAAAATTTTATGGTAACCAATTTAGTTTCAGAAATAGCAGATTCATATTACGAACTTCTAGCTTTGGATAACCAGTTGACAATTATTAATCAAAATTTAGATATTCAACAAAATGCACTTAAAATGGTTAGGCTTCAAAAGCAGGCAGCAAGAGCAACCGAGCTAGCAGTTCGGAAGTTTGAAGCAGAAGTTTTGAAAAATAAAAGTCATAAATATGAAATTCAACAACAGATTGTGGAAATGGAAAATAAAATCAACTTTTTGACTGGAAAATCCCCACAACCTATTCAAAGAGACTCCGATAGTTTTATTGAAAAAGTTATTGATACTATTTACGCTGGAGTTCCATCTCAATTGCTAGAAAATCGTACAGATGTTAGACAAGCGGAGTTAGAATTAGCAGCTGCTAAGCTAAACACTAAAGTTGCTAAAGCTAATTTTTATCCTTCTCTTGGTATAAAAGCTGGTATTGGTTTAGAAGCTTTCAAACCTAAATATCTTAACAGAACACCAGAATCTATTTTGTATTCTGCAATTGGTGATGTAGTTGGACCATTGATTAACAGAAATGCTATAAAAGCTGAATATAAAAATGCAAATGATAAACAAGTTCAAGCTATTTTTGAATATGAAAAAGCAATATTGAATGCTTATATTGAAGTATCTAATGAACTTTCAAATATCAGTAATCTTAAAAAAAGTTACGATTTAAAAGAAGGTCAAGTAAAAGCACTTACAGAATCTATAGATATTTCTACAAGACTTTTTCAATCTGCTAGAGCTGACTACATGGAGGTGCTTTTAACTCAGCGAGATGCATTAGAATCAAAAATAGAGTTGATAGAAACTAAGAAAGACCAGTTTTTAGCTCAGATAGGCATATACCGAGCTTTAGGTGGTGGTTGGAATTAACATTGATCTATATATATTATTTACCTAACAAGTGAATAATAATGTTAATGATAAAAATTTTCTGTTAAAGTAGTAATAATCTTAAAAATTATATATTGTAAAATATAACTGAAAAAAAGAGCCTGTTTATTTGAACAGGCTCTTTTTTGTTATTTGATTTTAGTTTTTTAATAGAACTTTGTTGATTTCTTTATTATTTAGTGCATAATCATACATTTGAAATGAGGCCATATACCCAGAATAATTTTCTCCAATATCTGAAGCTCCGATAATTATTTTAGCATCATTAATAGCAGAGGAAAGGAGCATGTTTTGTGAATTATCTAAAATACCATCTACATAAATTTTTTCAACAACGCCATCAAAAGTAAGTACAATAAAATGCCATTTGTTGGCTTCGGGAACTTTGTTATATTTCATATCAAAATGACCATCTAAATGTGGAGCAGCACCATAATGTCCACTGTTGTAGGCTAATGCATTATATGAATTAGCCAGACTAAATGCATGTCTGTCGCACCAAGAGGCTAAAATTTCACCTTCTTTTGCTACTTCTGGGTTTTTAACCCAAGTGGCAATAGTGTAAGAACCATTCCATGCTAAAGTTTTAGGAACTGGTTTATCCAAAATCAAAGAGCCATTTGTGAATTTTATTGCTTCAATATCTTCATCATCATTGGCTAAAGTTACGTCACCATTTTTAGTGAAAGTACCACCAATAGAACCTTTATTTTTTAGTGAAGATAGCGTTTCATTTTTCAAAATGCCATTTAAATCAATATCAACTAATAACTCCTTTTTACTTCTAACAGCAGGTGGATTAACAGATTTTTTGTTTTTAAGTTGTAAAGGAATATCGAATAATGAACTATAAACTTTTATATTCCAAATGGCTGCATAAAGACCCACTTTTTCTGTACCGGTAACCGTTAATTTTAGATAACGCGCTTTTACATCGTTATCATCTATCATGGGGCTGCCTGGTGTTTGATTGTTTGATTTATCAGAATAAATAGCCCAGCTTTTACCATCATTAGAATATTCTAATTTGTATTGGTAATAATAGCTAGCAAATTCAAACTGAGTCATTACCCTTTTTACTTTTTTAACAGTGCCTAAATCTAAGGTTAAATCTTGTGGAAGTAAATTATTATCCGCTTTCCACATGGTGGCATTATTGTTATCTGTGGCAAAATCAGGTTTGTAGTTGTATTCTAAAGAATTTAAATGATAGTAAGATGATGCTGTTGCAGATGCATTTAAGGCAATGTTTTCTGGGACATTAGATTTTACTATATTTTCAATGCCTTTTGAAGTAGGTACTACTGTTTTAATAGTTGAGTCATTTTCAAAAATCATTTTATCCATACAAACTTGTCTAGAAAGACCTCCACGAGTCATAGGATAATCATGTTTATGATAAACAATGTAGTAATCATCACCTTCTTGTAAAACCGAATGGTGTCCAGGACCATGTGTGGTTTGGTCATCGTTAGTGCTTAAAATAGGGTTATTAGCTCCTTCTGTAAAAGGACCATAGGGTGTGTTAGAATAGGAATACCTTACATTATAAGTTTCATCATGGCAAGAATCGCCCGAGTACATAAGTATATATTTATCTCCCTTTTTCATCATATAAGCAGCTTCAAAAGGCTTTGGTGTTTGGTCTAAAGGAATATTTGTAGAGTTAATCATATCTTTCATGGTTTTGGTGTTTAATTCACCTACCGCATAACCGCCATTATAATGTACCCAAGTACCCCAGTATCCATATTTTTTTCCATCGGTATCTGTAAAAAATTGAGCATCTAATGATGGAAATCCTTCTCTGGGAAAACCATTAGAAATTACAGGTTTGTCATTTTCATCTAATTTAGTCCATGGTCCTATGGGTGTGTCCGATACATAGCCATATATATTGCAGCCTATCTCACAGTTTCCAAAGTATAAATAGTATTTGCCATCTTGACCTTCTATAATATCTGGTGCCCAAAAATTGGTAATAGGTTTTGATGTAAATGGCGGGATTTCCATGATATAGTTATACCAATTTTGTAAATCTTTGCTATACCAAACTGTAGGTGCACCAGAGGCTAGCATTTCATTATCGGTAGTCGCATAGATATAATAAATATCTCTAAATTTTTTTATAGTTGGATCTGCAAAATAACCTGGTAAAATAGGATTGCCTATAGCTGACGTTTTTTTTTTCAGTACGTTATTAGACTTCTCCGTTACTCCTTCTGATTGTTGCGTTTTTTGTTTACAAGACACAAAAACAACTAGCAACAATATAAAAATCAAATTATTTCTCATTTTGAACTACTATTGATAACGTTCTTAATAAACAAAGACAATCTTTTTTAAAATTGTCTTTGTAAAAAAAATCACTAAAAAATAATTCTAAAACTTATATAATCTAAAATACATTGTTCTAGAATTATGAAATAGTATTTTGTAATTGCCCTTAAAGTTTAAATTGAATACTCTTCTTCTGTAAAGGGATTTGAAAAGCTCCTCTGACTTTATCATATGGGAGATCTAAATCTTTATTAACTCTTAAATAGGCATTTGGTGTAAAAGCATCTTTACTATTTAACGTTATTTCTAGGATTTCTGTTTTTGTGTCGTATGTCACCTTTTCAAAAGTTCCAGCATCTAGTGTTAACCATAATTTTTTTGGTTCAAAATATATTTTAGATTTTGCTGCTGTCGTAATATCTACTTCAATAATATCTTTTTTAGAACTTAAGTTACCACCAAAAGCTAACCAACCTAAATTATCATCCTTTGCAATATAACTAGCTGTGTTAACAGCATAACCATAAAAACCAGAGCCATAATCTCCAGATAAATAATCTATTCTTAATTCGGTAGGGTATGAGTGAAATGCTGCTGGGCCAAAACCATCTTGTGTAATGTTTGATATACCGCCTAAAAGCCCGCCATAACCAACTTTTAATAGATATAAATCGTTTGTTTTTCTATATTGTTTAAGTACAGGAATTGCGTTTAAAGAAGATCCATAATGATGAATTTGTCGTTCTACTCTCGATAATTTTCCACCATATAAAAAGTCCCAATACCTGCGAGCATTTCCGTTGTATGCCCAATGCGGCATTGTTGGCATATAAGCTAAAATAGCATTAAGAGTTACATTGGCTTTGTAATTGTATCCAAAATAATCAGACCATAAATATACTTCTTCTTGGCCTGTAGAATCCCATGGCATTTCACTACCAAAAGGATATTCTAAAGCTTCCCAATGATCGGCTCTTTCTTTCATTCTAGCTTCTAAATCGGAAGCCATTTCTTTATAATTTTCAGCTTTTAAATCTTCTAGAATATATAAAAATACAGAACCTTCCATTTGCCCGAATTGTGCGTAATAGGGCGCTTGTTCTACCATGGCAATAGTAGTATGGTATGCTTGTTTTAAATACCAATCCCAGGTTCTGTTATCGATTAAACCTTCATGATATCTTGCTAAGCGATACATCACCCAATATGCAGCTGCAACATGTGGGTAATTATATGAACGACCAGGATCGTTTGCATGTTTATGATCCCAGGCTGCCCAAGTTTTATAGTTTATATCGTCACTATACGTGCCTTTTGGTAAAGAGTCTGGCTCATAATAAAACACACTTTTTTTAACACCATATTTGTTCTTGCCTTCGCTGTATTGGATATTACCCCAAAGTGTATGGTCTATAAATTGTTCTAATTGTTTGATTTCTTCTTTATCTGGTTGAATTAGTTGTTTCATGATAGCTGCTAACCAACCACCAGCACCACCTTCGTCACTTAAGCCTGCAACCCAAGCTCGACTATCTTGAGTTAATTGCTTTTTAGTTTCGTAATCGTAACTAATTACAGAAGGATTTCTTTTAAAAATTGGATCTGGTTCATTAAACCATTGTTCTGTAGTTAAGAAGTGACCAAAATCTTTAACTACCTCTGTTTCTGATTTAATAACCTTATAATTTATGGTTTGTTTTACACCGTTTTTATAATTAACAGTTAGTCTAGCACGTCCCCATTTTATACCTTGAACAACGTATTTTTTAAGTCCTTTATCTGTTAAACCATCTTCTTTTATTTTAAGAGCATCTTTAGGTTCAATTTCAAAAGAACTCACATCGCTTTTATAGTTTAAAAATAATTGTGATTTTATATCTTGAGGAAGTACATAACCAGGAATACTTGTAGCCACAGGTTGCTCTTCTTCTACAAGCGTATTTTGAATGGCTTCAATGCCTTCTGATAGTACTAATTTTAAAGCAAAGTTTTTAGACTCTTTAGGTTTTAGAATTAGTGATGTAGGCGTATTCCATTCATTAACTCCTTTCCATTCGTTGTCTGCGTAGGCTTTACTGTAGACCATCCATTCATGAAATCCTTCAAAAACGATACTTCTTGGTGTTGGGTCATCATTTAATGGGCGATATGCTTCAAAAGCCATGTTTTCTTTTGGTAAAACCAATAGGGCAGGACCTCTGCCATTTAATCGCTTTACTTCTAAATATCCAGCATCCATTCCAATGTATGGATCAAAAAACACATTTTGTGCATGGGTTTCGTTTAATGATTTTCCTTCTAATATATTATTGAAAATCATAGGAATTCCCAGAGCACCTATTTCAATGTTATTTGCTGATTTATTAGTTATTTCAAATCGTAAGACTAATTTATCATTATCAATTTCGTAAAATCGTTTTATAATAACAGGAATATCACTTGGTAACGTGTTTGCTAAGTCTGCTGCAGCTATAATGGTTTCAGACGGCTCTAGAGGTGTAACAGCAGTTCTTTTAGCAGCAGTAGAATAGCTTTTCCAATCTCCGTCAGCTTCTTTAATTCTTAAATTAATATCACCTAAATGATATAAGCCATCTTTATCTCTAATTTCTAATCGATCACTAGGCGTAAAGTCGAAATTTAAATCTTTAATTGGTTTTAATCCAGCAACTGTTTGCGATGCTTTAACCAATTTTAATTGAAAACTGGATGTATTGAATTTTTGATAAACCTCTGCAATACCTAATGTTGGTTCTTTCTCTTCAATTTTACTCCAATAGCCTTGAGCATGTGTAGCTATGGTAGTTATTAAAAATAAAACTACTCCAAAACTGTATTTTAAATTTTTATTCATGGTTTTTTAGTAATATTCTATTTAAACTCTGTAGAAAATTTCCACTTTGTTTTATAGTTTTTATTTAATGGTAAATCTTGTAAAAGGCTTCTTAATAATTCAATTGGCATCATATTTTCTTGTAAAACGCGGTCATGAAATTGTTTTTCTGTCCAACCTTTTGCAAGCATTTCATTTTTCAAAGCATAAAATTGTAAGCCACCAGTCATGTATGCCATTTGGTATAATGGAGGTGTGTAACTTGTAGCAAACGATCGTCTAACTTCTGCTTCGGCATTAGCATATTCATGCCCCACTTCATTTACAAGCATATCAATACATTGTTGTGGTGTCATCTCTCCCAAATGATATTTTAAAGAGAAAATAATACGTGCACATCTATGTATTCTCCAAAATAGCATACCTAGTTTTTGTTCAGGAGTTTGAGGAAAATCTTTGTCCCATAAATTTATTTCCCAATATAGTGCCCATCCTTCCATCCAAAAAGGAGTGTCAAATGCTCTTCGATAACTTTTATTACGGGCATTCATAAAAAATTGTAAATTATGCCCTGGTGATAATTCATGATGTACAGTAGCTCTAGAGAAATTTGGATTGTTACCACGCATACTCATCAACTTATCATCTTGACTCATGTCTTGAGTAGGATAGGAGATGCTTATTTCCCATCCACCAGTAAAAAAAGGATTTACTTTTTGGCGTTCTGGAGTCATCATAATCATACCCCAAGTTTCTTTAGCCATTTCAGGAATTGTAATTAAATTACGCTTCTCAATAAAATCAACAGATTGATTGTACAAATCTGTAATAGCTTGTGGTTGCTCTCCAGCAGGGACGTAAGTGTTTTTAACATGTTCTAAAGCTGCTTTCCAATCGGTACCATAACCTAATTCTTTCGAAGCTTTTATCATTTCTTCTTTACACCAATCAAATTGCTTTTCTGCAGTTTTTATCATTTCTTCTGGGGTGTACGGAATAAATTCAAAATTTAAACTTTCAATTAATGCATCTCTACCAATGGGTTTTCCTATAATTCCGCTCCCATCATCTTTTATACTGTTCTTGGAATAATTGTTTTTAAGCTGTTCTGCGTAAGTTGTTAACTTATTGGATAAATCTTCATAAGGTTTTTCAACCCACCATGTAAAATCAGGATCGTAGCTATAATAAAATGAATAAGCTTCTTTTAAAGTGTTTTGCAAAGACGAAACTATTCTTGAGGCTTTTTCTGCCTGTAACCAATTTTTAAACGGATTTTCTTGAAGTGTTTTAATTTTTTGATCTACACTGGTACTAGCTTTATGAAATATGTTTGCTAGCAGTTGTGCATCAGGTTTTTTTCCACGTCTTCTTTCTTTTAGAAATGGATACATATCTTTAGCGAAATCGACTACAAAGGCCACTTCTTTGAAAGAGGTATAACTAAGTTGTAGAAAGTAATTTTCTTTGGTAACAAGGTTTTTTAAAAGCAAGTAGTCTACTTTTTCTTGTTGTGTCAATTTTTCAAAATCTATAGATTCAATTTTTTTATCCCATTCTTTATATAAGCCTGAAAATCTTTGGTAATATTCTTCAGATTCAGAATTGGGATAGAAATTTTTTAAAGCGCGGTTATCTGCTGAAAAAGTAGTAACCAAATCTATTAACTCGTTTTGAGCATTAACTGCTACTGTTAAAAAAAATAGTAGTAAGAAATGGTATTTTTTTAAAGTTTTGTGATTCATAGTATTTAGTTATTTAATCTGATCATTATTTTAAGGTAACATCCAAATAAACTGAATGGCGACCATACGTTTCATAGAAAGGTTTAAAGCTAACACCGTCAATATTAAATTCTAATGTTTTAGGATTACCTTCTATTGATTTACTAATGTCTTTAGCATCTAATGTAACTTTACGCCACTCTTTTTGTGGTTCATTCTCTTGTGCTGCAAGTAAAATTGGACCATAAAATAAACTAGCTATATTTTGTTGATCCATTATTGGATCTAAATGAAATTGAAATGGGATACGTAATTCAATGACATCATTATTTTTCCATTTACGACTTAAAGTTATATAACTTCCTGCGTTTGCTTCTATATCTTCTTTTTCACCATTAATTGTTAAGATAATACCTTTTGTAGCCCAATGGGGAACACGTAAATTAATGTCAAATTTTCCTTTACCTTTAATGGTTAACCGAGTATGGTCTTCGTTTGGAAAGGCAGTTGATTGTTCTATAGATACTTTTTTCTCAACCCATTTTAAAGTTGAAGGAACATATAAATTTACATATAAAGCGTTGTTATCTAAGCTTTTAAAATAAATAGAATTTTGAAGTTTTGTACTACTTTCTAATGCAGTGCCATTACAACAAGTGAATCCTTTCATGTTTGGATTACCAAAATGTTTTACTGACCCAGGCCTTAATGGTACATGATAAGTATTTGCTGGACTATCTTCTGCAACAGAAGCAAGAATATGGTTATAAAGACCTCGCTCATAATAATCCATTAACTCAGCACGCTGATCGAAAAGAAAAAGATTTTTAGTTAATTTAAGCATGTTGTAAGTTGCACAGGTTTCATTTTGCCCTCCAGCTGATAAACCATTTTCATATAATGTTCCCGGCTGGCTAATAAAACATTCTGCATTGGCAGGATTTCGTGCTCCTGCAACCCCTCCAATACTATACATATAATCATTTGTAGTCTTATACCAAAAATTATCGGCAATTCGATAATATTCAGGTGTATCCGTATCCCGATACGTTTCAAGTGCTCCCATGATTTGAGGTATGTGCTGATTGGCATGTAACCCTCGAAAAGAATCTACATTTTTTGCTAGTCCGTGTGAGTGCTCAGCATCACCAAAAAACATTTTGATATTATCAAACAATTGAGCTACTTCTAAATAACGTTGTTGGTTAGCTATCCTATAAAGTCTAGCCATAGCTTCATTCATACCACCAAATTCTCCTGCAATATACCTGTTCCACATACTAATCAGCGTTTCAGTTGGCAACTGACTTAGTCTGGCATGCACCCAATTTCCCATACCTTTTGCAATTTCAAGTGCTTTTTCGTTACCAGTGACTTCGTAAATATCCATCAACCCAGCAAGAATTTTATGTAAGGTATAATAAGGTGCCCACACTTGGGTTTTCTGCCCTCCATAGGTTGCGCCTTTTTCTAACATTATAAATTGATCTGGTGGATAAGCACTAATGAACCCTTTACCCCAATTCCAATAATCGGTACGAATACCATTTACACTCAAATCCGAATCATATTCTGATTTGTCTGGTCCAGGTGGAACGGCTGTTGGATCAGAAATGTAAACTCCTCTAGTTTCTTTTGGCTGTCCAGACATTTGCGATAAGGTATACAGCGTATTAACCATATAGTCCATTTTATCAGCAAAATTATCATGAAGCGTTTTATCGTAGCTTGTACTAGCATAGGCTTGTGCAATGGCTGTTAAGTAATGTCCTGTAGCATGCCCGCGTAGTTTGGTTTCTTGAGTGTCCCATACGCCAAGTGATTCAGCTCCTTCAGGTTGTTCTTGTCCAAAGGTATTTCGAAACATATAAAGAAAAGAGTCAGGATTTGTCTCAGCAAGTGTTGTTATAAACTTATCGCGATTTTCAATAAATTTTGTTTTCTTTCCGTGAATATCTGCGTTCAATGTAACCTGATCAAGATTAAAGACTTCTAATTTACGTTTTGGCGTAACAAGTTTTGTGTCTTCTTTTACAGTCACTATTGCTTTTGGTTTTAATTCAGTACCAGCAATGCTTCCAGTTACAATATATTGACCAGTTTTAAGAACTTCACTATTATCTATCGGAGCAGGCCATAGCACTCTAATTTCTGGTCCTTTAATGTCATTGCTATATATACCTTTTATAAAACGAGGTAATCGTGGAAGATATCCAACTACAGTTTCTACTTGAACATCTGATACACTAGTTAAATATTGATTATATAATTGAGGATTTGTTTTTGGAAAAAGCGGTAGATCATCAACAGGACCTTTTGTTTCATTTACAACAGTTTCCTCATTTTTCAAGCTATTACGATAAATTATAGCGATTTGTTTTTCATTTAAAGGAATTCGATAAATTCGGAAATCATGCAAATTTGCATTAAGATAAGTGTCATCATTTGATATTGATTTTCCAATATTGAATATATTTTTTTCAACTGAATTAATATCAAATAGCTGTTGTAATTCTAATTCTATGTTTTTAGATTCATTAATTAATTTTCCATCAATGTATGTACTTATAGATTTTGATGAGCTATTAATAACAATAGTTAATTGAGTCCATTTATTAATTTCTATAATCGATGAATTTGTTTTATAGATTACTCCAGATTCAGTATTGATTTGGGTTAAAAAGTTTTTTTCATTTTTAGTACCCATAGGAGCGACAAAAAAATGTGCTTTGGTGTTTTTTCCAAAATCAAAAAACCGCTGTCCACTTTGTTTAGAACGCAAGTAAATCCATCCAGTTATACTAATAGATTCTTCACCAATAGCTATTTCAGCTGGCAGTGAAATGTATGATTTACTATCTTCTGGTAATGAAAGTACCTTACCAAACTGATTATCTTTTATGAACTTGGCTTCTGAACCTTTTACAATACCATGAAGGTTATTTCGTGACCAATCCTTTACATCACCATTGAATAAATAACGAGCAATTAACCCTGTTTCACCAATTCCGTCTAAAATCTGATCACCATTTTGCGCATGTAGATTTGTTGTGCTTAATGCCCATAGACTTATTAGCATACAAGTGAATAATTTATATAGTTTCATAATTATTATTTTTCAATTTTATAAAATCTCTAGTTGTAAGTTGATTTATACTATTTTAAGAGGTTACTTATTGTAAATTTTATCCCAAGAAGGAGGCGTTACTCCTAATAAATGTTTTACGAAAAAATCTTTTCGTTTACGTTCTCCAAAAACTCCTCCAGAAGAATGAGCCATTCCTGGAATAGTTACTAACTCAAAATCTTTATTTGCTTTTATTAAGGCATTTGCAAATTGCATGGTAGAAGCTGGATCTACATTATCATCTACCTCACCTAAAATGAGCATTAAATTTCCTTCTAATTGAGCTGCATTTTCCACATTTGAACAAGCGGCATATTCTGGACCAATAGGATAGCCCATAAATTGTTCATTCCACCACATTTTATCCATTCTATTATCGTGACAACCGCATGAGGATACCGCTACATCGTAAAAATCTGAATTGAAAACCAAAGCAGCACCAGCATTTTGACCGCCTGCAGAAGTACCATGAATTCCTACTTTGTCAATATTCATGTATGTGTATTTTTTTGCAGCAGCTTTTATCCATAATTTTCTATCAGGAAAACCAGCATCTTTTAAGTTTTTCCAACAAATGTCATGAAAAGCTTTAGACCGATTTGATGTTCCCATTCCATCTATCTGAACTACTATAAAGCCCAATTCTGCAAGTGATGACATAGACCAATAGTAGGAATGAAAATCTTTTGGGACAAAGGAATCATGTGGGCCTGCATAAATATATTCTATAATTGGGTATGATTTGTTAGGATCAAATGTTGTTGGACGAACAATTATACCCCAAATATCTGTTTCGCCATCTCTCCCTTTAGCTGTAAAAACTTCGGGTGCTATCCATCCTTCTTTTAATAAAACAGAATTATCTCCTTTTTGAAGTTCTAAAAGTGTTTTAGCGTTATTAGCACTTTTTAGGAGTGTTATAGCGGGCATGTCTACTCTAGAAAATTGGTCTACATAATAGCTGTAATCTTTTGAGAAAGTAACTTTATGATTTCCATTTTCAGAGGTGAAACGTTTAAAGTTTTTACCATCAAATCCAATCTTGCAGTAATGAATAAAATAAGGATCTTGATTTTTATCCAACCCGCTGGCGGTAAAATAAATCTCTTTATTTTTTTCATCAACATCAATCACTTTTCTTACGACCCATTCTCCTTTTGTAAGCTGTTTTTTTAATGTTCCATCACCATTATATAAATAAATATGATTCCATCCATCTCGTTCAGAAGTCCAAATAATTTCATTATCACCTTCTATATCATATTTATATTTTTTACTGCTATAATCAATAAAAGTATTACTGGTTTCGTTTATTAAAATGTTTATTTTTCCAGTTTCAGCATTCACCTCTATAACTTTGTATGCTTGATGACCACGTTGATTATATTCGAAAGTAAAAGCCTTGCTATTTTTTTTCCATTTAATATTTGAAATATCATACTGATTATTAAATTCAGTTGTTGGGATTTTAATATGTTTTTTGGACTCGACAATGAATAATTGAGGACTTTTAAACGGCAGTTCATCTCCAGGTTTTAAATAATCTCTAGATTGTAATTTAGGTTGAAATTGATCTTTAGGACTAGATTCTACAAAGTAAATTTTATTTTCTTCACCCGGTCTTACTTTATAGGCCATTATTTTTTTGGCATCTGGAGACCATTTAATGTATGAGGAATAGTAATTTCCTTTGGTGCCATCATAACTTAATTGAGTCTCTGTCTTAGTAGAATTGTTTTTTATATATAAATTATAGTCCTTTATATAGGCGATTGCAGATGAATCTGGTGCCGTTATAGGTGGATTGGCGGACTCATCAAAAAAATCTCCCCAATATCCATAATCTTTTGTTGTATCGTCTTTTGATGTATTGAATAGCGTTAAAGTATAGTCGTTTAAATTGTATATATAAGTGCTTTTTTTATGAGTGAATTTTAATTCCGAATCATTAAAATTGTCTACTTTAATATTTTTTGCATCAATATTTTCATTTATTTTTTCTGATAAAATTTGAATTAATTTATCAAAATCAAAAAGTGATTTTTGTATTTTTCTTTCAGCGTCAACTAAAAAATATTCAGTCCCATTTTTCGTATTATTGACATACCAAAGAGAATTATTTGAAATCCAATGAAATTCTGACGGGGTATTAATTACTTTGTTTTTAAATATTGAATCTATAGCAATTGCTTTTTGGTATTCTTTTAATGTTCCTTGCCCAGATGTAATTAAATAGCTTAAAAACAAAATACAGGATACTATTTTTATACTTAGTCTTTTCATCGGGCTTTTTTTTAGAATGTACTTAGGCTTAGCTTTTTTAAATTAATTCATTTTAGATAAATAAGATGAATCGTTTATAAAATTATGCATAATGCGTATAAGCTAGTAGCCCAATGTTACCTAAAAACAATACTATATTCGCCTAAACGATATAGGAATAAATTTAAAGCTGCTATTTTAAGACAATTATTAAAAAAGTATTTAAAATCTGAATTAAAGCTTAAATTCAGAAAATTAATCAAAGAAAAGGAGGGTGTTAAAAGTGGAAAATTTGTTATTTAAAACGCTCAGGCGAAAGTGGTGTTAAATTTACCGAAGCCTTTTTATTTTCAACTAGCTCAGTAACAAGTTTACCTGTAATTGGTCCTAAACTCCATCCCATCATAGCATGTCCAGCAGCAATAGTTAAGTTGCTGTATTTATTTGTTTTGCCTATAAAAGGAACACCATCTGGAGATACCGGTCTTAACCCAGAGGTAGCATTATTACGTTCTGTTTCATTAATCTCAAAGTCTCTATAGTATTTTGATGCGGCATTAGCTAAAGCTTCAACACGTTCTTTTCTAACCAATGTATTGTTTCCAGAAAACTCCATAGTGCCTGCAAAACGAGTAAACCCATCCATAGGTGTTATAGCTGCTTTAGCTTCTAATAAGATGGTTGGTATGGTAATACCAGTTGGTCTATCTACATCCATGCTGTAACCTTTACCACCTTGTATTGGTACATTTAGTTTTAATTTTGATGCTAATGTTGAAGTCCAACTTCCGCTAGCTAAAACAAATTCATCAGCTTCGTAAACCCCACTTTGTGTCGTTACAGAAACTATTTGATTATACTTTTTGGTAAAGTCTTTTACTTTTTCATTAGTTTTAAAAGTCACGCCATTATGTTCTAACCATGCTTTCATGGTTATCATAAAATGATTTGGAGTCATGTGCGAATCGCATTTGTAATGAGCTGCACCAATAACGTTATCTGATAATACGGGTTGTATTTTGTATAATTCTTCTTTGTTTAAAAGAGTAACTTCTAAACCTTCTTTTAAAGCTCGATGTGCAATTTCGTGCTCTTCTTCTTCACTTTTGGCATTACTATAAGCCATCAAAACCCCTTTTTTTTCATAATGAAAATTAAAGTCTAAAGACGCAAGCATTTCTTCAAATAGATGCTGACTTTTTAAATTAAGTTCTTTTAAAACAGGAATTGATTTTTCGACATTCGATTTGGTTGCTGATTGTTTAAAGAGCCATGCCCATTTAAAGAAATCTAAATCCACTCTAGGTTTAATATAAAAAGGGCTCGCACTATTAAACATCCATTTAATACCTTGAGTAATGATACCTGGAGCAGCAAGTGGAATAAAATGACTTGGTGTTAAATACCCTGCATTAATAAAAGATGCGCCCGTTGATATGTCACTTTTATCTAAAATGGTTACAGAATGTCCTTCTTTTACTAAGTAATAAGCACTACACATTCCAGAAATGCCACCACCAATTATAACGACCTTTTTCATTAACTATTAATTATATATTTTAAAAAATAAAATGCATCAATAAAACAGATTTTCTGCTCTATTTTTATTTAATAAAATGATCAAATCACTTGAAATCCATGTGCGTAAGGATCATCATCGTCTATAATAATATTATTGTAGCCAGTTACCTGTGCCCATCCTTGAATACTTGGTATAATAGCTTTTTTACCAGCTAAAGTTGTTTCTTGTTCTACTTTGCCAATAAATTTGCTACCAATAAAACTTTCATGAATAAAAGATTCACCTAATTTTAATTTGCCTTTAGCATACAATTGTGCAATACGCGCTGAAGTACCAGTGCCACAAGGGGAACGATCTATAGCTTTATCACCATAAAAAACAGCATTTCTGCCTGATGAACTAGGGTCAATGGGATTGCCTGTCCATAGCATATGGCTCACATCTCTTATGGTATTATTTTCTGGGTGAATAAACATATTAGGATACTTCGCATTAATAAGTCCTCTAACTATTTGCGAATATTGTATAATCTTATTTGCCGTAAAATCATTTATGCCGCTAAAGTTTTTTTGAGGATCTACAATCGCATAATAGTTTCCTCCGTAAGCAACATCAAAAGTCAATTCTCCAAGTTCAGGGCAATCAATAGTTAAATTTTCTGCAGCCAAATAAGACTTTACATTAACCAATTTAACCCAATCTACTTTTTTGCCAGTTTGTTGGTATTCAATTTCAACCAAACCAGCAGGAGCTTCCATTCTAATATATCCAGGAACTTTTGGTGTTATTAAACCTTCTTCTATGGCAATGGTAATGGTGCCAATAGTACCATGTCCGCACATTGGTAAACAGCCAGAAGTTTCAATAAAAAGTATAGCAAAATCATTCTCTGGATTATGGGGAGGGAATAAAATACTACCGCTCATCATGTCATGCCCGCGAGGCTCGAACATTAATCCTTTACGAATCCAATCAAATTCTTTTAGAAAATGCTGACGTTTTTCACTCATAGTATTCCCTATTAGATTGGGACCACCACCAGCTACAACACGTACAGGATTTCCGCATGTGTGAGCATCAACACAAAAAAATGTTTTTCTTGCCATATATTATTTATGAATGCTTTTAAGTCTTAAAACTAATTGTTTTTTAATGATTCAGGAAGCAATTCTGTAGGGAACGATTGGTAACTTACAGGTCTTACCCATCTATATATAGCATCTACACCAACAGATGTATATTTAGAATCGGATGAAGCAGGGTATGGGCCACCATGATGCATGGATGGGCAGACTTCAACGCCAGTTGGAACACCATTAAAAATAATGCGACCAACACGGTTTGATAAGGCATCAACAATATCTGTTAGGTTTTCAATATCTTCGTTTTCAGCAATAATAGTTCCTGTTAATTGCCCTTCAAGAGCTTCAATAATCTCAACTAATTGGTTTTCATCTTTACTTTTTACCACTAATGAAAATGGGCCAAAAACTTCTTGATGAATTTTAGGGTTTGTTAAAAAATCTATACCAGAAACACTTGCTATAGCCGAAGCGGCATAGTTAGTTTCAACGTCTCCTTCAATTTTAGCAACCGTAACAACACCATTTTGTGAGGTTACACTTTCTCCATTTTTATCAAAACCAATTTTAATGTTAGGATGTAACATGCATTGCGGTTCTATAGCAACTGTTTTCTTTGCTAAATCTTGAATGAAGGCTTCTGTTTCATCACTTTCTACAGTTAAAATTAAACCAGGATTGGTACAAAATTGTCCGGTTCCAACGGTTATAGATCCTGCATAGGTAGAGGCGATAGCTTCTCCGCGATTATGGATAGCTGTAGGTGTAATAATAACGGGATTAATGCTACCCATTTCTGCATACACAGGAATAGGCTCTTCGCGTTTAGCGGCTAAGTTAAAAATAGCTCGACCAGCACCAATACTGCCTGTAAAACCAACTGCTTTTACTTTTGGATGATTTACCAACGCAGAGCCAACAATAGGGCCACGTCCAGAAAGGTGTGAAAAAACACCGTTTGGCATACCTGTTTTTTCTGCTGCTTTAATAATTGCAGACGCTACCAATTCTGATGTACCAGAATGCATTTCGTGTGCTTTCAAAATAACAGGACATCCTGCGGCTAAAGCACTGGCGGTATCTCCTCCAGCTGTTGAAAACGCAAAAGGGAAATTACTCGCACCAAAGACTACAACAGGACCCAAAGGCGTAACCGTTTTTCTTAGGTCGTCTTTAGGTAAAGGTTGTCTGTCTGGTATGGCTGCATCAAACGAGTTGTTTTTCCAATTTTCATTTGAAACTAAATCTGCAAACGATTTTAATTGCATAATGGTTCTACCACGTTCTCCTAGGGCTCTTCCTTCTGGAAGACCAGATTCGGTGGTATAAGCATCAATTAATTCTTGATCTAGAGCTAAAATTTCATCGGCTATAGCATTTAAAAAAGAGGCCTTTTCTTTTCCAGATACTTTTCTGTATGCTTTGAAAGCCTCAAAAGCCAACTGTGCAGCTTCTTCAATTTCTTGAGAGGTTGCTTCAATAAATTCTGTAGGGTTTTCAATATTTAGTTTAGGATTAATCGTTTTATGACTAATCTTCCCTAATGCACTGAGTTTATTTCCGATGTAATTTTTGCCTGTAATCATTGTTTTTATAAGTTTTTATAATCTGGTAGGGTAGGTCTGTTTTTCATAGCGTCTTCAATTACTTTTAAAACACGTGCTCTTTCTGCTCCCATTAATGGTAATCTTGGAGCTCTAACATTTTCTGTTCCTATACCAGTCGCAACTTCGGCTAACTTAATATTTTGAACTAATTGTGGACTTACATCTAACTCTAATAATGGCATAAACCATTTATAGATTTTCACAGCTTCTTTTATCATACCAGCTTTAACTAGTTGGTAGATGGCTACAGTTTCAGCAGGGTAAGCACATACTAATCCAGCAACCCATCCATCTGCGCCAGTTACTAAACTTTCCAAACCAAGAGTGTCAACTCCAGTAAAGACTTTAAAACGGTCTCCAAATTTATTTTTAATACGAATCACATTTGTTATATCTCGAGTAGATTCTTTAACAGCTTCAATATTACTGTACTGTTTTAAATCGTTGAGCATGTCTAAAGTAATTTCAATTTTATAATCAATTGGATTATTATACAACATGATAGGTAAGGTGGTGCTTTTTGCAATTTCTCCAAAGTAAGTTACAGTTTCAAAATCTGTAGCTTTATAGCGCATTGGAGGTAATAACATTAGACCATTTGCGCCAACAGCTTCTGCATGTTTAGCTATAGCCACAGCATCTTTTGTACTTTGTTCTGCAATATTTATAATAACGGGTATTCTCCCTTGAGTTATAGCGAGTGTTTCTTTTATTAAAGTTTCTTTTTCATTTTGCGTTAATGTACTTGCTTCACCTAAAGTTCCGCCAAGAATAATACCATGTACACCAGCTTCAATTTGAGCTTCAATATTTTTTTTAAACATTACAAGGTCTAATGTATCATCACTTGTAAATTTCGTAGTTACTGCAGGCATTATGCCTTCCCATTTTATCATGTGCTTATTATTTTAGATATGCAAATTTAGATGTTAAAAAATCAAATTTTGACACGATTATTAACATCTTTCAATACTATATTAACATGCATGTAGATCAATTTCTTTTTTTTTATTAATATTAGCAAAAATGAATATAT
>TARA_R110002051_G_scaffold177353_1_pt1 | contig 28462 bp, 34 predicted proteins | sample TARA_R110002051 | Tara Oceans TARA_R110002051 (sample SAMEA4397023) | marine metagenome | biome: Polar Biome; feature: [MES] marine water layer (ENVO:01000295) within the mesopelagic zone...; material: water (ENVO:00002006), including particulate matter (ENVO:01000060) such...
AGAAGTTAAATCTATAAATCCTTCACCAACTGCCGCGCCAAGATTGACAAGAGCATCACCTTCTTGCCAAGCGTTTATACCGCTACCATCTTCATTTCTCGAAACAGTATATCTGTAGCCACCAGTAATTGTTGTTGGGCTACTTGTAACCTTCATTATTTCTATTTGTGCTACGCCTCCTGGGGCATTTTGAAGTTTTATATATGCATTAGTTATATTGTTATGTTCAACATCAATAGTTGTTGTTTGTCCATCTGCAGTAACAGTTGCGATTAACTTTGTAGTAGGGGCGACTATTATACGACCACCCATAGTAGCCATTACATCTTGAGCAACTAAAGTCTCAACATAAAGCTCGGCAGCGTAAAGGCTGCGCCACATTCTATTGTAAGCACCTAAGTCTGTGTGGACAGAACTTGAAGGGTCAAAATTCTGACCAGCTGCGGAAACACGAACATCACCTTGCGTCCCTATGGTCAAAATACCACCACTATCTACACCTAAAGTACTATATGCGGAATTACTATAACTTAATTTTAATTGACTAGCTTGATTAGAAACCTCAAAGGGCTGATTAGAAGTCCAAGAATTTGAACTATTTATCCAGTTTATTGTCTTATCAGTTGCACCCTTAAGAGTTATCCCTCCTCCATCAGCTGTTGTATCACTAGGACTAGCGACTGAACCCATTTCAATATTCTTATCATCGACTGATAATGTAGTGCTATTAATAGTAGTAGTAGTTCCATCAACAGTCAATCCACCCTTAACGGTGACATTTGCTTTCATCTCAACAGTATCTGGAGTACCTGAGCCAAAATCAGTAGTATTACCTAATATAGTACTACCTAAAACATTAAGGTCTGTGCCTACATCTAGCGTTAATTCTATGTCAGTATCGGCATTTAACTTTAAAACATTAGATGATGAATCTAAAACCAAGTCTCCAGTACTAGTAGTTAATGTACCTGCCGATGCCCCAGCACTAAGAGTCCCTAATGTTGCACTAGCAAAAGTCGGAGTAGCTGCCGTATGTATATTTTGAGGGATAGATAGAGTAGCAGTTCCATCTCCATCGTCCGTTACAGTAAGTTGATTAGCTGTGCCTGTTAAAAAAGAAGACATATTTGATGATATTAATTTCTTACCTCCGCTAGAAGAAACAAGCCTAGTTGCAGTTAAGCCGCTCAAAAGCAACGTGTTAAAAGCTGCATCAGCATCGCTAGTTACGTCTTGATTTATTTTAGAATTGCCTTCAACATCTAAACTTACATCAGCGTCTACACCAGTATTAATAGAGAATGTTCTATCTGCAGTAAGCGTTGTATTCCCTAATTTAAAAATAGTATAATAATCTGTACCAGAAGTATGCTTTATTTTTAGACCAGTATTACCAGTTATGACCTCAGAAAATGTTGGAGAAGCACTTGATTTAACATCTTGATTAAGATAATCAGCGAATTGGTTACCATCCCACTTATCACTATCTTCAGAAGTTAAGTTGGCGACTTTAGTGGTAGACTCAACTGTAAAGGGGTTTGAGCCTTGTGCTTTATTAAAATTAGGAACACCTCCAAAAGTTGGGTTACCCGAAAAAGAAGGGTTCCCAGTAAACCCATGCCCTGCAGAAATAGTTCTTGCTATTGTATTGTGAGTATATTGAGAATGGTCATCATCATCTAAATTTTCCATTAGATTATGGTCAGATGTCCCAGTCCCAGTAGATACTGTTCCCTCTGCTTGATTAACAGTAATATTTTGCACAGTGGTAGCAAACGCTGAACTTGACCCTTTTTTACCTGCTCTTCTCGCACTATCAGTTCCACCCCTACCTGTGCTTAAAGAAATCCAACTTCCATCATTCTTTATAAATTGCTCTACGCTATTACTATTTTCGTTTTTCACTAAAACAGTATCGCCATTCTTCCCATACTCACTAGACGGAATATACGATAGAGTATTAGACTTAGTTAAATGCCTTATCCTCCTATCATTTCTCGCTGGCATTATTTCACCGACTTTGTACGAAAAATAAAAGTTATATCATTTATTTCAAAATTATATGGGACTAAGGTTGTCCCAGGTGTAGCTGATGCAATTTTAATCTTCATACTGTAGGCGTTAACATTTATTTTAAATCCAGTTGTACTCCAACTACCAGTACTTGCAAACTGTCCATTAGTAGCATCTTGGCTTATCTCTGTCCAAGTCAACTCCCCTCCCTTCTGCACTCCTGAGTAATATATCTTTAGCTTACTTGACCCTGCATTCTTATATGTAACATACACTTTCTTCCATTTCTTCTCCACACTAGGGCTACCAGTATCGAGTTCCCTTGTTATGACTTCAAAATACGCACTAGTCAATGTAGATGTTTGATAAGCAACGGCATTTAAAGGGTGTACATCCATATCGTCAGAAGAATCCTTAGAGCCTAATAATAATTTTCCATCCCAAGCACTAACTAGATTAGTTTTAACAGCGTTTGTTACTCTTGCTGTGCCCTTAGTGAGAGACTGGGTAACTAAGTCATACAAAAACCAATCTCCACCATCATTAATAAAAACTACTTGATTTTCAAGAGGGAAAAATCCTGCTCTGATTGTCGTTGAAGAGAAAGAAGTCCAAGTAGAAGGGCTTATTCTTCTTAAACTTCTTTTTGTTAATAAGTCTTGTACTGACCTTCCATCAAAGAAGAAGCATCCATGTTTATTTGCCCAAGCCACACCAAATGCCGTAGTACAGACAGAAGTAGATTTATCAACTCCCTTAAATTTATAAGTACCCTCTAGGAATTCAGATGCCCCTGAGCAATTTATTATATGAAGAGTGGTCTGCTTAAACTGCAATAACATATCTGCGAAGTGAGCCAAAGCAGTTATATCCTCACCATCACCAACGGCTACATCGATTCTCCTGTCTTTACTAAAGGAATCAAACTTATTAGTCCTTGACTTGAAAATAGAATCTGTTAACCTAAGAATTGAGCCATCATAGCTAGTCATCTCTACGTTACCAACATAAGCCCTCCTATTAAACATTACTGCGTGCTTCCATCTCAGTTGCTTAATCTCATTCTCATCACGATATTCTTCATTGTGATAAGGAGGAAAATCAAAAGAAAATCCTAAATGATAAAAACCCGGGTTCATTACTGATTTATTTGCCATTACAATTTTATATTAGTGAATTCCATTCCCATTAAACCTCTTGCCCTATATTTATCAGAGACAACTCTAACCTTCTTTCTCCATAAATTTCCACAAGCCCTTGAATACTGAATATTTAAACGACTAGCTGGAACGTCAGTATGATATACATATCTATAAATTTTACTATTTGATAATTTCCTAATAGTGTCTCCACTATAATGGAATAGCTTTCTATAAGCAGGAACTATCTGAGCATCTACCCTAAGCCCATCAATGTGCTTTCCTTCAAAAAATTCCAATACTTTCTCCCATTCTTTTAGCTGCACCTTCCCCTTATTAGGAATAATTCCTATGTCTATGTCATTTGGTCTTGGATTTAATCTTGCCATAGAGCCAACTAAGTAAAAATCGTACTTAGGAAATTTCTTTTTAGCCTCATTAACTAGAACCATCTTGCTGGGAATAGGTAGGAGGGGGAGAGTTCCCTGAGTCCGCAATAACAATTTTTTGCTTAGAGCTTGTAGCGACAACCGCAAAAGACTCATCAAGTAATTCAGCCTGAAACTCCCTTGTCCCTTCTCCTGGTGTTGTTATGGTCAGTACATGAGTAGCTGTGGTTAATGGGATGATGCTACCATCTGTATTAATATTTTTCCATATAGGCTCATTGTGTGGACCCCATAGCCGTAAGAAACCCTGTCTTCCCGTAAACCCACTAGCATTATTAGTAACTGTAAAAGTCGCAGTTGTTTCTCTAAAAGACTGCTTAGATGAAGAGACTGCATCAAAAGTCAGGGTTGCAGGAGAACCATAGCTAGAAGCATCCGAAGTGGTTTTAGGTGCTATAGAAAAACTGGTTAAAGTAAGGATAGCAGTGATAATAGTATTACTAGGAATGTCATCACCCGTCACCTTTAAGCCATTAACTATACTAGAATCCTCTGCGTGATTTATGGTTGAAGAAGCATTATTATAATAACACGACAGTGTGTATCCAGATAAACTAGTATTAGCAATAGTAATGTCCCCTATGTTCCCATCAAAAATGCCCTTTGCCTTATCCGATGCGCCATCGTAAGCTTTCCAATTAAATTTTCCACCACTTAGTAAATCAAAATCTTTTAATTTATGCCATTTGTCAGCACCATGACTTCTAAAAAGTATCCTAGTCCCTATAATCCTATCGTCACCAAATGGATGAGCAGTCGGGCTAACACTATTTGTCCTAGAAATATGTAATTGAAAAGATACTTTATTTTTATAAAAATTAACACTAGTGCCAAACTCCCTCAATGGACCAACGCCTCCTTGATGATAAATTGGAGAAGCAGCATACTGAAATGAGCCATTCCATTGCCCGTCTGAACTTGTCCAATAGGATAATGTTATTCTACCTAAATTAGCAGTAAGAGAAGCATCGTCTGGACCCTCATCTTGTGAATTGTCTACTCCTAGAGTTATTCCTAAATCAGTAAATGATTTTAATTGTTGGTCTGAATGAACCCACCCTTGCCTAATGACTGAGGCTGAATTATAAAATATTATAGCACCGCCAGAGGCTGCGATTGTTGGAACATTCGAGAGGACAACAGATGTTGATGAGAGAATCTCTGTTACTGTTGTATTTACTGGAATCCCATTTCCCTTAGCAATATCCCCAACTCTTAAGTTAGTATTACTCCCTAAATTAGTTACTGTTGGGTTAGTAATCAGCCACGTTCCTGTAGTTGTTAGATGTCCAGCAACAGAGTCTTCTTGAAAAAATTGTCTATCAATATATTGATGTACTCTATTATTAGACGCTGACTCGTAGTCGCCATTGGAATACCTTAGTATGCCATCAGCTAAATAAAAAGATGGCTCAGCAGTACTAGCCTTGCCTGACTCCACAAATGACGTATCTTTTATTGTAGAAGAAAGGTTAGGAGAAGGGGATGCAGCCATTTTATCTCGATAATAAAACTGCATATTACCATCATCTGAGTTATACAAAGCTAACCAGTCCTCAGACTTCATCTTTCCGTCTTTGTCATTGTCCGTACTAAAGTAAAACAGCCCATAGTCTTTTACAGGCTTTATATCAGCGCCACTTAAATTTGAGTAGACAGTTCCAGCCCCACCAAGAACCCCTATCCTCCCAACTCTACTTACAGAACAATCATTCGCAGATGATAGTTCATCTGGAGCTATATCTTTAGGGTCTGTGTTGTCGTTTAAGCCTCCGTGAAACGCTACTATTTTTTCTGCTTTGTTCGCCATTTGCCATTACTTCTTTTTAACTTCTTTGACTACATCATCAATTTCTTTTTTAATGCTAGAAGCTTTTGATACTGATTTTTCTGCCTGAGCAAAGAAAACTTTTAGTTTCTTTACCATAGCATCATCTTTCTTAGATGGAGTTAGCTTAGCTGTGAATTCAGCAAACTCAAGTATAGTTTTAGCAAAACCAACATTGGCTTTTTGTTTCTTTACGAATCCACCAACTGCCATCCAAGCTCTTGAAATTCCTTTTAACGGTCTCATATCTATTTATCCTTTCCTGCTAGTTTCATTACTGCGCCTTTAACAGAAGCCCAGATAAGGTCATCCTGTTTCATTGGAGATAGTGCTACTGCTTTATCTATCAGAAGAATTCCAATAGCTACATACTCCCAATTTCCTACTAACCATTGTGAAATATCCATTTTTATTCCTTTATCTTTTTTGTTTTTAAGTATAAGTAGTAAATCTGTGCTGAAAACATTATGCACATCAGTACCCCTGAAAGTAAATCTGTCCAGTATACTAGACCTAAACTTGTACTTATGCCTGTTACTCTTAAACTATCCATAATCATTCTCTAGTCATTATTAGTTATAGAAACAGAAGCCCCCTGTTCAGTAAGAGACTTCAAATAATTATAGACTCCTCTTAACTCTGCTATCTGATTCTCGATTGCCTTCATTTGGTCGTCAAGATTAATTTGTTTTTTCTCTGCTTTCGCAGGTTCCATTTTATTACTAGTTTTCATACTACTCTCCTTTATTTACCATTGATTCTAGAAACAGAACCCTTTATTTCCATTAATACATCAGACAAATCATTTATTTCCTTAACCATATCTTCATGCCTTCTGTCTCTTGTCTCGTCAGACCTATTCCATCTGTCTAAGAATTTAACCACAATAGATTTAATATTCTCTAAATCTTTTGATTGTGATTCATTTTCAACTTTTAAAGCTTCTAAATCTTCTGCCTGAGACTCAGATTTCTTCGACATCGTGATGACTAGGTAAATAAACATTACCCCCACCACTCCTATCATTCCTGCTTCGCCATATATCGCCATGAAGTCCATTATTTGTTTTTCCGCTTTCCCCAGCTAAGAGGGTTAATGTTAAACTCTTTTTCATAAAAATTTACTTTTTCTTCTAATTGCTCTCTTTGTAAAGTCTCATCCACGATATGTTTACCAAGCAAGTCCCCAATCTTAACATCAGCTGTAACCATCGCTTCCTCAAGATTTCCAAGTCTAGACTCGATACGCCAATACCCGTAAACAAGCATACCGACCAGAACAAGTAACTGCCCCAGCCATTTGAGATTAATACTAACAACAGCATTATCGTCAACGACAGTACCCTTATAACTCCGAGCAGTTTGTACTTTTTCACTCATTTAGCCTCTTATGTCCTTTAATAGCTTAGTTCCCACAAAGCTAGAATGAGCTTTAAGTGCCTCGACATCCACATCAGCAATAAGCCAAACCCAAGCATTACCATCCATCGCATCTTCATCAAATCTTTCAACATTGTACTCGTAACTTAAGTCCCCCTCAAATCCAACAGCATATTCATCATTATAGAAAGTATCAACATCCTTAGAACCTCTGCCGTTATCCCAAGCCCTATCTTCTTCTAATCTCTTAAAAGTAAACTTTGCTAGTACACCTTTTTTTGTACCTTCGTATGGGTCAATGTAAGCCATTAGCCTGTTATGTAAACCCCCATATAAAGAGTACCCATGTTAGACCCATAGCCATAAGATTCTGTTTTTATAGTGTTGGTAGTAAATGTAATCTCAGGTGACCTTAAATAGACATCTTTAGTATAAGCATCAGAACCACTTCCTTCATAATAGCAGTGATAAGATAAGTCTATCCCAGTGCCACCCGATGGAGTTCCACCAGTGTCCCTATTCCACCTTCCAGAAACAGTCCCAGCTGCTAAAGTATGCCAAGTAGAAGCATGATTGTAAACTGCATTAGTAGTTATTCGTGTAGTCCTCCAAGTAGAATATACCTGTGAAGCTAACCACGGATTCAACCACACTCCCAATGTTCCATAATCTATGCGATATATCTGAGCATCTTGTCTAAAAGCAGTACCACTTTTTATCCTATAGTATATATGTCCAGTTTGCCCTATTACTGAAGAACCACAATATTTAGCCGCTGATATATCTTCACTATCTGTTTCCTTGCCTGTCCCTTGATTCCCTGTCCATAATTTAGTTAAAATACTATTACCATAAGAACCAACAGCTACCCCAGATGATGCACTGTGGTCATAGGAATAAAACTCAGACATTTTGTGGGGAGTACTTCCATCTGGTCTATCTGCAACATCATTAGCAGTATTAATAGTCGCTATTGAACCTCTAGACGCAGCTTCTAAACCACAAGATGTAGTAGAACTTTGACCTAACTCAACTCCAATATCCCTTGCTAATTCTATTGCACCACTACTTGTTATTGCCATTTTCGAGCCTCTTAACCTTAGCAGTTAATTCTTTAATTGACTCTATTAGTAGGGGAATAAGTTTATCATACTGAACTGTGTGGTATTGAGGGTCTATAGGAGCAGGCACTACCGCTTCAGGCAAAACCTTTAAGACTTCTTGTGCAGACACTCCTACCTTTTTAGCTGAAGTATCATAGCCTAATTCTCCTGCTAGTTTATTTGGCTGATAATGGAATCCATTAAGTGACACTACTTTATCTAAGGCATTTTCAATATTCCCATACCTATTTTTTAATCTATCATCTGAGTAAAAAGCAGTAACTTCATTTGTTGCTCTTATTTCTCCACCTGTATTAGAAGAAGCAGTTCCTACTCCAAGAGAATGGCATTTAGTTGCTCCTCCAGCCATTACTGAAAATGTAGTGCTTCCCTGAGAGAGGAGCTTTATACCTACAACAGTATTAGAAGGTGTATTATTTGTTACAGTTAAGGTTGGTTCAGAATCAGTTATCACAACTCTTCCTGTAAAAGACTTGTCACCTGAGAATGTCTGCGCACCTGAGAGGTGAGCAGTATCAGCATCCATTCTATTTGATAATAGAGTTCCGCTTAAATCATTAATGTCACTACCTTCAGTAATAACAGGGTCACCATCAACCTCTAAGCCTCCCTCGGGAAAGTTCGATGTCCCTGAAAACGAAGGATTAGTATTCAGCACAACGCTACCAGTACCCGTTTTTGACCCTACACCTGTTCCCCCATCAGCAACGGCTACTGTGCCTGAGTGAGATGAAAATGCGTGAGACAAAGTAGCAGGGGTTGCCCAAGTCATTGTGCCATCGCCATCTGACCTCAAGAATTGCGCAGTTGTGCCATTACCACTTACATATAATTCTGATGCTCCAACTGCATTAGCATCTATTGCAGCTTGACCTATAACATCATTAGCGATTTTAGAAGGATGGTCTATTCCCCCAGTCGTTATCATACCTCCAGTTATAACATTTTGAGCAATAGTAAGCGAAGTCGCACCCGTTACATTCCCAGTGTGTGTAGCGTTTGATGTTTTAGAAGTATTAGCAGTTACTGCTGTGTGATTACCAACCTCTGTGTCAAAATCACTAATCTTAGACGCAGTTAAGGTAGGGACATCCCCCACCTCTATACTACTATTCTTATAGTCAGCGTCAACAGCCTCTGTTAACACTTTTTTCCATGTAGCCATTATTTATTATCCATCTTCTTTTGCTCACGTTGGCTTGATAAATCAAATTGGTGATTAAGCTTATCTATTATACCAACAAAAGCCCTAGCGTCCTCCCCTCTGACATTCATAGTCATTAAAGCATCTATAATAAATTTCCACTCATTAGTCTCTAGGATTTTCATGACCCCTCCCCCTGTTTTTAGTTATTAAGCAGTTCTTATATAAATATCTTGGGTGGAAGAATTTGTGTAGAATTGCCCTACTCCTCCACCATTGTCATTACTATCGGGCGCACCAGACGCCACCTGAGTCATTAGTACTTTATTACCACCTGAAGCTGTCGTGCCATTTTGTGCATACCAAGTATCCTTAGCTTCATTCCAATAGAACTTCATGTCACTTTCAGAACCCCTGTCAATAGTGATTCCTCCATCTGCTCCTGCACCTGCATTACCATGATTAAGAACGATGTTATTATCAGCTAACAGAATCTCTTCAGTATTTACCGTTGTAGTAGTTCCTGTAACTGTTAAATTCCCTGAAATTGTTATAGTCCCTGCGCCTGTTCCAATCGTGTGAGAAGCTAATTCAGATAAATCTACATTAACTGTTGGCGTAACAGTGCCTGAGCCAGATATGTCTATACCAGTTCCTGCGGATACCGATGTTACTGTACCAACTGCGTGAACACCACCAGTTACTCCTCTGTGAGTAGTATTCAAAGCTGCTGCCGCAGTGTTTGCGTTAGCTTTAACCTCATTAGCTAGGGATAGTGTCTTAGTGTTTGCAATGTTAGTAAAATTAGCTGATGTTAAGTACCCATTCACAGAGCCTGAAGCTGCAGCCATTGAGATAGTGGGAGTTGCGCCTCCTGAAGTCGCTACGGGAGCAGTAACTCCGACACTTGTTACTCCTGAGCTTGTTACATAACTAGAATTATTAGTCCATTGAGATATGTTACCACCCTTATTTGTAAAAGTCTGACTATTTGATGCCGTTGTAGTTCCTGAATTTGAAGTCCAACTTTGGTCATTAACAAACTGACCTAAATTAATTTCAGCGAACCGTTTCCTACCTCCAACCGTACCTCCATTCAGCATAATTAATTCATCAGTACTATCAACTTGAGAAGTTTGGTCTGCTAATTCTGATAAATCTAACGCAATGTCATCGGCATTTGATTTAATACCCGTTCCCCCAACAACATTTAATGTAGGGATTGGTCCACTCAAAGAAGAACCTGTCATTCCAGCACCAGCGACTACTGCAGTCAAATCACCAGCGGATGTAGCCCCTGCTACAAAAGCAGTAGTAGCTAACTTTGTAGAACTATTTCCCGCTGTTTGTGTGACCCCTGTGGTTCCTGTTGGAAGAGATGGGGTTCCTGTAAATGCTTGACTAGCGATATTTGCTTTCGATGTAATATCAGTAGCACCAGTATATCCTTGAGCCTTAACATAGGCAGTAGTTGCTAATTGTGTTGTGTCAGTAGACGTAGCAGCAGTTGGAGCAGCTGGAGTCCCAGTAAAAGTAGGACTAGCCTTTGGAGACTTTAAGGCTAATGCTGTCGCTTGTGTTGCTGCGGTTGTACCACTTAAATCGCCTATACTTAACGTCTGCTTAGACATTGAAGTAATAACACCATCTGTAACATTGATTGCTGCTATGTGTTCAGTTGTACCTAAGCTTAGGTCAGAATCAGTACCAATAACTGTATTATATGTACCCGATGCTTGATTCCTAGTATCTCTATTAGTTGGTACTGGGTGAGCATCTGTGTGTGTTTCGGTTAATATCTTTTTCCATGTAGCCATTTTAAAACTCCGTTTGTTTGTTTGCTATTTCATTTAATTTTGCTTGGAGCTTTACTTTAGTCATAAAAGCCAATTCAAGCACCTTTCCTGAGATTGCCATTTCTTCAATCATGCTAATCAAAAATCCTATCTCCTTTGCGGTAAAACTTTGTTCTTCTACCTTCTCCTGCGAATACCTTGACATTCCTATACTCCTTTTTCATTATTATACTCCAATGTACACACTTGTGCCATCGAATACGAACTTTCCTGTAACAGCAGTACCTTTACTTGCTACGGTAGCTAATTGAATAGAGCCATCATATCCAACTGAAAATTTCTCAGTTCCATTGTTTACAATCTTCATCAATATCCCACTTGTAGCTGTTGTTGACTTAGCGAATTGTAGCCATCCATTACTATCAGTAGTTTGAGTACTTAAATTAGAACTAGCACCACTTATCTCAGCTATAGCGTTACTAGCATTTTTATAGAAAAGTTTACCATCATTGTAGTTTATAGCAAGTACACCTTGAGGTAAGTTACCAGCAGTTGGAGTGGCATCAGCTGTGCCTGAGCGATAATGTTTAATAGTTGCAGCCATTAGAATGAACCACCATCAATAGTACCATGAAATGTAGTTGCCGTTACTTCACCAAACTCAGCATGACCTAGACTACCACTTATTACACCAGTACTTTCAGTAGCGTCTGGGATAAATGTAAATCTTCCTGAAGAATCATCAAGCCCAAAAAATGCTTGTTTAGCAGAGCCTGAATAGTAGTGAGCCATTACACCCCTATCTTTATTATCGTCACTTGAAGGAGCGGCTCCAGATACTGCACCTAGTTGGAAGATAGGGTCATCAATTATAACAGTATTTGATTTAACAGTTGTAGTAGCCCCGTTGACGGTTAAGTTTCCAGGTATCACAACATCATTACCAGAAAAAGTAGTTGCCTCCACTAAGACATCTCCACCACTCGCAGATACAGTCATATTACCACTATCCCCAGTAATATTCCCCGTGATAGTCATGCTACCACCAATATCTAATCCTGCGAAGGCAGGACTTTGGTCAGTAGCCACGCTTTGACCTATTGCAACTGAGCCATTAGTAATTGTTACTCCAGTCCCGTTTGAAAAATGCGTCCTTACTTCAGCGGCAGATGGACCAGTGTATGTTAGAACACCAGAAGTACTATTATAAGAGAAAGAACCATCTCCACCTGAATCTGTGGCTGATACCGATGCTCTTGCTCTAGCCGTAGTGTGATATAAATTTGTTTGTTCTGGAACGTCTGCACTAGATACTTGACCAGAGCTAGTTCCAAAATCTATATGAGTCTCATCAATACCATCAGCTTTTATATCAACTACACCTGCTGTGACTTGAAATACATCAGAGTCAGCTTGTAGTAAGCCTTTTGCACTAGTAGTACCAAATATATTACTATCAGCAACATCTACTGATAGAGACATAGCATTATCGCCTGCCCCACTCGCTAGAGTAGCAGTTATACCATTCCCACCAGTTAAATCATTAAGGGTAGATAAGTGAAAGACTTCTACGGCTGAGTTATTATGCCTCCCGATATATACTTTCTTAAGAGCCTGTACTACCGCCATCTCCCCAGATAGCAATGTACCCGGTAGGCTTGTACTTGAATTTGTTTCGCTTCTTTTAATTTGAATTGCCATAATTTATTCCTTTAAGTGAACGTCCCCCCGTCTACATTATTAACACTCTGATGCTCATCAGTTATATGATTCCAAGAATCATCATCTCTCACATACAATTTATCTGAACCAGATTCATACCACATATCCCCCTCTACTGGAGATGATGGAGCAGATGCTTTGACAGTAACTCCTTTTCTACCACCTAACTCTTCCATAGCATCTTGAATATTCTTAGAAGTAGGTAATGAAGTTAAAGTGACAGGTATCTCACTAGCATCTATATTGAAAGACTCAGCAGCCTTAGAAACAGTTTGAGTACCAAAGCTCTTAGTAGCGGAAGATGTTATCACTTTAGCGGAAATAGCCATTAGAAATCACCTACTTTAGCAATAGAATTAGAGACAATAACGTCTCCCTGAATTTGCCTTTTATAAGAAGTGTCATCAGCGTCTTTTTCAAGTAAATCCCATACTCCCTCCCATCCATCAGTAAAATATGTAGTTGCCTCAGCAGGAAGAGTAAGTGTTACTGAATTAGAGCCTGTCGCTATAATAAAGGCGAGTCTTGTAGCAGCTGCATCTGAAGACCAAGTAGAGCCACTCAAAGAAGGACCAGTAAAAGCTGTGGATTTATAATCCTTAGCGATATAGGCTTTAAACGACTTTCCAACCATATCATGAGTAGAGTCGAATGTTATGACATTCTCAAAATCACTATCCTGTAGTATTTGGATGTCTTGATATGCTTCTGCTTGAATCATCTAATATAAAAATATCACGTTAGCAGTATTAGATTTAGTACAAGAGAATTTATAAACAGTTCCAGGCAATAAACCCGTAAAAGCAATAGCTGCACCATCCATAGTGAGGGTGTGACTTGCTCCAGATTTAATGTAGACTGCTCTAGAAGCATCCATATCGTTAGTAGTAGAAACTACTGCCTTCATGTATGGTGCTACTGATTCACTTGCTGTGTAGTCTTGTAATGTTTTAGCCATAAATTACTCCTATGTGTCAGTATCATGTATAAAGAAACCTTCCATATACACAGGTTTAGATGCCGTGCCATTGGCATTTTTAACATAATAAGTTGATATATTATTTGAAGTCATTGGAATAACAAAAACATCTTTATTATCAACACTTAGGGATGTAATCATTGTAGACGCACTGCTAGTTTTATAAACTTCAATAAGTGAACTTGCATTAGCTGCTGTTTCCTTCGTGGCTTCTTCAAAACCACTATTTTTTAGAATAAGAACCCCATTCTTAGATAAGGCACTTATTTGGACTCTACTCCCAGCTGATGTCAGAACTGCGCTTACCGAAGTAACAGAGCAGTTATTATCACTTGCATCGATTGATGCTAAGAAACTGCCTCCTCCGATATATCCCGTTGGAAATGTAGCAGACGTTAATCCGCTTGTAATTGCCGGTTGATTGTTTGATGCGTCTAAAGTCAAATAAGGACTTATGCTAACGTCAACCCTTGCTTTTATGTTTGCCATAGATTACTCCTATCTAATTGCATATGGAGACAACGGAATGGCTACGAAAATATCATTTCTGTTGCTCTCGTTATCTGATAATTTATTATGAAATTCTCTCATAAAATACTCTTTTCCCTGCACATCGCCATTTCTCTCTGCGAACTGAGCCTTTAGGTACTCTACAACTGCCAATGACAACACCCTATTCAAATTAATATGTGTTGGCTCAGTTGGTGACGTAACTTCAATATACCCACCATCACTGCCGTTATCTACTGATTCAATAGTTATGTCAGGGTCTTTATCGACAAATGGTTTTTTTAACGCTGTGTATTCTAGCCTTAACCCATTTGCTATGGTTTCATCTGGGTATATCAATTCATCTGAATTAGAAGAGTTTACTCTTCCTTGATTATCGACTCCCCTAGCTGAAGTCTTTCTTAATTTATATAGCCTTATAATCTTGCCATGTCTCTTATAAAAATAGGTCTTATTTGTATCGTAACTCATTATCCTAAATCCTTATCTTCCGCAATTAGTGGGTCATGTGTCAACCTTCTAATTCTTTTATATTTGTTACCATCTTCAATATCTAGTATAGATACACTATCAAGGGCAATCACTTTAGTAGGCAATGAATAATCTCTTTTGTCTTTTGTAATATCTTGCTTATCACTATCTAAGGAAACCTCATAAGTACTTTGGATTTTCACAATAGCGTCTTTTATAAAAGCCGTGGCTAACCTCGTCTCTCTAGTATTAGCCCTTTCCATCATCTCAAGAATTGTCATTATGTCGATGCCCCTTGTTCTTGTCGTTGAGTTTGTTGTTGCTGAGGCTCTGCTGTGACTGCCCCACTAATTGCAGACAATTCTTGTATAGCTCTTTTATAATAATCCTGAGAGCTTATAAAGAAGCTTTGGCTCTTTTGCATATACGTACCACCAGTTTGGAGTCTCATTCCAGCTTCTTCTAAAAACCCTTTTGCTTTCTGTGAGTCAGAAGTCCATTTAGATGTTTTAGCTTGTACTAAAGTAGTGTATTTGCCCATTTCACTATTATATTGAGTCACATTTTTCTGTAAATCTTGAACTTTATAGCCCAACTCTGCATTATACTTTCCTATTTCTCCATTAAATCTTTGAGTCTCTCTTCCCACTTCACCTTGATACTTAGCGAGTTCTGATTGGACTCTCTGTTGCTCTTTCCCTAGTCCTGCGTTAAACTTACCTAACTCAGTATTAATTCGCTGGACCTCTTTTCCTAATTCGGCTGAATAACTATTAAGGTCTGTTGTGAATTTTTGAGCTAGTTTTCCTAGTTTAGCTTGATATATCCCTATGTCGCTTTGGGTTCGAGCTGATTCTTTTCCAAGTTCTGCTTGGAATTTAGCAGATTCAGCCTGATGCCTGCTAGACTCTTTCCCTAACTCAGCTTGATACTCCTGTACACTACTTCCAAATTCCTGAAGAGCCTTATTGGTTTCAGCATTATATCTAGCTAGGTCTGAATTAAATCTTGCATTCTCTTTCTCTACCTCTGTTGTAAAGGCTTGTAGTCTAGCTTGAAACTCCTGAACCGCTTTCTGAAAATCATTAGACCAAATCTTTAAATCAGATTCAATGCGAGTGCTTTCTTTTTGAAGTTCCGCTGAATAGGATTGAACATCAACATTGCTTTTAGCTGATTCCTTTGCTACTTCTGCCCCATAAGCATCTAATTCGGCTTTATACCTAGAAACTTCACTCTCCATTTCAATCTGATACTTCTTAATACCGTTCTCAATTCTACTTGTTTCTTTTTGCAAGTCTAGTGCATACTGCTCAGCTTCTTGCTTATGGACAGCTACTGCTGTGTCTAAATCTTTAGCATACTTTGTAACTTCAGCTTCGATTCTTGTTTTTTCTCCATTTATCTCACCTAAGAATATTTTTATATCCTGCTCACTCTTAGCCGTCAAGAAACCTACTTCAGCTTGATACTTGCCTAATTCAGTTTGTAATCTTGTAGATTCCTTAGAAACATCCGTCTCAAGGACTTTTAAACCAGAGTTAATTCTTGTCTTCTCTTTCTCAAGTTCTAATTGGTACTTAGTAGATTCTGCATCAATCCTAGTTTTTTCAGAATTACTTTCTATTGAATATCTCTGCAACTGGCTATCGATTCTTTTAGCCTCTTTTGTTAGCTCACCATTATATTTCTCAATTTCAGCATTAATTCTAGACCTTTCGGACTCAACTGCTGTCTTATATAAATCAGCGTCAGTCTTTACTCTTGTCGCCTCAGTCTGATGTTCAGTACTATACATTGTCACTAAATTGCCAAATCTCGATACTTCACTTTGTATCTCGCCTCTATATTTATCTATAAAATGTGCTTGTTTTTGAATCTCACCACTCGCTAACCCTAGAGCAGAGTTAACAGTCTGTAATGTTGTGTTAACCATGTCTGGGTCTTCTTCGTCTAGCCAATGGATTGCTGAAGATGATGTTTTATTATCAGCATGACCTGCTCCACCGTCTCCACTCGTAGCCCCATTTAATAAAATCTCTTCAGCTTTATTTATCTTAGCAGTAACTGCCGATGTGTCGACATCTAAGAAAGAAGGACTCCACTCAGGCTTAGGGGTTGAAACTGAAAGTGGACTTGGAAGCGTTTGGCTTACACTAAAATCGCTTGGAAGAGTACTCCCTACTGCTAAATCTGTGGGGAATGTACTATTAATAGTGAAAGCACTCGGCAAATTAGCCTCTACATTAACTTCACTTGGAATAGTTGTTGATAATGCCCACTGTGGCAATGGAGTAGTCATTTCATTTGTCATACTACTAGGCAATGTCTTAGTTGACTGCAAAGAACTCGGAGGAACTCCAGTAAATGAAAACTGTGGAAATTGCTGAGTAATATCAAAATCTGTTGGGAAATCTGAACTTATTATAATTGGTACTGGGAAAGCCCTTGTTAATTCAAAATCAGATGGTAAAGTCTTAGTTACATTAACAGAAGATGGAGTCTCTTTAGAAAAAGCAAATGTAGGGAATGATTCTGTTAATGTAAAAGCAGTTGGTAGTGTACTAGGCATATTATTAAGTGATGGTAAACCAGTACCCATATTTATAGCAGTTGGCAATGATGATGTTAACGATATAGCCGATGGCTCACTTAGAGATGAAACATCTAAATCTGGGATACTTAAAGACATTGCAATCCCACTTGGGACAATATCATCAAATGAAAATGTTGGAAGACTCTGACTAAAACTAAAGCTAGGTAATGTTTGAGATATTGAAAAAGTGAAATTAGGGGTAGGGATAGAAATTGCATTTCCTCCCGTGTCTAAAGTCAAGTTTAGTTCAGTAAAATTAGTTCTAAAAAGAGCAAGAAGTCCAGTACTAGCAGTTGTTATCTTGCTTATTTCATCTTCGCATTTACTTCTATAAGACTGAACAAGTCTCAATGAGTCCATAGATGCAGCATATAATAATGCAACATTCTCATATTCTACCAATATCCATGTATCTGTGTTCTCGTCTATAATAGGAGGGGCTGAATAAACAACAACTCCCTTATCTCCAGTCTTAGCAACTACAGAGACACTAACGCCATCTAAATCAGTATATGTCTTGGTAGTTGATGCATGGGCATTATAATCGGGGTCAGGCTTTATATAAATCTTCCCAGATAGTTTATAAAATTTAGGGAACATTTCAGTTGCCCTTAGTAAGCTAGTAGCTTCGTCAAATATATGTATGCTTTTATCTGGTGCCTCAGCACACACTCTTCTCTTTCCGCTGTCATAACGATATACTGCTAGTATTTTATCATAAGCGACAGTAGAGCCATCTCCTATCAATGAAGTTCCAGATGAGTTAAAACCGTCTATCTCAACTTCATTAGCTACTGTCCATAAAAACTTTTCAGGTAAAGCACTAAGTATAAACTTAGCACCTGCATTTACATACTCTACAATATTTCTAGCCTTACTGCTATGCCCAGTAAAATTATTTACTTTTTCCCAAAGTTTCATATACGCCTCATTAAAAGATGGCTCAGCTTCCAACCGGAGAAAGGAGGGTTAAAAGCGGAAGGAAACCTCGCCATCTTATTCTTAGTCTAGGGGGTTATTTCCAAACTGCGTGAGCTTCAGGCATTTGCCATTCAAACCCAGCTTCAGTTAGAATCATATCTACTCTTTTATCAATACCAGAGTTTTCTAGTGATTGAACTCCTGCGTAGATAGCTGTATCACGATTCACACCATTACCGACCAATGGACGATACTTGACATGATTCATATTACAACCTAGAATCTTAATCGCTGAACCATCAAGAGCCATACATCTAGAAAGATTCATATCGCCATAGACAGTACTAACAGTAGTAACATCTAAGCCCATGACTTTCTTTCTACCTGTAATTGCAAGGTCTGCGCGGAACTGAGAATCAAGACCGATATTCTGTGAAAAATATCCACCTAACTTATGAATCCAGTTATACACATCCGTGCTACAGAAATAGACAGTTGCTTTTGATTGATTGTAACGAGGGTCAACATACTTAGACATATCATCAAGGAAGTCATCAACAGTTTTTGATGTACTCCAAGAGAAGATGTTTCCATACTTTAAGACATAATCAACTGCACCTTGTGTGTGACCTACACCAGCGGAATCTTCAACCTGTGAACCAAAAAGTCCAGCATATTCAATTTCCCACTTATGCTCAATCAACTTATCACGCCATACACGCGCCCATTCATTAGGCTCGTATTTGAGTGCTGTTGCTCTTGCCGTATTAGTCATACCAAATTCAGAACGAAAAATCTGAGTTTGACCATAACCAGTACTATATGGATTATCTTTCCATGATTTGCCAATTAGTGAGCTTCCTTCTGCGTAAGAAGTACCTGCAACATAAGACCTCATCGCTTCTAACTGAGTGGCGATGTCTTTGTTATACGCTGAAGATACTGGGGCATCACTTGCGAATGAACATAGTTCACCCGTTGCCGCCCTAATAACTTCACCAGTAACAAGTTTAACTTGCATACTATTCTTAGTAACCTCTGCTCCAACAGCGGAAACTTTAATTAGTGCATAATCACTAATTGCAGTACCACCCGATGCGGTTGCAGAAAGGTTGATTCTAAGAATCTGTTGAGGCATTAGGAATTCTGGTGCTGTTCCTGCCGCACCAATCGCAATAGCTCCGTTCGATTGACCGGAGATGTTTTGTAAATTACCAGCGGACTTGTAATCAGTAGCCATATACATTTTCACAGTGTCTTGTAAAACAATCGCTGCATTTGCTGCGCCTGAAACTGCATCGTTGTAGTTCCGGAATGTAGCATCTGCAAAAGAATCTGCATCTGCGACAATTACCTGACCAACAACATATGCGTAGCGTTTCATCCACGATTGTCGTTTCTCTGTGAACTTGAACTGCGGGTCGTCTACTGGGGCTTTAGTAAGACCAGAAACCAAACGAAAAAACGGTGTTTGGTCAATGGCTAATTCTGCAAACCTTTCGGAGAAGTCATATCGTCTCCTAAGGTCACCAGTTGATAGACCTGACGCAGATATAGCTTTACTAGATTCGGAAAGTCCGGTGGCGGTAGCTAGTTTCAGGGGTGTAGCCTGAGGATAACTTGTGTCAGCCATGTTATTTTCCTTACGGGATTATCCCGTTGTTTTAGTTAAGTACTATAATCCGATGTCGCTGAGTCTTTCCCCTACGCCTAATAACTGGTCGAATACTTGGTCATCAAGAGAAGATTCTTGGCGAACCTCGTTGCCTACATTAGCAATACTTTGAGGAGTTCCTGTTCGGACCCTCTCCATTTGCTGGACTTGTTCTTGCCGAACATTATCGGCAATATTTTTGTCCCGGCTTTCGCGGTTCTTTAAATAGTATACATCCTCTAGAGTCAATTTTTTTTGTTTTGCAAAATCAACAAGTTCATCATAGTCACCGTCTGTTAACTGATATTTAGAACGAAAGTCCTGTTCATCAGCTAATTTCCGATTTTGATTGGCTTGGTCATCTGAAAACTGCTTGATTCTTTTCTGGACGACACCATCAACCGTAGCTTGAAATAATTTAGCACTATCAGAATTTTCATTAGATATTGCATCATCGTAATCAAACATAAAGTCTTCTCCTAATTGAAGTTCTTCCTTCAGGCTTTTGGGTGCTGACCCACCACCCTCAAAATAGCCTCTCACATGAGATACTAAATTGGGGTCTTCTTTCATCGCTTCGAGAACTGGTAAATATGGTTCTAACTCTTTTAAACGAGTGTTAAGTCGTTTTGCTTCACGAGAAGAATCACTATACCTTTTCTCAAGTTGGTCGTTACCGACCTCAGCATTTTGAGGATTCCCTTCTGGGGAAGTTATCTCAGGTTGCTGCTCTGGATGAGATTCTGAAGGCTCTGAAAGAGCCGAACCCATTACTTGTCTATCAAGCTGGTCAAAAAAATCGTCCTGTTGTGTTATTTTCTGAGTATCTGTCTCAGGGGGCAGGTTGTCTAAGTCGACTCCTGCGTTGCCTTTTTCGATTGCTTCACTCATTTTTCACTCCTTTTAAATTACCATTACCCTTTTTCTTTTGCAACCTGTTCTTTCTTGGCTTCATTTCTTCTTACCATCTCAGAACTAAGTTCCGATTTTAAGATATTCTGCACTAATTTTTGTTGCGCAGTCGTCTCATTAACCGATTTATTAATCTCAACATCAGCAGTTCTAACTTTATCCTTTATCCCTGCCTGTACTACTTGTCTTTCAAGAGTTTGTATTGTACCTTGCTGGTCTTTTACTGCTCCCTCAAGTTCTTTAATAGTCCCTTGTAATTGAGAATATAAAGATTTCCTTTGAAGTATTTGTTTCTTATTCCGTATATCAGTTTGTTGAATCATAGCAATATCGTCAATAAGCCCAGCTTCAAAAAACTTAAAATATTCATCTTGCAAAGCCCATCTATTCACTGGTTGCGTAGAGCCTGCTACCATTCTTACATCAAATTTTGTACTTGAATAGTCATTCCATCTCTTTATTACTTCACCGTAATCATTATAAACTGGAATATTAATTTCTACTTGATTGATTTCAGGCTCAGCCATCCCCTCCTCTGGTTGAACAATTCTAAATACTCGATTAGCACTATAAACAATCTGAGCAACCTGCATAAAAACCTTACCTAAGCTCTCAAGAGCTGGTTCCACAACATTATTAGTCCATTGTCTAATTCTTCTAGTGCCATATTCATCTAGGGCTAACATTCCTCTATAAGTCTCATGCTGAGGTTGCCCTACTCCTTGCATTTGACCAGTAACGCCAGAAATATGCTCTAAATCTTCTTTGCCCTGTTGGGTGATAGTAAAAAATGCATTATTAATTGGTTGTGGATTTATCACTGTGGGTATTTCAAATCCTTGTCTTGTCTTCAATAAAGCACCTGGGGCAGATGAGTATTGTTCCCATTCTTCCTCATCAATAGAACCTTCTTGGTATACGAACCTAAGATTAGAAGCAAGGTTAGCATTATGTAACATTACTTGATGAGATTTATTTAATTCTTGTTGTTTCCCTATCATTGGGGTTACTGCGCTCATTGGGTAAGGAGTTCCAGTATGTGTGTAACAAATAGGAACAAGTGGATAAGAATCTACTGAGAGTCTCTGCTCATACAAAAACATATCGCCAACAACACAAGTAAGTTTAATTCTTTGTTCAAAAAATTCATTATAATTTATAACATTCTCTGAGTAACCCTCTGTCTCCATGAACTCGTCAAATACTGATTTCTCTAAAATTTGTGTATCTGATGCAGTTTTCGCCTCAACGAGTTTTGCTTCCATGCTTTTTTGAAGTTGCTCAAGTTGGGACTGCATCTCTTGTTGGGCTTTCCCCATTTCAAGTTCTGCTCTCTCTTGAATCATCTCCCCCTGTTGAACAGCTGTTTGCAATTCTAATTGCTTCTCCTGAAGCTGAACCTGCAACTCAGCCTGAGCATTTTCAATATCTTGTTTAACTTGTTCTTGAATCATTTCCATTTCTGTTGGAGATGGAGGAATTTGAATTAAAACATTAACAAATGGGACAGGCACTCTTTGGTAGCATTCATAAAAATCAAGAATATCATCTTTTTCAGCATCATCTGGCTTAAAGGTGTCGGCAAAATCTATATCAGCATGTTGAATAGAATAGCTTGTACCCTTATCTCTATTAGATGTTTGTTTAGACTCTGGGCTGCCAGTTGCTCTATTAATCTTATTTTTATACTGAGGCATTAGTTTCTTTAACGCCTCTTTAGACATATTTTTTTGAATTATAATATAATTAGCATCTCTAAATTGAATATCTCTAGCAGTGGGGTCTACATAAACATCATAAGGGTCGACAGACGAAAACATAACTTCGCCCTGCCCTTGGTCCGCATTAGTGTCTACCGTAACGGCAAAGTAGCCAATGCCCTTTGATAATGAATCGTGGATAACCTGCCCAAATAAACTTTTACCATCTGATTGATGCCAACAATACTCAGAGATAGCACCGTGAATATGAGCAATGTCAGAGTCACTACCTTCTTGACCGACAGCCTGCCATCTTGGATTATTAGCAGTAACAAAATACTTCATAATGTCAATAGCTGGGGTAATTCTATTAATAACAAAATCTGGCATTCCAGACTCTCTTAATGAGTCTTTCTCTGCTTGAGACAGTTGGTCGTTTAGATAAAAATCAACTCCCTGTTGGCTATCGTTATACCATTTTCTCCTATGGAAAGTATTTGTTTTTTTCCATAAATCCCTTACTACATCAGCTTTTTTATTTCTGCCTCGTGCCATTATACCTCTAGTCCTCTCTTAAACCATCCAAATAAAAATCTTTCTTGCTCTGGCTTCCTGCTTACTAAATCATAATAATGCTTTAGTCTATAACAACGAACCCTATCAATGGATGGCTTATACTTAGCTAATGCCCTCTTAGTCCCAGGTCCAAATCCCCCGTCTACTGCTATGCTTCCACCTTTACCATTGATTGTACTCTGTAAGACCTTAACAGCAGTCTTTCTTCCTTGATTAATACACATATCAAAAAATATATGTTTTAAATCATCTGGTAATTTATCTACTTTATTCCCGAGCCAATAGTCTTTATAATAAATTTCTTTTGCCTCTTTTTTTGTCAAATTCTCAATATCAACATCTGGATAGTATCTTTTAGTTATCCCAAAATTAGTTTCTCCCCCTAAATCCTTAGGGTCGTTTACATATCCACCTTCGTGTTTTAATGTAATTTCTATTATTTCATCGAATTTTGTCAACATTTTACGCAACTATCCAACTTTTAGCCCTTTTTTTCTCTTTATACCACTTTTTTTCCTTATTCTGCGATAAATTAGCAGGGAATGAGTATAAATTTGCATAATAAAGTCCCTCAATGGTATCATCGTGTGCCATTCGTGGTCCAAATGTAACTATTTCGTTAATTAAATCAAACTGGTTTTCTTTTACAAATACTGCCCCTAAAGAGAACCTTCCAGAGAGTCCACTATAGATACGATTTCTTTTTTGTGTACCCCCAGGTTTCTGAGGAATTACTGCAATGTTGTATTTATTAAGCCTTCGTCTCTCGTCATTCAACGCTTGAAAGATTGACCTGTTCATAGCAACGTCTTCGACACAAGAACTTATACAATGATACTTCTCGTGAAGTTCCATAATATAGTCACAAACACCCTTTTTGTCAATTATCTTACCCTTGCTGTCTTTAGCACCAAGCGTAGGTATACTTCTGTGTCTTTCATACTCAAGGACATATAAATTATTATTTATATCAATCGCAACAACCATGATAACAGAAAAGTCAGACTCTTTAGTATCAATGTCAGTAGCAGGGTCACAGCCAATAAAGGTATTAACAGGAGTAGCTTCCCCATCAATATTAAGGTAGTTGATTCCATCCTCATGGGTATAGAAGCCCTCATAGTATTTAATATGTTTATAAGTCCAGACCGAATCTTCTTCACTCTGTACCTCCATCATGTATTCTTGATAAAATTTAGAAGGAGTTCCAGAATCCCTATAAAACTTCTTCTTTTCGTCTAACTTGCTTATAGGAAACCAACTATCCCATAAGGCAGTACCGTCATCTCTGATAGCCCTATAGGTAATTACTTTCCAAGCAAAATCTTTTTTCGCTTTAAGAGCCTTTGAATTGCTAGTGAGAAGGTTGTTAATGAAAGAATCATAATGTACAGGAGTACCATTGACCCTAAGACGACCAGTATGAGGCTCAAGAGCAGGATAAACAACGGCAGTAACAAGATTCGCATTTTTTGCCCTTGCTTCTGGCGATATTGTGTTTTGTTCATGCTCGAAATCGTCAAGGATGATAAGGTCGTATCTTTTGTGGAGTTTCGCTCCACCCCGTATCCCAGCGACATTACTCTTGGAAATGAGTTTGCATCCATTTGTTAGTTCTATATCCTCCTCTGTCCACTTCCTTCCTTTGAGTTTCCCAAAATAATAGAGGAGTTTCTCATTGTACTCAAAATGGTGTTTAATATAATCCATATTCCCTACGGATAATCTTTGAGTCGCAGATACCCAAGCATAGAAATGCATATCAGTATCTAAAAAACAAAAATCTTTAATAATAGATGCTTTAGTTAGAACCGTCTTTCCATGTCCTCTTGGTAGAATAATAGCCAACTGCTTAACATCTTGGTCATCAATAGCATCTGCCATCTCATAATGAAAGGCAGGTGTTTCACTTCTCATAAAGTCATCTGGTAGAAAAAGCTTCCCGAAAGCAATCAAGTCTCTACTTGCTAACTGCAGAGATTCCTCCATTTCGTTTACATTCTGTGTATTTATATTAGCCACGGACCGGGAATTCCTGTTATGGAAGTGTTATTTCTTTTTTTTAGGTACTTTATCACTATCCTGCTTTGAAGCCGCCTCTTCCTCAATTTCCTTATTTTTCTTTTCGATAAAAATCTTGAAATCATCCTCGTCACCCTTGTAATTAACATATGCCCCTAGAACATTATCAACTAGATTTAACTTTTCGTTTATAGCTTTTAGCCATTGGACTATCTTCCCCTGCGTCTCGATAAGCTCTTTGAGATTTGAAACTATCTCCCCTTTTGTCACGCCCTTTCTCTTTATACTCATAGTATTCCTCATTGTATTGGTCTGCTGTAGTTTGCTCTACACAACTATCACAGAGTCCGTTGTTATTCATTGTAGGTTTGTCACACTCGTGACACATAAACGGTGTTGGCACTATTTACTCCCAGTAGTCTATCTTTTTTTCCATTCGGTTAAGCCTCCATATAATACTAATCAACATCATTAACATCATCAATATAGTAAATTCCCAATATGGGAAGTACTCTGTGCTAAAAACCGACTCCCAGTAATATCTTACCATTCTCTATCTCCTTTTTTTTAGTTTTCCCAACAGTGGATACCATCTTCTTTAAATTCTATAGTAACCCAACCAGTTCTTATTATGGGAAAGAAAGAATACCTTGCATAATCTGCGTACCTTAAAAATGAGCCACCTCTTATGTACCATCTTCTTTTCATCTCTTCTGTGTTATCGCTTCCTATGATTAAACTATCCATAGGCTTAACATATAATTGATGGTTGTGACCTAAGAAAAATACATCTCCTTCGCTATAGACAGCAGCCATCTTATTTAATTCCATATCGCCATTTGCCCCTCCTGACTTCCCATGACCAGAAACGAGATTATAAGTAACTCCATTTATATTTATTCTTGTATATCCAGGCATCCTGTAGTAAGGGACAGACAGTTCTTTAGCTAATACCTTACATACATCAAAATCTAAAATATTAAAAGAGCGGATATAGTCATGGTTGCCTCCCCTTATAAACAAACACTTATCCTTTATTGGCTCTACAAGTCTAGAAAACTCTAGGTATTGTTCTTCTGGTGGAATGTTTTGACCTCTTTGATTAATTTTATAATGAGGGGGAATTAATTCTAGTAAATCTCCATTACCAAACCATCTAGCATCATCGTCTTTCTCTATTATGTCAATAGCCTCTTGAAACTTTTTAAAGTCATGTTCGACAGCCCCAACATGAACATCTGTAAGACCATGTATTCTTAGTCCATCTCCTCCGTCTACTTCGAGTATATCTCCAGGCTCAACTGATTTTAATTCGTGTAAATGGTTAACGTCCATTTGAAAAGAAAAGTACTTACCGCAATCTTGACAATGGAACTCTTGAGTTCTATTCCCAGTTGTCAAAAGCTTTGTGCCATTTTTCTTTGTCTTGGGTGAACCACACATCGGGCATTTCATCATGATTTTATTTCCTTATCAGACTTTAATTCCCTTCTCGCTCCCTGTAATTGTTCAGGAGAAAACCCCTGAAACATCCCTACTACGCCAGTTTCAATTCTTTTTATTCCACCTCCTAGAGTTCCAACTGCCTTCCCTAGTTCTTTTAATGATTGTAAAGATATATTCTCATCTTCGCTAAAGTCTGCTAAATGCTTCAGGGAACGAAGTACATACTCATGGTCTATACCAAGATTCTCTGCAATATCTGTCACACTCTTCTGTATCTCTTCCATAACTCTCCTCTGCTTTAACAGGATTACGGCTTTCTTCCTAGCTTTATCCCTATTATCTTCTTCAAAAGCCTCCATATACGCTTTAACTGCATCGGTTCCGACTGCCACAGTTGTTGCAAATAGTTTTTCTTTATTCGTTGGGTTCTTTCTCTCTCTAACTCGTGAATTGGTGTTTTTAATTTTTTTCGAGAACGTATACCTGTTAGGATGTTCCTCAAAATTAGTGTCCATCTGGGTTTTGTCATTACGAAGGAAAGTCCCAACAATAGTCCTAACGTAACCTTTACTATGGCTATAGTTTGGTCGGTCATTTGGATGCTTTAGTTTTTCACTTACTTTTAAAAGCTGAACAATTCTATCATCATCTGAATAAACCCAGTCTCCTTCTTTGGCTTCACGCCAATTAGGGATAGGTGTGGTATTAGGATGTGCATTATAAAATTCACTTATATGGTCGTATACATAGTGTTTTACCCTCTTTATCTCTTGGTATTCCATATACTATTTTTCAGCATCTTGCTTAATTATTGCCTTCTCGTACATTCTATAGATAGAATTTAGCAATTCATTTACTGGTTCAGGCACAGTATAAATAATTCCATCTACTTCGATGTCTACCATTCCTTTGTCTCCTCTCTCACTATCAAAGTCTGCCCACTTCTTACTATCGACAAAAAATTCTGCCATTTTCTCTAGTATCTCAGATTGGTGTTCAATGCTCAAATCACTCAAAGCTTCTATTTTAACTGCCATTAGATTGAAGTCACAGCCTATTACATATACTATATATATATTATATATTATTTATAATATACTATTAGTTTTTCTTTTGCTTACTTTTCTTTTTAGGTTTCAATTTATCAATCTCCGCCTGAAGTGCTTGAATATCTTTTAACTTTTTATCATGCTCATCCCTAGCAACGCCTGTATAAGCCTCTCCTCCAGATAAATCTTTTGATGTAATGGTCATTTGAACTCCCCTAGTTAAATGGAATGTAAAGTTTGCCCAGGTTATTTACAACAAAAAATTATATCATTTTGATAGGCAACCATATATACACACACCCCGGTCTTTATGAGGTTTCTGATAATAACTTAACAAGTTAGAAGTCAATTAATCCTAACATCTGACAAGGAGAATAACATGGCAGATACATCAAAGCTTATGAAAGCTTTAACAATCCAAGTTCACTGTGCAGCTTGGGAGCGTAAAACACGCAAATATGGTGCTTCACCTAATCAAACATCTAACTTTATCCAACAACTACAAATGGATTTAGAGTCATCAGATGACCAGCAAAATAAAATGAAAGACTTAGTAACATCTGTCTTGAATGATATGCTGAAAGATACTGGTAAAGAAATCCCTGTTAATAACGACCAAGAAACTATCTTGGCTCAAGATAAGGAAATAAAAAGGTTACAAGAAGGTATTAAGTAGACTAATGGGTAAGAGTAGCGACCTTACCCTATTCTACTATTAAATAGTTAATCTATTGTATTAACTGATATATATGTAGAGGATACATTTATCTTATATATATATAGTAATACCCTATAACATGGGCAATAACACCTTTAACACATATAGGAGGTATTCATGTTGGATAAGACTAAAGAAGTAATAGGCTCATTCGTATTGTTTGGGCTTTTATATATACTTGCAGTCATCATGTTTATACTAGATGGCGCACCATTTCATTAAGATAATACCGTAGCTACGGAGTATGTTGGTCTGTCTAACCAGCACACATCTTGATTGGTTATCAAGGTGATTCAAACAGGCTGATTTATCAG
>TARA_R110002051_G_scaffold87881_8_pt1 | contig 28446 bp, 37 predicted proteins | sample TARA_R110002051 | Tara Oceans TARA_R110002051 (sample SAMEA4397023) | marine metagenome | biome: Polar Biome; feature: [MES] marine water layer (ENVO:01000295) within the mesopelagic zone...; material: water (ENVO:00002006), including particulate matter (ENVO:01000060) such as......
TTGCCGTGGGCGACCGATTCGTTGTGCGTGGTGGTGATCGCGTCCCACTCGACGGCGAGGTGACGGACGGCGCGGGTGCGGTCGATCAGGCGCCGATCACGGGCGAGAGCGCGCTTGTCCCCAAGGGACCGGGCGACGAGGTTTATGCCGGCACGATCAACGGTGAGGGCACGCTGACAGTGCGGGCCACGAAGGTTGCGTCCGACACGGTGCTCGCGAAGATTGTCCGCATGGTGGGGGACGCACATTCCCGCCGCGCCGAGGTGGAGCAGTGGGTGACGCGGTTTGCCCGTGTCTACACTCCCGCCGTGATGGCGCTGGCGCTCGCAATCGCGTTGCTGCCGCCACTCATTGCGGGCGGGGCTTGGAGCTTCTGGTTCTACAACGCGCTGGTGCTTTTGGTCATCGCCTGCCCCTGCGCGCTGGTGATATCGACGCCGGTCTCCATCGTTGCGGCGCTCACCGCCTCGGCGCGGGGCGGCGTGCTGATCAAGGGTGGCGCCTATGTCGAGGCGCCGGCGCGCACCACGGCTCTAGCGCTCGACAAGACCGGTACGATCACAGAAGGCAAGCCCGAGGTGGCCGCCGTGTATCCGCTCGGAGGTACGTCGGAGGCCGATCTGCTCGCCGTCGCCGCATCGCTCGAGGCGCGCTCCTCGCACCCGCTAGCGCGCGCCGTTCTGGACCGCGCCGGTTCGCAAGTGACTGCCGCCGAGGATACCCGCACGGTGCCGGGCCGCGGCCTCGAAGGCCATTTTCGGAGCCACGCGGTCTGGCTCGGCTCCGACCGCTTCGCCGCCGAGAAGGGGGTTGCCGAAGCGATCCCCGCCGACCTGCGTGAGCGGATCGAAGCTGCGGGCGCGACCATGGTCGTCGTGGGCGACGACGGCGGAGTGCTCGGCTTGCTCGAACTGCGCGACCGCATTCGCCCCGACGCCAAGGGCATCGTGGCGCGACTGCACGCCCAAGGCGTCAAGACCATAGTCATGCTGACCGGTGACAACGAACGCACCGCACGCGCGGTCGCCGCCGAGGTCGGTATCGACGAGGTGCGCGCCGAGCTTCTGCCTGAAGACAAGGTCGAGGCGATCGAGAAGTTGGTTGCGTCGCACGAGATGGTGGCGATGGTCGGCGACGGAGTGAACGACGCCCCAGCCATGGCGCGAGCTCATTACGGCATCGCCATGGGCGCGGTCGGTTCCGATGCAGCCATCGAGACGGCGGACATCGCGCTGATGACCGACGACATCGGCAGGATTCCGTGGCTCATAGGCCATTCGCGCCGCACGATCAGCATCATCCGCCAGAATATCGGCCTCTCGCTCGCGACGAAAGCGCTTTTCGTTGGGCTGACAGCGTTCGGCATGGCCTCGATGTGGGGCGCGATCGCGGCTGATGTGGGTGTATCGCTGCTCGTCGTGGCCAATGCGCTGCGCCTTTTGAACGGCCATCAGGTCAAAGACGGCCCATCGGGCGGTGAACCGGCGGGCGAGCAGGTGGCGAAGGGCACGCTGGCGCATGGTCATTGATCCGGCGTGCTGCGGAGGCCTCATACCTGATCGATCAGCGAAATCCGGGAAAATTTTTCAACTCTCAATCGGCATTTCCTGTCCCAACGCGGCAGACATCGCTTCCGCTGAGGCGCAGGGCCCGGCTCCCGGCGGTGACAACTTCACTAATGGCGGGCCTCAGCGCGGGATCGACCCCATGAATGTCCGCGACTGCACGCCAGACTGCATGGCCGTCACGGGCCGCCAGATCGAAGAAATGTACGCCATGATCAGGAACGGAACGTCCATCAAAAAAATCTATGCGTGAAGATCAGGTAAATCGACGGCGCAGAGTAACGTTTATGGCCTCTATAGCGATGACCATAACGACAACCGCAATCGTGACGCTGGCCGCTTTTTCATACTGGAAGGATCGCACGTAGGTCTGGATATAGAAACCGATCCCACCCGCTCCGACTATGCCAAGTATCAAAGACTCGCATAGATTCAGTTCGAAACGGAAGATCGTATCCCGGGCAGCGGCCCGAGTCCGACAGCTCCCACCATGAGCATGGCCACGAGGATCAGCGGAATTGCCCTGATGAAGGCAAGTAGCGTTCGAACCGGCCGGTAGAGCGCTGGCGCTACCATCGTCTCGGACGCGAGAATGCCGAGGGGAATCGATAGAATCACCGCGCCGAGGGAACCGAGGATCGCGATTCTTAGCGTTTCCGCGCTGCCCTTCCTGATCTCTGCCATCACCGTCGGGTCAGGCGGGAACATCCGCACGAGAAAATCGGCAATCCGCGGGCCGGCCGAGACGAGACGCGACAACTCGACATCGGTGGTGACGAAGGACCAAAGGATTGCGCCAGCGACCAGGGCGCTGGTCGCGAAGCCACCAAACCCGCGGGCCCGCTTCAAGAAACCGCTCTGAGACCAAGATCAGATTGCGGTGGCCAAAGGCAGTTCGCACTAGGACGATCCCGCGCGGCCCCCGTCTCACGAATCAGGCGAATAGGCCCGACAAGACGATAGGAACCAAAGCGAACTGGAAAAACGGTGGCCAGGTCGGGACGGGCGCCCCACCCGGGCCCGAACGCAAAGGTAAGCCTTGCGGCAAGAGCGGCGGGCTTCGGTCTGGACCGGTCGGCGACCGACAGCGAGGCTCAGGACCGCGCCTGCCCGAGACGCGCTTCGAGCGGACCGGCAAGAAGAAGCGCCGCGACACCGCAGAAGATGAAGGTATCCGCGAGATTGAAGGCCGGCCAGTGCCAAGTGCTTACGTAAAAATCGAGAAAATCCGTGACCGCGCCGTGACGCAGCCGGTCGATGACGTTGCCAAGCGCGCCACCTAAGACCAACCCACAGCCCGCTGCTTCGATGCGGTTCCGGGTGCGCAGCATCACCGCCATCAGCCAGCAGCAGATCGACAGCGCGAGCGCAACCAGCAGCCATGGTGCCGTCCCGCCGAACATGCCAAAGCTCACGCCGTCGTTGCGCAGAAAGACGAGGTTGAAACCAGGGAAGACCGGCACGCCGGCCGAGAGCTTACCTGCCGAGACCACGACAAGCACCTTGCTAAGCTGGTCGACCGCCAAAGCGACGATCGCTGCAAAAAGTCCAATGCCTGTGGTTCGTCTGAAATGCCTCAAGGTCGTCACTCTCCTAGATAGGCCGCAAAGATCTCGGTCGTGCCGTCGTTCCGGATCAGGAACACGTCATAGGCTTCGGTCCTGTGACCCTGATCCATGCCCGGAGATCCGAGTGGCATCTCGGGAACGGCGAGGCCGACGGCAACGGGGCGCTCCTCCAGCAGGCGGCGGATGTCGGCGGCGGGCACATGGCCTTCGACGATGTAGCCCTCGATCTCCGCTGTATGGCAGGAGACCATGCGCTGCGGCACACCGTTGTCGACCTTAAAACGGACGAGCAGCCCGGCGAACATGTTCTCGCCTGTGGGCGCGAAGCGATTCTCCTCGAGATGCTCCATCCAAGCAAGACAGCAGCCGCAGCCGTTGGTCTTGCGGACATGGGTCGGGGTCGCATCCGCCAAGGCCTGAGTTGCGGGTGCGAAGACGAGGGTGGCGGCCAGTAGCGCTGTGAAGGGTTGCACGCGGTCAGATCCTTTCGTTCTGTGGATTTGCCGACCGGGAGGTCAACAGGTCCTGGAGGCGGGAGCGAGCCTCTTGCAGGCGGCGTTCCGCATTTTCTTCTTGCGCCGTGATCTGCGCTGCCGCGGCGAGCTGGTCGTCGGAGAGGGGATCGGTTGGGCGGCCATCCACGAGGACCTCGTAGTGGAGGTTTGGCCCGGTGGCCGTGCCGGTCGCGCCGACATTCCCGATCAAGTCGCCAGCCGCGACCCGCTGGCCTGCGGCGAAGCCCTCGGGCACCGCGCTCAGATGCGCGTAGCGCGTCACCACATTCGAACCGTGGGCGATTTCCACGGTTCGGCCGTAGCCACTAAGCCAGCCCACGTGAGTGATGCGGCCGGATGCGGTGGCGTGAACCGGAGTTGCATGTGCGGCGGCGAAATCGACGCCGGTGTGCATGCGGATATCACCGTAGATCGGGTGCCGGCGGCGCCCGAAGACCGAGCTCAGCCGCGCGCCCTCGACCGGTTGGGAGAAGACGCGCATCACTTCTCCGTCACGATAAATCGTGGCGCGGCCCGATCCGTCCTCCGGCCAGATGACCTCATAGATCACGTCGCCAAGATCGAGCGCCGCAAAGGTGATCGCGGGCTGGCCCACGATCTCGGCGCCCACGCGGGCTTCGCGCCAGAGCAGGCGCAGCGTCTCGCCCCCACCAAGGTCGCGCCGGAAGTCAACATTGCCGCCCAGCATCTGCGCTAGATCAACCGCGAAGCGTGCTGGAATATCGGCACCGTTGAGCGCGGCGAAAAGGGAGGTCTCGATGACCGCCTCTCCGACACGAGCTACGATTTCGGGCTCGGGTGTGATGACGCGAGTTGTCAGCCTCTCACCGAATACCGTTTCGACGACTATGCCGTCGTCCACTTCCAGCAGCACACGACGAGGTGCACCGTCAGGTGTGGTCACCACTGTGACGGCATGACCGGGCTGTAACCGCCGCAGATCGTATTCCGCCCCGAGGGCCAACGCCACTTCGACGCGGTCGGATGCAGCGAGCCCGGCGTCCCTGAGCATCGCATCAAGCGTCTCACCAGAAGCGATATCCCGCGACCATGTGGTCAGGTGTCGTTCGACCGACGGCGGGGGCGCACCGGACGCAAGTTCCTGAACTGCCTCGAGCGGAGCCTGATCTTGGCGCTGCCTAGACAGGCGTAGTCCGCGTGCATCGACTTGCACGGGCTGGGCAACGGAGTCTGGTGTCCCAAATGCGGTTTCGGCAAGACCGGGTGAGGCAGAATCCTGAGCAAGCGAACTGAATGCCGCGACAACTGTCACCGCAAGGCAGCCCATCAACCCCATACTTGCGAGCCGACACCGCCGCTTCATGAAGCCCCCCGAGCCGCTTCATTCATTGCACGACGGATTTTTGGCACCGCGATCTCCCTTGGTTCGTGATAGTCGATTGTGCTGACGAACCGTCCGCCCGCGTCGAACAGGAACACACTGGCCGTGTGATTCATCGTGTAATCGTCGCCCTCAGTCGGCACCCGTTCATAGCGAGCGCGGAATTCTCCCGCCACGCGGGCGATCTGTGCCTCCGACCCGGTCCAGCCTCGGACCGCGGGGTGAAAATAGCCGACATACTCCGCCATAGCCTTCACCGTATCGCGCTCCGGATCGACTGTGATGAAGACCGCATTCAGCCGCTCCGCGTCCTCGCCTAATGTGTCGAGCCAGCCGGTGATGTCGGATAGCGTAGTGGGACAAACGTCAGGGCAGTAAGTGAAACCGAAGAACACTATGGAAGCTCTTCCGATCAATGACCCCGGCCCCACCGGTTTTCCGTCGTGGTCGGTCAGACGGAAATCCATTGATTGCAGCGCCAGGGGACGCAGCCCGACAGGTTCGGGCGCGCCGGGGCCATCCACCTGCCACCAGCCTGCGAAGAGCGTCAGGCCGAGCACGCCCAGCCCCGCTGCACCGCGACCCAGAAACGCGCGACGCCGCATCAGCCCTCCGGTCCGCGCGCGCCCAGTTTCAGTATCGGCACCTCGATTATCACCTTGCCTCCGCCAGAGAAGGTGAGCGTCAAGGGGAACGACTCACCTTCGTTCATCGGCTCCTGCAACCGCATCAACATCGCGTGCAGTCCGCCGGGCGCCATCGCGACGCTCTCGCCCGGCGCGATGGTGATTTCGCCCGCCGGCGCCATGGTGCTGACGCCCTTATCGTTCGTAGTCGAGCGGTGAATCTCGGGCATCATGGCGATGGGCGTCATGATGCCGGTCAACGTCACGGCCTCGTTACCCGTGTTGCGGAGCGTCATGTAAGCGGCACCGGGGCGGCTGGTGCCGACCGAGGCGCGGGCCCACGCGCCTTCGACCACGACGTCTTCCGACCCGGCAAGTGCGGGCCAGGGACCTGCGAGCGCGACGTTGAGAGCCGCGAGCGCAGCTAAAATCATTCGGTTCAACTCATACCCTCCGCATTAATCCCTTCATCGATCACGACCCGGCCCCCGCCACCTCTTCGGCCACCCGTGTCCGCAATTCCGTCTCGCCGAACGGGTCGAGGAGCCGACCGTTGACGAAGAATGTCGGCGTCCCGCGTATTCCCATGGTTTCGACGTCGGCGCGGTCCTGGTTAAGTATCGCCACGACATCAGGTGCGAGCATCTGCGTTCGCGCGACCTCGGCATCGAGCCCTGCGCTACCGGCGATCTGAAGAATCCGCCCCGGTTCCGACGCACCATGTGACGCCCATCGCGACTGTTCGCGTAGAACGGCCTCGAGCACCGGTTCGTACACATCCTGCATACGCGCGGCCTCCAGAACCTTGATCGCCTCCTCGGAGGCCGCCCCATGGAACGGCGTGTAGCGGAGCACGACTCGCACCGCGTCACCATGCTCGGCCATGATGTCCTTGATCACTGGGTGGAAAGCGCGACACGCTTCGCAGGCCGGGTCGAAAAACTCCACGATGGTCACAGGAGCCTCCTTCGGTCCGAGGACCGGCGAATAGCCACGCACCAAAGCCTCCGCATATTCCGGTGCAGCCGATGCCGTCGTGGTCTCCGGCCCAGGTCGGGTCATATACCAGGCCGCGACGGCGAAGACCGCAAGGCCAAAAGTGAGAACGGAGAGGATGAGCGGTTTGCGGGTCATGAACGGATTTCCTTCAGAGATGCAGCAGATAAGGCCCCGACGAGCGCAAAGGCGATGACTGACAGAAGCGGAATCGGCACGCCGAAAATAAGCTGGTTGACGTCTGTACAGGAGGGGCCAGTAGCGGTGCAGGGCTGGATCGGTTCGGGGATGACCCCGACGTAAAGCCCTAAATGCCAGAGAGCGACAGCGCCGCCGCCGAAGCTCAGCACCACCCCGTAACGTCCCGCCCGCCGGTCCTGCCACCACAGGCCGAGCCCGAGAACGATGGCCAGCGGAAACATGAAGGTGCGTTGATACCAGCACAGAATGCAAGGCGCCTGGCCTAATACCTCACCGATGAAAAGCACCGAAAGCGACGAGGCCAGCGCGGCAACCCATGCGGCGGCCAGCGCCATTTCTCCTGAAAGCCGGCCCATCATTCCGCAATCCGCTCTCTCAGATCGGTTAGAATCTCCTCGGCGGGCGTGCCGTATTGCCAAGAGGCTGCGTAGCCGCCCGACTGGTCGAACAGGAAAAGCTGCGAGGAGTGACCCATCGTATATCCGTCTGGCGCCGCAGCCTCCTCTATTTTGTCGTAGTAGATGTGGAAGCTGTCCGCGGTTTGCCCGATTTGCTCCGGTGTGCCGGTTAGACCGATGATGCCTGCGTCGAAGCGTGGCACGAAATCCGCCAACGCCTCGGGCGTGTCGCGCTCGGGATCGATTGTGATGAAGAGCGGTTGGATCCGGGATGCGTTTTCGCCTAACCCGTCCATCACCGCAGCAATTTCTGCCAACGTCATCGGGCAGATGTCGGGACAGTTCGTAAAGCCGAAGAACACCAGCAGCCATTGGCCGGCGAAATCATCGTCGGTCCGGACTGTGCCCTGATGATCGGTCAGCTCGAAATCGGCCCCGAAAGCGGGCTCTTGTACCTGCCGCGTGGAATAGCCGCGGTAGTCGACCCATAGCGAGAGTGATCCGGATGCGATGACTCCTGCGCCTGCCAGCGTCCAAAGGACCTTCTGTAACTGGGTAAGTTTCAAAGCTTGTGCCTGAATGTGATCGTGTTTAATGGAGCGCTTACATGCTATAGCGACTGTAGGTTCAAGCTAATTTTTCACTTTTTTAAAGCTCTTTCTCACAACCGGCGGCCTTGATGCGAAAGGCCGGCATTCCGGGAGAAGCATCGTCCAGCCTTCAGGAGGGGGCCTCGGTTGCAAGGGTCTTGGCCCGAAAACAGGGAGTCCCGGAACAAGGCGAGCGGACGCGAGTTTAGCCTTTGCAGAGAGGGAGCGACGTCCTTTCTCCGCACTGAGCGGCAGCAAGATTTAAGGCAAACGCCCCCAAGAGAAAAAGACCTTAGATCCGGAGATCCATCGTGGGATGCACCAATCAAGGTCTGCTTTCAGGGCAAGATAGGCTTATCCGTTGAACAGCCGAGTTAAGCTAATATCTGACATTTAGGAATGATTCTTGATGCGATCTATTCGCCAAGAACTCGTCGACGTTCCTCAAACTCTTCCGTGTCGATTTCACCCTTGGCGAAACGCTCTTTAAGGATTTCGAGGGGCGTTCTAACGGCTGCGTGCGCGTGATGAGCGGCGCCATGGCCGGTTCCACCGAGCCAGCGCACCATAAAAACGACCACGGCCACGGCGACGGCGATGAATACGATCATCATGATAGGCCCTAAAAACCATCCGTGCCAACCGCCCGACCACATGTGCGGACCGTAATTGGGAATTTGCGCTTGTTGGGCAAGGGCCAGTGGTGACGTTGCCAGCCCCGCCACCACGCCAACCATTGCGAATGTGTATTTTAGCATGACTAAACCCACTTGAGTTCACGGAGGCAATGCAAGCAATCCGTTTCGACTATTGAACCGCCTGCATGCGCCCCGTGTGACGGTCGACGTCGATCTTCCGAACCAACGAGCCGTCCTTGGTCACGATTTCGGCAACGATGGTATCGGCGTCTTTTTCCGTAATCTTTCCGACTTTCAGGTTCGGGTTCCCAGCCCAGGCGACACGATGCTCCATCATGTGCTTGACCTCGTCGGTGGTCAGGTCGCGCCGCAAAGGCTGCATCTGCCCGTAACCGGATCCACCCATCATCGGCATCTGACCCATCATGCCACGGTCCATCATCGGCATTTGACCCATCATGCCACGGTCCATCATCGGCATCTGTCCTTGGCCGCTGCCCTGAGAGTCGGGACCGTGCGCGATAGCCGTCGCGGCCACCGATACGATAAAAACCCCTGCCAATGCCAATTCGGGTAACTTCACTGTCAGTCTCATGGCGTCGTCCTTTCATGGATGCTGTGCAAAAAAAGATCACCGCTTTCATGGAACTTAGGTCAGTTGTCGAATGCGTACATTGATTTGGGTCAAGGTCTTGGAGGATAGTGTCCCAAGATGTGATGTATGAGACATCCTGGCGCCAATCTCCTGCGGTTGTCGTTGCCAGTTTTTTTCCGCCTTCAGATGAAGCAGTTGAATGTCTTCAGGTTTGCACAGCCCCTCGACGGTTTTCAGTGTCATGCATCGGCGTGTGACGGCCTATTCGACACTGCAGGATGAGAAGCTGCCGGAAATCCTTAAGCGGCGAATAACGGTAGTTCGACTGGCGAAACATAGGGTTTTCGCTGTTTAATGCGCGAAATTACGGCCCCGCGCTGATCCGCGCCGCCGGCTTTCTGCCAATGACTTACCAATGGTGCGCATTCGCCGTCCGCCATCGTGAGCACATAAGCACTTCCCAGACGCCTCCGTGCGGATAGGCGCCGGCGTAAAACACAAGCGGCGGTACGGTATGCTTCATCCAGATTACGAGCTATAGAAACAACATCCCGCAGTTTGGATCCGTGTCGGCCAAATCGTGACGTCACTGTAATGACGCCAAATAGATCACGATCGATCTCAATCTCGTAAACCCGATTGCGGTTTCGCTCGGAATCAATGAGGCGCAGACGAAGGTAAACAAGTGAAAGCATAATCAAATTTTATCATGCCAAGAACAAAACATGAATCAGCTAATTTGGTTTTTTTGCTTCTGATTGTTTTCGCAATCTATCGGGCTGATTTCTTAAGGTCGATAAAAAGCAACGGTTGGCCGTTCCGTGGAATAGTGATTGTCGCTCTGGTGCGTCTGGCGGAAATGGCGGTCGACCGGCCAGATCTGGTCTGGTGCGCCTACATCACTTTCCTCCACTTTCGGCGCGGCTTCCTCTCTCTGGTCGGGGTCATGAATTGGGCTACCCGCCGCATCTTGGCCTGGCGGAGGCCGAACCACCATGCATGCCAGCTTCTGCGTTAAAGCCTTGGATGAAGCCCTCGCCAAACGCGACGCGCCTGAGATTATGAACAGGGATCAGGGCAGCCAGTTCACGAGTGCCGATTGGATCACGACGCTCACCAAGTTTCAGGACGGTTTCCAAGCGCGACAGGTCATCGAAGACTGGATCAAGTTCTACAACACCAAGCGGCCTCGCTCCGCGCTTGAACACAGAACACCCGGGGAAGCAAATTGGGGCGGCAAACCCGAAACGCAGGCAAGATTAAACCTAAACCGGATACACCCTGAACTTTGGCGACTTGTCCAGGTTCCCGAGCCCATTTCATTTGCGGCACAACTGATTGTGCACCGCTTCTTCACATTGGCTCGGAGAATGGCTAAAGGTCCGTGCTATAGTACGGAGTCAAGTATCCGTATTTGAATGCGGCAGCTACCCGATGCGGCCGAGGGCCGGAAAAGCATCGAGGAGCCAATAGGACAGCACCGAAAGCTGCCCTGTCATCATGGCTATCCCCATCGCGACCATGACCAGTCCCGCCACTTGATGCAGCCGCCGACCAATCTGGCCAATGGTGCGCAACCGCCGTGTCAGACGATCTGTAAAGCCGGCAGCAAGGAGGAACGGGATACCCAATCCGGCAGAATAGATGGCAAGCAGGGCGACGCCTTCCGGGACGGTAGCCGATGCGGCGCTGGCTGTCAGGATGGCACCGAGGATGGGCCCGATGCAGGGAGTCCAACCAAAGCCGAAGGCGAGGCCGAGGACATAAGCAGAAAGAGGCCTTCCACCCGGAACGGACAGGTGGAAACGGATATCTCGTTGCATCATTGTGATCTTTGCCATGCCAATCATGAACAGACCGAACAAGATTACGATAGCACCGCCCACAAAGTTGAGTTCATACCGGTAACTCAGCAGCACCTGGCCGATCGCGGTCGCGCTTGCGCCTAGCACCATGAATATTGTGGAAAACCCGACGACGAAGTAAAGGCCCATCCTAACAGCTTGTCGTCGACGATCCGACGGCTCGATATCCATCGAACTCGCCGTATGCCCGGCGACATAGGAGATATAGCCGGGCACCAACGGCAGCACACAGGGCGAGACAAAGGAAACTGCGCCGGCAAGAAACGCAGCTATCAGTCCGATCCCGGACAGTTCAAACATTGACGGTCCCCTGACTTCGGCGGACGGTCGGGAGCACCCTTGCAAGACTGAAACCGGTGAGAGGGACAACAATCCATTGCAGCACCGGGCTGAGCCCGGCACCGAGAACCGGGATCACCGGCATCAGGTCGCGATAGGCCCAGGCTTCCCGTATTTCGATGTTCAACCACTCACTGAAAATCGTATAAACGAGTCCGAAGACGACCGCGCCCGCAACGACAGGAATTCTGCGTTCCGCGGGCCATGCTCCCTTACCGAAAAGGAACAGGGACAGCATGACTGCGCTGAGCGCGATCAGGATGTCTCCGCCAGTGCAGTGGACCGCAGCGAACACAAGCTCACCCGTCGTTCCAGTTAGCCAGATCGTGTAGAGCGGCAGATGTGCGAACTCCCAGATCAGATGCGCGACTGCGGTGAAAGCGAAATACCGGCGCAACGCGGCTAGCCAGTCACGCCCCGCCACCATCTCTGTCTCCGACCGCGCTGTCACCGGAACGCTCCGAGCAACCGGTCCAGCAGCCCGGGTTCGGGCGGTCGCGCGTTCGTCAAGCCGTTGATGTACAGCACTGTGTTGATACGCCCGAAGCCCGGCCCATGAAAGATGCCCGCATGTCGCCCGCCTTGGTCGAGTATATGGACCATGGGCGCATCCGTCCCGTGCGCGGAGAGTGCGGCGAATGCCCTGGCGGTCTCCGCCACCGTGCCATCGGTGGGCGTCGCACGACGCCAGTTTCCGGCTTGCCAACCCGGATCATCCGCCGCCTCTCTGCCCATTGTCACGAACAGGACCATGTCGCGCATCGGTGTGATGTTAACCGCTTCCTGAACCCCCTGCAAAAGTGCCTGTTGATTGGCGCAGGGCGCACCGCAGCCCTCCGGTGCAAAGCTGAGCACGACGATACGGTTAGCGAAATCCACCAGATTGAGGCTGGCGCCCTCGGCTCCGGTCAGCGCCAGCGGCGGCAGGCGGCGTAGGTCGGTTGGCTCGAAGCCCGGCTCCTTCTTGGCCATCACTTCGTCGAGTCGTTCGCCAGGATGATGCGCGTCAACCGGTGCGATGCCCGCAATCAGCAACGCGGCGACAAGTGTGAGGAGCCTCATCAATTTGCCTCCGGCGCTGTGAATGCGACGCCGAGGATCGGCACCTCGACGGTAATGTCACCTGCGTGCTCGAAGCTGAGGGTCAGCGGAAACTGTCCGCCTTCCTCGAGTTTGGCCGTGAGCCCCATCAGCATCAGATGCATGCCGCCGGGTGCGAACCGCACCGTCTGCCCCGCCCGAAGGTCGAGTGCATCGAGATGGATCATGCGCGTTATGGCGTTGGTCTCCGTCTCGGAGGCGTGCATCATTACCTGACCGGCTGCCGGTGTTGTGGCCGACAAAAGCCGGTCGTCCATGTCGCTGACGAGGGTCAGGTAGGCGGCTCCCGGGCGGGAAGCGAGAATGCTGGCACGCGCCCAGGGGTCGGTCACGACCACCTCCGCCAATACTGCTATGGGGAATACGGCAAGAGAGGCCGCTGCAAGAAAAAGCTTCATTCGGCTCTGTCGTCCTTCTTGATGCGCACGGAAATCTCTTCGGCGAGTTTCTTCGGCGGCTGATCACCCTCCCGGAAGATGGTTTCAAATCGGCCATCGGGACGCATCAGGTAGATATATCCGGAATGCGCCATGAGATAGCCGTCTGGCGCGGCGGCATCCTCGGCCCGCTCGTACCAGACCAGGAAGTTGGCAGCAGCCTCGGCGGTTTGTGCTTCTGTTCCAGTCAGGCCGATCAGACGGGGGTGGAACGCCGCAACATAGTCAGCCATCACGTCGACCGTATCGCGTGCCGGATCCACGGTAACGAATATCGGCGCGACGCGGTCTGCCTCCGGTCCCAGCCAATCCATGATGCTGGCCATATAGGCAAGTGTCGTCGGACAAATGTCAGGGCAGAAAGTGAAGCCAAAGAAGACCAGTTGCCAGCGCCCGGCATAGGCGTCTGCCGTCACCGTGCGACCGGTATGTTCGGTCAGCGTATAAGCGTTCAGGATCGCGGCCTCGCCCGTTACACGCGGCGCCGGGAGATCGGAAGGGGTCTGGGCGCGCCAGAGAGCCGCGCCGCCGAAAGCCAGAACGGATATAGCAACGGCAGCCCAGAGCAGGCGCCGGATACGTCGCAAGACATCTGAGTTGGACGTGGTGTGCATCGAATCGTGTCCTTCAGGGTGGTCGCCCGGGCGGCGGCGCAGCCCGGGCGTCTTGATGTCAGCCGCCCTCGGGCGCTGTGGTCGTGTCCTGATCGGCCGGGGGCGTCGCACTGTCGGGATGGGCGGGTTGATGATGCGCCATCTGCTGCATCATGTCGGTGCAGGCCTCCATCATCGGACCCATGGCCTGCATCATCTGCATCATGCCCTGCATATCGCCGCCCATCATGCCCTGCATCGGCTCCTTGGGCATGTCGGGGCCATTGGCCTGCGCCAGAGCCGCAGAGGTGGTGAGCCCGAGGCCAAGAACGGCGGCTAATGCGTGTTTCTGAATCGTTTTCATTGGATTGCTCCTTTTGGTGGGGCGAGGATCACTCTCTCGCAGTTTCCGGACCAGCGTCCGAATTCTTTTGGGTGGCGCAGGATTTCGAGCCGCCCATCATGCAGAGACCCAATCCGCACATGGCGGCGCAGGGGGCGACGGCAAGGATCAGGGGGGCAGCGCCGATCGCGGCCACCCAGCCCCAATTGAGCCACAAGCCTGCTCCTATCAGCGCCATAGCGCTGAGGATGAGGCCGCGGCGTCCGAATGGAATCGAGAAACCCCTCGGTCGGATGGTGTCCTGGTCATAAGATATGTTAGGCATGATCATCTGTTCCTTTCAGCGATGATGGTCTGGAATTGTGCGATCGCCTCTGCGCTGTCCCATTCGGCGGGACCCATCAGGCGACCGCGTTCGAGCCCCTGCCGGTCGATTAGCAGAGTCGTGGGCAGGCCAATGACGGCAAGGGCGCGCATCGCGCGTATGTCTTCGGCGAGGTACTGGCCCAAATGTAGGATGCCAATCTCGTTGTAAAAGCGCAGCACCGGCCCAAGCCCCGCACGGTCAATGGAGAGGGGAAGGACGTGGAAATCGTCACCGCCAAGCTTCGCCTGCAGACGGTCAAGTGTCGGCATCTCCTCGCGGCAGGGCGCGCACCAAGTGGCCCAAACGTTCAATAAAACAACGCGGCCCCGAAAATCCGCCAGCGTCAGGTCCCGCCCGTCGCCATCCACGAAGGGCATCGAGAGCATCTCGCGCGGGGTCTCGTGCAACGGCATCAATGGTCGTGCGGCGGCGGGCGTGGCGGCAAATGCCAGCGCACCGGCAAGCAGGTCACGCCGCCTCATAATCCGTCCTCGGCCTGCAACCGGCGGACGACGGGCAAGATCTCGTCCTCCAGCGCGCGGCGGTCAAAGGCGCCAACATGCTTATAGGCGATACGTCCTTCGCCATCGATAACGAAGGTCTCGGGCAGGCCGTAAACACCCCAGTCGATGGAGACGCGCCCGTTCCGGTCGGCGCCGGTCCGGGTATAGGGGTCGCCGAGCTCCGCGAGAAATCCGAGCGCCGCGTCGGGAGCGTCCTTGTAATTGATCCCGTGGATCGGAACAGTCCCGGTCTGGGCCAGTTCGACTAGGAGGGGCATCTCCACGCGACAGGGCACGCACCAGGAAGCCCAGACGTTCACGATGGAGACCTGGCCGCGCAGGTCCTCCGACGAAAGACCGTTGTCGCGCCCTTCGATCGGCGGCAGGGCGAAATCTGGCACTGATCGCCCGATCAGCGTCGAGGGCAGCCGGTCGTCCTTGTTCCAGAGCCCCCAGTATAAGGCGGCGAAGAGCAGCGCAGCGATGGCGAGGGGGATTATCGCGAGCAACCTTCCGCCCACAGGGCGAGCGACATGACGGGCTCCGTCGCTCATGACCCGCCCTCGTCATTCGCCGTCACTTCGGCCTGGAATCCGCGCTCGCGCTCGGGCCAGGTGCTCTTGATGAAGGCTAGGACTGCGACGATTTCGTCATCGGAAAGGATGCCCTCGAAGGCGGGCATGTCGCTCTCGTAGCCAGGCACGATGGCGCTCACACCGAGCTTGGTTATGGTGAACAACTGGCGGTCGGCATGGTGCCAGGTATGGCCGTTCGCATCGTGCGGAGGCGCGGGCATACGACCATTCTCGTTCCGCCTGCGCCAGTCGGGCTGGCCTTCCAGGTTTGCCCCGTGGCAGGAGGCGCAATTGGCGGCGTAATCCTCCTGCCCAAGCACTAACTGCGCCGCGGTGACCGTCTTGCCGAGGAAAGTCAGGCTCTCGACGTCCGTCGCTTGTTGAGCCGCCGCGTTCCAGCCTGCCGCACCGATCGCCGCCACAACAGCGACGGCCGCTGCGATGGGAGCCCGGCGCGTCATTCGGGCCTCCGCAGATATCTGATCAGCGCTGCCGTCGCGAGGACCAGCACCACGATCAGCAGCAACAGGACGAGTCCGCCACCCAGCATCATGCCCATCATGGACCCGCTCATCATCTGGCTCATACAGTCGCCCATCAGCCTGCCTCCCAGTTATCATCGCGCCATGCAGCCAACCCGGCGAGGTAGTGTAAGAATTCAGCGCCCGAGCCTGTCTCCGGGGTGAGTGTGATGTCATTCATCGGCATAGACCGTCACTCCTTTGGGTCCGAATGAGTAAGTGCGTAGCGTGCCGGTCTTCTCAGGCGCCATCCCCGGTGCGTTGGCGGGCATGCCGGGCAGCGTAATGCCAGTGATTTCGGGACGTTCCTCAAGCAGCCGCTCGATGAGCTCGGCGGGAACCAGACCGCTGACGACATAGCCGTCGATCTTGGCAAGGTGGCAGCCCACCCCCTGCTTGGGGACGCCCGCGGCGACAGAGCGGGCCACGAAGTCATGATCATCGATCACGGTGACCTCGAAGCCTTCCGCCCGCAGGTATTCGGCATAAGCGTCGCAGCAGCCGCAGCTGGGACTGCGCCAAATGGTCACGGGCTCGGCTGCGAGCGCCGGGGTTCCTAAAGCCAGGAAAATGGCCAGGGCGAGACGTTTCATGTGATGTCCTTTCACGTGGTCGGGAGCGCAGCCCATGAGGCCCCGCTGTCATGACTGAGGATCACCTCGTCTGCGGTGATGGCGGCGATCCGGGATGGCTCGGTCGGGTGAGCGGCGAGCGCGGGCGCGACGTGGCCCGATCTATGCGCCCAGTTCACCCCGCCATCGGAGGACGCCCAAAGTCCCGAGGGCAGCGCCGCAGCGAGCCGTTCTGGGGCAGCCATTGCCGAGGTCAGAGCCAATACGGGCTCGCCCTCGGGCAGCGGAGTCTCTGGCGCGGGCGGCGTTCCCGCGACCAGCGCGTCCATCGCGTTCCCCGCCACCACGTCCTGCCAACGGCAGAAGCAGTCGGGAACGCGGGTCAAGCCGCGCTCGGTGCCGGCGTAGATCCAGATGCCGCCCATGCCTGAGGCGAGATTGACAGAGGCGATCGTCAGCACCTCGCGCTCAGCATCGGCGATCCAGGGACGGTCCATCACGAAGGACCAGTTTTCCCCCGCGTCTTCGCTGCGCCATAGCCCGTCGCCCGCGACGGCGGCATAGACCGTGTCCGGAGCGCCCGCCGCGGTGGCAACCGCCGTCACCTGCGGCATCGGCAGGCCTCCCGATGCCGGGTGCCATGTCCGGCCGCCATCGTCTGACCGATCGAGACCGCCGCCCTCCAGCGCCGCGAAGAGCCGCCCGGTCCGCGCGGGGTGACAAGCAAGCGCCCGGATATGGGCGCGTGGCGTGGGAAATGTTGCCGAAGCGCCACCTGACAAGTCATGCCGCCACACCTGCGCGCCCGCGACGACAAGCGCACCGCCGTCAAAAGCCAGTGCGGAGGCCACGGCGCCCCCGGCATGCGCCCACCGCGCCGGAGACAGCCCAGAGAGGACCACACCGCCCAGCATGGCCAATGCTTGGCGTCGCCCGAGCGGAGATCCGGTCCTTGAGTGCTCGTTCATCATCGCTCTCCCCTCAGGCCACACGGATCACCCCCATCATCCCGCCCGCCTGATGCTCGAGGATGTGGCAGTGAAACATCCAGTCGCCAGGATTGTCGGCGACGAACGCGATCTCGACCCGTTCGCGCGGGGCCATCAGCACGGTGTCCTGCCATTCGCGATGTGCGGTGGGCGTGCCGTCGCGGCTGAGCACTCGGAAGGAATGGCCGTGCAGGTGGATCGGGTGGTGGAACGCCGTGGCGTTGGTCATGGCGATAACGTGGGAGGCATCGCGCTCCAGCGTCAGCATCGGGTCGAGGATATGGCCTTCGGCCGCCACGCCGTTGACAAACCAGATGCCGCTATCGTGCATTCGGTTCATCATACCCCTCATGCCGCGTCCGTTAGAAAGGCCCATCTTGCGCTCGACCATCCCGCCCATCATGCCTCCAGTGAAGGTCACCTCATGACGATGGGCGCGCCCGATGTTTGGTTCGGGGAGGTGGTTCGGGGCCAAATCCATGGACCAGTCGGGCTGCGCGTCGCGGAGCGGCGTCTCCGCTACCGTCAGATCGACGAGGGCATAGGCGTCCTTTGCGAAGAACCGGTCGATGACGGAGACCGTCGCACCCGGCTCGGTGGTTACGTCGATCATCAGGTCTGCGCGCATGGCCGGACCGAGGACCAGCCGCCCGCCGGGCACCGAGTGCGGCGCGACCGGTTGGCCGTCGAGCGCGATCACTTGCGGCGCAAGATTACCAAAATCGAGCGCGAAAATGCGAGCATTGGCAGAATTGATCAGGCGGAGCCGGATCCGTTCCCCCGCTCGTACTGCCACCGCGTCGGGGACCCGACCGTTGATCGTCACCGTATTGCCTAGCCGTCCGCCGTGGCTCATATCGTGGAAGTCGCCGAAATCCGCAGCGATTGATGCATCCTGCGTCAGGCGCCAGTCATCGAGCACCCAGACCAGTTCACGGTCCACGCGCGGCGGGGTCGCTTCCTCGACAATCAGCGGGCCGTAGAGGCCTCGACCGACCTGCTCGAAGCTTCGCTGGTGCGGGTGATACCAGAACGTGCCGGCATCGACCGCGTCGAACTCGTAGACGAAGCTCTCGCCCGGCACGATCGGGGGTTGCGTCAGGTGCGGCACGCCGTCCATGGCGTTCGGCACCCGCAGTCCGTGCCAGTGAACCGTCGTGTCTTCGGCAAGTGCGTTGTCGACCACGATGCGGAGCCGCGCGCCTTGGCGCACCCGGATCTCGGGGCCGGGCACGGTGCCGCCATAGCACCAGATGTCGCTCTCGCCCCAGGGGTAGGGCGCCAAACGCGCCCGACCCGGTGCCGCGCGCAGGGTGAAGATACCGGGCGTGTCAGCCCATGCGGGGCGCAGAGCAAATGCTGTGCCGGACGCGGCGCTGCCAGCCAGAAAGCCGCGGCGCGATAGCGTCGGTGATAATGCAGATCTCATGTATCTCTCTCATCTGATGCATGCCGTTGGTCTCGCGCACATGGCGCAAGGGCTGCGCGTCTCCTGGCGTCCGTCAGGGACTCAGAGAAGACGCGACGGTCGCACACCCGCCCTCGCGGGAGGTGTGTCGTCGGATCAGATGAAGGGTCGAGGAGGAAATGGGTCCGGCGGCGCGCGCAGCCCGCGAGGAGTCGTCATGCCGAGAAGGCGGTCCTGACGCAGCAATGGTGCTGCGGGCTGCGCGATGTCCACGCCTTTCAAGACGGCCGTGACAGGCGCCGTACAAACAAGGTCGCATAGCGTGTTCGCATCGCTGTCGCCGTCCTCGGGGCAACCCTGACAGTCGGGCATCGACATCTCGCCGCCCTCAGACATCGCGATGTCCAACGCCATCGCGTTCGCACTCACCGCGTGCGTGACCGTGCCTAGGGCAAGAAGCGCCACTAAGGCTGAAAGAAAGATGGCTCGGACCTGCGACATGTTTAGAAGATGGCTTCGCAGAAGGCATTTATCCAGCCACTTTTTTGTGATGGGCCCCCGTGTCATCCTCGGCCGGCGGCAAACGCGCGCCCGGATCAGCATGACGCGGTCTCTTGTGGGACCGCCATCTCGCGCGGTCCAGTCGAGGCCGCCCGCTCGTCCATGACAGGGCGCAAGCGGCGCAGGCGCAGCGCGTTCGACAGAACGAAGACCGAGCTTAGGGCCATCGCCCCGGCCGCCAGAACCGGCGACAATAGCTGCCCGAAAGCCGGGTAAAGCACGCCCGCCGCCACTGGGATCAACGCTGTGTTGTAGCCGAAGGCCCAGAAAAGGTTCTGCCGGATGTTGCGCATCGTATGGCGGGAGACCTGAAATGCGTTCACGATGCCTCGCAGATCACCCGACATCAGCACGACATCGGCGGATTCGATGGCGATGTCGGTCCCGGTCCCGATCGCGATACCGACATCCGCATGGGCCAGCGCGGGCGCATCGTTGATCCCGTCGCCAACGAAGGTCACGCGCGCGCCGCCCTCGCGTAGACTGTCGAGCGCCGCAATCTTGCCATCCGGCAGCACGCCCGCGATTACCGTGTCTATCCCGACCTCCCGAGCGATGGCCTCCGCCGTTTCGCGCTTGTCGCCGGTGACCATCGTCACGCGCAATCCCGCCGCATGCAGTGCGCGGATCGCCCTGGCACTCGACGGTTTGACCGGGTCCGCCACGGCGATCACCGCTGCTACTCGCCCGTCGATTGCAGCGTAAAGCGAGGTGCGGCCCTTTGCAGCGAGATCGGCCTCTGCCCTAGCAAGGTTACCGGGATCCAGCTCCTCGCGCGCCATCAAGCGGTCCGCCCCAACCAGCACGTCACGTCCCGATACGCGGGCACGCACACCATAGCCGGTGATCGATTCGAACTCCTCCACCTTGGCGCGCGCGGCCCCCTCAACCTGCGCTGCGCGGGTGATTGCCTTGGCAACGGGATGTTCGGACTGGCTCTCAACCGCAGCGATCAACGACAAGACTTCATCGTGCTCAAACCCGTCTGCCAGCACCAAATCGGTCATTTCAGGACGCCCTTCGGTCACTGTGCCTGTCTTGTCTAGCGCCACCACATCGACGGACGCCAGCGCCTGCAGCGCGTCGCCCTTGCGAAACAGCACTCCCATTTCCGCCGCGCGCCCGGTACCCACCATGATCGAGGTTGGCGTGGCTAGTCCCATAGCGCAGGGGCAGGCAATGATCAGCACCGATACCCCGGCCACCAGCGCCAGCGTCACGTCGTGGTCCGGCCCGACCGTCAGCCATATCGCTACGGTGATCGCGGCCACGGCCATGACGGCCGGCACGAACCACGACGTGATCCGGTCGACCAACCCCTGAATCGGCAACTTGCCGCCCTGCGCCTCTTCGACCATTCGGATGATCTGCGCTAGGGTCGTATCCGTGCCCACCCTCATCGTGCGAATGTGCAGGCTACCCGATCCATTGACCGTGCCGCCCGTTACCGCGTCGCCCTCGGCCTTGGCCACCGGTACGGGTTCACCGGTGATCATGCTCTCATCGACATATGCCTCGCCGCTCAAAACCTCACCGTCCAGCGCGATGCGCTCGCCTGGGCGCACTAGCAGGATGTCGCCAACGCTAATACCGTCAATCTCGACCTCCTCCGCCTCTCCATCGCGGATCACGCGGGCCGTGCGGACCTGAAGCCCCAACAGCCGCTCGATAGCTGCCCCGGTCCGACCCTTGGCGCGCGCCTCAAGCCACCTGCCTAGAAGGATCAGCACGACGATCACCGCCGCCGCTTCGAAATAAACCGCGCGCACAGCCTCGGGCAGAAGGCCAGGCAGGAATGTAGCGACCACCGAATAAGCCCAAGCAGCACCAGTGCCGACCGCGACAAGGCTGTTCATATCCGGCGCCCCTCGCAGCAGCGCGGGAATGCCCTTGGCAAAGAAAACCCACCCCGGTCCCCCGAGGATGATCGTTGTCAGCGCGAACTGGAAATACCAGCTTACCTGCTGCCCGATCGCGCCAGTTATCAGCTCATGCACCCCAGGAATCAAATGACTGCCCATTTCGATCACGAAGACCGGCAGCGCCAGCAGGGCGGCGATCATGGTCTTGCGGGAGATCAGCCGAGCATCTTCCTCCTTGCGTGCCGCTGCCGAGATGCCCTCGCTCGTCTTTGCCAGCTCCGCCGGAAAACCAGCCGCGCGCGTCGCGGTCAAAAGATCTTGTGGGTTCACGACTCCCTCGGCAACCGTCACCACTGCGCTCTCTGCGGCGAGGTTTACGTTGACGTCCAGAACGCCGGACAATGCGCCGAGAGCGCGATCCACCCGGCCAACGCAAGAGGCACAGGACATCGATGTAAGGGTCAGTTTCACGGTCCGGGTCCGCAGCGGATAGCCAATGCCTCCAAGTGCTGTAGCGACCTGATTTAAATCGACACCCTCCGTGATATCCAATTGCGCGGCCCCATTGGCTAGGTTGACCGAGGCATTCGTCACCCCATTCACATCCGCCAAAGTTCTTTCGACCCGCCCCACGCAAGACGCGCATGTCATGCCCTCAATAGCAATCTTGATATGCTGCGCATCCATTGATACCGGCCTTCCATCTCGTGTTGTTTTTCACACATAGGGGTTCCTGTAGGGGGAAGGTCAAGGTAGCAAAGCCCGGGAGGCTTCTGTTGCCCAATTCTCTTATGACTAGGCCGTGGACTCATTAACGCGTAGCCAATCCCGGATGGCAGCGAGCTTGACGAAGGCAAGGAAGTTGGCTGCGTGTTTCTCATATCGCGTAGCGATGCGCCGACAGTGCTTCATCCTGTTGAAGAACCGCTCAACGTGATTTCGATGACGCAAGAGATACGGACTGAAGCAGATCGGATCGCGCCGGTTCCGACGGGGCGGGATGTTCGCCCAGCATCCACGTGAACTCACGAACGTTCTTATCTCGGTCGCGTCCTAAGCCTCGTCGGCGAGAACCATTCCGCCGCTCGGTAGGCCTTCAAGTAGAGCACATGCCATCAGACTGTGATGCTGCTGACCGCCAGTAATCATAACTTGGAGCGGCAGTCCGTTCGCATCGACAACGGCGTGGATTTTGGTCGTCAGCCCTCCACGCGAACGTCCAAAGCCTTCGCTGGCACTATTCGGGATGCAACTTGCGTGCTGATGAGCGCGGCCTATCGTGCTTCAATCATCTGCACCTCGGCATCGTCCCGATGCGATATGGCAGTCAGGATACGGTCCCAAACGCCTGCGTAACGCCAAAGCACGAAGCGATTGTAGCAGGTGGTGTAGGAGCCAGCTCTCGGGTAGATACGCCATGGCGCTCCCGACCTCAAGATCCAGAAAATGCCGTTCAGGACACGCCTGTCATCCACACGCGGGACGCTTCGCGGCATGCAAGGAAGGATTGGCGCTATCAACCGCTATTCGGCGTCGGAGAGGGCATGTCCCTTGTTCAAGACTCCCCTTCGGAGCTTGAATCACGCCGGCATGCCAAACTTCAATGTCTGCTTTGCCCCCAGGCACTGCGGCTTGGTCCGTTAGATCGACCGGTCGCTTCGCGCCCGAAATGCATGATTTCTGCAATGCAGCCACGGTCAGCTCATGGAAAGGTTGCTTGAGCCTCCTGCTGGTGGAAGGTCTAGCATCAAGCTCCAAGATTAATGATTTTAAGGGCACCTATGGAGATCACTGATCAAACGCTGCTGCTTGCATTCGGCCTTGGGTTACTTGGCTTTATCGAACCCTGCACTATCGGCGCACATATGCTTTTTCTGGGAGGCCAGAGAATCCGCCCGATGGGTCAGCGGATCAGCGCAGCTTTCATCTTTCTTCTGGCACGGCTCGTCGTGATGGGCGGATTCGGTGGCTTGATCGTCGTGCTGGGCCAGCGCCTTATCGAGGTGCAGACCGGTGCGTGGCTAGCTTTCGGCGCAATTTATCTTGGCTTTGGGTTTGCGATACTCGCGGGATGGGACAAAATAATGCGCCACCGCATCGGGTTAGCGCCTGAACGATGGAAGATTGCCTCCAACCCGCTGCTTCAGGGACTGGCGTTCGGCCTGAACATTCCCGCCTGCGCAGCACCAATCCTTTTTGGGCTTATCGGCACAGCGACCGTCAGCGGGTCGGCCACGACTGGTTTTCTTATGATGGGGGTCTTTGCGCTAGCGCTGTCGCTCCCACTCCTACCGCTCTCCGTAGTTCCCGGTCTTGCCCGGCCCCTTGATCGGCTTTCGGACTGGTTGCGACCGCGTCGCTGGCTACTGGGCATGATCTTCATAGGGCTAGGTATCTGGTCAATTTGGTTTGGCCTGTTCGTAGAACCTGTGGATTGGAGTGGGACGTGACCCCCCGCCGCCGCTTTTGGCATGTGGCGGGCGCAGGCACTGCATTCCAGGCTGGTTCGGCAGCGGTGGACAGCGCAACAGTGATGTCGGCGCTGGTCTACCAACTGACGGGCAGCGCTGTCGCCGTCGGAGCGGTTTCGACGATCCTGCGACTCGGCTGGCTTCTCCCTCAACTCTTCGTTGGCTATTTCGCCGGTCGTGGTGCTTCCTCCATGCCGTTCTATGTCGTGGGCGCGTTTGGACGAACGGCGGCCATTGCCATGCTCGCAATCGCACTCTGGCTCGGCGCGAAATTCGGCGGGACCTACGCAGCGCTCGGTACAGTGACACTTGTGCTGTGGGTACTGTATGCCTTCCTCAGTGGTATTGTCGGCGTTCCCTACAACGATATTGTTGCCCCGTCCGTTCCGTCGGAACGCCGGAGCCGGATGCTTTCAATCCGCTTCTTCGGTGGAGGGATTGTTGCACTTCTTGTCGCCGCGTTGGCAGACAAACTGTTCCGGACGCTCGACTTCCCGATCTCCTATTCCGCAGTGCTGGGGATCGCGGCGAGCCTGATGTTGGTGTCGTCTTTCATTTTCACTGCGATGGGAGAGCCCGAACAGACAATGCCTACCAAAGCGGCCACAAGTTTCACGGCCTATCTGCGAGAGGGGGCCGTGACGTTTCGAGACGATCCAGTGTTCCGCCGCTTCGTTTTTGCACAATGGTGCGGCGGCGCGGTTCTCATTGCCGCTCCATTTTTTATCGTCGCGGCCAACAGGCTTGGGGTAGGTTTGGAAAACGTGGCGCTTTTGCTCGGTGCCCAGACCGTGGGAGCGCTTGCGGGAAATCCGTTATGGGGCTGGTGGGGCGATAGCCGGGGCAAATTGAGCCTTATGCGCGGGATCGCAGTTGCCCGCATGGCTCCGCAAATTGCACTTCTGGTTCTTCTGCTGATACCCGTGCCGCCGGAGGCAGCCATGCCGGTTCTGCTCGTCGTATTCTTCGTTCTCGGCGCATTGGCGAATGGCTTGACGATTGCGGTCATCGGACTGCTGATGGAGATATCGCCGGACGACCGACGCCCTGCCTATAGCGGGTATTTCAACGCGCTGACGGCACCCGCTTTCGTTCTCCCGCTTGTCGGAGGTTTAGCCGTCGCCTCCTTGGGAACATGGATCGTATTCGCGACTGCGCTAGCTGCTGCAATCGGTCAAGCCACGTTTCTTGTGCGCATCGACGTAAGAGAATGAAGGAGATAGACGGGTCTACTCGGCTATCCGGATGAGAAGCGGACATGCGGCCAATGTCTGGAAAGTCCGCAATGCTGACCTACGCGATTGATTGATCGTCTTCGAAGGTTCCGCCGAAAGCGGTCATCTGCGCTCGCTCGTTTATGAGTACACGCCCTATACTATGCTTGGCTTGGTGAACGCTCGTGCCGCCCTGCCTCACCCTGAGCAGCACGACAGCTTCGCTACGTCTTTGTCGAAGGTTTGCGCAGCGAGTTTCAGGCCTTCTACTGTCGTGAGATAGGGGAAGATCGTCTCACCAAGCGCCTTGGTCGTCATCCTCGCCTTCAGCGCCATCGCGAGCGTCTGGATGCTGTCCGCTCCCTCCGGCGCCATGATCACACCTCCCAGCAGGCGGTTGGTCGCCTGGTCCGCAACGAGCTTGATCAGGCCCCGCGTGTCGCGGGCGGCGAGCGCGCGGGGCACGTTGTCGAGCGACAGCTCGCTCGTCATGACGTCATATCCTGCCGCACGCGCCTGCTCCTCTGTCAACCCGACTCCCGCGACCTGCGGATCGGTGAACACAACCCAGGGCATCGCGGCGTTGTCGTAGCGCTCCGCCCCGCCTAGCACGGCGTTGCGAGACGCGAGCTTGGCGCCGTAAGCGGCCATGTAGACGAACTGGTCGCGGTCCGTGACGTCACCCGCAGCGAAGATCCCGGGCTGCGTCGTCTGCATGTCGTCGCCAACCCGGATTGCACCGCGTGCGTCGGTCTCGATGCCTATCTCCGCGAGGCCCAGTTCCTCGGTGTTGGGTACACGTCCCGTCGTCAGAACAAGACGGTCAGCCATCAGATCGAGCTCGGCCCCGTCCACCGTCACGGTCAGGACTGCACGGTCCCCGTTGCGTCGCGCGGTATCGTAGGTCGCGCCGTCAAGAACCGTGACACCCTCAGCGCGCAAAGTCGCCGTGAGCACTTCTGACACTTCCGGCTCGGTGCGCGGCAAGAGGCGCGAGCGGCAGACGATGGTGACGCGGGCGCCCATCCGAGCCATCATCTGTGCGAGTTCGACACCGATATAGCCACCGCCGAGGAAGATCAGGCTGTCGGGCAACTGTTCCAACTTCAGAAGCGATGTGCTGTCAAGCGTGGGGGCGTCTTGGATGCCGGGGATATCGGGCACGGCCGGGCGCCCGCCGGTGGCGACAATTACCCTGGGTGCCGTGAACTTACGACCGGCGACCTCGACTCCGCCGGGGACGAGCCGCGCGTGACCCTCGTCAATGTAAGTCACGTCCTCGTATGCCGGCAGCAGGTCGGCATATTTTTTCTTGCGCAGTGTCGAAACGAGATCGTCCTTGGCGGTGACATGCGCTGCCCAGTCGGCGACATGCGCCTCGCCATGCAGGCCCGGGAACCGATGCGCCGACTGGGCACCATGCAGGGCTTCCGCAGCGCGTATCATTGTTTTCGAGGGCACGCAGCCGACGTTCACGCAGGTGCCGCCGATGGTGCCATGCCCAATCAGAGCGACGCGCTTGCCGCCCTCGGCCGCGGTGATTGCGGCCGAGAAGCCAGCGGAACCAGCGCCGATCACGGCAAGGTCGTATGTGTTCTTCTGTCTGTTGGTTGTGCTGCAGTCGGCCATGTCAGGCTTTTTCCTTAGAGGTTTGCTTTGCTTTGATTTGAGCAACAGGCCGCCGCACGCTGCCGCCGCCAGAGGCCGTAGGCCATCATTGCCAGAAAGACCGCGAGCGTCGGAAACAGCACGTAGTCGATCCAGCCGAGCCAGGCCGACAGACCGACGACGCCGAGTGCTATGACGAGCACCGGCGTGAAGCAGCAAATGGCAGCGATTACCGAGCCTGCGATGCCCGTTTTCAGTATGGTTGCGTCTTTCATCGGTCCCTGCCTAACCCTTAACCGAGGCGGGGTAGCCCGCATTGGCCGAAGCTGCGGCAATGGCTTCGATCGTGGTGACCGACGGATCGAATGCAACCGTTGCTGTCTTCGCCGCGTAGTCAATCTTGACCGATCGCACGCCTCTGACCTGTTCCATCGCCTTTTTTACCGTGACCGGGCAGAGTGCACAGGTCATGTTCTCGACCGCGAAGGTCGCCGACTGAACCGTGGCCACCTGGGCGGCCGCGGACTGCGCTGAAGCGGAAGAGACAGTCGTAAAGCTGAAGCCCCCAAGTCCGCCGAGAGCGAGCACGGCGGCCGCGAGAATGAGGGACCGTTTCATATCGTTTGCTCCTTAGTAGAAGAGTGGCGCCCACCAGTTGATTGTCAGAGCCAAAAGGACCAGCGCAGTCGCCAGCCAGAGAGCAGTTTTGGTGATGAGGGAGGATTGCGGTTTGGCGCAGCACGATCCATCGACGCAAGCAGGTTTGGCCTTCAAATATACCTGCCGAAAACCAAGCCCGATGAAGATGAGCGTCACCGCTGCAAAGTACGGCTTGTAAGGCTCCAGCGCCGTCAGCGTACTAATCCACGTCCCGGACACGCCCAGCATCAAAAGAGTAAGTGGCGCGATACAGCAGGTCGATGCCAAGATGGCGCCGATGATGCCTCCTGCCGCGAACCATCTTTTCTTGCGGTCCACAACGTCATCAGACTGAAGTGCCACTGGTTCCGCTCGTATGAGTGCCATCCGTCATCGTCCTCGCTATTGTTCTGATAATAAGGTAAGGTCTGTAGTAACTACAGGCTCAAGAGGTTTTCGACGCAATGACCGATCGCGTTGCTGGGAGAGGATTGAAGCGCGGGGCGCTGGCGCGGCGGACCGGCTGCAACCTGGAGACCATCCGCTACTACGAGAAAATCGACCTCATGCCAGCGCCGCCGCGCACCGCATCGGGCTACCGTGTCTATGATGAGCAGCACGTCGCGCGCTTACGCTTTATCCTGCGCGCCCGCGAACTGGGGTTTACTATTGAGGAAACCCGGGGACTGCTTGGCTTGGTAGATGGAGGAACCCAGACATGCGCGGAGGTGAAGGAGCGCACCTTGCGCCACCTTGCCGATGTGCGAGCGAAAATCGCCGATCTCCAAAGGATCGAGCGGGTGCTCGCAACGACCGCAGCGTCTTGTAGTGGCGACGATGTCCCTAAATGTCCGGTATTGGAAGCACTCGCTTCATAATCGTGAGCTACTCGGCTGCGACTGTCACCGTCTCTCGCGTCGCCTTCCGCCTTGGTGCAGTTGTCAGGCCGCCTCTCTTAAAGCGTCCCGGTTATCCTCGAAAACCATAGAAAAATACAAATCCCGTTGAGCATGGCTTGCCATGCGAATAAGGCAGGGGACAGCCTAAAGTGGCGTGTGGGGGTATAAGAGATTATTCGAGTGGGACCACCACACCTATCCTGCCAACGGGACAAGAGATAATTAGAGATTTGGGGGCAACTTCAATAATCACCAATAATTTTGACAGGGAACCATCAATATTTTCCCATAATCTCCGATAATTTCTCATAACATCGAGAATCATCAATAATTTCCAATAATCTTCGATAATCTCCAATAATTTTCCGGTCGATCTTCAATAATTATTGGAGATCACTCAGATAGGCAAAAATCAGAGTGGATGACTTCGATTTCAGCACCGCATAGTGAGCTGAAGCGGCGCGCGGGCCTTCTGTTCAGCATATGTCATGTCAGGAGTCTGTGCGTGGGGGAGACGCAAACACTAACTCGCTCAAGGGTGGTTT
>TARA_R110002051_G_scaffold298997_1_pt1 | contig 28371 bp, 23 predicted proteins | sample TARA_R110002051 | Tara Oceans TARA_R110002051 (sample SAMEA4397023) | marine metagenome | biome: Polar Biome; feature: [MES] marine water layer (ENVO:01000295) within the mesopelagic zone...; material: water (ENVO:00002006), including particulate matter (ENVO:01000060) such...
AGAAATATTCCTATAATTAGGAATTTATACGGACATTCAATAAAATTTAAATGATTACGGGAAACCGTAAGATCGTATGATTAGTCAGCTTTATTTTTCGGTTTTTCTGGGATGGTGGGAGGTTAAATCTCATTTTCTTTAAGAACACCAGACAATATGACGCCAAAATGATAGTGGTGAAATGTTGTAGAATGGAGATTAATCTATCATTTATTAGTTACGAATTATTTAAAGAAATACAGTAAATGACATTAATAAGTAGATTGGTCTTTTTGACGAATAAGAAAACGGATATAAAATCATCTGACCGAATAACAATTAGCGAAATTTTGATAGTAATTCCGGTAAAAGACAATCAAACCGGGATAGATAATTATCTAACAAAGTTTTTTGAAACACACCCTGAGATTGACTATCCAAAAGAGATTATTATTGTAGACAACAATTCTAATCCATATAAAGTTAAAACTTGAATTTAAGAATTCAACCCTGCCAATTAAATTAATAAAGTGTAAAAAAATTGGTCCTGCTTCATCTCGAAATAAAGGAGTGAGCGTCGCAAAAGGTAAATGGCTTTTATTCAACGACAGTGATTGTATTCCGACTAAATCAACTTTAAAAGGCTACCTCAATGCTGATAACAATTCGTTTGCGTACGCGGGCAACATTCAGTCTTTAGATAGCAACAAACTTTCAAAATATTACTAGAGTCAAGAAATCTTAATTCCTTTAAAAACTTATGACCAAAATGGCGATTTTGTACCGCAATATTTAATTACAGCTAACACGCTTATTTGGAAAAAAGCATTTAATGAGGTAGGCGGGTTTAATGAGCAAATTTCAATTGCAGGAGGTGAAGATGTTGACTTAGGTTTGCGTCTTTCTGAGATAGGAAAATTATCTTATGCATTTGACAGTATTGCAGTTCATGATTTTTCGGACGGCTTGATAGGGTTTTACAAGCGATTTAAGAGGTATGGACAAGGTAATAGAATTGTAGAAGAACTATGGAAAACGGATTTAAAACCTACTTTGTTTCGACCTAATGATCGCAATTTGATAAATGAGATTTTAGCGAAATTTCAATATTTTGGATTGAAAATAGGATATAGAAGAGCCGACAGAGTCGTGAGAAAGTTCGGTTTGACAAAGCAAACATAAAACTTGATTCATACATTAACTGGATGAAAAGAACTGGACGAATTTTGTGATACATATTTTGAGAGTGATACTGAAATAGATAAATACTGTACAGACAAGAAAATCCCTATTGATGAATAAGCATACTTAAATCAAGCCGTATGTTTCAGAATGATGAATGAGTAATTACTCAAATATTACTATTTTTAAACTTTAAGATAACCGGAAATTGATTGACATTCAATCTTGCCAAATCATACACGATCATGATATCAATAAGTCCAATAGAATAATTTAACAATGAAAAAAATTGAAGTCGTCGCAGGCGTGATTTATTGGAAAGACTTGATCTTATGTGTTCAAAGACCAAAAAATAAACTCTCTTATATTTCAAAGAAGTTTGAGTTTCCAGGAGGTAAGATAGAAGAAGGAGAAACCAAAGAGCAAGCTTTGCATCGTGAGTTATTCGAGGAATTGAATATTTCAACAAAAATCAAATCCTTCTTTATAACCGTTGTTCATGATTACCCAGATTTTGAATTAACGATGCACACTTTTATTTGTGAGGTTAATTCGAAAGATCTAACACTTAATGAACACATAGATCAAAAATGGTTGACTTTAAAAGAGCTTGATGTACTAGATTGGGCAGCGGCTGATTTACCAATAGTTCAAAAATTAATTAATAATGATTGAATCATTTGAAAAAGATTTCAAGCGAAGTCTTGATACAGGATTTATTGATCAGCAAATAGAATCTCAAGTATTATACCGTCCAAGATTATTAATTAACAAACAAATACCTAAAGAAAAAGTATTATCAACTCTCCTTCAAGAGCTTACTCATTGTGAAGAATTTTCTATTTCTGTTGCATTTGTTACAACTAGTGGAATTGCAGTTTTATTTAACACTCTTTTGGAGTTAGAAAAAAAAGGTGTTCAAGGTAAAGTGCTAGTTTCTCAATATTTAAATTTCACACAACCTGAAGCGTTAAAGAAATTATTGAAATTTAAAAATATTGAGCTAAAAATAGCCACAAAACACAATTCACATTCAAAAGGTTATATTTTTAAAACGTCTAATTACTACAATGTCATTATAGGAAGTAGTAATTGGACTGCCTCTGCACTAACAATAAATAAAGAATGGAATTTAAAAATATCTGGATTACATTCAAGTGAAATAGTAAACAATGTGCTTTCGGAATTTGAATCTGATTTTAAAGAAGGAGAAACTGTTAACAATCACTTTATTTCTGAATATGAAATCACCTACAATAAGGCTAAAATTTCAAATACTTCTGTCACAGAGGTTAGTACGTCAGAATTTATTGAGCCGAATGTAATGCAGATTGAAGCTTTAAAAAATCTTGAAATCCTGCGAGCAGAACAAAAATCAAAAGCCCTAATCATTTCTGCAACAGGAACTGGAAAAACTTATTTGTCTGCTTTTGATGTAAAAACATTCAAACCCAAAAAATTATTGTTTGTAGTTCATCGATTAAATATTGCAAAAAAGGCTTTAGACACTTTTAGGAAAATATTTAAGGATACGACTTTAGGATTGTACTCGGGTAATGAAAAGGATTTAGAGGCTAATTTTATTTTTTCAACAATTCAAACCATTTCTAGGGAAGATAATTTGTCAAAATTTGAGAAAGATCATTTTGATTATATCATTATAGATGAATCTCATAGATCAGGTGCGAATTCATATTTACGCTTAATCGAATATTTTGAGCCCAAATTTTTGCTCGGAATGACAGCCACTCCAGAACGAACAGATGGGAATGATATTTTTAGTCTATTTGATCATAACATTGCTTATGAGATTCGATTAAACAGAGCAATGGAAGAAGGAATGCTTTGTCAGTTTCATTATTTCGGTATAACGGACTTAAAAGTTAACAATGAGCTATTGGAAAACACTAAAGATTTCAATCTTTTAGCGAATGATGAAAGGGTTTCAAAAATTATTGAAAAAGCTCAATTATATGGCACTTATAATGGAATAACCAGAGGTCTAGTTTTTTGCTCCCGTGTTGAAGAGGCCAAACTTTTATCTGAGAAGTTTAATGAAAATGGGCTAAAAAGTATTGCTCTTTCAGGTGAAAATTCCGAAAAAGAACGTGCCGATGCTATTCGGTATTTAGAGTCGGATGACATAAATGAAAAAATAGAGTACATTTTTACCGTTGATATATTTAATGAAGGAATTGATATTCCAAAAATTAACCAAATAATAATGATTAGACCCACCCAATCTGCAATAATATTTGTTCAACAACTAGGGCGCGGTCTAAGAAAATTAGAAGGAAAAGATTTTCTAACAATTGTGGATTTTATCGGAAATCACAATAACAATTATCTCATACCAATAGCCCTCTATGGAGATACTTCTTTTAATAAAGACACCTTGAGGAAATTAATTTCAGAAGGAAGTAGAATAATTCCAGGTTCTTCAACTATCAATTTTGATGAGATTTCAAAAGAAAAGATCTTTAAATCAATTGACTCGGCCAATATGAGACTTTTGAGTGATCTGAAAAAAGATTATAACCTTTTGAAATATCGATTGGGTCATGTGCCAATGATGACCGATTTTTTAGAAAATGAATCCCGAGATCCATTTTTATTTGTTGATTATTCTAAATCATATTACAACTTTGTTGTTAAGGCTGACAAAGATTTTGATCCAACATTGAAAAAAAACCTAGTTGACTTATTAGAATTATTTTCTAGAGAAATTAATAATGGTAAACGAATTGAAGAAAGTTATATTTTAAAAGAGTTAGTTCAGGATAACAAATTATCGATTGATAAACTGAAAAAAGAAATCAATTCAAAGTACGGTTATATTCCAACAGATAAAACCATTGAATCTTGTGTAATTAATTTGAACTTTGAATTTATTAGAAGAGATAAAAATATTATCATAAAAAGAAATGGGGAATTAAAGTTTCACAATGACTTTTTAGAAAATCTACAACAATTCAATTTTAAAAAGTTTCTTATTGATTCCATAAATTACTCTATAAAAACATTTAGTAAAACCTACAAAAATGAATTTTTCAAAAACGGATTAATTCTTAATAATAAATATAGCCGAAAAGATGTCTGTCGCTTACTTAATTGGGATAAAGATATCAGTGCTACTATTTATGGGTACCGAACAAAGGAAAATATTACGCCATGCTTTGTTACCTATCACAAATCACATGAAATTGAAGATTCCATAAACTATAATGACCATTTTGTAAACCCTTCTGTTTTTGCATGGGAATCCAGATCAAACAGAAAAATTGAAAGTACTGAAATTCAAAATGTAATTAGCTCTGATCGTATATTGCTTTTTGTGAAAAAGAAAGATGCAGAAGGTACTGACTTTTACTTTATAGGCGATTGTACAATTATTCCTAATTCAATACAACAAGCAGAAATGCCTGGTTCAAAAAAACCAATAGTGCATTTCAAGTTTAAACTTGATCAACCGGTTAATGAAGACCTCTATAATTATATTACATTAAATAATAATGTTGGAGAAGAAGTTAATGAAGATAAACTCATTGAAGGTGTTTTTAATATTCCATTATATGACTTTTATGCTGCTGCTGGTAGTTTTAGTGAAATGCAATCAGAAAAGTCTTTTTCTCAAATTAAAGTTCCCAAGAAATATTCTTTAGATCCAGACTACTTTGCCTGTAAGGTAATAGGAGAATCCATGAATAAAAGAATACCTAATGGATCTATTTCTATTTTCAAAAAGTATACAGGTGGTTCACGTTCAGGTAAAATATTATTAATAGAAAATTTTGACACCCAAGACCCTGATTTCAATTCAGCTTTTACGGTAAAAACTTATGCTAGTCAAAAAACTGTATCTGAAGAAGGGTGGGAACACCTTGAAATTTTGCTAAAACCCAATTCCTACGATCAATCCTATAAAGACATCGTTATCGATGCGGAAAATGCAAACGAAATGAATATTATTGGTGAATTTATAGAAGTTTTAGCTTGACAAAAAATTTGACTTTCTACGATTAAAATGTATTAATTAATCGGATTGTAGATCTCTTCAAAGTCGGAAAAAAAATTTACACAAACGTTAATCAAATACCCCCCCTCCACAACAAATCTGTGCAAAGAGGTGTTTTCTATTATAATAGTTACTCTCGCTTACTTCTTCAACCTCATTAAGCACCCCAACAATACTCCGTCTTAAATACAAGCAGCATATAAATCCTGCCCTTTTCCAAGTTGATAGTAGAAATATAAAAGCTAACACCTACCTTTAAGTTAAAGTGTTATCATCAACCCTTATGCTCAAAGAAACCTTTATAAACCTCATCAGTAAATACTCAGATGATGAAGCGTATAACACAAAATGTTGGCTTGAAATTGAGAAGGCCTATTCATCAAAATCACGCCATTATCACAATCTTGACCACTTGAAAAATATGTTGGTGGAATTAGAAAAGGTGAAGGCAGCTGTTGAAGATATTGACAGCTTGCTATTCTCCATCTTTTATCACGATATAGTCTACAAAGCCACCAAGAGTGACAACGAACACCAAAGTGCACTGCTGTTTGAAAAGAGAATATCCAAAACCTCTTTCTCGCAGATTGACAAATGCAAAACTCAAATTGAACTTACCAAAGAGCATAAACCCTCAATGGATGCCGACACCAATTTCCTGCTTGACATCGACCTTTCTATTCTTGGAAAAAGCTCTGAAGTTTATAAAAAGTATACGGAAGATATCCGTAAGGAATACAAAATCTATCCCGATTTTATGTATGGCAAAGGAAGAACCAAAGTCCTCGAAAGTATTTTAGAACTTGAAACCATTTTTAAAACAGACTTTTTCAAAAAAGCCTACGAAAAACAGGCCAGAGCAAACTTGACAGCCGAGTTAAACCATCTCAAAACCTAACACCCAAAGTTCAATATTTAAACACCCCCCACAACACAGACCCATACAAATGAGTGGTTTCAATTTCAATCTAGAAGTTACCCTCAATGATCTATTGAGAAATGTTTCTTTTAGATTTGGATCTTGAAACTTAGATTTTCATTCCCCACTTTCTACCCTCTACCCACTACCCACTACCCACTAATTCCACTTTTAACCCCCATCGCTCTTTCATTCTTCTCATCTATCCAAGCTTGGCCCTTGCGGCGGCGCATATAGTTGTCATAATGCCGCATGATAAAAACGTTGTACAATGCAAGGCCTAGATGTTTCCCCTTTCGCGGAAGCGAACGTAAACTCATACTAAAACCCGGAGTTTCATATTTCATATAATGCCAATAACCCTCAGGCATATACAGGGTTTCCCCATGATTGAGGTGGCAAATAAATCCTTTTGCCTTCTTTAAAGCAGGAAATTGATCGTAATCGGGATTGTCGAAGTCAATGTCTTCTCGGGTGATTAATGAGTGCGGGACCTTATATAGGTGTTCCGTCTCAGAAGGTGGAAAAAGGATGCATTGCTTGCGCCCTTCAAAGTGAAAGTGTAAAATATTAGCCCAGTCAATATCGTGGTGCATAAAGACCTTGCTGTTTTCGCCTCCAAAGAAGAGCATCGGAATTTGCTTGATCAGTCGCAGTCCGATCTTGGGAAATGAAAAATCCTTACGCAGCAACGGCACCTCCTTCATTAGGTTGTACAAAAAGATGCGGTAATTGGTAGGTTCCTTTTTGAGCAGGTCGACATAATCGCTCATTTGCATGGTCGCATGTGCCTGATTAAAGCCTTCATCATGAGATACAGGCCTGTTGTCATACAAGGGCACTGTAAGGTCTCCTGCTTGGCTTTTAATATAGTCTAAGGACCATTTTGTGTGCGCAGGCCAATCTTCAATGAGCTTTGTCATCACCACCGGTTGCTGTGGTTTGACATAACGCTCCATAAACTCCTTTTTAGAAAGTGTGGTGACGCGGTCTATCTGTTGTAACTCCATATAATTAGTAAGGGGAAAGCAACAAACAGCTTTGTTTGAGCTACCTAAAGATAAGAAAAGCCCATTTTGAATTCAAAATGGGCTTCTAATTTTATGGATATTTTATGAAGTTGGCATTTTACAGCCAAAACATTCAAACTTACTATCTATTTCGTCCGAGAGACACGTGCCTCTTCATTACGCTCAATCTTATGTCCTGGGCGTGACCATTTTGGTTTTTCTCCTAGGGCGTCCAATTGAGAATCTACAGCTTCAACCGTTTCTGGCTGTGCTTTCTTCACAAATGGCTTCATAGGTGTGAGTCCGAGCAATTCAAACATTTTCATGTCTTCGTTAACATCAGGATTAGGGGTAGTAAGTAATTTGTCACCCGCAAAGATCGAATTGGCGCCTGCAAAGAAACACATCGCCTGTCCTTCTCTACTCATCTCCGTACGTCCCGCCGAAAGACGCACCTGCGTCAATGGCATTACAATACGCGTAGTGGCCACCATACGAATCATCTCCCAGATAGAAATCGGCTCGATTTCTTCCATCGGTGTTCCTGTTACTGCTACTAAAGCATTGATAGGTGTTGATTCTGGCTGAGGGTCTAAAGTCGCCAAAGCTACCAGCATTCCTGCACGGTCTTCAACGGCTTCTCCCATGCCAATAATTCCACCACTACAAACCGTTACATTGGTTTTACGCACATTGGAAATCGTATCCAAACGATCTTCAAAGGCACGGGTAGAAATTACATCTTTATAGTAATCTTCAGAAGTATCTAAGTTGTGATTATAGGCATATAAACCAGCTTCGGCAAGGCGTTGGGCTTGGTTTTCGGTCACCATACCAAGGGTACAGCAGACTTCCATGTCTAATTTATTGATGGTACGCACCATTTCGAGTACGTTGTCAAATTCAGGACCGTCTTTTACATTTCTCCAAGCAGCGCCCATACACACGCGCGAACTCCCAGACGATTTTGCTCTCAAGGCTTGCGCTTTTACTTGCTGCACAGACATCAAATCGTTCCCTTCAATATCGGTATGATAACGAGCCGCCTGCGGACAATAGCCACAGTCTTCAGGACAACCTCCAGTTTTTATTGAAAGAAGTGTCGACACCTGTACCGTATTTGGGTCATGGTGTAACCTGTGAATGGTCGCTGCATCATACAGCAAGCCCATCAAAGGTCTGTTGTAAATTTCTAAAATCTCTTCTTTCGTCCAGTTATGTCTAATCTCGCTCATAGTTCAAAAATAATAAAAAGGGTGGTTCCGCTTTCGCGAAAGCGCAAAAAATCTCAATAGTTAAAGCCAATCAAATTCCAATGGTCCAACCAAAACAGGAAAGCAAAGAAAATGAGGAAGCTAAGTCCGTGAAAAATTCGCCCGCCAAAGGAATATTTGACATGATCCTCTCTCACATACACCCACATATTGTAAATCAAGGCCGCAATGATGAGAAAAGGAATGACAAGAATGGCTTGTAAGATAAAAGGCAGACCGTAGAAAAACTCCTGCGGATCTGTACTCATCAAGGAATATCCCAAAACACCCATAAACAGCAAGGCCATAAAAGCGATCCAAAACTGAATGTGATCCGAACGACAGAGGTTGACTTTTCTAGCCGTAAAACGTCGCCAGAGATATCTCAATATTATTACAAGACAGATTCCCAAAACTACCGCTATCCAAATCATCTGGAAGAAAATGGTTTCTGAGGGAGCCAATTTGTGATAGGTTTCAAGTCCGTCCAAATGGAAATAAGCGATTTCATTTTTATGATTCATGCCAAAAGACATCAAGCCCTTATCCCTATGGGCAAAAAATAGTTGGTCCTTTACAGGTCTGAAGTGGTAATTCCACTGTTTAATGCGCAAGGAATCGCCCACCTTTTCAATATCAATTTCTGGTGCAAAACCTATGAAGACAGCAAGTTTATCCAAGGTTGTCGTCGCATAGCGGGTAAAACGATAGGTCCCTGTATACTCTTCTAAAGGCAAGGCTGCATTGCCCATCGGTGGAATTTGGGGAGTTATTTGTTGAGCGTTTGGTATGAGCTTTTTCCAAAGTTTAGCCTCAAAATCCTGTAAAAACCCTTTGCTCACACTCCCTGGAATACTCGAAGAATTAAATGCTACATATAACCCAATCTTCTCTTCTGGAATGATGCGGAGATCGGTTGCAAAGCCTAAAATATCTCCCCCATGACCAACGATCTGTTTTCCGCGCCAGTCAAAAGTTTCAAAGCCTAAGCCCCACCCATTTTCGGCGCCTTCAAAATTGCGATAGATCTCATTCCACATCTTTTCAATCGAAGCTGCTGTTAAGATTTGATCGCCATTCGTACTTCCACCATTCACATATGCTTTTAAATAGGCCTCTATATCGCTAGCCGTCGTTTCAAAACCTCCGGCAGGGTATTTTAAAGAGTAATAATCATCATAGGCATTAAACTCCCCGTTTTTATGGGAATAGCTAGTCACCAATTGTGATTTTAAGGCATCACTTATTCTAAAGCCGCTGGAATTCATCTGGAGTGGCTTGGTAATATTAGTTTCTACATATTTGTAGAAAGGAACGCCAGAAACTTCGCCTACAACTACTCCTAACAAGGCATAACCATAATTAGAATAGTCAAAAGCTTCTCCAGCTGCTCTAATTTGAGGTGGCATCCTTTCTTGAAGGTGTTGCTTAAGGGGAATCATTTCGGAGGCTGTATGCACAGTCACTTTCAAATTGCGCTCGTCAAAACCTGCAGTATGAGTTAAAAGATGCCTTATCGTTATAGGTTGTCCAAAGGGATAGTCAATTTGGAAATCTTTGAGGTAAGTATTGACATCAGTATCGAGGTCAATTTTTCCTTCTTCCACCAGTTGCATAATGGCAGTGGCTATAAAGGTTTTGGAAATAGAAGCGATGGTAAATATGGACCGATCGACGGTAATGGGTGTTTTAGTTTCTCTGTTTTCGACTCCATAGGCTCCTTTAAAAAGTAAAGAGTCCCCTTGCACCAAAACGACAGTGGCTCCAACGATATGTAGGGAGTCCAAACCTTTGGTAAACCGCTGATCAATCCAAGATCCGAGATCTTGTGATGGAGGTTGTTGTGCGTGTAGATGTTGCGATAGTTGAAGTGAAAAAAGAAGGAATAGTGTTTTTAGAAATAGATTAGTTTTCATAAAAATTTGATTTGATTGATTGATGTACCTGTTCCTAAGCTTATAAACAAAACAAAAACCCCTCTCGTAAGAAAGGGTTTGTAGATTATACTTAAGTATGCTTCGTCTTTTTTAGCCATAAAGCTTTTAAAAAGACTAGCGTATATGTGTAGGGGTCTTTAAAATATTCAAATCATTCCATGCATGCATGGAGGCGCCGTGATACTATGGATTCATTGCCCATTTGGCAATCATGCCAATGGCTATTTTGAAATAAGGACGCTGACAGCGTTTCCGCCAAAACCAACGGCATTGACTAAGATCTTGTTTAGCTTCTTCTTGGCTGTTTTGTCTTTCAAATATGGAACACCAATAAAATGTTGTTGTTGTAACATTTGAACAGCAAGCTCAAGGCTTAGTAGTCCGCTAGCACCAAAGGTGTGCCCTATTTTCCACTTATTAGTAGTAAGTAATGGTAATTCGTTACCAAAAATCGTTTTTACAGCCTCCATTTCAGAAAGATCTCCTTTGATCGTTCCAGGGGCATGCATAACTATAGCATCTACATCTGAAGGGTCAGTATCTCCTAAAGCCATTTTAATTGATTTTTGAAAACAATCACCCGTCGCCGAAAGTGATACGGCATGTTCTAAGATTTCTGTTCCGTATCCTACACCTGTGATATAGGCTAAAGCATTATCTTTTTTTCCTCGCTCTAGGCAGGCAATTCCAGCACCTTCCCCAAGAATCATGGTGTTCTTTTTCTTAAAAAGATTGAGTGCCAAACACGGATATATCCCTGGTTCTTCTGTTGGTGTTAGCTTTAATCCTTTGATTTGCGCAATGGTGAAGGGCGTTAGAGCCGCTTCTGATCCGCCAACAAGAAATTTATCTGCCATCCCCGATTGTAACCAAGCCACCCCGTTCAATAATGAATGCAAGGCAGTACTACAGGTAATTGAATGCGAAATATCTGGACCTTCACTTTGTAAATCATTGGCAAGCCAAGAAGAGATATTACCCAAGGTCGTAGATGGAGAAGCCTGTGTAGGTACAATCCCTCGCTTAAGAAAGGCATCATAACTCGACTCCATAACCTGTGTTGCTCCTCGAGAAGAGCCCACATTGATTCCAAAAAGTCCATCTGTCCATCCCGCTTGCTTTACCGCTTGACGGGCAGCAAAAATTCCATAAAGCACCACCGGATCTAAACGTTTGTAATTAGGACTTTCAGCTCTTAATTCTTCGATTGCAGCATGACCTTCAGCAGTTAATGGTGCTGTATATGCGTTTAAGCTTTCGTCTTCTTGTATCGCTGTAGTCGTATTGAGATACGATTTCCACTGTTCTTCTTGAGTAAGTCCAAGGGGAGAAAGTACGGCAATTCCAGTAATAGCAATGGGTGTTTTCACGATGGTATGGGTTAACTATTACAAAAATACCAATTCAAGAGACCAACCTTCATAGAAAATTGCATTTTATTCTATCAATATGTAACAGAATTGTACTTTGAACAACCTATTGAGTAGGCATACCTTAAAAAAAAGACATGAATAACGAAATCATAGAACAACCGAGTTGGTGGAAACGAAATTGGAAATGGGCCTTGCCCACCGGAGGTTGCCTTACCATCATCATCATAATTTTATCCTTTATAGGTTACGGCGCTTATAAGATGACCACCCTTATTTCCAAAGATTCTTCTGTTTTTGCCTTTGGCAAAGTAATCAGAACTGTTCAAGAGCATCCCGTTATTATTGAAACCTTAGGAAAACCTATCGATATGAAGGTTGACGATTATGATCCATTATCTACTCCAGGCATTATGGAACTGGATTTTATCTTAGAAGGCTCCAAATCTGATGGAGTACTAAAGGTAAGCGCCCGTAAAGTCGAAGATATTTGGGTGTATGATGTATTTACAGTCACCTTTGACGATACTCAAGAAGTGTTGGATCTACGGGAGAAGTTGGTGGATAAACAATAACCAAATTCCAAATCCCAAATCTCAAAAACCAAATTCCAAATTCCAAACCCCAATTGCCTAATGCCTACTGCCTACTGCCTACTGCCTACTACTATCAAAACTCTTTAATTGCAGCTTCAATAGCCTCATATATAGTATCCATCTGCGCAGCTGTTGTGACATAAGGAGGTTGGATATAAATGGTGTTTCCTAGTGGTCTTAGGCAAACTCCACGCTGCATAAAGAAGTCATACAATTTTGTTCTTTTGGCGCCGTAGCGTTCCATGGTGGTTTCCAATTCAAAGGCGAGAATGACCCCAGCGACACGGATGTTTTTTACTTTAGAGTTGTTTTGGATCGCTTTCGCGAAAGCGTGATGCCCAACTTCAATACGCTTAATATGGGCTTGCATTTCATCACTCACTAAGAGATCAATTCCTGCAATGGCCGCCGCGCAACCTAAAGGATTTCCACTGTAGGTATGGGCGTGAAAAAAGCCTTTGGCAATAGCGTCATCTAAAAATGCATCGTAGATATCCTGCGAACAAGTTGTTAAACTCATAGGCACCAAACCAGCTGTCAAAGCCTTGCTAAAACACATCACATCAGGATAGGTTTCCAAATGCAGCGAAGCAAAATGCTTGCCTGTCTTTCCAAAACCAGTCATCACCTCATCGGCAATGGTGATGATCTCATGCCCCTTGCACATTTTTAAAATCGCCTCCAATCCAGCGGCTGAATACATATGCATCCCCGCAGCACCTTGCACCAATGGTTCGTATACAAAAGCGGCACAGTCGTTATGTGTAATAATATGTCCCAATTTCTCCAACACTTCTTGAAGATTAGTATCATTGGGTGTCGGAATGCGTTCCACATTTAAAAAGTAATCCTCAAAAGGGCCATTGTATACTGACAATCCGCTTACGGACATCGCCCCAAAAGTATCTCCGTGAAATCCACCTTCAAAGGCAATCAAAGTCGCTCGTTTTTGCCCCTTATTATGATGGTATTGTAACGCCATTTTGATCCCAGCTTCTACTGCTGTAGATCCATTATCATTAAAAAACATTTTAGCCTGATTGCTCGGTAATATGGCAAACAGCTTTTCGGCTAGGGTTGTAGCGGGCTTATGTGTAAATCCTGTGAATACTATTTGGTCTAATTCCTGCATTTGCTTACCTACCTGCTCAATGATGTAGGGATTACAATGTCCATACATGGCAGTATACCAGGAAGCAATCCCGTCTATATATTCTTTGCCATCTTCTCCAAACAAGACCGCACCTTTTGCCCGTACAATGGGTAAGGGTGCCACACTCGTTTTATGTTGGGTGAGCGGGTGCCAGATATATTGGCTGTCGGTTTTAGATATAGACATAGTTGCAATAAAATTAATTCTAAGGTATTATAGGCTTAGTAGCTTTTCTCTTAAGCGATCGGCATATTCAGAAACCACATTGGCATCTATATAAGGCTCTTCATCAATGCGTCCGAGAATGGGCACTTGGCTCATTTTTGAAATAATAGCCTCGGTTGTAGGATGTTCATCTCCAGAAAATAGGATGCCGGCGATGTTTAGCTTTCTAGCTTTTAGCACTTCCACGGTCATTAAGGTGTGGTTGATACTCCCCAAATAATGTCTCGAAACGATGATGACTTTGTCTGTAGGCGCAATTAATTGAGCCACAGTTTCAGTGTCGTTTATGGGAACAAGTACGCCTCCAGCTCCTTCAATAACAAGAGTATTCTTTGTTTTTGGACGCTTTATTTTATTTGCTGAGATAGTGATATTATCAATTTTCGCGGAAGCGTGCGGACTCATAGGAGTATTTAAAGCAAAAGAATTATCGTGATATTGCGATATATCATTTGATACTAAACGTTTTACTTTGTGGGTATCAGAGTTCTCGAGATCTCCTGCTTGTATAGGTTTCCAGTAATCGGCTTGCAATGCCTCGGTGATAATAGCGGCAGCAACAGTTTTGCCAACTTCAGTAGAAATGCCTGTGATAAAGAATGTGCTCATGCTGGCTTCATTTTATGACTACAAATATACATAGGGTCACAACGAACTCATAGCCCTAAAGTACTTCTTTTACGGTACTCAAGACCTTTTGAATTTGGGCCTTGGTATTATATGCATGAAGACAAAAACGAAGGCGCTCTTCGCCTTTAGCAACCGTGGGTGACATAATAGGTTTTACATCAAAACCGGCTTCTTTAAGTGATTTTGAGAGTGCTTTTACCCGCTCATTCCCCGAAATAACCGCACATTGAATCGCTGAGCGGCTTTTGATAAAATATTTTTGAAGGCCTACGACCATCATCTCTTCCCTAAAATGGCTGATATTTTCCTTCAGCTGCTGCATAGGTGTAGTATCATTGAGCTTTTCATAACCCGCCATTATTGTTGCCACAGAATGTGGTGGAAGGCCAGTTGTATAAATAAAAGATCTCGCAAAATTTATCAAGTAGTCTCTCAAATCTTGCGCCCCTAAAATAGCTGCTCCATGAGCTCCCAAGCCTTTCCCGAAGGTCACAATACGTGCGAAAACTTGGTTTTCTAGTCCAAGAGCCTGAACCAGTCCTTGTCCGCGATCGCCTACCACTCCTACAGCATGTGCTTCATCAACAACAAACAGCGCCTGCTGTTCCTGACAAACAGTCGCCATTTTCTGTAAATCAGGATGATCGCCATCCATAGAAAAAACAGACTCTGTAACTACATAAACGGTTTGATCTAACTCACCTTGATGCTTTTGGAGTTGCTGAACCAAATCGTCCACATCATTGTGTTTAAACTTAAAGGCTTTTGCATTGCTCATCAACATCCCATCTCTGATACTCGCATGGATAAAAGCATCATACAAAATGATGTCTCCTCGCTGTGGCACCGACTGAAAAAATCCAATATTGGCATCATAACCACTGTTAAAGATAAGAGCGGTTTCACTTTCGTGAAATTGCGCGATGCCCCTTTCACAAGCTTCATAAAGCTCGTGATTTCCGGACAAGAGTCGGCTTCCTGTGGCGCCGTTGGCGGAAATTCCAAAAGTTTTCAGAATTTCCCCAGCTCTACTTGCAATAGAAATATCCCTTGAAAAGCCCAAATAATCATTGGACGCAAAATCTACTAAAGAATCTCGCGAAGACAATTGGCGAAAAGCAGCGGCTGCTTTTCGGTCATCTAGTTTCTTTTGAAGTTTAGGAGCTAACATTAGGTAAATATACTTTTTGCTTTTGACAATCCCTACCATGGAATCTGCCCTTTCTTATGTATTTTTAACGAGCTTATACATTTAATTGAACATCTATGCGATTTCTTCTTATTACCCTCTTATTAAGTGCCGTCAGTTTTGGACAGACCAACACCTATACCATCTCATTTGAAAATGCCGCTCATCACGAAGCAGAAATCAAAGCGACCTTCCCCAACATAAAAACAAAGACGGTAACCGCGCGTATGAGTCGGACCTCCCCAGGGCGGTATGCCTTGCATGAGTTTGCAAAAAATGTTTACGCCTTTAAAGCTACCAATAGCAAAGGAGAACAGCTAACAGTGAAGCGCCCAGATCCTTATTCTTGGGAAATTTCAGATCATGATGGAACAGTGAATATTAGTTATACCCTCTTTGCAAATAGAGGCGATGGCACCTACTCTCAAGTTGATGATACGCATGCTCATCTCAATATGCCCGCTACTTTTATCTTTATGGACACCACCGAACAACGTCCTATTGAAATAACCTTTAATCCCCGAAAAGACCTAAACTGGAAAGTCGCTACTCAGCTCAAAAAACTCACTGAGACCAAATACTCTGCACCTAATCTTTATTACTTTTTAGACAGTCCGACCGAAGTGAGTAACTACCAACTAAGAGAATTCATGCTAGAGGGTCAGAACATCCGCTTTGTATTGCACAGCCCAGATACCGCTGAAGATTTTGATACCTATTGGAAAAAGGTAAAAGCGATTGTACACCAACAAAAAGCTGTTTTTGGCCAATTGCCAAGCTATGATTTTGGCGAGTATACATTTCTCGCCTGTTATATAGGGAATGCTTCTGGTGATGGTATGGAACATCGTAATAGTACTATATTAACATCTACTAGAACCCTAGCAGAAGGCGGCCTAGACAGGAATATTGGCACTGTATCTCATGAATTCTTCCACAGTTGGAATGTAGAACGCATTAGGCCTAATGATTTAGAGCCCTTTGATTTTACTGAAGCCAATATGAGTGAAAGCCTTTGGTTTGCAGAGGGTTTCACCAGTTATTATACCGGTCTTTTAATGGCACGTGCAGGCGTAATTACCGCAGAAGACTATATCAAAGGATTAAACGGTGGCTTTAATTATGTGTGGAACTCACCTGCTAGAGAATTTTTCAATCCTATAGAAATGAGCTACCAAGCTCCCTTTGTGGATGCCGCGAGATCTGTAGATCCTGTAAATCGTGGGAACACCTTTATTTCATACTATTCCTATGGTAGCGTTTTAGGACTTGCCTTAGATCTTTCCTTACGGGAGCAAGGTTTGAATTTAGACGATTACTTTAAAGAAGTATGGAAGGCACATGGCAAAAATGAAGTCGCCTATACTGTACAAGATCTTGAGAAGGTTCTTGGGAATTATGCTGGTGACGCTTTCGCGAAAGCGTTCTTTTCCAACTATATCCATGCCTCCAAAATGCCGGAGTACAAGCGCCTCTTTGAACAGGTAGGTGTAGCCTTGGAAAGAGATGATACCAAAGCCTTTTTTGGAGCGACTTTCGCAGATAATGAGAAGGGACTAATGATCACCCGCGCAACTCAAAAAGGATCTCCTGCTTATGAAGCTGGACTCGATTCAGGTGATCTAATCACTGCCATTGATGGGGTGATGGTGAGTAAAAAAGATGATTTTGACACCTTACTTAAAGGGATGAAACCAGGACAAGAACTAGCGATTAGCTTTGAGCGTTTTGGAAAGTCAAAAACGACTACAGTTAAGCTAACATCTGACCCGACCTATACAATTACATTAGAAGAAAAAGTGACTAAGAAAGTTGAAAAGGCTAGAGCTGCTTGGCTGGAAAAGAAATAGGAATCACAAATTAAAGTGAACGTCTCGGCTATGATTAGTGTGGGGAGGAGGGAAGCGATTCCCATTGCGCCACAGCTCCTAGCCAAATCTTTTTCTTTTGTATTAATTTTTCTTGTCTAAAGCAAAACCCTACATTAATTATAGGCATTGTTACGCTACGTATATTCCGTCTGAGTGGTTTTCTTAAGATTAGGAAAGCTAAAACAGGCAAGGAAGTCCATTCGCGTAACAGTTGCGTTTGAGTGAAGTCCATCTTTACGATTGAGTTGTAAATTGATTTTTCCACTATTACTTAAAGTAGGCTGAATTTAAGCGTTGGGGATAATTATAGACCGCTTTGAATGGCTAAGTATTATTGACAAAAATTGACTTAACTAATTAATTTTCAATTAGTTATTTCGGGTACCATTAATCAAATTAGATTTTTTTTAATAGGCTTAGAACCAGGCTGTCGATTCTGAAGAAAGAAATAATTCCAAATATTGAAGATATAAGTCCGATAAAACTCCAAAATTCCATAAACTAAATATACAAAATATGTGTTCTTACTTAAAACCTTTTTTGTTCGCACTTATCAACAAAAAATTTGGTTTTCTAAAATGTTGGGTAACTATGTTATAAAAAATGATTTTAATATATTTCGGACATGATTACCTACAAAAGAGCCTCCTCAGACGATGAATTACACCAGATTTTGGCAATTCAAAAACGTGCCTTAAAAGGCAATGTCTCTATGGAAGATCAGGAAAAAGAAGGTTACATCACAGTACCTCACACCTTTGACCTTCTTAAAACCATGAATGACGCTTCTCCTCATGTTTTAGCTATGGACGGAGAACAGGTGGCTGCCTACGCATTAGTCATGCCCAGAATTTTTCGAAAACTCATCCCAATTCTCATTCCAATGTTTGAAACCGGAGATCGGCTTTTGCCTGGTAGAAATTATCTGGCTATGGGACAAATATGTATTGATAAACCCTACAGAGGCCAAGGGCTCTTCCAAGGGCTTTATGATTTTTATAAAAGCGAACTGAGTCCAACCTACGATTGTCTTTTCACGGAAGTGGCCACCTCAAACATCAGATCTTTAAAAGCGCACCAGCGTGTTGGATTCAAGATTTTAGAGACTCAAACAACAGATGGTACTACTTGGGAAATGATCAACTGGGATTGGAGGGACTAATTCCTAATAGTAATACCGTCTGAAAGCTTCTATTGCCGCGTAATCGGCTAGACCAAGCTCATTGTATTTTTGTGCTGTAAGTCGGTTTCTATCTTCTACTCTCACCCAAAACTCTCTTGTATCATCGCCTTGAAACATCACTCCATCTTTTTGAGATTGATGATAGAAGATCGCATGCCTTTTTCTCAACACTTGATCAGGACTCAAAGGAACTGCCATGTCTATTTCGTGAATTTCCCATTCATGCCATGCGCCACGATATAACCACACCCAACAGTCATTCATATAGGCATTTGATTTCAAGGCCTCTAATGCTTGGAAAATAGCATCCAAGCATACCTTATGAGTGCCGTGTGGATCGGCTAGATCTCCAGCGGCATATATTTGGTGGGGTTTAATTGTATCTATGATATTTACAACAATATCAATATCCTGCTCACTCAATTTATTTTTTTTCACCGTTCCTGTCTCATAGAAAGGCAGGTCCAAAAAGTGGAGGTGATCTTCTGAAAGTCCTAAATACTGCGTAGCGAGCATACACTCATTACGACGAATTAGTCCTTTTAACTTTCGGACTTCCAAGGTATCAATGGCTGAGGGATCTTTAGAGCTAATAGCATCCACGACCTCTTGTATTTCTTTGGAATTTGGACTCAGAGCCAGAGCAATTTTGGCAAATTTAAGCGCCTCTTCATTTGAAACAGCAATATTCCCAGAGGTTTGATATACAACATGTACCTCATGTCCTTGTTCGATCAATCGATCCAAGGTTCCGCCCATCGAGATCACATCGTCATCTGGATGTGGGCTAAAAAGGAGCACCCGTTTTTTTGAAGGATGTGCACGTTCAGGACGATTAGCATCATCTGCATCTGGTTTTCCTCCTGGCCAGCCTGTAATAGTATGTTGCAGTTTATTAAACATTTTTATATTCAAATCATAGGCAGTTCCTTCTTCAAGAAGTAACTCAGACATCCCATGTTCGTTGTATTCCTTGTCTGTCAACTTTAGAATAGATTTGTTTAATTGTTCGCTTAACCACACCACCGCCTTACACTTCAAGCTTTCCGACCAAGTACAAGAAGAAACTAACCAAGGAGTATGTACTCTTGTTAACTGGGAAGCAGCTTCAACATCTAAAACAAAGGTTGTATTGGTGTGATCCTGCAAGTAGGTAGCAGGAACCGTTCCTGTAATTTCACCTTCAATGGTTTTTTTCAACACTAGGGCCTTGTGGATTCCCCAACCCAGTAGGACGATTCTTTTGGCGCTTCTCACTGTACCAATACCCATGGTAATTGCTTTGCGAGGCACATTACCAATTCCAAAAAAGGAGGGAGCGGCATCTACTCTAGTGATATGATCTAAGGAGACTATGCGTGTCGCCGAATTATGGTGAGACCCCGGCTCATTAAAACCAATATGTCCCGTTCTACCAATTCCTAATAGTTGAAAATCTAAGCCGCCAACCTCTTTTATTTTTGCTTCATAGGCAATGCCATAGGCTTCTATCCCATCCATAGGAATAGTCCCATCTGGGATATGCACATTCTCAGGCTTGATATCTACATGATTAAAAAGGTGTTCATGCATGAAATAATAATAAGACTGCATATTATCCTTCTCCATCCCATAATACTCATCGAGATTAAAAGTGATCACATTTGAAAAACTAAGCCCCTCTTCTAAATGCTGACGCACTAATTCTTCATAGACCTTGATGGGAGAAGAACCTGTTGCCAGCCCCAAAACACAATGTGCATTTTGTTGAGCCTTTGACCTTATGAGAGTAGCTATTTCCTGAGCGACAAGTATAGAAGCTTGCTCAGAGGAGTTAAAAATGACATTATGGATTTTTTCGAAGCGGGTATTCTCAAAGGTTCCTGCTTCGCGATACTTAATGTTTGAAGGATTCGAATGGCTCATCTTATGAAGTATAACAAGATTAAGCTCCCTAAGTTACGAATTGTTTAAATACAGTAGGGCACAAAAAAATCCCAAAGACCGTAATGGAATTTGGGATTTCTATATGAATTAGATGTAGAAGGCTTTAGTCGGCCAATACAATTACTTTATTATTACTCATTTCCACAGTACCGCTTGTAATTGCTAATGACCATTTTCCGTCACTTTCTTTTACAAACTTGCTTTCATAACCTTCGGCGATAGTGGGTGCACCATCAAATTTTACCTTTCCTTCAACAAGAAGGGAGACAACAGCCGCGTGATTATTTAACATCTGGAATTCTCCATCCATACCTGGAACGGTTACTGAACTTACTTCGCCGCTTACTAAGGAAGCTTCTGGAGTTACAATTTCTAAATGCATAATTATTGTTTTTGAGTACGCTCTACCTCTTTCGCGGAAGCGTAATTACAAATTTATTAAGCTTCAGCAAGCATTTTATCTCCAGCTTCAATTGCTTCTTCAATCGTTCCTTTAAGGTTGAAGGCAGCTTCTGGAAGGTGATCTAACTCTCCGTCCATAATCATGTTGAATCCTTTGATTGTTTCTTTAATATCTACAAGAACACCTTTCAATCCAGTAAACTGTTCAGCTACGTGGAAAGGTTGAGATAAGAAACGTTGTACACGACGTGCACGGTATACCGATTGCTTATCGTCTTCAGAAAGTTCTTCCATACCAAGGATGGCAATAATATCCTGAAGTTCTTTATAACGTTGTAACAACTCTTTTACGCGTTGTGCACAATCGTAATGCTCATCACCTAAGATATCAGCAGTAAGGATACGTGATGTAGAATCTAGAGGATCTACCGCTGGGTAGATACCTAATTCTGCAATCTTACGTGAAAGTACTGTTGTTGCATCAAGGTGAGCAAAGGTTGTTGCTGGTGCTGGATCAGTTAAATCATCTGCAGGTACGTAAACCGCCTGTACAGAAGTAATAGATCCTCTTTTTGTTGAAGTAATACGCTCTTGCATCGCTCCCATCTCTGTTGCAAGTGTAGGTTGGTACCCTACTGCAGATGGCATACGTCCAAGAAGTGCAGATACTTCAGATCCCGCTTGTGTAAAACGGAAGATGTTATCAACGAAGAAAAGTACATCTTTTCCTTGTCCTTCGCCTGCTCCATCACGGAAATACTCAGCTATAGTCAATCCTGAAAGTGCTACACGAGCACGAGCTCCAGGAGGCTCATTCATTTGTCCGAATACGAAAGTTGCTTTAGATCCTTTCATGGCTTCTTTGTCCACCTTAGAAAGATCCCATCCACCTTCTTCCATAGAATGCATAAAGTCATCTCCGTATTTAATAATACCAGACTCAAGCATTTCTCTTAAAAGGTCATTCCCTTCACGGGTACGTTCTCCAACTCCTGCAAAAACAGAAAGTCCACCGTGACCTTTTGCAATATTGTTAATCAACTCTTGGATCAATACGGTTTTTCCTACTCCAGCTCCTCCAAATAATCCAATCTTTCCTCCTTTTGCATAAGGCTCAATAAGATCGATTACTTTAATTCCCGTAAATAATACTTCAGTTGAAGTTGATAAATCTTCAAATTTTGGTGCATCTCTGTGAATAGGAAGACCCGCTTCACCTGCTTTCGGTAAGTTTCCGATTCCATCAATAGCATCTCCAATTACGTTGAACAGACGTCCGTAGACTTCATCTCCAACTGGCATTTGGATAGGAGCTCCTGTAGCTACTGCATCCACACCACGGCTTAACCCATCTGTAGAATCCATTGAGATCGTACGAACAGTATTTTCACCAATATGGGATTGAACTTCAAGAACTAATATTGTACCGTCGGCATTTGTGATTTCTAGTGAATCGTAAATTTTCGGTAATTCTGAACCACTTGTAAACGCAACGTCTACCACTGGGCCAATAATTTGAGCAACTTTACCTGTAACTTGTGACATTATCAACTATTTAATGTTTAGCAAAATAAAATGAGAAAAACACCTCGTTTTTCGTCGCGCAAAGATACTGTTTTAAATCAATCTGAAAAATGTAAACGGACTAATTATTTTGGGATATTTGTCTAGAATTCATTGTGGCAAGGCTCAGCCCTTGAGAAATAACATTACTACAGTATCCTTCATATTTTATTATTCTTTGTATTCGGAATGTTATTTTGCCATTTAGGGCGCAATAATTCCTCCCAAATAGCTCGTATTAATAGCCAAATGAGATGGCTAAACAAAAAGTTTTGCCGTTTTTTGCACTCATCATTTTACAGTAATTTTACATTTTTCTTACACACCTCTTACATGGATACTATTTTAGACCAATTAACTGCTTCTTTTGAGGATTCATTCTCCATCGCAAACTATATCTCGTATATCCTTATTTGTGCAATACTGCTGTATATTCTAGCAATCGCCTATAAGAAATTTGGACAATCCATTTCCAACAGAGCACAACTTGCTAAAGTATTGATGATAGTAGGGCTTACAACTTTCATCATTATATCTATTGTAAAGTCCTCCTTAGCCCTTTCATTAGGACTCGTAGGAGCTCTTTCTATTGTGCGTTTTAGAACCGCCATCAAAGAGCCGGAAGAACTTGGATACTTCTTTATAGCCATCGCAATTGGCTTAGGAATGGGTGCCAACCAACTTTTACCAACACTTCTTGGCTTTGCCGTACTAATGCTCATCATTGTCTTTATCAATAAACGTGGTGACAATTTTAACAGCATTACCCAAAATCTTTTGATTCATACCACAGCTGCCGGAGATGCCAAAACCGTAGATACCATAAACGGAATTGTTACTAAACACAGCAAACAGCTAGAAGTAAAAAGAATTCAACATACCGAAAACAAAGTTTCTATTAACTACCTTCTTAAAGTAGGTTCTATGGAAGAACTCAGCAGCCTAAATACTGCGCTACTCGCTTTAGATAACAAAATGGACATTACGTTTATTGACAATACGCTGTAAGCATTTTTGAACCACAGCAAACTTAATAGCTATGCAATTAAAGTCAGAAACATCTAAAAGACGTTCTCTAAACCTAATCCTTGCAGGAGTAGGCCTCGTGCTTTTGAGCTTTTTTGTATTGAAACAAGCTGCTACTTCTGATGGGGATCAGTCAGGGATAAAAAAAACCTATGACCTTAATGTTCCTACCGTCATTAAAAGTTCAAGTATCAACTATAACCAACTGTTCAAAAATCCTGACGCTCTTGTTCATCAAGACGAACTTGTTTCAATTTACCTCACCAAGCATTTAAGTCAGCCCTACCTCGTTTACGCCTACAAAAATCCTTTAGAAGGCAGACTGCGAACAGATCTTTTTTTCTTGCATATCTATGTAAAAGAAGGCATTGCTTTAAAGAACAATGTAGAGTTTCTCAATTTGGATTTTTTCAAAAACCCAGAAATCATTTCGTACAATGGAGATGAATACAGCGTATTTGAACGCCTTCTAGCTCATGACAACTATCCCAAATCTACTATTGATTTAGAAGACATTGATTACTTCAATACTGGTAGATACCGCAGTGGCCAAGGTCGATCACAAAGTATCAATAAAGTTCAAGTTGACCCTACAAAAATTGGCGGACAAACCTACCAAAATAGTCTTGAAACTCTTACGCTAACGGTTAAAGAAAAAGCCTTTCAGAAAATTAGAGACAAAAGAGAAGAGGCGCTCGCAAGAGGTGTTTTAGTTACTGGAGATGACGATTATATCAAAGGAAGCCTTAGCTATAAAGACAAGATAGACCTCAGCACAGAACTTCGCCTAAAAGGAGATTGGACAGACCACTTGCTGGATGAAAAAAAATGGTCCTATCGCTTTCTTATTCAAGACGGACATACCATTAATGGTATGCGCAAAGTATCTGTTCAACATCCTAAAGTTAGAAACTACCTCTGGGAATGGATGTTTAATAAGGTACTCAAAGAAGAACAGGTCATCGGACTGCGCTATGATTTTGTGAATTTCAACATCAAACTTACTGCTCCAAAATCTGAACACACTATGGCTGTTGGGGTTATGGCTTTAGAAGAATCTTTTGATAAAATACTCATAGAAAACAACAAAAAAAGAGCAGGAGTCATCATTGCCTTTGACGAATCCTATTTATGGAATGAACGCGCCAAGGAATATGATCTTGGTTTACCCCCAAGAGAAATCCCAAGCACCCTCCAAAGTGCTAATATCGCTCCTATCAAAGTGTACAACGAAAACAAAGTGCTTTCAGATCCTGTGCTCGCAAAGCAATTTGCTACGGCAAAGGATTTGTTAGACGGTCTACGCAATGGCACCTATCGCGTCTCAGAGGTTTTTGATATTGACAAACTCTCAACCTATGTGGCAATGACCAATCTTTTTGGAGGTGCTCACGGCTTGATTTGGCATAACATCAGAGTCTATTACAACCCTATCACTAATAAACTGGAGCCTATCTCCTATGATTCTAATAGTGGAACACGTCTAGAAGAAATCTTACACTATCCCTTCTCTGAAAAAGATCCAGTGTATAAGGCAGCCCTTATTCAAAAACTAAAGGAATTTAGTAACAATTATTATATCAATAGCTTCCTAGCTACATATGATACTGAAATTCGACGATTGAATGAAGATTTGTCTTATGAACTTGGAAACAGTATTGACCTTTCTATTTTAGAACACAATAGCAATTTTATCAAGAAGGCTATCAACCCTTCTGATGCAATAAGTGCAGGTCTTTTAGATTTTGATGAACAACAGATGCGCATTCAAATAGAAAACCTCTCCGATTTTCCCATTGACATCACAGGTATTGCACATATGGATGGTAGACCTCTAGGGACTCCAGCTCAAGAAGTCATTACCTTAAGCAAAAGACAAGACACGGTGATCACTTTTGATCTCAATCGGTATTTTGTAAATGCCTTTGTGTCTAAAAAGAATAAAAAAGGAAGTTTTGTCTATCCCAAGGATATTGCAAAGCTGAGAATCGCACATGAAGTACAAGAAGTAGGGGTTCCTCGAACCAGTATAATATTGCCCTACACCTCAAATCCAAAACTAAGTAAAGTCGCTCAACAATATAGAGCGTGGGGAAACTCTAATATCAAGGATTTTCCGTTTCTTGAGGTTAAAGGGATAACCGTACGTATTCCTGAAGGAACACATATTATTGATAAGACACTGACTATTGAAAAAGGCATGCGCTTAGTAGTCGATCCAGGCGCCCATATCGACCTTATTAATGAGGCATCTATCATTTCTAATTCGGCTATTACGGCATTAGGTACTGCCAAGAAGGAAATCGAATTCTACTCTTCCGATGATAGCGGAGGTGGAATTTTTATTACAAATACTTCAAAGATGTCTACCCTCCAATACTGTAGCTTTGAAAGCCTTTCCTTTCCCAATTCACCCTTATGGAATTTATCTGGCGGCGTCAATTTTCACGAAAGTGAAGTCAACCTCAGTCATGTTAGCTTTAAAAATAATCGCTCAGAAGATGCTTTGAATATCATTCGTTCAGAATTTACCATGACCGATTCTACCTTTGAAAATACTAAATCAGATGCCTTTGACGGGGATTTTGTTACTGGCAACATCCTTAGATGCACTTTTATTAACTCAGGAAATGATGGCATAGACATCTCTGGATCTGAACTTTATTTAGAAGATATCGTCATTAATAATCCTTCAGATAAGGCGATTAGTGCAGGAGAAAATAGCCAGATTACAGGCAAGAATATTCAGGTAATTGGCGGAGAAATTGGAGTGGTTAGTAAAGACCTTTCAAGTGTTACACTCACTGATCTCAGTATAATTGATACTCGGCTAGGACTCTCTGCTTTTCAAAAGAAATCAGAATATGGCACCGCTACAATTTCAATAATTGAACTTTCACTCTCTCAAGTAGAACAACCTCATCTTATTGAAATAGAATCACAACTTCTCATCGATGGACAAGCGGTAACCACAGTTTCCAACAGTGTTATTGACCAAATGTACGGCAAGGAATATGGCAAAAGCAGTAGATAAGCAACCCAACCTCAGATATGAGCGCAAGTTTATATACACCCATCTTTCGGCTGAAGACTTGATTGATACAGAGGTGTTGAGTAATGGTTTTTGCTTTCGCGAAATATTTCACCGTCGCACAGTTAACAACCTTTATCTCGACGATCAAAACATGTCTTTCTACAGACAGAATGTAGCTGGAGATGAGGAACGAGAAAAATTTCGCATTCGTTGGTACGGCGATGATTTTCAGAATGTCACAAAGCCTACAGTAGAGATTAAGAAAAAGTTTGGTGCTGTGGGAGATAAGGTCTCCTTCAAATACAAAAGCTTTACGACCCAATTAAACAGTTCCGCAGCAGATGATTTCAAATCATCTATTGAAAAAACAGCAGAAAATAATGAAGATCTAAAATTATCTTCATCTCTTGCTTGTTTGCAACCAGCGCTATATAACTCATACGAGCGCCGCTACTTCCTTTCGGCCTGTGAGTTGTACCGAATTACCATAGACTATAATATGGTCTTTTACAATCCTGCTTTTTCAGATTTTTCTGTATCAAAAGCTTCCTTAACTGATGTAGTACTAGAACTCAAATACGCCGTTAAAGACGACAAAGCCGCTCGTGCTTTAAGTCAGCAACTCAGCGCTCGCCTTTCAAAAAATTCAAAGTATGTAAGAGGTGTCGATCTCATACATCACAAACCACATTATTAATATTCCGCTTATGCGAAATTGCTTTCTACCTACTCCAGTTATTATTGGACTTTTGGGTCTCCTATGCATCCAATGCCAGAGCTTGCAAAAATCTAAGGTCTATGAACTTTCGGCTTTCTCAAGCAACAATCATATCCAAGCAGTCATAGAAATTCCAGCTGGCACGAATAAGAAAATCGAATTCAATCCCATTTCAAAACAATTTGAAGTTGACCAAAGAGATGGAGAGGACCGAGTGATTAAATACCTTCCCTATCCAGCTAATTATGGTTTTATTCCAGGCACATTTTCCGATCCTAACAAAGGTGGCGACGGGGATGCCTTAGATGTTCTAGTGCTATGTGAAACTGTGCCTACAGCAACAGTGATGGAAATTATTCCTATTGGAATGTTGAAACTAGTAGATGAAGGAGAATTGGATTATAAAATCATAGCAATTCCCACAGACAAAAGGATGCGTACTATTGATGCGACAAGCCTTAACATCTTGCAGGAAAAATATCCATATATCCAAGAGATACTATCACAATGGTTTTTAAACTATGACGCTGGAAACAGTCAAGAAATTAAAGGAATCGGAAACGAAACAGAGGCCTTGAACGAAATTAAAAGTCAGCTAAAATCCTAACTTACTCTACAGTAACAGATTTAGGTTTTCCAACCCCAACCCCATTTCTTACATTCAATCTTAGGGTTCTTACTAACCAATTTGTTTACAGAAGAAAGTTAGATAATTCTCATCAAAAAACTCATGACAAAATATTGAAACTTAAAAACGATGGTTTAGGATATCGAAGAATATCAAAAGAACTTAATAGGTTAGGATATAAAAGTTCGATGGAAAAAGAGTTTTATCCTTCGTTAATCTCAGTGATTTGGAAGAAAATAGAGAAAAAACAAAGGATTTTGAACCAACCTGAAGTTATGGAATACTCAGATTTCGATATTCAGTTGATTCAACTTCAAAACTAATATTCATAAATAACAAACTCACCTCAACTTTCTCCCTACTCCCATAGTTAGGGTTATTCCTAACATCCTATACTCATTACCCTACTGTTTGAATATCTCTCACAATAAACTTTGAGAAATTCTGTGATTTTTTAGTGTTTAATGTTTTACTACCATATTTATTGATAACTCAGATGTTCCAACAGAGGGAATTACTGGAAAGGGCGGACATAGTGAGCCACCTCGAGCGGATGAAAGTG